>Ga0209292_1000135_pt1 | contig 104463 bp, 118 predicted proteins | sample GOMGulsemesocosm_2_FD_184634 | JGI IMG/M metagenome (GOLD analysis project Ga0209292, IMG submission 184634) | Methane-oxidizing microbial communities from mesocosms in the Gulf of Mexico - GOM9C Gulf of Mexico (SPAdes) (version 2) | ecosystem: Environmental > Aquatic > Marine > Cold seeps... | reverse complement strand
AGTTCAAATTAATGAAAGTAGCTGGCGCTTATTGGCGTGGCGATTCAGACAACAAAATGTTGCAACGTATTTACGGCACTGCATGGGCAGATAAAAAGCAACTTAAAGCCTATATAGTTCGTTTAGCTGAAGCTGAAAAGCGTGATCATCGTAAAATTGGTAAAACCTTAGACTTATTCCATTGGCAAGAAGAAGCGCCAGGCATGGTGTTTTGGCATAACGATGGTTGGACGATTTATACTGAGTTAGAGAAATTTATTCGCGAAAAATTACACGAATATGATTACGACGAAGTTAAAGCGCCAATGATGATGGATAGAAGTCTTTGGGAAAAATCAGGTCATTGGGACAAATATGCCGATGGTATGTTCACAACTACCTCTGAAAAGCGTGAGTACGCGATTAAACCAATGAACTGTCCAGGTCATGTGCAAATATTCAATCAAGGTTTGAAGTCTTACCGTGATTTACCACTGCGTATTGCTGAATTTGGCTGTTGTCACCGTAATGAGCCATCCGGCTCTTTACATGGTTTAATGCGCGTTCGTGGTTTTACTCAAGATGATGCCCATATTTTCTGTATGGAATCACAAGTTCAAGCTGAAGTGAAAAAATGTATCGAGATGGTCTATGATGTCTATGGCTCGTTTGGCTTTGAAGATGTTGTTGTTAAGCTGTCTACTCGTCCTGAAAACCGTATTGGTAGCGATGAGATTTGGGATAAAGCTGAAGCTGGTTTAGCCCAAGCATTAACAGACAGTGACATTAAATTTGAGTACTTACCCGGTGAAGGGGCTTTTTACGGTCCTAAAATAGAATTTACCTTAATGGATTGTTTAGGTCGTGCTTGGCAATGTGGCACAGTTCAGCTTGATTTTGCCTTACCAGAGCGTTTAGGTGCAACTTATGTTGGTGAAGACAACGAAAGATATACTCCGGTAATGATCCATCGAGCAATTTTAGGTTCATTAGAACGTTTTATTGGTATTTTAATCGAAGAGTTCACTGGCAAGTTTCCAACATGGTTATCGCCTATTCAGACAACAATTATGAATATTACCGATAAACAAGCACCATATTGTGAAAAAGTTGTTAAAAAACTAAAAGAAAATGGCTTTAGAGCAAAATTAGACTTGAGAAATGAGAAAATAGGCTTTAAAATCCGCGAGCACACTTTGAAGCGAGTTCCATATCTATTAGTTGTTGGTGACAAAGAAATGGAATCAGGTGAAATATCCGTTCGAACTCGAAGTGGTGAAGATTTAGGAAAAATGTCGGTTGATGATTTTATTGCTAAGTTATCTGATGAAGTTAAAACACGTCAGTAATATTTAAATAACGATAAAACTGTAAACGGACACATTAAAAAGAAGAATAGTCTGCCTTTTCTATAATTGTATAGAATAAAGGCAGAGATTAAATAAACAGATTAAAAGTTCTTTGGAGGAACATGGCTATTAAAGGTGGACAACGAGGCGGTCGTAAAGAACCAGCACATCGTTTAAATGAGTTAATCACTGGTATTGAAAATAATGAAGTTCGTTTAATTAAGTTTGACGGCGAACCCGGTGGCATCGTTACATTAGATGAAGCGATGGACCAAGCAGATGAAGCAGGTGTTGATCTTGTTGAAATAAGCCCTACGGCTAAACCTCCAGTACTCCGTGTTATGGATTACGGTAAGTTTATCTATGAAAAAGCTAAAGAACAGAAAGAACAACGTAAAAACCAGAAACAAATACAGGTTAAGGAAATTAAATTCCGTCCTGGTACAGATGAAGGCGATTATCAGGTAAAACTACGCAACCTGAAACGCTTTTTAGAAGGCGGCGACAAGGTCAAGGTAACGTTACGTTTCCGTGGCCGTGAAATGGCTCACCAAGAGCTAGGTTTAGCGCTACTAACTCGTGTTAAAAACGATTTAGAAGAGTTGACCGTGCTTGAGTTCTTCCCGCGTCGTGCGGAAGGACGTCAAATGGTGATGGTCTTAGCCCCTAAAAATAGATAAAACTTGGTTTGACAAGTAATAGAAAACCCTCGGGTTTTCTATTCACCAACTTTATCTTTACGCTGGTAGTAAAGGCTTGCAAGTAAAGTTATGATTTTTAAAAAATTTTAATATTTTAAAATAAATTACTTTCGCCCTCGCTACTTAATATTTGGCATATACCTACGGGTATAAATGCGGAGTTATTCACATGCCTAAAATGAAAACGAATAAAGGTGCTGCAAAGCGCTTTAAAAAAACAGCCTCTGGCTACAAGTTTAAACAAGCTGGCCTTCGTCATATCCTGACTAAGCGTCGTACTAAAGTTAAGCGTCATCTTCGTGCTAAATGCATGATCGCCGCATCTGACATTAAGTCAGTTAAAAAACTTTTACGTCACGGTTAATTAGGAGATATAGAATATGGCTAGAGTAAAACGTGGTGTACAAGCACGTGCACGTCACAAAAAGGTTCTAAAGCAAGCTAAAGGTTATTACGGTGCACGTAGTCGTGTTTATCGTGTTGCTTTCCAAGCAGTAACTAAAGCAGGTCAATACGCTTACCGCGATCGTCGTCAACGTAAACGTCAATTCCGTCAGCTTTGGATCGCTCGTATTAACGCAGCAGCTCGTCAAAATGGTTTATCTTACAGTAAATTCATTAATGGTCTTAAAAAGGCTTCTATTGAAATAGATCGTAAGATCCTAGCTGACATCGCAGTATACGATAAAGCAGCATTCACTTTCTTAGTTGAAAAAGCGCAAGCTTCTTTAGCTGCTTAAGTAAAGCATATAAGCTTAGCTAAAAATTTAGTTAAGTTTGAAAAAAGGACGCTCTTGAGCGTCCTTTTTTATTATAAAATTTTCTTTTATATAATGTTTAACTAACTTAATTTCATTTGTAATTTATTGTTATCTGATGGTAACAATTGTGTCATTTGACCTTGGTCTTGGGTATAGTAGCCTTTTTTTATAGTGCTACGATGAAGTTAATTTAGCTAAGCATTAATACCATTTAAAAATGATCACTTACTTAGTGTCATTGGTATGAATCCATAAATCCTATTTAAAGTTAAGAGTTGAGAGTAATAATCATGAATCTAGCTGATAAAGTTTTAGCCGTTAATAACGATCTACCAATTCGCACGGATGCGCCAGTACACAGTGGTAAAGTACGCTCTGTTTATTGGTTGACCCAAGCTGATAGCAAGCGATTAATCCTTGAAAAAGGTTATGATGTTGCTAGCGATACGCCGTTAGCTATCATGGTGATCAGTGATCGTATTTCAGCTTTTGATTGTATTTGGCAAGGTGAGGGCGGCATGAAAGGCGTACCAGGTAAAGGTGCTGCGCTTAATGCCATTTCAAACCACTGGTTTAAGTTATTTAATGAACAAGGTCTTGCAGAAAGCCATATTTTAGATATACCTCATCCGTTTGTTTGGATTGTACAAAAAGCTAAACCGGTAATGATTGAAGCTATTTGTCGTCAATACATTACTGGCTCTATGTGGCGCAGTTATGTAAAAGGCGAACGTGACTTTTGTGGTATTGAATTATCAGAAGGTTTAGAAAAAGACAGTAAGTTAACCGAGTTATTGCAAACGCCTTCAACGAAAGGCATTTTGGAAGGTATTCCAGGTGTTCCAGCGGTAGATGATGTTAATATTACCCGTAAAAACATTGAAGATAACTATGAAGCATTTAACTTCAAGTCACTTGATGATATCAGTTTATATGAAAAATTATTAACTGAAGGTTTTGACCTTATTTCAAATGCATTAGCGAAACTTGATCAAATCTTTGTCGATACTAAATTTGAATTTGGTTACGTAAAAGATAAAGCAGGTAACGATAAGCTAATTTATATGGATGAAGTGGGTACACCCGATTCATCACGTATTTGGGATGGTGAACAGTACCGCGGCGGTAAAGTGGTAGAAAACTCAAAAGAAGGTTTTCGTCAGTTATTACTTAAGCACTTTCCTGATCCAGATATCTTACTAAACAAAGACCGTATGGAAGAGCGTTTAGCACTTGCTGTTGATAATGAATTACCGACAGAAGTATTAATGCAAGTTTCTAAAACATACACGGATATTGCAGAAAAAATTACCGGTGAAAAAATAGTGCTTTCTGATAATCCTAAAGCAGAAATTATTGATATCTTACGTGAACAATATCAATTGATTGACTAAGTCACTTTAAATTAATCGTCTTTTTTGAACTCGATACCTAGTTAATAAGTTGTCTTTGAATCAATTTGTTATGAAAAATGGCCAATGACTCGTGAGAGCCTTGGCCATTTATGCTTTTCTAAAGAGGCATTATTTTGAAGCGTAAACTAGTTTTTACCACCATTTTTAATAATTTCTCTCGCCATCTCGTCGCTAATAATACCGGTAGGTTTATTTTGAGCATCAGCTTTAGCGTAAATATCTAATAACGTATTATAGATTTCTGCTACTTTCAGTGTAGATTTTTCCTTATCATAATCCTCTTCAAAGGAAACATTGATAATGCCACCGGCATTAATAACGTAATCAGGGGCGTATAAAATACCACGTTCAACTAAAGATTGGCCATGACGTGGCTCAGCTAGTTGGTTATTTGCACAGCCAGCAATAATTTTTACCTTTAATTGACTAATAGTTTTATCGTTAATGGTTGCACCAAGAGCACAAGGAGCGTAAATATCTGCACTTTGCTGATAAATTTCTTCAAGACCGACAACTGTTGCACCAAACTCCGCTACTGCTTTATCTAATGTTGTTTGGTGAATATCACAGACAATAAGTTTAACGCCAGCATTGTGTAAATGTTCACAAAGCGCATAACCTACACTACCTAAACCTTGTACAGCCACTGTGAGTCCTGTTAAAGCATCTAAGTTAAACTTATGCTTAACTGAGGCTTTAATGCCTAAAAATGTACCTAGGGCTGTAAATGGAGCAGGGTTACCGCTTTTCCCTTCTGTTCCTGTCACAAAAGGCGTTACTGTATTGGCTATGGCAATATCTTCCGTTGTAATATTAACATCTTCAGCGCTCAAATAACGACCGTTTAAACCATTAAGCGCATGACCAAAGGCTTTAAATAAATTGGTCGATTTTATCGTTTTAGCATCACCAATGATCACGGACTTACCGCCACCCATACGCAAACCTGCCATGGCATTTTTATAGGTCATTCCTTTTGATAGGCGCAAAACGTCAACTAATGCTTCTTCATCATTAGCATAATCCCATAAACGACAGCCACCAACAGCCGCACCAAGTGCTGTACTATGAACAGCAATAATAGCTTTTAAGCCACTAGCGTCATCACTACAAAATACAACTTGCTCGTGATCATCAAAATCGGGTAAATCAAATAGTGCCATTGAAAATTATCTCCACGTTTTCTAGTATAAAAGAGCTAACAAAGCCGTTTTAAATGTTTTTTATTTTTATAATTAAATGTTGTAGTATGCTTGAGCACCTTAGCATTTAGGTTTTAGCCAAACTAGACAGTCATAAGAATTAGCCAAGCGTTTAATTTCTTTAAAGTGTTCAGTTTAAGGTACAAAATAAAAACAAATAAAATAGAGAAAATAATGACACAAGACGTACAAATGACTGAAGAAGAACAGCAACATTGGGTTAGATCTCAATACCAAGTTGCTACTAAATATTTAGCTGATAAGGGCTTGGTAACAAGTAGTGTTAAAGTTGAAGATAGCCGTTATCTTATTCCAGCATTAGCTATTTGGAAGCTGTCATTACTTAATGGTGAAAGTTATTGGGTACTGTGTGGTGACTTACCGACCGATCATAGCCGAATTGATGTTGCACCCAATGCACGTGACGCATTAAAACATTTCTCACTTAAGTGGCAAATGCAGGCCGAAAATTTGTTGCAAGCAAAAAGTAAAGAGCAAAATGACTTTGCTCACTTACTTATTAGCAGAGCTGAGGGTTTGTATCAACTTTGTGAAAATGAAAAATTATGGGAATAAAGTCATACTCCCACAATATTGAATGTCATAATGTTGAATGTTATATCTAGTGATTTAGGTAGTATTTAGTGCTGTTAGCATGCTCAGTAGCCTTTGTTATTGAACATGCCATACGTTGCTTAGGATTTCCAGCCTCCATATATACTGCGCCAATCGGACAGAATTCATATTCGGTAAAGTAGCTTACTTTCTCTAACGGACTAGAAATAAATACTTCTTTAAGAGATAGCTCTTGTGCAATACTAAATAATCCTTGCATAATAAACTTATCAAGTTTTTCTGCTCTATAACCCATGACAACTGCAATTCGGCTAATTTCTCCGTCTGGAGATATTCGACCTGTCGCTATGGGCTCTTGGGTCTTATCATCACAAACTAACATGTGGAATGCTGTGCGATCACCCTGATCAAACTCAACTTTTTTAGGAATACGTCTTTCACATATAAATACTTTTTCACGAATGTTTCGTAATAAGGGGGCTGCTTGCTGCCATTTTACTTGGCTAATACTGTATGACATATTTAACTATCCAATTAATGTTTTAATAATACTTGATAAGTTAGCTAACTTAAAAAGTGCAGTAATACCAAGTACATTAATTAATTGACCACTTAGCGAGAATTAAAAGGCTTAGAGGCAAGGCATTGATTGAAGAGAATGGTTATTCCCTTATCAAAATCAATAACGACGTATGTAAGCCTTTTAAACTCGCCCTTCGGGAGTTTATTAGCGAACTAATAACGGCTAAAAATTAAAGAAATATAGAATAACTATGTTTAAGTAATTTTGCTTGTTCTAAGTTTGCTAATACAACTCTAAGCTGAGCAATTTATTAGTGTAATTGGTATAAGGTAAAACGATCATGAGAATAGTTATTATTTGAAACCGCAGACCTACGATAGACACTAGTCAATAATTGTTTTTTTTTCAAATTATAAGAAGATTTTTTTGAATTTATATCTTGATAGAGATTTAACAATCTGCGGGCATAAAAAAAGAAGACCGAAGTCTTCTTTTTAGTGCGTTGAACTTATTACATTAAGTTAACTACATTAAGTTAAGCGATTTAACTATTTTAGTTCATCAATGAAAGCAACTGCGCGGCCGATGTAACTAGCAGGAGTCATTTCACATAGTTGAGCTTTAGCATGTTCAGGTAATTCAAGTGTCATGATAAAAGCACGCATAGAGTCGCCATTAACACGTTTGCCACGGGTTAATTCTTTTAGTTTCTCATAAGGCTTTTCAATGCCGTAACGACGCATAACTGTTTGTACTGGCTCTGCTAATACTTCCCAGTTACTGTCTAATTCAGCGGCTAGGTTAGCTTCATTAACTTCTAACTTGCTAATACCTTTTAAGGTTGCGCCGTAAGCGATCATTGTATGAGCAAAACCAACACCTAGGTTACGTAACACTGTGGAGTCAGTTAGGTCACGCTGCCAGCGAGAAATAGGCAATTTTTGAGATAAGTGAGTGAATAGGGCATTAGCAATACCTAAGTTACCTTCTGAGTTCTCAAAATCAATAGGATTAACTTTATGTGGCATAGTTGATGAGCCAATTTCACCCGCAATAGTTTTCTGCTTGAAGTGACCCATAGCGATATAACCCCAAATATCACGATCAAAATCGATTAAAATAGTATTAAAACGTGCTACCGCATCAAATAACTCAGCAATGTAATCATGCGGTTCAATTTGAGTAGTAAATGGGTTAAATGACAAACCTAATGACGTAACAAACTCATTCGCAAATTCATGCCAGTTAACTTCAGGGTAAGCACTAAGGTGAGCATTGTAGTTACCAACAGCACCGTTGATTTTACCTAACATTTCAACGTTAGCAATTTGCTCACGTTGACGCTGTAGACGTACATAAACGTTAGCCATCTCTTTTCCTAATGTGCTAGGAGAAGCAGGTTGGCCATGGGTACGACACATCATTGGGATCGTTTTGTATTCAATCGCTAGTGCTTTCATTGCCGATAAAATGTTATCCATTTCTGGTAATAATACATTTTCACGACAGTCAGTTAACATTAAGGCATGTGATAAGTTGTTGATGTCTTCTGAAGTACAGGCAAAATGAATAAACTCTGTTACAGCGTTTAATTCAGCGTTATCAGCAATTTTCTCTTTTAAGAAGTACTCAACCGCTTTTACATCATGGTTAGTGGTTGCTTCAATTTTTTTGATTGATAAAGCATCTTCTTCACTAAAGTTAGCAACAATGGCATCTAAAACATCATTTGCTTGAACTGAAAAAGCAGGAACTTCTGCAATGGCGCTAGTTGCTGCAAGTTTTTGTAACCAACGTACTTCAACAGTAACACGGTATTTTATTAGGCCAAATTCACTAAAAATAGGGCGTAATGATTTTACTTTACTACCATAACGACCATCTACAGGTGATATTGCACTTAATGCTGAAAGTTCCATAATTTTTTCCTAGGTTATATTAATATTCTTTTTAGCTAATGGTTTTAGCTGAAAAGTTAAATAGTGTTTATTTTTTCGAATAAGTAAGTTTTATCAAATAGTATTGAGTAATGTTTTAGCCGTATCGACTATTTTTTTACGACTGAATAATATGTGGCGTCGTTTACCGCCGACTTGTCGCCACAATACTGCAGCGCGTATACCTGCTAATAATAACGCTCTAATTTTATATTGATTTACATTTTGTTTTAAAACACTGGGCTCACCAGTCACTTGAATTTTATGACCAAGCGGGCTGATAATATCGCTATAAATACTTGCAAAGCTGGCAACTAAGGTATCACTTATGAGTGGGTAATGTTCAAGCTGTCGTTCGGTTGCGTTAATACGTTCGCCGAGTGCGTTGAGCTGTTTAGGTTGCTTAGCCAAGCGTCTTTCTAAGTTTATTAAACTAATAAGATAACGGGTAAACTCAGGATCTTTGTTTTTATTTGCGCTACTTGTCTCATTATCACTGCCTAGATGGCTGATTAATAATTCAAGACCTTTCTTAATATTGTCGAGTTCACCACCATAAACCGCTAAAGTATCAACGGGAGAGGTTTCAATAATACTTTTCAATAAAACACTGAATTCTTCATCAGTGATATGTCCTGTTTTTGATACTCGTTGTACTTGGTAAGCTACTTGACAAATAGCTGCAAAGGTAATTGTTTGATCTTTCATTTGTCTTCTAGTTCTCTAATTCTTAGTTTACTTATCTTGGTTGAACTTGGCTTAGGCAATGTTTAAAATTTAGCGAATAAGGGTATCAATAATACCGCCACCTAAACATACATCTCCTTGATAAAATACAACAGATTGGCCAGGTGTTACCGAGCTTTGAGCTTCATTAAAGTCAATTTTATATTCTTGTTTATCACTATTTTCATCAGGGTTGGTCGCTAAAGGAGTCACTGTACAGGCAACATCTTCTTGACGATAACGTGTTTTCACCGTGCATTGAATACTCGCATTAAGTGCTGTTCTGTCTACCCAGTGTAATTGATTAGCAATTAAACCTTTAGAGAAAAGGCGAGGGTGGTTATGCCCTTGACCAACAATTAATACGTTGCGTAACAAGTCTTTTTCAACAACATACCAAGGCGCTTCACCTGCATCACTTAAGCCACCAATACGTAAACCTTTACGTTGGCCTAGAGTGTGGTACATCAAGCCATCGTGATGGCCTACCGCAACACCCTCAGCGGATTCAATGATACCCGGTTTAGCTGGTAAATATTGTCCTAAAAAGTCTTTAAATTTTCGCTCACCAATAAAACAAATACCTGTACTGTCTTTTTTATTGTGTGTTACCAATCCGGCTTTTTCAGCGATAGCTCTCACTTCAGGCTTTTCAATATGTCCAACAGGAAACAATGTTTGTGATAACTGTTGCTCATTTAAGGTATAAAGAAAGTAACTCTGATCTTTATTGTTATCTAAACCGCGGATCATTTTCCAATGACCATCTCGGTATTCTCTTTGTACATAATGACCTGTGGCAATGTAATCCGCATTTAAGTCTTCACAAGCAAATTCTAAAAATGCTTTAAATTTAATCTCTTTATTACACATGATATCAGGATTAGGTGTACGCCCAGCTTTATACTCTTCAAGAAAGTATTCAAAAACATTGTCCCAGTATTCAGTGGCAAAATTGATGGTGTGTAACTTAATCTCTAATTTGTCGCATATCGCTTGTGCATCTTCTAAATCTTGAGCAGCAGCACAGTATTCATCTGTATCATCCTCTTCCCAGTTTTTCATGAAAAGTCCTTCTACTTGATAACCTTGCTCTTTAAGTAAAAAGGCAGAGACAGAAGAGTCGACACCGCCAGACATACCGACAATGACTTTGGTTTGCTCTACTGTTTTGCTGTTAGCGGTGTTAGATTTAGATGTTTCTTGGCTCATACTGCGCTCGTATTGTTCTATGATAGTTTTATAGTTGTCTTAGCTGAATTTTATCTTTTAATTCAGCAGTCAGATAACATTACACGGTAAAAATGCGCAAAATTATAACACGCCAATGCGAGAGGATATATACCCAAGCCACTTTAAACTGCATGAACAAGCATTTTGAAATGGCTTAGGTATAATTTAAAGATTCGATTTTAAGCTGGATAATTCTATTTTTTTTCCGGAGTCTACGCATAATAAATAGTCTTCAATACATTCTATTACCATAGCGCTACGTAATTGTGCTGCTTTAGCTTTGATTTCGGCGAAAGTAAGCCAATGATTGGCGATTATTTCATCATCTTGAGGCTGCGCTAATAATTGTTCGTCAAGCTCGATGACAAAACAAAAACGCAAAAAATAAAGGCTTAAATCAGGACGATGAAAGTAATAGATACCACAGAGGTAGTCAGGTGTTAATGGTAGCCCTGTTTCTTCTAATATTTCACGTTTGACTGCCGCAATTAAATCTTCTTTCTCCTCTAAGTGACCGGCAGGTTGATTATAAACCGTTTTACCATTCTCTAATTCTTCAACTAATAAAAACTTTCCTTGGTGATGAATGACGGCAGCGACTGTCGTATTGGGCTTGAATTGCTCTGAGCCATGCGAGTGATTGAATTCATTTTTGCTCATATTACTGCTCAACTTTATATTCGCCATTTTTAATATCGTCTAATGTCCACTGACCAATGGCATAACGAATTAAGCGTAAAGTGGGAAAGCCAATGTTGGCAGTCATACGCCTCACTTGTCTGTTTTTACCTTCAGTTATCTTAATTTCTAACCAAGTGGTAGGGATATTTGCACGCTCTCTGATTGGTGGTACTCGTGGCCAAACAGCGGGTTGAGTCATTATTTCTACTTTGGCAGGTTTAGTTAAACCATCTTTTAATGTTACACCTTGGCGTAATTTAGCTAAATCATCATTATCAGGAGAGCCTTCTACTTGAACCCAATAAGTTTTTTCAGTTTTCTTCACCGGGTTAGCTATTTGATGTTGTAATTTACCGTCATTAGTCAGTAGCAATAAACCTTCACTATCTCTATCAAGTCGACCGGCTGCATAAACACCTTTTACATCGATAAAATCTTGTAACGTACGTCGGTTTTCTTCATCGGTAAATTGGCATAAAACATCAAAGGGTTTATTAAAAAGTAAAACTTTTCGTTTTTCGTTAAGTGGTCGTACCTCTAGCGGTTTTTTAGACGTTATTTTATTGTAGCCCTTATTTTTACTGACTCTCTTATTTGTTTTCTGTCTCATTTTTGTCTTTTTCCTATTAAATTAACCACCCGCTTTAAGCTCAGCTATTTTAATACGCTTTGAATTACTATACTATCTGCGCGCGAAAATAAATTTTATGCTGTGGTGAATTATTATTTTTAAATAATGAATTTATATTCACCCTGGCTTTTGGCTAATTAAAGTAGGAAACTCAATGAGCACTGACAACTCTAAAATCATTTATACCATTACCGATGAAGCGCCGGCCTTAGCGACGTATTCTTTATTGCCAATTATTCAAGCTTACACAGCCTCTTCTGGTATTAATGTTGAAACACGCGACATTTCTCTTGCGGGTCGAATTTTAGCTAACTTTCCAAAATATTTGACAGCAGATCAACGCATTGATGATGCTTTAGGTGAATTAGGTGAATTAGCGAAAAAGCCAGAAGCAAACATCATTAAACTACCAAATATTTCAGCTTCTATTCCACAACTTGAAGTGGTAATTAAAGAGCTGCAAGCAAAAGGCTTTGATTTACCTGATTACCCTGCGGAACCACAAAATGAAGCAGAAGAGTCAATTAAATTAACTTACGCTAAGATATTAGGGTCAGCAGTGAACCCTGTTTTACGTGAAGGTAACTCAGACAGACGTGCGCCTGGCTCCGTAAAGCAATATGCTCGTAATAACCCTCACTCAATGGGCGCTTGGTCAAAAGAGTCTAAATCTCACGTTGCTCATATGAGCTCAGGTGATTTTTACGGTAGCGAAAAGTCAGTCACTATTGATGGCGCAACTAGTGTAAATATCGAATTTGTTGCACAAGATGACAAAGTGACTTTGTTGAAGTCAAACTTGCCTTTATTAGATAAAGAAATTATTGATGCGTCAGTAATGAGCAAGTCAGCTTTGGTTGAGTTTTTTGAGACTGAAATTAATAAAGCCAAAGATGAAGATGTACTTTTATCGTTGCATTTAAAAGCAACCATGATGAAAGTTTCTGATCCAATTATGTTTGGCCATGCGGTTAAAGTATTTTATAAAGATGTTTTTGCTAAACATGCAGAAACTTTTGAGCAATTAGGTGTTGACGCTAATAATGGTATTGGCGATGTATATACAAAAATTGCTCGTTTGCCTAGTGATAAAAAAGCTGAAATTGAAGCTGATTTACAAGCGGTATATGCAGAACGTCCAGACATGGCAATGGTTGACTCAGATAAAGGTATTACTAATTTACACGTACCTAGTGACGTTATCATTGATGCGTCTATGCCGGCAGCAATTCGTGGCTCTGGTCAAATGTGGGGGCCTGATGGCAAGCAAAAAGATACTAAGTTTATGATCCCTGATCGTAACTACGCAGGTGTATTCTCTGCAGTTGTAGATTTTTGTCGTGAAAATGGTGCCTTTGATCCAACAACGATGGGTACTGTGCCTAACGTCGGTTTAATGGCACAAAAAGCCGAAGAGTATGGTTCGCATGATAAAACATTTACTATGGCTAGTGCGGGTACTGTACGTGTAGTTAATGCACAAGGTGAAACACTGATTGAACAAGCAGTTTCTGAAGGTGATATCTTTAGAATGTGTCAAGCTAAAGATGCACCAATTCAAGATTGGGTTAAATTAGCGGTAACTCGTGCTAAAGCATCGGGTATGCCTGCAGTATTTTGGTTAGATGAAAATCGTGGTCATGATGCAGAAATGATCAAAAAAGTAACGGCTTATTTAGCCGATCACGATACCACTGGTTTAGATATTCAAATATTAGAACCTGTAAAAGCGTGTGAGTTTACTTTAGCTCGTTGTGCAAAAGGTGAAGACACGATTTCAGTAACCGGTAATGTATTACGTGACTACTTAACTGATTTATTCCCAATTTTAGAGCTTGGCACTAGTGCTAAGATGCTTTCAATTGTGCCATTAATGAATGGCGGTGGTTTATTCGAAACTGGTGCAGGCGGTTCAGCGCCTAAACATGTTCAACAGTTCGAAAAAGAAAACCACTTACGTTGGGATTCTTTAGGTGAGTTTTTAGCGCTTGCAGCATCACTTGAGCATGTTGCAGTAACTACTGGCAATGCTAAAGCACAAGTACTTGCTGATACTTTAGATGCAGCGACAGGTACATTCTTAGATACTAATAAGTCACCTTCTCGTAAAGTGGGTGAGTTAGATAACCGTGGTAGTCATTTCTACCTTGCTATGTATTGGGCACAAGCCTTAGCTGAACAAACAGCTGATAGTGAGCTTAAAGAGAGTTTTACTGGTATTGCACAGGCATTAACAAAACAAGAAGCAAAAATTGTAAATGAATTAAATACTGCTCAAGGTCCTGCAATGGATATTGATGGTTATTACTTTGCTAATGTTAACTTAGCTGAAAAAGCTATGCGTCCAAGTGATACATTAAATACTATTTTATCAGCCTTACTATAAGCTAGATAAATAATGTAATACGGCAGTTGATATTGCTAAAAAGGGTTAAGTTGCAAAGCTTAGCCCTTTTTTATAGCTGAAATTCAGTGATTAAATTCTTTGGTAAGCCAGATAGACTTTGGTCTAAAGGAACTTTATTCATTTTAGTGATAGTGGATATCACGGCAAATTGATTAGTGTCGATAGAAATTTTGATTTAGTTTAGTAAAGCAATAAGTTTTTTTATGCCAATTAGGAGCATGCTTTATGACTAGTCACATTTCTATTCCAAGTTCAGGTGAAAAAATTACCGTAGTTAATGGTAAGTTATCAGTACCAAATAACCCAATCATTCCTTTTATTGAAGGCGATGGTATCGGTGTGGATGTAACTCCGCCTATGATTAAAGCGGTCAATGCGGCGGTTGAAAAATCTTATGGTGGTGATAGGAATATTGCATGGATGGAAGTTTATGCAGGCGAAAAAGCGACACAAGTTTATGACAGTGAAACTTGGTTACCCGAAGAAACACTTGCCATGTTTAAAGAATATAAGGTAGGTATCAAAGGACCATTAACAACACCTGTAGGCGGTGGTATGCGTTCATTGAATGTAGCATTAAGGCAAGTACTTGATTTGTACGTGTGTCAGCGTCCAGTGCAATGGTTTACTGGCGTACCTAGCCCGGTTAAAAAACCATCTGAAGTTGATATGGTTATTTTTAGGGAAAATACTGAAGACATTTATGCCGGTATTGAGTATCAAGCCGGTAGTGCTGATGCAGCAAAAATGATTGACTTTCTAACACAAGAAATGGGTGTTACCAATATTCGTTTTACTGAAAACTGTGGTATTGGCATTAAGCCAGTATCGAAAGAAGGTACTGAACGTTTGGTTCGCCAAGCAATACAGTATGCTATTGATCATAATAGAGATTCAGTTACCTTAGTGCATAAAGGTAACATTATGAAGTTTACTGAAGGCGCTTTTAAAGATTGGGGTTACCAATTGGCACATGATGAATTTGGTGCCGAATTGATCCAGGGAGGCCCTTGGTGCTCATTTAAAAACCCTAATACCGGCAAAGAAATTATTATCAAAGATGTTATTGCCGATGCAATGTTACAGCAAGTTTTACTTCGCCCAGCCGAATATAGTGTTATTGCGACATTAAATTTAAATGGTGACTATTTATCTGATGCGTTAGCAGCTCAGGTTGGCGGTATTGGTATTGCACCGGGTGCTAATCTAAATGATGAAATTGCCATTTTTGAAGCAACGCATGGTACTGCGCCTAAATATGCAGGTAAAAACAAAGTTAACCCTGGTTCGGTAATTTTATCAGCAGAAATGATGCTTAGACACATGGGGTGGGTTGAAGCTGCTGATTTATTATTAAAGGGAATGTCAGGGGCTATTGGAGCCAAAACTGTAACGTATGATTTTGAACGATTAATGGATGATGCGACTTTGGTAACTTGTTCTGCTTTTGGTGACTGTATTATTGAACACATGTAGTTACATGAATACAATAACGGCTATCGTAGACCTATTATTTAGTCATGTAAGGTTTGTATTAAAAAAGTAAAGTAAAAAAACACAGCAAGTTGGCTGTGTTTTTTAATTTAGAGTTACGCTAAACCCAATTGATTAATACTGATGGAATATTATTTATTCTATTTCGCCATCGGTTGGTTTAATACTTGCCGCATGGTGTCCTTTAGGGCCTTCATTTAGTTCGTAGTTAACATCCTGTCCAGCTTTTAACGTTCGGTAACCATCCATCTCAATTGTTGAATAGTGAGCAAAAATATCTTCACCCCCACTCTCAGGACGAATAAAGCCAAAACCTTTTGAATTATTGAACCATTTAACTGTACCGTGAGCCATACATCTACTTCCTTCTATATCCTTACGAATTTAATTATGTTCTACTTGTTATTTTACTTTATGGTTATCTTTAACAGATAATTAACAGTAAAAATAGCAGAGACACAGATAACAAGTTATTTGTAATTTATGTGTAACTTAAGCGACCAAAAAATAGCCACTTATAGAATCGTAGATAAATATTAGGATTAGTCAAGTAAAAAACGCTAATTATTAATAGTTTTTTATGATTTATTGTATAAAAAGTTACAGCAAAAATGAAAAGTAGAGACTAAGATAAAGATATGAGTAATAGGAAAGAGTCGTTTGATAGCCAAGTTGTATTTGAAGAAGAAATTAAAGACGAATTAAAAGAGCCTGCTAAATATCATGTTTTTTTACTCAATGATGATTATACACCAATGGATTTTGTCGTTGAGGTATTGCGTATATTTTTTCAAAAGAACGAAGAGCAGGCAACAGATATTATGTTAAAAGTTCATCACCAAGGTAAAGGCCTTTGTGGCACATTTACTGCAGATATTGCAGAAACGAAAGTAGACCATGTTGTCCGTTTTGCTTTTGAGCATGAACACCCACTAAAGTGTGTTTCAGAAAAAGCATAAATTTGTAAAGGGGAATACCTATGCTAAATAAAGATTTAGAAATATCGCTTAACTTAGCCTTTCGTCAAGCTAAAGAGTCTCGTCATGAATTTATGACTGTAGAACATTTATTACTAGCCTTGCTAGACAATCCAGCTGCAATCGAAGCACTCGGTGCTTGTGGTGCCGATTTACCTCAATTACGTAAAAGTTTATTAGATTTTATTAGTGAAACCACTCCTATGATTCCTGTGGGCGAAGAAGAAAGGGAGACACAACCAACACTTGGTTTTCAACGCGTATTACAACGCGCTGTTTTTCATGTGCAATCTTCAGGAAAAAGTGAAGTGAGCGGTTCAAATGTTCTTGTTGCAATTTTTAGTGAACAAGAGTCACAAGCCGCTTACATTTTAAAAAAATCAGATATTAGTCGTCTTGATATTGTTAATTATATCTCGCACGGTATCGCTAAAATAGATAATGGAGACTCTGCTCGTCCTTTCGAAGCAGAACAGGTTGTAGAAGAAGAGCCTCGCACGATAGAAAACTTTGCCGTTAATTTAAATGAAGAAGCGAAAAAAGGTAATATTGACCCACTTATTGGTCGTGATGATGAGCTTGAGCGTACTCTGCAAGTCTTGAGCCGTCGCAGAAAAAATAACCCACTATTTGTTGGTGAAGCGGGTGTAGGTAAAACAGCAATTGCTGAAGGGTTAGCTAACTTAATTGTTGATGGAAAAGTCCCTGAGTTTTTAGCTGATGCTACTATATTTTCTTTGGATATGGGCGCGTTACTTGCGGGAACTAAATATCGAGGTGATTTTGAGAAGCGCTTTAAATCGTTATTAAAAGAACTTGAAGAAGATGATAATGCTGTATTATTTATTGATGAAATTCATACTATAATCGGTGCTGGCGCCGCTTCTGGCGGTATGATGGATGCTTCAAACTTGATTAAACCACTACTGTCGGGCGGGAAGTTACGTTGTTTGGGTTCTACAACTTACCAAGAATATCAAAGTATCTTTGAAAAAGATCGTGCACTTGCCCGACGTTTTCAAAAAATTGATATTGCAGAGCCTAGTGTTGCAGATACCACTAAAATCTTACAAGGCTTAAAAGAAAAGTATGAGAGTCATCATGGTATTCGTTATACCAGCAAAGCTTTACATGCGGCAGCACAGTTATCTGCCAAATATATTAATGAGCGATTTTTACCTGATAAAGCTATTGATGTCATTGATGAAGCTGGCGCTAAACAACAATTAATTGCACCGAATAAACGTAAAAAAGTGATTAATAATACCGATATTGAAAGTATTGTCGCCAGAATGGCACGTATACCGGAAAAATCTGTGTCGTCAACGGAAAAAGATAGCCTTAAAAACCTAGACCGTAATTTGAAGCTTGTCGTTTTTGGTCAAGATAAAGCCATTGAAGAGTTAACTTCAGTTATTCGATTATCGCGAGCTGGTTTAGGAGAAGAAGAGAAGCCTGTTGGTTCATTTCTATTTGCTGGACCTACCGGTGTCGGTAAAACTGAAGTGACTCAACAGTTAGCAAAGGTTTTAGGTGTTGAATTACTTCGTTTTGATATGTCGGAGTATATGGAAAAACATGCCGTTAGTCGCTTAATTGGCGCCCCCCCTGGCTATGTAGGTTTTGAACAAGGCGGTTTATTAACAGATGCAGTAATAAAGCATCCTCATGCAGTTGTCTTACTTGATGAGATAGAAAAAGCACATGAAGACGTTTACAATATATTGCTACAAGTAATGGATCACGGCACATTAACGGATAATAACGGTCGTAAAGCTGATTTTAGAAATATAATTTTAGTATTAACTACTAATGCGGGCGTACAAGAGACTGTACGACAATCTATTGGTTTTAAACAGCAAGATCATAGTCTGGATGCTATGAGTGAAATTAATAAAGTATTTTCACCAGAGTTTAGAAATCGTCTAGATAATATTGTTTGGTTTAATCATTTAGATAATCTTGTTATTCAACAAGTCGTTGATAAGTTTATTGTTGAGCTGCAAGCACAATTAGATGAAAAAGGTGTTTCATTAGAGTTGAGTAAAGCAGCAAGGCTTTGGTTAGCAGAACATGGTTATGATAAAACAATGGGTGCACGACCAATGAAACGTTTGATTCAAGAGCACTTGAAGAAAGCATTGGCCAATGAGCTACTCTTTGGGGAGTTGACGCATGGTGGTGTTGCTAAAGTTGAAGTTAAAAAAGATGAATTAGTGATTAACTATGAAAACAAGCAAGAGTTAATTACTGAAAAATAAATTAACGTATAATTAGTCGTTATTAAAGCCTTACTCTAATAGAGTAGGGCTTTTTTTTATTTAATGTCTCGTCCTGAAATGTGTTTACACATTTAGGACTTATTATGAACAACCCAATCAAAACACAGGCTAAACGTACACAACGAGATTATTCACTAGGCTTTAAGTTACAAGTTGTTGCTGCAGTAGAAAAAGGCGACATGACTTATAAACAAGCTCAAAATATTTATGGTATCCAAGGTCGCTCAACAGTACTTACTTGGTTAAGAAAACACGGTAAGATGGATTGGAGTCAATCACCTAAGATAACTATGCCATCATCCCCTAAAGCCAAAGAAAGCCCAGCTCAGACAATTAAACGTCTTGAACGAGCGCTTGAAGATGAACATTTACGTAACTTATTACTCAATGAAGTGGTCAACATCATGGATGCAGAGTATGGAGCTGGTCTTAGAAAAAAGTATATAGCCAAGGAGCAAGAAGCCTTCAAAAGCAAAAAGTAGTTAGCTTAGAACGTGCTTGCATGCTGCTTGGTATAACCAGACAAGCCATATACCAACGAGAGCGTCGTGTAGAACAACGTGCGCTTGAGTTAGCACCGGTAAAGAGCCTGGTGTTAGAAGTACGGCGATTTATGCCACGCTTAGGTGGCAGGAAATTATATTTTTTGCTTAAGCCTAAGTTCATCAAGCTCGGCATAAAATTAGGCCGAGATGGCTTCTTTAGTTACTTGAAAGGTGAAAACTTATTGGTTAAGCCTAAACGAAGTTATACCAAAACTACTTTCAGTAAACATTGGATGAAAAAACATCCTAATTTATTAAAGGAGCTAAAGCCTAAAGAGCCAGAGGAAGTCTTTGTTAGTGATATAACCTATGTCCAATCAGAGCAGGGGGTGCATTACCTATCATTAGTGACTGATGCATATAGTCGGAAAATTATGGGCTATGAACTTAGCGATGAAATGAAAGCAACGGATGTGGTCAAAGCACTAGATATGACAGTAGATAATCGTCAATATCAACGTCATGCTATTCATCACTCAGATAGAGGCTTGCAGTATTGCTCAAAGGTATATCAAACTAAGCTGAATGAAAGTGACATAACCCCATCGATGACTGATATCAAAATGCACTGGCAGAGAGCGTATTAATGGCATACTAAAGCAGGAGTTTCTCTTATATAAATGCCAAAATCTAGTCGAGTTAAAGCAACTCGTCGATGAATCAATATTGATATACAATGAAATGAGGCCGCATTTGAGTTTAGGGATGAAAACACCAAACCAAGTGCATAAAAAAGACCAGGAGCAAAAGCTACTGGCCTTCCATTAAAACCGTCAACTTATTTTAGGACGGGACATAATACTTTTTAAGCATTAAAATAGCTTTTTCAAATTCAAGATGGCTCCCCAAACTGGGCTCGAACCAGTGATACATGCTATTTATTAGAGAGTACAGTCCATCGCTCTACCAATTGATCTATTGGGGAATAAACTTTTTTGACTTCTTAAAGGCAAAAAAAAAACTGCCAAGGCAGGTTTCGTTTCATACTTAATGTGGCTCCCCAAACTGGGCTCGAACCAGTGATACATGCTATTTATTAGAGAGTACAGTCCATCGCTCTACCAACTGATCTATTGGGGAATAAACTTTTTAACTTCTTAAAGGCAAAAAAAAACCTGCCAAGGCAGGTTTCTTTTTAATGTGGCTCCCCAAACTGGGCTCGAACCAGTGACACATGGATTAACAGTCCATCGCTCTACCAACTGAGCTATTGGGGAATAAACTTTTTTAACTTCTGTTTATAAACGAAGTTGAAACTAATTAACGATACTTGGCTGTTATCGTTAATTTAAAATGTGGCTCCCCAAACTGGGCTCGAACCAGTGACACATGGATTAACAGTCCATCGCTCTACCAACTGAGCTATTGGGGAATAAACTTTTTTAACTTCTGTTTATAAACGAAGTTGAAACTAATTAACGATACTTGGTTGTTATCGCTAATTTAAAATGTGGCTCCCCAAACTGGGCTCGAACCAGTGACACATGGATTAACAGTCCATCGCTCTACCAACTGAGCTATTGGGGAATCGCTTTTCTTTCGATAAGCTCGTTAACCGTCTTGGCTAACGGGGCGGAATATTAAAGACCTGTGGCAGAAGTGTCAACACAAAAAGTAAAAATAAATGATTTATTTGTTTGTTTGCTGAAAATGTATTCACCCAGAAGGGATTAACATCAAATTCAGCATGATTTTTAGCCTGCTTGTATAAATAAAAGTTATAAAAAGTTATTCTTTTAAATTGTGAGTTATCCACTGAAGTTGTGGGTAACTTTGTGAGTTAAATTTTAATGATAAACAACAATCGCGACCTACAGGGCACTCCTTGAAGTCAACATAAAAAAGACAATTTATTTTATTGTTAAAAATCAGTTGGTTGGTGTTTGTTTGATATATTATAAAACGTTGGGTGATTTTTGTTCAATCAAAATTGGTCTAAAGTTTATATTTACTTTTAAAAGTTAAATTTGATGACAATATTTATAAAAATAATCAAAAGTTAGATCATAATTAGGGGTATTAAGTCAGTTTCTATTGTTTATAAAAAACTAGGAAGTCTTCGAGAAGCTAAAAGGTTATAACGTATATAGCGTAAAGGTTGATATATTAGGCTATAAATTGCAGTTATTTATAGCCTATGTAATTTTGATAGACTCTTGTCTATTTAGCTTTTAAAGCGTTCTCGTGCCAATACTGCCAATGCATATGGCGAAAGGATTCAGTTAAATGGCTAGGTTGTAAGTAATCCTTGTAAGAATAACGATAGAACTGACGAGGCTTATGAATATCCTCTTGTTCCTCAACCGAGTTTTCACCTACTTGTTGGGCAACTAACCAACGACTAAACTCTTGTTGATATTTTTTACCTGACTCATCTAACAAACTCTTATAACCAGTGAAAAAGTCTGTTTTTAAGAAATGAGCAAGTTGTAGGTATTGCTCTCTATGCTCTTCGTACATAAAGCGCACGGCCATATAACCCCAGCTGTAAACGCGCTTACTTCCATCTTTGTATTCAGTGTTGAATACATCACTAAGGCTGTACCAGTCTTCTTGTTTAACCTTTGTTAACTCTTTAAAAGCTTTAGGGTTTTCATCACCCTTTGAAATATACTCGGCTAAGCCTTCTGACCACCAGACTAAATGGCTAGGGAAGTGATTAAAGGTATCGTATTTGATAAAACGACCATCAAGGTAATGTACGTACTCATGATTTAAATTCCATACTTTAAACTCAGGTCTTATCCAAAAATGTTCATAAGAATAAAAAGTGGCTAAATTATCAGGATCTTGTGTTGTTCCTTCAATATACATTCCGCCATTGTTGGTATTAATATCAAAGACTAATTGACCATACTTATTGTACTCGGCAGCATTGTTAAAAACGACGACACGTAATTTATCATTAAAGTCATTGGCAACAGGTTGATGATTAGTTGATAACTTTTCATGAAAAACTACTTCTTGAGCTATCAATTGTTTACAAGACAGACTTAACTGATCGGTAGTCATTTTTTGCGTTAGAATAAATAGGCTGTCAGAGCAAATATGCTTAATGGGTAGCGCTTCTTCTATTGTTGGACTTATACAACGACCTTTTAAACTAGACTCTTCACATTCAGATTTTCCTCTAAAAGTGCTGACAACATAGGGAATGCTAAACAAGGTCTTAAGCTCAAGCTCTGTTTGATTATTTTTGTTGGCAAAAGAGTTTAACGCTGACCAGACATCATTATCTAGCTCGGTCATTCTATCTTCAATGGTTAATGACGTTTCATCATTGTCTAGTTGCTCTTGTTGTTTTTTATTGAGCTGATAATACTCGTTCCAATATTCTTTATTATATAAATTATAGTATTGTGCTAAAGCCCAAGATGCGTGCTGAGTAAGCCAAAACTTACTATCTGCACCTAAAGTTACTTTGTTCGCGTTAGCTGATTGTATAAAAGCAAGCAAGGCTTGTGGTAATTCATCATCGCCTTTAATTGCTGCTAGGTTCTCTTTATTATTCTTTCTAACCGCCTCATAAGGTAAAATAGCGCTAGCGCGTAATATTTCCCATAACGCATAATCAATTGCATTATCATTATTTGAAGACATTGTGTTTTCTTCGGATAAGTCTGCTTTTGCATATAATGTGATCAATCGAGTTAATGGTTGGATATGATCCACAATCAGTGGTTGCATTGGTTCTAAAAAGTATAATCGATATAAAGCGACAGCATAATTTTCATGTAAACGTGCCGTTGTGTTATTAATTTGATAAAAGCCATCCATATTTTGCATGTCTATCAATGCTTGATTTAATGCTGAACTCGCCTGTTCAGGCCAGTCTTTTTCTGGACCGAAGCTACTATATATTCGGAGGTAAAAGCTCAGTTTTTCTAACGATCGGCTGTGCAAGTCACCTTCTTTTGCCCTTGCTGAGATGGCACTTGCCACCTGTGTTAATAAATCTTTTTGATAATGATCAAATGTTTGACTCCATAAAGTCTCAAGATCTGCATCGAGTATAGTCTTTATCGTTCCTGTAGTACTTAATAGGTTAATGTTGTCTGGTATTATAATTTCCTCTTTTGAATGCTGAATTGCAGTAGAGCAGGAAGCTGTTAATAACACCGCTAGCGAAATTGCTATAGGTGAGTAAAGTGAGGTTTTACTATGGTTCATGTGAGTAATAAAATAATAAGTAAGTTATAGGTATACTGTATACAATCAGGTTTTGTTGCGCAAGTTTGTTAGTACTAAACCATCATGTTGGCTAATAGTCGGTACTAAAAGTTGAGAAAAACTAGAGAAGAAAAAGGGATAACGATTAAAAATCGTTAGAAAGTTTATCTACCGTTGCCAAACAAGCGGGTAAAAAAGTATCAATAAAGTAATCAACCTCTGGCATACCTTGTTTTAACTGTTCTATTTTAATGCCAAGTCGTTCTTTAACGTGATTAAATTCAGGATTTTGGTGGTTGATTTCATCTAGGGCTTTAATGTAAGCCACAATGATGTCAGCAGCTTTAACAATAGCCTTATATTCTGCATTAACGTTATCTTGCACAATGATATCGCTAAAGATATCTTGTAGTTCATCCGGTAGGGCAGCTAAACATTCTTGCTCTGCTAATAGTTCTATTTTTTTGAATTCTCGGGCTATTTCTTTATTTGCATATTTTGTTGGATTAACTATGTCGCCATAACGAGTTTCAGAGGCTTCATGGTATAACGCAATCGTAGCAATTTTGTCAGCATTGACATGACCATTGAATTTTTTGTTTTTAATAACAGCGAGTAAATGGGCAACAATTGCGACCTGATGAGAATGTTCCGCAATATTTTCACCCTTTACACAGAACATTAATGACCATCGTTTGATCAATGGCATACGTAACATCCACGCTAAAAAAGTGCTTTGCATTTTAATTCCTTGGGTCATCTTCTACTATTCAGCAAGATTAAGAAAATTTATAATTTAGTTGTTTTACTGACACCAACTTGTTTGTAAGTAGCGAAGAAGTTTTTCAATTTATCAAGTGCTGGAATTAACTCATCTACATGAGGTAAAAAGACTAACCGGAAATAATTATGTGCTTTGATATTAAATGCACGACCATGCACTAAAAGAATTTTCTCTTGCTTGAGTAAATCTAAAATCATGCGTTCATCGTCGGTTATGTTGAATTTCTCATTATCTACTTTGACAAACATATATAAAGCACCCATTGCAGGGTTACATGACAAACCATCGATATTATTAATCATTTCGTACGCTACATTTCGTTGTTTAATTAAACGCCCGTCGTCACTGATGAGTTCATTAATACTTTGATAACCACCTAAGGCGGTTTGTATGGCGTGTTGGCTAGGCACATTTGCACACATTCTCATTGACGACAGTAAGGTAATGCCTTCAATATAATCTTCGGCATGTAACTTAGGACCAGAAATTACCATCCAGCCCGCTCTGAATCCGGCAATGCGATAATTTTTTGATAATCCACCTAGTGTGATAATTAACACATCTGTTGCTAATCTTGCAGTTGGAATATGTTTCGCTTCATCATAAAGAATTTTGTCGTAGATCTCATCGCTATAAATTATTAATCCATACTTTCTTGCTAGGGCAATAACACCTTGTAATATCTCTTCTGAATAAACGGCACCAGTCGGATTGTTTGGGTTAATTAATACAATGGCCTTGGTTTTTTTAGTAATTTTACTTTCCATATCTTGTAGATCTGGAAACCACTGATTCTCATCATCACAACAGTAATGCACAGGCTTACCACCTGATAATGATACTGCGGCTGTCCACAAAGGGTAATCAGGAGAAGGAATTAATACTTCATCACCATTATCAAGTAATGCTTGCATTGCCATAACAATTAACTCACTGACACCATTGCCAATAAAGATGTCATCAACCATGACATCTTTAATGCCTTGTTGTTGAAAATATTGCATAACAGCAACTCTAGCTGAATAAATACCTTGTGATTCAGAGTATCCTTGTGAATTAGGTAAGTGATGAATAACATCTTTTAAAATGTCATCAGGCGCTTCAAAACCAAAAGGCGCAGGATTACCAATATTCAACTTAAGAATTTTATGGCCTTCATCTTCAAGGCGCTTGGCCTCGGCTGCTATTTGTCCTCTAATATCGTAACAAACATTGTTGAGTTTAGATGACTTAATAATAGCTTTCATGATGCAGTACTTCTTAAAATAATTAGGTAATTAATGATTATACTAATACTGCCAGAATTTAAAGACTTAGCTATACTTTTTTAGCTTATTTTTATCGTTTTTAATAATAAATTTTTCAGTCAGGTAACTTTTACTTATAGTGAAGAAAAGTAATCATAAAAAAAGGGGCTAAAAAGCCCCTTTTTTAATATTAATTTTGTTTATTACTTAAACAATGACATGACATCATTAATAGCAATTAATGACTTTTCGCCAGTCATTCTATTTTTAAGTTCAACTTGTTGGGCATCTAAATTACGTTCACCAATGATTACTAATAATGGTGTGCCCATTAATTCATGATCAGCAAACATAACACCTGGGCGTTCTTTTCTGTCATCAAACAATACTTCAATGCCAGCTTGAAGTAGTGATTCATATAACGTTTCAGCGGTTTCTTTAACGCGTGCCGATTTTGCCATATTCATTGGCACAATAGCCACTTGAAATGGTGCAATCGCTTTAGGCCATTTGATACCGTTTTCATCATGATTTTGCTCTATAGCAGCAGCAACAATACGAGAAACACCAATACCGTAACAACCCATGGTTAATGTTTGGTTTTTACCCCCTTCATTTAGTACCGAACAGTTCATTGCCTCTGCGTATTTGCGGCCTAATTGGAAGATATGACCTACTTCGATACCACGTTTTATTTCGATGTAGCCTTGTCCACATGGACTTGGGTCACCAGCAACAACATTACGGATATCTTGAATGTTGATCTCACCACAATCTCGTTGCCAGTTCACACCGGTAAAAGAATGGTTGTTCTTGTTAGCACCACAGACAAAATCGCTTAAGTGAGCAGCACTATGATCTACAATGACTTCAATAGATAAACCTTTAGGTCCTAACGAGGTACTATGGCAGTTAGCAATAGCAGATACTTGTTCATCAGTCGCGTATGTTAATGGTGAAGCAATTGCGGCTAAATTCTCAACTTTAATTTCATTAAGTTGATGATCGCCACGAAGCACTAGTGCAACAAATTTTTCAGGTTGACCTTCAGCAACAGAGCCAAGTACTAAGTGTGTTTTAACGGTAGTTTTTAGCTCTAATTCTAAGGTTTTTATTAATTTTTCAAGCTTTGTTTCTACTGTCGCTAACTCTTGAGTCGGTTCCGCACGTTCGCCTGTAGGGGCTAATGCTTCCGCTTTTTCAATGTTGGCGGCAAAATCACTGGCATCACTAAAAGCAATATCATCTTCACCTGAATCAGCAAGCACATGAAACTCATGTGATTTTTCACCACCAATAGAGCCTGTATCAGCTAGAACTGGTCTAAAGTTCAATTCTAAGCGCTCGAAAATACGACAATATGTATCAAACATTATCTGATAGGTTTTTTCTAAACATTCGTCTTCTAAATGAAAAGAATAGGCATCTTTCATTAAGAATTCACGGCCACGCATCACACCAAAACGAGGACGGATTTCATCACGAAACTTTGTCTGAATTTGAAAAACATTTAAAGGTAACTGTTTGTAGCTGCTAAGTTCATTAGCGACTAATTTGGTCACTACTTCTTCATGAGTTGGCCCTAAAACGAAAGGGCGTTTATGGCGATCGCTTAGTCGTAATAACTCAGGACCATAATCAGCTAATCTGCCAGACTCTTCCCATAAATCAGCAGGCTGTACCATTGGCATTAATACTTCATTACCACCAGCGCGCTGCATTTCTTCACGGACAATGTTTTCAACTTTTTTCAAAACGCGTAAACCGGTTGGCAGCCAGGTATATAAACCAGAGGCAAGGTTACGAACAAGACCTGCTCGTAACATTAGCTGATGGCTGATCACTTCTGCGCTAGCAGGGGTTTCTTTAAGAGTAGACAGTAAATATTGACTGGTACGCATGGCTTATGGTTTCCGTAAAAAGAAGGTAATAAAATTTTCGTCATTCTAGCAGGGGGTAGAGTCTGGAAAAAGAAATATATGCACTGTAAGATGATTTATTTCTACCTTGTCATCTTTTTCACAAATCACCGAGACTTTTTCCTTAGTTAGCAATGTTATTTCATACAGTATTGATCTATTTCACTTATCCCTTTATATTTAAAGGGTTGGTGGTGGCTTGGTTATTCAATTCCATTCAAATTACTCAAGGGTAATTCAGCTAAAGCCGACAAAAGTGTGTACCAAAGTGTGTACCAAATTTTCACTAAGGCAAAACCAATGGCGCTTTCAGATCTAAGACTCAAGAAAATCACTCAAGGTAAAGGGGCCTATAAAGGCGATCAAGAATTACCTGACGGCCATGGGCTTAGCGTTCGCATATCTGAAAAACGAAAAATAGTTTTTCAATTTAGATACAGAGTAAAAGATTTATCTTCAAACACCTTAAAAGGTAAAAGAATAAAGTTAGGTGATTACCCGGTGATGAGCATAAAAACAGCTCGGGCTGAGTTGTCACGTTGCAAAGAATTACTAGAAAGAGGCATTGATCCAGCCGTACAAAAAAGGATTGATAAAGCTGAAAATCAATCGGCTGTTTTTATGAGTACCTGCATTAACCATTTCATCGAACGCTATGTAAAAATAAAACGGAAAAATCCCGTTGAAATAGAAAACCTGTTTGCTAATCATGTCACGCCTGTTATTGGTGATCTCCCTGCAAAAGATGTTGTGCTTGCTCATTGGTTACCAATTTTTGATAACCTTGTAGACAAAGGGAATTCAGTTCAAGCCGGTAATGTTTTGGTTAAATCAAAACAAATGCTTAAGTTCTGTAAACAACGAGGAATGCTTGATTATAATGTATTGTCTGATGTCGCTATTAATGATGTAGGCTCTAAAAGTAAAAAGGGTGACAGAACTTTAACTGATGTTGAAATTGGTAAACTTTGGCGATTATTCGATAACATGCCAAACAAAGCTAAAATGTCACCCGTTATGGTATGCGCTGCTCGTTTGCTTTTGATTTTTGGTTGTAGGTCTAGTGAGCTTAGATTGTCCCGATCAGGCGAATGGGATTTTGAACAAATGGTTTGGACGGTGCCAAAACATAATACTAAGCATGGCGGTGAAGTAATTAGGCCTATTCCTGAAAAGGCTCTGCCTTATATACAGTTAATATTTCAGTTGGCAAAAACAGATGTTCTATTTCCACCAGTTAAGAAGGTATCTAATTCAGAATTTGTTTCAAGACAGTCGTTCACTAATTTACCTCAATATTTTAGAGCGTATATAGATATTTCTTTGTTCACAACACATGATTTAAGGCGTACATTCAGCACAAAACTAAGCGAGTTAAATGTTGAACCTTATGTTGTGGAAATGATGTTAGGGCATGCTTTAGGGGGCGTTTTCGAAATATATAATAAACATTCCTTTATTGAACAAAAGCGCACAGCGCTAGATAAGTGGATAGATAGAATAGAATTGCTTGCGCAAGATAACGATAATGTTGTCTTGCTTTCATCGGCGATTGGTTAATACCCTCTATACATTTACTCTAAAAATAAGTTTCTAAACATTTGAAATTATGTGATATTAATCCCAATCAAATGGAATTCACAAACAGGTACAAGAATGACTAAAACAATTATTATCCGCTTGGCTTTAGTAGCCACTACGTTGACTCTCTCCGCATGCAGTACACAACTAAGATCAATTAATTTGGGTATGCAAGTTGAGCCTGAGATAGCAGCGGGAAAAGTTTTCACTACAAGAAAAGCTATGGCTAATGTTGGCGCTGTTATGCTCAATTCAGAGGAATACTTGAAAGAGACTTCGGCTGCTAAACATGAAACGTTTCATGTCAAAAATGTCACAACAGCAAGTGTTAAGCATAAATTGAAAACGTTCCAGTTCACCATCCCTGCCGGTGATTATCGCCTTCGTAGCAGAGCCACTAAGGGGGATTACTATTCAGCTCCTAAACCTCTCTATGGTTTAGATGGAACAAATACGGGGTATGGTGGCCTGTTCGTGCCAAATGATACATTAGAAGCCACAGAGTTTTATTGGAGCTGGACTTCTGGCAGACGGAGCGCTTATCAGGCAAAACTACAATCAACAATCAGTGGTAGTACCGGAAGGACTATCGTTCATAAAAACGCCCAACAAAGATCTGGACCACGTGCCACATTAACATATGTTGGGGTAGCTGCAGGTCAAATTCGTTTCGCCTATAAAGAATTCACTGAATCAGGATTGGCACGAGCGGCTTTCACTCAAGAGGTTATTCTGGATTATAAGGAAGGTGGTACTTACGCATACAAAAATGCGCAATTTTCTGTTGAAAAGGCTGACTCGACACACATTAGCTTTACTTTACTTAAACCTTTATAAATTTCATCGATTTTATATTTTAACGCACACCTAAACTAGGTGTGCGTTTCTGCTTTATTTACTTGCTTTAAATACTGGCGCAAATAAGTTTAACTTTGCATAGCCATCAATTCGCTCAAGCGCTTGTAAAACTTGGGTCATGTCTTCAACCAATCGATTACCGCTCATAAATTTGAAACTTTCAGGTAGCGGTAATAAATTGTGATCCATTTCGCCCTTATCGTTATAGCTAACCACGCAACGACAACCTGCCATTTTAGGATCTTTAAGCGGTAAATTGGCTAACGGATGTTTTATTTTTTGGGGACTGTTGATTTTGAGTGCTTGCGTATGCAAAGCATCAAACGACCGAATAACATGTAAGTGAAATTTAGGGCTGACCCACATCGCATAAGCATAAACTAATTCTTTACTAGCAAAAGTTCCTATACCGCGCACCACTTTTAAAGGGTTCCTCAGATCTGAGGAACTTGTTTTATCAAGGTTGCCCATATCTGGGTAACCTATTATTACTGCAATTAGCTCTTGGGTTTGATCTAAACGAATAAAATTAGCTGGTTGGTTTTTTTTGGCTTTACCAGAAATGTTATGCAGGTCATTAAGCGAGTAAAGGTTATCTAGCGTGCGGATTTCGGTATTTAAAATAGTTAAGTTAGACATGATTGTCTCCTTTTGATTTAGGAAACCTGTCAACTTACCTACTAAAATAAGGGTGACAGGCGAATATCGGGTTAGTAGACCGCTCAAAAGGAAACGGCAAGCCGAAGCTTCCCAATATCCACCTATCATAATAGAGGTGTAAAAAAACACGCGTAATTTCTCTGAAAGAGAGGGCGTGTTTATTACGCCTTTTGAGTTCGGCCTACTAAAACCGGTAAGTGATTTTGCACTTACCTTTTTAGTTTGGCTCATTACATGCTTTTTTGTCAATAAATATTTTTCTGGTCTACCTGCGGTTGGCTAAAAGCCATTCCATTACTTCAGTTTCAAGGTATTGATTTTTCCCTAGCCAGATTGGCTTAGGGAAGGGATTAAACTCTTGTTTTCTATAACGCCATAGCGTGACTTGAGATATCTTCAATATTGAAAGCATTTCAGCTTCAGTAAAGTAAACTAGCTTAGTTAAATCGACCGCTCCCATTATGCTGCCCCGAACATGGCCAAACGCCATAAGTTAGCTTTTGATTGTTTACTGCCGTTTATGGCTATTACTTTTGCTTTTCTACCAGGTAAAGATGTTTCATTAGTTTGATACTTTTTACCTTGGCGAATGTTGTATAAGATACCGCTAGCTTCTTTTGCTGACATATTAGTTTCACTGGCAAGTTTGGCGGCAGTGTAAAAGCCACCTTGGCTATGCATATGTTCAGCTGCTTCGTTGGTTAACATTATGCTGCCCCTTTTTGTTCACAGTTTATTTCTATTGAGTTTTTTGACTCGTTACCAAAAACATCCCAACTATCATCACGATTAAACATTTCTAATCTAGGTAGATCACCAGCGAGCTCAATAATTAATTCACGTACTTGTTTTGGCTTTTCTGAATGTCTTAAAATTTTACCTTCAAACTGAACTTGGCTCTCACAATTAAAAACAGCCCTTACTGAACGTGATTTTGGCTTGATTTTTCCCTTGGTCGCAATCAGTACTGACTCGCTTCCTGCTCTGGTCCAAAAGCCCATTCCAAAGTGAGGGTTGCTATTTCTTGTCAGTTTATTCCACACTATGCCGTTCATGTTTTTAAGGGTAAAACCCCAAGCTTTAACTAAGTCGATAGCCTCCTGTGGCATAGATCCAACCCACCACATGAATAAAATCGCATCGTCATTAGTTATTGAATCAACGTCCATTGCTTTTAAATCATCAATACTAGTTGTCATATATTTACTTGATGCACCAGACTTACCTGTTGCGCCAATATTTTTATTGCCAAACTGCCAAGGTGGATCAGCATAAATAATGGAATATTTCTTTTGCTCAGTCATGATCCTTCCTTAGTTCTGCATAACAATTGATTTAACATCGCTATCGGTTAACGTCCAACCTTGAGATTTAAAGCGCCTTAATAACTGACCACAATGTGCAAGGGTCGATTTCTTAGGACGTAAACCACCTTTAGGAGCCGGTGCAAGTTCGGCTTCACCATCGTTATTAAGTAGAACTAAGCTACTGCGACCAGTGGAATGCATATAAAGCAGTGGTATTTGACCCGATTCATAACCTTCAATGTCACCAAGTTCATGAGGAAATAAGCAAATGTAGTCTTGCTCGTTGCGATGTAATTGAGTTATATCTGATACGGCAAGCTTATGAGCTAATGACATAACTTCAGCTTTGAACTTCTTAATCTCGTCATTAGCCGTTTTAAGGTTTTTCTTATGCTGTTCAGTAAAACCTTTTTCTTTAAGTAATCGCGCTTGAAAGTCTTTAATTTTATCGCGGATTTTTTTAGGGCTATTGGCAATTTCTTTATATGCTTTTAGTTGGAGCTCTAGATCCTTTACTTTATTTCGGGCTTGCTGTTCTTGGCGCTGGGCTTGCTCAAGCATTTGCATGTGTTTTTCTGCGTTAAGTAAAACCACGTCTTTTTGTTTTGCGAGCGTTTCAAAGCGTTCTTCAAATTCATTCACCGTATTTTTTAATTGTTGATTTTCACCAGTAACTGAATCAATGCGACCAGTTAATGTTTCAACTTGCAGCTTTAAAAATGAATTTTCTTCAGATAAATTAACTGCTGATTGCTGTAGTTCTGTAACTTCTGCATTATCTGCATGGTATGAAGCTATAAGCTGAGCTATAGCTCGTTCCAAAGGCAATGCTTGTTCTATTTGTTGTTCTGCTAATTGAGTATTCATATCTTCCACCAAAGATTATGGCGCCATCATAGACAGCGCTTAGTTAATTATTAAGCTGCTGCTAAAACTTCTCTTGAGCCGTTGTGACCAGGTTCAGAAACAATGTCGTTATTTTCTAGATGCTCAACAATGCGAGCTGCTCGGTTGTAACCAATGCGAAATTTTCGTTGAATGCTAGATACAGAAACTTTTCTTGTTTCGATAACAAACTCTTTAGCTTGGTCATATAAACAATCTAACTCGTCATTTTCAGGCAAGGATTTAGTTCTAATTTCTTCTTTTGAACCATCTAGGTATTCATCACTCTTAAGGCCAAACTCAACTAATAAATCATGTATTAATCGATTTATTTCACCAGCCATTAGAATAAAATCAGCATCAAGTTTCGCTAATACATCATCACTATCAAGATCGTCATTTTGTTCATGAATAACATCAAAGAATTTAAGGCGTTTAATTGATAAATCATCATTCAAGATAAATGACATTGATTCATCCCATTCAAGCGCTACTTTAGTCACGTACTTGTCAGCATCTAAATGTGCTTTTACTTCATCACTTGATAAGTCTTGGTTTTTAACTCTGGCAATTGCACCATCATCACCAAGCGCATGAAATTCAGCTTCCATACCTAAAGTGAATTTGCCCCCTAAGTTTTTCTCGTTCAACCAATTTGTCATGGTTTCATCTACTGTGATATCAGGGTCAAAACTCGTCACGGGTAAAGTACCAAGTGACTTTCTTAATAGAGCCAATAAATCTTCAGCTTTACCGCGACTACTTGCGTTAATAACAATAATATTATCTTTAGGGCTAATGTATGCGTGTGTATCAGTAACGCGAGAGAATGCTCGTGGTAATAATTCAAAAGTAATGTCTTCTTTAAATTGTTCTCTTTCTTTTTTGGTAGCGCCTCGGCCGTGCTCAACTTCAAGCAAATTTACTTTTTCTTCTACCATGTCTTTGATGACAGAAGCAGGTAACATTTTTTCTTCTTTGCGAGCACAAACTAATAAATTGTCATTACCTTGATGGACAATACCATCACCATGCTTACCAAGTGCTTGAGTCCAGCCAAAATGCGACATTTCAGTAGAGGCACAAGGAACGAACAAGCACTCAGAAAGATTTTTTTCTAATTGCTCTAGTGTCCAAGTGAATGACTGAGTAAAAGCGAAAATATATAAATTGTTAAACCACATGTTCTTTACCTTTTAAGTTGTTGTAGGAGGCTAAGCCGCCAGTAATTTGATTTCTTGGTTTATAGGCACCCATTCCATTAATGGCTTGCCAGTTGCTTTGCTTACTAATATTTTTAGCTCAGCGCTTAACTTGTTTACCTTTTTCATTAAAACTAAATCTGAAAAATTAACAGTGTCTTTATGCATTAAAACTAAAGCTTCACTGGCTATATGCGGTGTACTAAATTCATGCGTACAGCGTTTGCGCTTCATTACAAAAAACTCTTTATCAATGTACTTATCGATTACAAATTGCTTTTCATCTTGCGTAGCATTGATGAGTTCAGCTATTTCTTTATTCACATCGCTATTTTTATTAAGCATGAGCTTACCCACTGTTTTTTTGCTAAAATTCTGCTTTTACCGTAAATACAAAACATAGTTATATTCCCGTAAGGGGGCGACTCGCGCGGAGTATGAAACGCAAGCCGCCTGGTGGAAGTTAAGCTGCTTCATTTACAGCGTTGTTTTTGCTTTTTTCTTCATGCTTTAGCATTAAGTGTTGCACTGTGAGGATAGCGGCAATAAGGCGCTGTTTTGCTTGCTTGCTGTCTAGTTCAAAGTGAGAACTAATAACTGGCTCAGGCTGTTTACCATCACGGTACATCTGAGCTGAACAATTAGTGACAACCGAAATGCTGATCCCTTTTATATGGCCAGCAACCGTGACGGTTACATCAACAATATGGCTAGGCGCTTCTGTTGCTAAGGTGGTTAATTTAGTTAGTAAATTAATTACTTCTGTATTTTTAGACATTAGTGACCCCCTTGTAACGCGACACTTGAAGGGGTTACACCATGAATATGTTCTAATAAGGAGTTAAGCTTTACGCTTGCATTTTCGTTGGTTAAGTCGATTGTGCGATTGATGTTTTGTTCCATTGCGATGCAACAAAAGAAATCACCTTCAAATGCTGTGTTAATAAGTAAGCCAGCACGCTTCGCTGCTGCTGTAGCGCTGCTGATTTGGTCTAATTGTTTATTAATATTTGCTGTTGATGATAATGTATTCATCTTATATACTCCGGTTTGTAAGTCCGATAACGCTTGTTATCGGTGGTTAATGGCCGTTACTTCCACCAAGATGCTGCGGCCGTTTTCTTTACTAATGGCAACTCGCCATTTCTAAGTTTTTTTGTGCTGCAATCCCACTTAATAACAATCTCAGTTCAGTGGGTGCATATAAATCATTCTGCGCAATACGTGCGACCAATGTCAGCAATAAATCCTTTTCATCTGCTAGTGCTTTACCAACCACATCATAAAGTTCAACTTCACCATTACTAAAGTCAGCCGTGCTATGTTGAAAAAGCTCATATAGTGCGTTTTCGTTTAGGTTTGTTGCTGGTCCACTTGCTGTTGCGTTCATTGTCAATCCCTTGTAATGACGTGTAATAGTAAAGAAATATTTATATAGATATACTCGCAAGGTTATTTTACAAGCTTTAATGTAGAATATAATCCATATGTAGAGTATAAGCTTACGTAGTGTAAAGTCAACAATGCTGTAGAGTATAATAGAATTATTTTTCTATTAATGAGATGGTATCAATTATGAGTAGGTTTAAGTCTTTGTTTTTTAGTCTGTTAAGGCTTGTTTTGATGAACTCTACTTCTAGTGAATAGTTAGAGAAGCCTAATATATGATTTGGACTTGCATTAAGAAGCTGGCAAATGATCAATAATTGCTCAGAGCTTAAGTCATGGCCTTTTCGAATTCTTGAAATAATGCCAGCGGAGTAACCTGATGACGCAGAAAGCTCGTCACGTGTGATGCCGCGATCTTTCATTAGTTTTTTTATTCTGTCACCTCGTTGAATATCCAACAATTTTCCGAGCCTTTGAATTGTATGCTTAGGTTAATACTATCGGCATTAAAAAGCCGTCAACCTCATAGACGGAAAGTGAATTTTTTCGTCAAATGGGCAATGTCTTACATACACTTGCTATATATCGTGTTCTAATGTTTTAGAAAACCACCTCTTTGAGGTGTTTTAATAACGTAGAACAATAAATTAAAAGTCTAATTGTAGAATATAATAGATCATTGTTGACAATAATCAAATATAACTGCAAACTTTATGTCTTTTAACAATCAAAAGGAGAGTGACTATGCCAGGACAAGGTAATGGTGATGACAAAGACCCAGATAAAACATAGTTATTTAGGGATGTTAGGTTGCTATAAGCGTTACCGTTTATAACAATAGATTTAAAAAAGGGATTGGTAATGGAAATGTGTTCTTTCGACCCTCAGCTACAAATGTTGTTTAATAGGTATGTTTTGATATCTATTATTTTGGTAGGCCTAAGTTTTTCATTGAAGAATAAAAAATCCCTTTTTTTATCTTTTTTTACGGCTTTAAGTTTTTGGGTTGGGTACAACCTGCAATGTGACTTTAAAGTAAATGACCCGGAACATATTTGGCGTTATGTCTTTTGGGTTGGTTTAGATAGCATCTATATGTTGGTTCTTTTTGCTATTTATCGACTAAAAAGAATAACCGAGTGGCAGTTCGCTGCTATTTGTACCTTGCAAGCTTTCAGTTTTTTGATTCAACTAATTAGGCTGCCTGACGCTCACAGATTTAACTATGTTTATACGGATAGTTTTTATCCACTATTAATGAATGCGTATAACATCGCAATTATTACAACAGTGACTATTCCACTGGCTTTTAATCTAATAGAAAAAATAAAGGAATACAAAAAATGGAAAGTATGACCGTCGCAATGATTATAATAGCAGGCTGTTTCATGCTTGCTACTAAATTAGCTTTATGTGCACTGGGTGTATTAAAAGCAAGGTATGTAGCAAAAGGTAGTATTAATGCACTTGCAATGCTTGAAGAAGACAAGCTTATTGATGAAATAAATAATCCACAAGCTCAGGCTATAGAGAGATTGAGATATAAGGTTAAAAGGGATAAGTTGTTATCGCACTCTAAAGTGATTGTCGCGAACGCGATAGCGGAAAATCGTTAGTAAATTACTTAGTTGTATTTCTATCGTTAATTAACTTCATAAGGTCAATGTTCATTTTGTCTTCATCGTTATTTAAAAAAGATCCGTAGGTAAGAGCGATTGCTTTTGCCTTAAACTCTTGATCATCTATATTAGTTTCCTTACATACGGTTTCACTATAAATTATCGCTTTTGTTAACGTTGGTAAATCTATGTCGTTATCAGCCGTCAAGCTAGTGCCTTGTTCATTAAAACCAAGCGGATGTAATAGCTGCCACGGCTCAACATTTAGGCCTTGAGACAAATTATCAAGCTTTGCCAAGGATATATTTACACCATCACCACCCTTTCTGATAATGCCAGCAGTGTAAGATCTGTCTAACCCACCTTCGTCAGACTGAGTTAACTCTGACAATGCCTTAGCGTTAGCTATCCCTTTCGCTTTCATTAGCGAAATAACATTAAGGGATAAAAGTTTTTTTATGTCCACAAAATCTCCATTTATATAAAACTGGTTAACCTTGTTAGTATACATTTAAAGGTAGAAAATAATCCACAAAATTATAAGCGTTACGCATATTTACTTATATTTTAACAAACTATATTTTTTTAGCTTATACCCATAAAGCCTATTAGCCTTTGTATATCAGTTTATTTAGATAGGTTTGCCAAATAATTAGGTAAACAACTCAGCAAATAAAATAAAAAAGCAATTGAAGTAATTATTATTGTGATCTAATATATTCTACATAAATGTAGAGGATATTTATCATAATGACAGATTACAGTAAAATTGCTGAAGAATTTCTTGCAGAACAAGTCAAGGTTAGAGGCAACATACCTAAAATTTCAAAAGATACCGACGTGCCTAAAGCATGGCTTTATAAGGTTGCACAAGGAAAGATCCCAAATCCTCAGGTTAACCGTGTTATGGCGGTAATTAAATACCAAAAAACCAAGCTGAAGCAGTGATTTCCTAATGACTTTTTGTAACCAATGCAAAACAATTCAAGCAGTACTTAATGCACTCACCTTATCTAGCGGTGATGGTGTTGTACTTTATGTTGAAAATGGCGAGTTAAGCGTAATACCTATCAGCGAACAAGACATTGCTGCAACTAAAGATAACAGTCTTAATTTTCGAAGCAGATTAAATGCTGTTCAGAAAAAAATAGCTGAACAGCAAAAACAAATTGACGATTGCTTAAAATCTGAAAACTTCATTGATGCTGTTGAAGCAATTAGTGGTTTGGCTATTACTCAGGAAGATCGTAAATGAACCTTTTAGCCACGCCTTGTAATTTTAATTTTATATCGGCATTAAAACCATGGTCATCTTTGCCTGAGAAGAAGACTTCTCCATTGTCATACCTTGTAAAAAATTGGTATTTCATGCTTGGTGAAGGGATTCTAAATTCAACATCTTTAAAGCTTTTCTCTGCCAGTAACCAACTGGTATCGCTAACGGCATGTAAATATTTATCTAATCGAAGCCAAGTAATAGTGTCGTTAATTAGATCCTTATTTGACTCTATTATATCTGACAGCCCATACTTTTTGGCAAGAAGAAAAAAATTATCGTCAATTGAAAATGGCCTAGGAAATGTTTTATTTCCTCTTTCTAAAATTAGAGAGCTAATTACTGCAAAAGCATTTTTATCTTCATTGTTATTCATTAATTTCATTCCTTTGGTTGTTGGTTTTTATTCTTGGTCGTTTACAGATTATCAGCCAAAGGTTTGGGATTCAATAAGTTGACAGGTATTAAACGCACCACAGCAGTAAAGGTATTTTAAAGATGGATGTAGCAGATAACGATCAAGAACGTGAAGCGCAAGCGGTTAAGGTAGCTGAACAATTACACCCTTATCCGGGTAAGCGTCACGTGTTGATTAAACCATTGCCAAGAAAGCCAACAGTGGCAGGAAAAACCCAAGCCGCTATTGGCATAGCGACTCTGGGGATTCATCATTGTGGTATTTCTCTTAAAGCAAACCTTATGTGGCCAGCAAGAGTGTTTCATGATCATGACGTTGAGATGGCAGCGTCTAATACTTTAGATCTCGTCCTGACTGCTCTCTTAAAAGTATTGCCTCCTCAGGAGATTGAGCAGATTTTGAAAGATCAAGTAGGACTCCTGTCTTTTGCTGATGGATCTGAGTTACCTGATGATAATAATACTCATCAGGGTAAATAACGTCACCTACGTTAACAGGCGTGGTTGACTGGTATTTTTTTGTATTCATATCGCCCTCGCTGTAGAGGTAGTTAAGTCGGTATTCGTACATGGTTTTCATTCCTTTGGTTGTTAGTTTGTCTTCTTGGACGTTGTGCAGATTATCAGCCAAAGGTTTGGGATTCAATAAGTTAACAGGTATACAAGTTACCACAGCCAACTGGGTTTATTTAGAGTGGCTGCTGAATGAAGTTTTATTACCAAGGTGATAGTTTACAAAATCGCGTTAAGGATGATGCGTTGTTGAGTTGCCCAGCATCATGAAGATCGTTACCTGTACGAGTAAAGGCAGTAACAGGGAGTTTTAAAAAGGGTCTGGTGTTTTACCACCAGACAGATACAAAAAAACCGCTTAATCCCTGAGAAAGATTGAAAAGCGGTTTAAATATAACGAGGTCATTATGACAAATAGTGCAGAAATAATCAACTTTCCTGAACAAGAACAAATTCAAGGGCGTGAGTACGTGAAGGCAGACACTGACAATGGCTATTATCGCGTAGCTAACGAACTGGGTTTAGCATTATGTAAAACGCAATTAAGCGACCGTGAAGGGCGTTTAGTGCAAGCAGTAATGATGAAGACCTTTGGCTTTAATAAGTCGATGGATTGGATCTGTAATGGCCAGTTAAATGATATTACGGGCATTAAGCAAACGCATATTTCAGACATTAAAAAAGGTTTGGTTAGTCGAGGCATATTGTTAGTTGATGGCAAAAAAATAGGTGTGAATCCTGTCGTTTCAGAGTGGGAATTCAGTAAAAACTTAATAACCACCCCTAAACAGGGTAGCGGAAAAACACCCCTAAATAGGGTAGCGACCACCCCTAAACAGGGTAGACCCACCCCTAAACAGGGTAAAAAAACACCCCAAACAGGGAACCACAATAAACAAGACACTATAACAAAAGACAATAATACAAAAGACAGTAAGTTTTCAGTTGATCTTCCTCAGTGGCTACCGATTGAACTTTGGAATGAATTTGCCTTGATGCGTAAAACTGCGAAGAAGCCCTTGACGGAAAATGCTGCCAAACGAATGATTACCAAGTTAACAAAGTTTCACGAAAAAGGTTTTGATGCAGTCGCTCAACTTACCAGCTCGATTGATAATTGCTATTCAGACGTTTACGAACCTAAAAACTATCAAGCCAACTCATTCAGATCAAAAACCACTTCTGAAAACTTTTCTGACAAAGATTACGGAACCACTGTGATACCTGATTTTATGTTGCAGGGAGAGTCATCATGAAAAATATATTTGATATTGCCAATACAGTCGGTGTTGCTGGTAATTGTGCTACTCATGGCGTTTGGAGTTATGAGCTACCGTCATTTCTTACTAAACGTGGTGGTCAATGCCCTGATTGTGTTGAGATACAAAAACAAGAAGAATTACAGTCATTGAATGATGAGCAAACTAAGGAATGCATTGAGCGAAAGCAAGAGGTTATTCGTCAGAAGTTTACTAAAGCGGCAATCCCTAAACGGTTTTTAAACCGTACCTTTGAAAATTATCAAACGACAAGCCAGCAACAGCAGCTTGCATTGAATATCGCCCGAACTTATGCGAATCACTTTGCTGAGAGATTAGAAAATGGTGGTGGTTTAATTCTTCAGGGGCAACCTGGTACCGGTAAAACGCATTTAGCTTGCGCTATTGCAAACCAAGTTATTACCAATGGTGCGTCAGCTCGCTTTACTACGGTGATGCAGTTAGTTCGCGCCATTAGAGCTACATGGAAACGAGATAGTGAACAGTCTGAAGATGAAATTTTACAGTCAATTATTGGTTACGATTTGTTGATCATTGATGAAATTGGCGTGCAGTACGAAACTGAGTCAGAAAAGCTAATTTTGTTTGATGTGCTCAATGGCCGATATGAAAATGAGAAGCCGACGATATTATTAACCAATTTGGTTGGCCAAGAGTTGAATGCTTGCATAGGCGAACGCAATGTTGATCGAATTCAAGAAGGTGGTGGTGCAACAATATCATTCACCTGGGGCAGTTACAGATCAAATGTTTATCAGAACGATAGTTTAAAAGGCGAGTCTTGTGCAGAAGTGGCAGCAAAACTCGCAGGAGCGGCTTAACCATGGATTTAGCTTCAGTAAAATCAACCTACAATGGCGTTATGCCTTCGGCTCATTCAGCTAATAAAGGTAGTTGTACTAAGGTTACTGGCCCTAAAACAACAGCAAAAATAATTGAAGCTGTGTTGTCTGGTGAAAGCCAAGTGGTTGTAGGTGACCGATTTAATCTTAGCCAGTCAGCAGTTTGTAAAATTATGAAAAAGCACAGAGAAGCATAATGGAATATTTATCAGTTGGCGCTTGTTGTTTATTTGTTGGTTACCTAATCGGCCGGATTCAAACAAGTGCAAAATACAGCGCGGTATTAGCTGAACGTGATCGTAGGGTCGTGAAGAAATGATTGAATCTAACTTAGTAAATATTTTAATGGTAGAGGTTGTTTAATTGGCTTTAGTTAATGAAAAAATTACCGATAAGTCTATTTCTGCTCATCTACCGTTGCTTAGCGTAACGAGAATACGCGATACGTTAAATCCATTAATTCAAATTAGGTTCGGCACAAATAGAATGCATGCTAAGTGGTTTATTCTTCACCGTAATAGCTGGAAGAAAGTAGCTGTGTGGCCAGAGGTTAAAACTACAGATATTCGTCGTAATTTTAGTGTGTTAATTGAAAAAGTCCGAAATAAGCAAGAGATCACGATAAGCGCTGATTGTTTATTAACGGTAGGTGACGTTTTAACCTGGCACGACGAACGCATGCAAGGTCACGCTAATTTAAGTGAACAACGTAAAAAGGATATCGCTAGCGGTATTAAGTGTCATTTAATGCCTTGTTTAGAGTCGGTAGATCTAGAGACCATTAATAAGTCTTTGCTAGATAAAATGTTGATTTGGCCTTGTCAAAAGAAGTTGGCAAAAAGCTCTGTTACTAAAATATTTCATACATTAAAAGCCGCCTTTAGTTCAGCGTTTGATTTAGATTTGATGCTAAGTAACCCAATAGCCGGCATTAAAATATCTCACTTTGGCGATTTTTCTAGTGATCCGAAAGAGCCGCGGTTATTCCCTTATATGGTTACCGGTTTGCTTGATGAAATGGAAGAGCAGACACGTATAGTTAAAATGCTTTGTATGCTTATTTTAAGTTTAGGCACCCGTATTGGTGAAACGCGTAAGGCTAAGTGGCATAGCTTCAATTTGGGAAATGAGCCAGTTTGGATTATTCCGAAGCAGGATATAAAAAATAGAAAAACACATACTATTCATTTACCGCCTGAGCTTGTTGAGTTGCTTAAGCAGTGGCGAGATTATCAGTTGAAGTGTCGTTACAAAGGAAAGTATTTGTTTCCTAATGTTGGTGGTAAGTACTGCTTGTCGAACAATGAAGCTTTAGCAATGGTCCATAGTTTTAGCCATGGCGATTGGGCAAGTCATGATCTACGAAAATGCGCAAGAATATGTTGGCAAGAGGCAGGAGTTGATTCTCAAATTGCTGAGTTAATGCTTAATCACAGTGTTGGTAAAGTTGTAGCACCTTACATTAGTAATGCGCATAAGTTGAGATTAGCTGCTTTAGAACAACATTGTGAATGGCTTAAATCACAGAATAATAACTGTTTTGTTCTCAGTCCAGATTCAGTCCAGTGCAGTAGTGATGTTTCACAGCAAAGCAGTTGTGTAGCGGTATAGATTAACGTTTTAGTGTATCCGCAGGCGGAATACTTTTATTAATACTTTTAAGGGTGATTATGGTTGTTTGTGATATTGACGGTTGTATTTTTGGTAATTTCCATCGAATGAATTTGATACCAAAAGACAGAGGCTATACACCAAATTGGACGGAGTTCAATGAGGCTTGTGTTGATGACGAACCTATATTGCCAGTAATTAACCTGGTTAAACATTTGGCTAATAAAGGCAACAATAAAATAGTTTTTGTTACTTCACGAGGTGAAAACGTTCGCAAGCAAACCCAAGAACAATTGTTTGATTACTTTTATGACTTTGGATGCAAATTGGTTATGAGGCCAATGGACGATCATCGAGATACTGTCGATTATAAACGTGATGTTTTGCAAGGATTGAAAAGTGATTTTAGTGAGTGTTCAATAATTATTGATGATCACCCGGGTATTGTTGAAATGGTGCAAGCAGATTTTCCACAGCTTAACCGTTTACTCGTGCCTAGCTTTGATTGCACGGTTGCTTCCGTTTAGTGGTTAACAATGCTTGTTCGCTAGGACCACAAACTGCAGCTGAAGCAAAAAAACAAAATTGGCATCGAATGGATTGCTTAGCAAAACGATACATTGAAAAATTTGATAGCCAAGCAGCTTTGAAATGGTTTGGTACTCAAGATGAAGCGTGGAAAAAATCAAGAAAGAAAAAGTTTCAGTCAAGATTAAACGATAGGCGGTGGTAAGTGCGACTAGATATAAAACCTTTATCAGTAAATGAAGCATGGCAGGGTAAGCGCTTTAAAACACCTAAGTACAATCGTTATATAACTGGTGTGGCAAAATTGCTTAAGCCATTTGATGTACCAGGTGGTTATTTACAGCTTTCATTAGTGTTCGGCTTATCAAGTAAGAATGCTGATTTTGATAACCCAGTTAAATGCTTTGTTGATTGTTTGCAAAAAAAATACGGCTTTAACGACAAGATGATCAAGCGCTGCATCATAAATGTTGAGCATGTTGCTAAAGGGCAAGAGTTTATTGACTGGGAAATAACTCAACTAAAGGACGTTACTTAATGATTCGAGGTGGTGTATTACTCAAACTGGCCAGAGAAGCTAGAGGAATGACTCAAGAAGATGTGGCTTTTGCGCATGGCCCATCTATAAAAACAATTTCTCGATGGGAGAGCTGTAAAACACCGGTACCCTTTGATGATGTTATTTGGATCATCACTGATGTTTTTAAAATGACATTACCTCAAGCTATGGAGCTAGCCGACAATGAGAACAATTAGAGACGTTCAAAGCGAATTAAAGCAATGGGGTAACTTTTGGGCTCGTCAAGAAGAGGGGCAGGGTTTCTCTAGTAAATCAAACGTGCAAGCGATAAAAGAAGCATGTGAGGCTGGTTGTGCCAGCTCAAGTACTTTACATCTATTTAGTGGCTCTGACAGTATTCACGTTCCAGATTATATTGAAGTGATCGACAATAGTTTGAAAAAGTTAAGTCATCAATGCAAAACAGCTATACGCCAGCGCTATATCAACAAAGGTCAGATCCTTTACTTTGGTGATGCTAAAACGTTTTTATTTTGGGTTAAAAAAGCAGAGAGAGAGTTGTTATGAATATAGCGCAGCATACATCAGCAGCCAGTAAAGCTATAGCTTCACTGGATGAATTTAAGCTTACACCACAAGAAAAAATGGCTGCATTAAAAACAGCGGCGGCAATAATAGATCATGAAGTACAAGCATCAGCACAGGCACAGATTTTATTTAACTTATTACACAATAAAAAATAGAGAGGATTACAATGAAGAATTTAACATTAGGCTTAGGGTTTATCGTCATAATACTATTATCAGTAACTTATTCAGGATACGTGTTAAGCGTGTTATGGGAGTGGTTTGTTGTGCCTGTTTTTAATATTCAACCTATATCGATAGCGTTAGCAACCGGTTTAGCTTTGATTGTAGGCTATTTAACTAACCATGATTCTTCCAACTCTGAAGATACCTCAAGTGATTTTGGTGAGGCATTAAGTAGGTTTGCGGGGAAAGCTATAGCTAAACCATCAATGGCATTATTATTTGGTTGGATGGTTACTTGGTTTATTTAATATAATGAAATATTAATGTGTGGATCCGTCCTTATATGATTGTTCAATAAAGGACGGAAACCTCTGTTGTGGTTTGAAAAAACAAGGTAACGTTTGCCAATTCAAGGTTCTTGGGCGTTATTTACATTATGGAAATATATAAAAGTTAATTCTTTGCCATTCTATTTTTTGGATCTTTATCGTATTTTTCATCCCACTTCTTAACCAACTCTTCTAGTTGTATCCACGCTTTTGGCTGCCCTCGTTTGCGAACAGAGATGATCAAATGCGAGCATTTGCAGTACATACCACAAACAAATCCTCTAGCATTTTGATAAAGAAAATCACCATCAAGATCTTCGGACTCTATTCCCGATGCTATAAACTCGTAAAAATCTAAAATGTATGACGCTCCGATAAGCGCTTTGTTTTTATCATCATCCAAGGAATTGTTATGAATATAGGCGTTTACGTCAGCCTTAATTAAACTTTTACCTGTAGGGTAAATCATTACCATGTCAGTATAACGCTTTTGAAATGCCTCACTCAACCGACTATCAAGCAGCACTTTATAAGTATGCCCAACTCTGTGTTTGATTTGTTCGTGTTGATGATTTATAACCCAACCGAGTCCAGTAGAAAGTAAAACAACTACACCTACCATCAGCGTTGACATGCTAGAAGTGATTTCTTGCCCATTTTTTGAGAAACCTAATAAGGTAAGCACAATGAAAAGAAGTATGAATATGAATCCAGCCCAGGCTTGAACTTGTAGTACTCCTCGTTTAAATTTGATAGCTACAAGCGGTAAAAACATGCCTGCTGCTACGAGCAAGTAGGTTGAAACCCAGAATATATGAAAGTTTGACTTGTAAAAGTCTCCATTGATTACTTCGGAGCTAGTTGTTGCTAGTTCTATTTCTTTAAATATGATAATTACTAAAAGTATTGCTCCAGTAATAAGTAAGCTTCCCGCTGCTTTGCCAACGTTTGATATAAACAAGTTAAACATGGTGTCCCTTAAAAGCAAAAAACAGACTTAAAAGTCTGTTTTTATTAAAGTACTATTGGTAAGGCAGATATTATGCGCCACTTCCACCTTCAATAGTGAGGTTTAGTATTCTAATAAAAAAGTTTTTCATATTCATTCTCCATTTTATGAAACCGTAAAATTCAACTAAACATAATACTATTATAGATTAGATTTTAAATTTAAGTGTTTTTGTATTTAAATTGTAAAACAGTGTTAACACTGACGGTAAAGACAATATGTTGTGAATACATTTTGTTCGTGCATTTAACCATCTGCTTGTTGTCCTTGTCAACAATAAGTGAGCGTTTTACTTGCTTAATGCGCATAAATGCGATTTATTATGATCCTTTATACAGTGGTTAATTTCACAACAGGACAGATAAGTCCTTTTTAAACCCTCAAAAAAGCGTATCATTTTGCTATTGTTGTTAAAGCCCCGCCAGAGATGTAGGGGCTTTTTCATTTGTAGCGAACGGCATTGTTATATCAGTGCTTAAAGTTTGGTGTGGCAAGCCATTAATACACCAGTTAGCCATCTTATATACATGTTTTGCCCTGTCATTTGATAGGGCTTTTTTATTTCTGAGACTAAATTATGCCTAAGTTTGGAAAAGCATCAACAACAAGACTAGCAACTTGTCATATAGATCTACAGTTGATATTTAACGAAGTGGGTAAGACTGTCGATTGCTCTATATTTTGCGGTTACCGAGCAAAGGAAGCGCAAGAGAAAGCTTTTAATGATGGCCTTTCTCAGGTTCAGTTCCCTAACTCAAAACACAACAGCTTCCCCTCTATGGCTGTTGATGCAGGCCCATATTTCCCAGAGTTAAAAAACACTGATTGGGATGATGCAATGGCATTTGCTTCATTTCACGGATATGTAAAGCGTGTTGTAGATGAGTTATTAAAGTCTGGGCGCATTACGCATACCATTCGATGGGGCGGTGACTGGGATTCGGACGGTAGAACATCCGATGAGACCTTTAAAGACTTACCTCATTTTGAATTGGTGGCAGTGTGAATTTATTAAAAGTATTAGGCAAAGTTGGCGGATCAATTCTGGCAGATATTATACCTGGTGGGAACGCAATACTTAATGTGGTTAATGAATTCTTACCTGATGATTCAAAGCTTACAACCAACGCAACAGGCGAACAAATTCAAGATGCAGTTTCCTCATTACCTGCAGATCAACAAGCCGTTCTATTATCTAAAGAGTTTGATGTTGAGATAACAGAGATTAAAGAGCACACCAAAGTAATAGCCGCATTAGGTGATGTAGATAAAACAGGTAACTCAACAAGACCATTCATAGCATTGATGATGGCTTGGGTTGTAGCGTTCGCAATTGTTGGTTTAGTTATCATGCTTGGTATTGCTATCAATGAAAAAGATTCAGAAACAGTTATCGCTATTGGCAATAACTGGCCGTTAGTCCTTGCGTTACTGGGAATTCCTTCAGGCCTGTTACGCGCTTACTTCGGTATGAGAACTAAAGAGAAACAACAGAAGTATCAAGCGGTATCTAATACGGCACCTTCTTCTGGATTGGCAAGTTTAGTTGGTTTATTTAAAGGCGGTAAGTAGTGTCAAACAACCAAGAGCAATATATTCCCCATAGACTAAGTCAATTTGAAAAAGCCTCATCCGGAATTATTGCCGCCATAATTACGGGACTACTTGCATGGGTAGGTATAAGCGTCAGTGACCAACAAGTACAACAGGCAAGAATAATCACAACTCAAGGCGCTCAATCAATAACGCTTACCAAAATACAGTCTTCCATCGATAAAGCTGTACCGGCTAGAAATGCACTTATCACTAGTAACGCACTATTAACTCAGCGAGTAGATGTACTCTATGGGGAAGTAGAAGAGTTAAAGGAAGATGTAAATTCGTTAGAGAATAAACATTAATGCCGAAGGCTACACCTAAACGCTGCAGGCAAAGATCATGCGGTAAGACAACAGTTGAGCGGCACGGTTACTGTGATGATCATGCAAGCAATGCAAGTTGGGGCAAATACGGCAAACAACAGACCGCTAAAGGTAAGCGTGTACACCACACAAGTCAGTGGAAGTATCACATATCACCTCATGTAAAAGAATTAGCTAACCATCTTTGCATCAATCACTTGCTAATGACTCCATCAATTGTAGTCAGAGGTGTGATAACTGAGCATATAGTGCCAGTAGCCAAAGGTGGAACAGAAGACTACAGCAACCTTTCATGCTTCTGTAATGAATGCGCAACCACTAAGACGTCATGGGAGCGTAACAAGTCCGTTAATGAAGTACTTAGGCGCTATGGTCACACTGCAATTACTAAACAAAGAGACAGAGAGTGAGCCTAAAGCTTCAACAAACAATTAAAGCGCGAGAGTTAGCCATAGAAAAAGGCATCCCTGATTGGGCATTGTCTCACGGTGATTTCTGTTTAGATAAAGCTATTGGGCTTGTCGATAACAATGAAGACTATGTTGTTTTTTTAGGCAGGACAATATCTATGAGTGCTTTCTATTTCATTAAGGCTCAGTGGGTTTATGAGAGCTACACCCAAAGTAAGTTTGTGAACCATCCTACAGGCTTTCGTCACTTAAAAAGATATTTGAACACGGGTGAGGTAGTCAATGTATTCGATATTAAAAAGTAGGGCTTTATCTTTACGTAAGTTAGCCATAGCTAAGGGTATGCCTGAGTGGGCTTTACGACATGCTGATTGGTATGTGGATAAAGCAATTCATTACCGTTCTTTACCTGAGTGTAAACAAAGCTCTAGTAACAAACTCTTTGATAGAGCCAAGCAGGAACTATGTGTTGCCACTACATGCTATGAATCATTCTTATCGGAGCGCTTCACTAAGTATCAACTCCCTAGCCTGACAAACGAGCTAGGTTGATGGGAGGGGGCCTAAAATTGTTCAAAACAAAACGCTCCACCAGTACAGCCACCTAAGTCAATTTTTACGCGTAAGAAATAAGAAAACTTTTTTGAAATATTTTCGAGGTTAATTTGACCGCTGTTCGAGCCGCCGGAGCCGGAAGAAAAAAGAAAGATGCACTGGTATCAGTTGGTGATCCAACGTTAACAAGAGTTGCACCACCTGAACAATGTCGTGATGAAAATTCAAGAAACCTTTGGAAAACCCAAAGTAAGATCATGATTTCTCGCGGTACTTTGGCCATGGAAGATTTACCCATATTGGTTACGTATTGCAACGCATGGTCGTTGATGCTTGAAACCCAAGAAGATATGGAAAAAACTTTATATTCTTCAACGGCTGACGGTGGTGAAAAAGTTCATCCATCGGTAAATATTAATAAAATCGCAGTTGGTCAATTAAAAATGTTGGGCTCGCTATTAGGATTAGATCCTTTGTCACGTTCTAGAGTTGTCGGTGCAGGTTTGAGTGGCAAAGGGGGCGACGACGAAAATGAATTTGATGAATTTTAATCAATGTCTACTTACCCAAATGTTAACGCAGCAAACAAATATGCCCGAGAAGTAGTAGCGAAAAAAATCCCGGCATGCAAATTAACTATTCTTGCCTGTAAACGACATTTAGACGATTTAAAAAAACAGAAAAATAAAAAGTTTCTCTATAAATTTGACCGTGATGCAGCAGAGCGTATCTGCAAATTTATTCAGCTATTGCCGCATACCAAGGGCGAGTGGTTAAGACGAAAATTAAAAATAACATTAGAACCCTGGCAACTATTCTTTTTTTCTGTTGGTTTTGGTTGGCTGAAAAAGTCTGACAATACTCGTCGTTTTCGAGAGTTGTATTTAAAAGTTCCGCGTAAAAATGGAAAGTCAGCTGTTGCAGCTGGTGTTGGCCTTTATGGCTTTTGCGCTGATAACGAATATGGCGCAGAGGTTTTTTGTGGCGCTACCAACGAAAAGCAAGCTTGGGAGGTTTTTAAGCCTGCCAAATTAATGGTTCAAAAGCTGCCGAATTTAAGAAAACGATTTGGTATTGAAGTTAACGCTAAAAAATTAGTTAAAACGGATGGCTCTATCTTCGAGCCTGTTATTGGTCAGCCTGGTGATGGTGCTAGTCCACACATTGCTATTGTTGATGAGTATCATGAACATCCAAGTGATGATCAATATGATACTTTCAATACGGGTATGGGGGCGCGTGAACAACCAATGATGTTGGTTATCACAACCGCCGGCACTGATATTGATAGCCCTTGTTATGATCTTGAACAGCGTGTTGTTGAAATGCTGCAAGGCATGAAAGACGATACCTTGTTCGGTTTGATTTTTGGTATTGATGAAGGTGATGACTGGACCTCTCCAGCGGCACTAATTAAAGCAAATCCAAATTACGGTGTTTCGGTTAAAGCTGACTACTTACTCAATCAGCAGCAAAAAGCGATATCAAGACCGCGTTTCACTAACCGTTTTAAAACAAAACATTTAAACATGTGGGTTTCTGCTAAAGAAGCTTATTTCAACATGGAAAAATGGAAAGCTTGTGAAGATAAAACACTAAGTATTGATCAGTTCATTGGTGATGATTGTGTTCAAGCTTGCGATTTAGCTCGTAAGTTGGATATGAACTCAAAGGCTCGTATCTTCTGGAAAACAATTGACGGTAAGAAGCACTGGTATTGTATATCACCTCAATTCTGGGTGCCGTATGACACAGCGTTTGATAATGAAAACAAATCACTTGGTGATCGTTACCAAAAATATATAAACCTTGGTGTGCTAAGTGTTACCGATGGTGCAGAAATTGATTACCGTGAAATACAACAGGACATTCTTGCAAGTCATTTAGAAACACCGAGCATCAAAATACCACTTGATCCGCATGGCGCGACTAACCTTGGTCATCACCTTATGGATGACGGCCTTGAAGTGGTAACAATAACTCAGAACTACACAAACTTAAGCGACCCGATGAAAGAACTCGAGGCCGCAATTAATAATGGTCGATTCCATCATGATGGCAACCCCGTAATGACTTGGAATATTTCAAACGTTGTAGGTAAAAACTTACCAGGTAACGACGATGTTGTTAGACCAATCAAGCAAAAAGCTATTAACAAAATTGATGGTGCTGTCGCATTAATGATGGCAATTGGTGAGGCGATGTTACAAGAACGTGAGCCTCAAGAAGAAGATTCTATTTATGATACGGGGGCAGTGGGATGTTAGCAGATTGGGTTAGTGGCTTATTGGGCCTTATTGGTATTTTTTTATTGTCGTATGGTGCCTATTTAATTGCACCTCAGTATGGGTTTATTACTTTAGGTATCGCTTTGACATTCTTTTCATTTCTAATGTCTCGCGCTAATGCATTTAACAACCAACAAAAGAATAAGAAGTAATATATGTTTTTCTCAAGTCTTTGGGGTGGTTCGAATGACAACGCTAGTAATTTCAGTATGTTTGGATCGTCTAGAGCTGCCTATGCTAAATCAGGTGTAGTTGTCGATCCTAAGACAGCTTTGAGTCAATCAGCTTTAAGACGCTGTGTCACCTTGCTAGCAGAATCTGTAGCGCAATTACCTTGTGAAGTTTATAAACGCCAAGGTGATCAAAGAGAAAAAGCAGTAGATCATCCTTTGTATGATTTATTGCATAATCAGCCGAACCAGAAAGATTCTAGCTTTGAATACTTTGAAACAGCTCAAGGATTTTTAGGATTAAATGGTAACCACCTAGCAATTATCGAACGAGATAATAAAGCCAATATTACTGAATTAATCCCTATCCATCGTGACAAAGTTCAAATATTAAAGGGTAACGATGGCTTACCTTATTATCATTTAATTGAAGAAAACGAAACGCTGCCAATGCGCATGATTCACCATGTAAAGGCGTTCTCAATGGACGGTTTCCAAGGGTTATCTCCATTGCAAACAAGTGCAGACACAATTGGATTATCTTTAGCTGTTGAAGAACATGCTTCTAAAGTATTTTCAAATGGCACAACGTTGTCGGGTGTTATTGAGCGACCAACTACAGAAAAAGTAGGCCCAATAAAAACCCAAGAGGGCATCGATAAAGTTGTTAATTCCTTTGTAGGTAAACATTCAGGTATTCGTAACATGTTCAGTGTTGCCATGCTTCAAGAGGGCATGACCTACAAACAAATGGCCATGAATAACGATCAAGCACAACTTATTGAGTCACGGAGAATGTCAGTGGCAGATATTTCTCGATTGTACGGCATTCCATTATCAATGCTTAGTGAAAGTGCAGGGGAGTCTTACAAATCAATAGAACAGCAATCACTAAACTATGTGATTTTTGGTTTGATGCCATGGCTTAAAAGATGGGAATCTGCCATGCGAAGAGACTTACTTTTACCATCAGAACGTAAAAAATATTTTATAGAATTTAACGTTGCCGGTTTAATTCGTGGTGACTTGAAAACAAGATATGAAGCTTATGCCCTTGGTCGTCAGTGGGGTTGGTTGTGTGTAAATGATATTAGGCGTTTAGAAAATTTACCTCCTGTAGACGGTGGTAATACCTACCTAGAGCCTTTAAATATGGTTGATGCTAACAATAGGCCAATTAATAACAAAACTGCTTCACCGGAGCGAGTTCAAGAAGTTAAGGAAGTTTTATGTCCAACCAATTAAGCCCAAAAATAATTAATTATTCACATATAGCACAACTGGCCTTTAATGTTCCTTTGTTGGCTACCGCACAAATTGCAGATACCGTTGCAGCATTTTTACAAAATAAAATTGCTGAATCTTCAATTGACCACAGCCACAGTGGTCAACAAGTGTCAGCAGGCAATGTAACTTCAATTGCACTTGGCAGTCCTGAAAATGGCGAGAGCATCACTGTTATTCCAGTGCATGGGATTTTAGTGCCTCGACGTTTTGCTATTGAAGCATGTGAAGAAATGATGAGTTATGAATTATTAAGAACTCAACTTACTCGAGCGCTTAATGATGAAGGTGTCAGCGAAATCATCCTTGATGTTAATTCAGGTGGTGGCAATGCACAGGGCGCTTTTGAAATAGCAGAGTTTATTTACCAGTCACGAAGTATCAAACCTATTCGCTGCATTGTGAACTTTAATGCATTTTCTGGTGCATATTTAATTGCGGCAGCATGTAGTGAAATTATTGTTTCTGAAACGAGTGGTGTTGGCTCCGTTGGTGTTTATACAAAACGTTTAGATCTCACACAGCACTACCAAGAACAAGGCGTTAAAATTCACTCTTTTTATCGTGGCGCTAGAAAGATTGATTTTCATCCCGATACTGAGCTGAGTGAAGAAGAGCGCACAAACATAGAAAAAAACATGGAAAGCACTTATCAAAAGTTTGTTAATGCAGTTGCAAAATATCGAGGCCTCACTGTAGAGGCTGTTATCGCGACCGAAGCAGACTGCTTCGAAGGGCAAGAAGGTATCGAGCTAGGTTTGGCTGACAGATTAGCAACACCTCAAGATGCAATAAATCAAATTACTCAGAATGTATTGGCAAATCAACTGCCAGTACCGCAACAAAGCATTTCAATCCAAGCAGCGCATATGCGTATGCAATCACAGCTCTAGCCTCGCGGCTGAGTAAACCACCACAAGGTCGCTTTTAGCGGCCTTTTTTATACTTAAAATAAGGTAAACACCATGCTAAAACGCATCGAAGAACTACGCCGCGAGCAGGCGATAATTGCTGAAACCGTACAAGTATTAGCAGCTAAAGAAAGTAAAGGTGAGCAGTTAAGTGCTGAAGAACTTGAACAATTCACCAGTATGCAAACTAAATTTGATGAGTTAGGTGGTCAAATTTCCCGTGCAGAGCAGGCTGAAAACATGGCTATTGCTAGCGCTACACCAGTTCGCAGTGCCGTAAGTGCAGCTATTCATACTAAATCAGCACCAAAAGATTACCCTGGTGCAAAAGTTGCCCGTTTTGCTATGGCTATTGCAGCCGGTGAAAATGATATGGTTTTAGCTGAAAAGTTTGCGGCTAACGAAATTGGTGATAAAGATGTTGCAATGGCTATTTCGACAGCAACGAATTCAGGTGGTGCATTAGTTCCTGAAAATGTTGCTAGTGATATCATCGAACTTTTACGACCTCGTTCAATTGTTCGCGGTTTAGGTGCGCAAACGGCCCCGTTAATTAACGGTAATCTGACTATGCCCCGATTAACAAGTGGTGCAACATCGAACTATAAAGGTGAGAACGACTCGCAGAACGCAGAGGGTGGCAGTACTGACGAAGTGAAAATGTCAGCTAAAACTCAAATGTCTATCGTGCCAATGTCAAATGAGTTAATCGGTCAAGCAGGTCACCGCGTTGAGGGTATTTTCTTAAACGATATGATCAATGCTATTAGTAGTCGCCAAGATAAAGCTTACTTGAGAGACGATGGCACTAATAACACACCGACAGGCTTTAAACCAACTGCTGTGGCTGGTGGGCGAGTTGTGGAATGGTCAGGTACTGCTGATTTAGCTACTATTGATGCATACCTTGATACCTTGATTTTAGGTTTGATGCAATCAGACTCAAACATGATTATGTGTGGTTGGGGGATGTCACCACGCTCATTTATGAAGTTGCAAGGTTTGCGTGATGGTAATGGCAATAAAGTTTACCCTGAAATGGCAAACGGGTTCTTAAAGGGCTGGGCTATCAAGCATACGACAACTATCCCTGTAAACCTTGGCACAGGCACTAACGAAACAGAAATTTATTTTGCTGATTGGAATGATGTAATCATCGGTGAAACTGATTCTTACACCATCGATTTTAGTAGAGAAGCTACATATAACGATGCTTCAGGTAACTTGGTTTCAGCATACTCAAAAAACCAATCTGTACTAAGAGTGGTAACAGGTAATGATATTGGTTTCCGTCATTTAGAAGGTTTACAGCTAGGTACTAAAGTTACTTGGTAAACAGTATTTAACCCTGACATTCATTTAGTAGTTACATCACTTAGTTAACTAACGTGATGTAACTAGGAGAACACACATGAACAAAAAAGAATTAATCGCAGATATTGTGATTCTAGCGACAGCTCTGAAGATTGAAGTAGTAACCAAAGACTTAGATGTTGAAGCACTTAGTAAACTTCATGATGAATTAACTGTTGAAAAAACAGCTATGGACAAAGCTTTAGCTAATGAACAATCTAAAGAGTCCAAGTCAAAACAAGAAAAAGTAGTGCTTGAATTTACCTCTCCCTACAAACGTTATGCCAATAAAGATATTGCAGGTTTTGACGCAGAAATCGCAGATCGTATTTTGGCGCTTAAACCTTCGGTCGCTGTAAAATACAAAGAAAAAAGTGACGAAGAATAGTTTTTAATTAGTTATATCTAAAAGTCTGCAACGTTGCAGGCTTTTTTGTTTAATACGAAGGTTTTATCATGCCAATAGTTGCATTAGAAATAGCAAAAGAACAATTAAACGTTACTGAAAATGATGATGATTTACTTATTCAAACGTTTATTAGTGCTGCTATTGGCATGGTTGAACACGCAACCGAGCGTGACTTATACGAGACTCAAGCAGAAGTTCCTGTTGACGCTGTAAATATTATTGTTTTTTCTGATTTAAAACAATCTAAGCAAGCTGCAATACAGGCTGCGATTATGTTGGCATTATCAACTTTATACACTTATCGCGAATCAGATCTTGATGTAGATCTTTCAGAAAACCCTGCATTTAATGCATGCTTATCTGGTTTTAGTCCAGTGGTGATCGGTTAGTGGCTTTAAAATCTGGCGACTTACGCAACAAAATAACGTTCTTAAAGCGTACCAAAGTTAACGGTACTTACGGCAAAGAAGAACAGTATTTACCACTTAAAACAGTGCGAGCAAAAGTAACTCAGCCTAGAACTGATGAAAACGACAGTGATCATGGTAAAAGCCGCAAAGTTAAGTTAATAATTTTTATTCGCTACACAGCGAACGTTAGCGAAGACAACCGCTTGATCTTCAATGGTACTGAATTCAATATTACTAGTTGTCGAGATTTACTCGGTACACGTAAAGAATTGATTATTGACGCAGAAAAGCGGAGTTAGCAATGATTTCTATCGACCTAGACAGCCAATTAAGTACATTACTTAAAGACTTAGACAAGCTTGAAGAGGTAACCAGAAATAAAGTTGTTAGATCTGGTTTGGTTGCTTTAAGTAAACCCCTTAAAAAGTCCATGGCTTCAAATGCACCAAGAGATCAGGGTTATCTAGCACAAAGTATCAATCATAAATCTTTAAACAAAAGACAAAAGTCCCGCTTAAATGTTGCTCCTGATGATGTTGCTATTTTGGTTGGTCCTAATAAAAAAGTGAATGGCTTTAGTCAATCAAGAAAAGCTAACCTAGTTGAGAATGGCGTAAAAGCCCATGTTATCGAATCAAATAACAAACCGATGAAAGTAGGTCCTACTGGTTATGCTTCAGGAAAAATAAAGCATCCTGGTATCAAAGCAAGCCCTTTTATGGCTGACGCATTACAAGATAACGAAAGTAACTTGCAGGGATTATTTTACAAAGGTATGGCTAAATCACTTGATAGGATCAGAGCACAATGAATTTGCAAAAGATTATTGTTCATCTAGCTTCTGCTATCGAATTTAAACAAGTAGCCGAAGCGGGTAGTGCATCAACCACACCACAGATTGACACAGAGGCTTTGTTGACAACTGTTTTATCAACGGTAACCCCTGACGTTCACTCGTTGAAACTACCAGAAACACCAGATTATCCAAATATTGTTTACATGTTAGTAGGCGGTAAAAACCAATACTTTGAAAAACACTTATTAACGCAAGTAGATACTTTTATTATTTCGTTACGGGAAAAGTCACTTGATGCTCTTGCCGTTAAATCTAAAGAGTTACTTAAAACGCTAGTAGCTTGCGATTATGCAATTGAAATTCTAGATAAGCAAAAAGACCATGAATCTGAACGTGAATGCTTCCGTTTAGACTTGGAAGTTTCATTCACTGTACCGGCTACAGGTGTTAATGGTGAAACCCCTGCTTTATTGGTTTATTGCGTAGGGCAAGACGGTGAAGAAAGTGATTACGACAACTTGATTAAGCAAAAAACAAATAGCACTTATGGTATCGCCATTTTAACAGCAGGTAACGATGTCGCAGCACTTCAAACTGTAGTTAGAAATAAGCTACTGGGGTTTCAACAAACACCACAACACTTTGAAATGCAATTTGCTCGCGGCTCACCTCTAGAGAACGAAGGAGGCTTGAGGATTTGGCGAGAAATATATCAAGACTCCAACATGATTAAGCAAGTTACATAAATAATCACACAAACCACCTTTTAGGTGGTTTTTTTATACCTAAAAATCAATAGAGGTTACTCATGAATAAAGGCGGCAGCTTTGAAATTGTGGACGGTAAACGCGTCCTGAAACATCAAACAAATCAGCAACCAACCATGTTGCACAGTGAAAAAATAGCGGCTGCGAATAGTAAAGCACCTGCAAAAAAAGTAAAACCAACGGGAGCTAAATAATGAAATTTCGAGCTAAAACGCTATTAGCAAAAATCGAAGGTGTTTATGGTGTCGGCAGTGTGTTAACTGGCGCTGAAGCAATGCTGACAAAGAATTTAAGCATTAATCCATATAGCGGCAATACCATAAGTCGTGATACAGATAGAGCAAGTTTGGGTAACAGTGAGCAAATCAATACTAACCCATTCGTTGAGATAACTTTCGATGTTGAATTGGCTGGTGCCAAAACAGCTGGTGATGTACCAGGTTACGGTTGCTTATTACGTTCGTCAGGTTTTAGTGAAACAATCAATGTTGGTACTGATGTAATTTATCAGCCAGTTTCCTCTGGCTATGAATCAGTCACGCTAGCCTACTTACAGAAAAACAATGCAGGCACGAATCAACTTCACCAAGTGGTTGGTGCTCGAGGCTCAGCTTCTTTTGGCTTTTCGAAAGAAAGCATTCCAATGATCAGCTTTAAATTCATTGGATTCTACAAAACACCAGAAGATGTGGCCGCCATTATTGCAGATCACAGTTCATTTGCTGATCCATTACCTATTTCAAATGCACAAACATCGCTAACCATTGGTGCATACAGCCCCATTGCAGAAAGTATCTCTTTTGATATGGCCAGTGATGTAAAAGCGCGAAATGTTATTAATCAAAACGAAGTAATTGTTACCGACCGTAAGCCAACAGGCTCTACAAGCGTACAAGCGCCAGATGTGAGTACTAAAAACTTCTTTGCTGAAGTTGAAAGTCATAACGGCATAACTGTTCAGGCTTTGTCACTTATCCACGGAACCACAGCAGGCAACATTGTACAAATTGATGCCCCTAAAGTTCAGTTAACCACGATAGCCATGCAAGACGGTGATGGTGAGCTTCATTACAACTTAGGTTTGTCATTTATACCTGATGCAGGTGATGACGAGTTCCTTTTAACTATTAAATAAAGTTTAGGTCGGGCAACGTGTTTAGCCGTGCGTTGTCTGATCGTTTAATTACTCACGGCTTACTAATCAAACTAACTATCAATTTAATTTATTAACGGCGAGAAAATATTATGTCTTTTATTATCAAACGAGTTATTAGCATTAAAGAAAAAGTCATCATTGATGTACCTACTGATCTGGGAAAAATAAAGCGTTCTGAAATTGTTGTCGAGTTCAAAAAACTGCCAGTCTCTGAAACTAAGCAGTTACTTGAAGACTCAGCAGCCGGTGACATTAACGACGATGAAGTGTTGCGTGAAAATATTATCAATATTGAAGGTTTACTCGATGAAGACAAAAGTAAAGTTTCATATGACAGTGACATTTTAGATCAGTTATTAGAAATGGAATACGTTCGACGCCCAATGATTAAAAAGTTTATGGAAGTCATTGTTGGTCGCGAGGCGCTTAAAGCAAAAAACTAATAGCGCTTGGTAGGTATCTCGCTAGTTCAAATAGCGGTGAAACTGCCGAGCAAGATTTGCAAGATGACATGGACGTTATTCAAATTAATGGTGATGCAGATGCCTTTTGGCAAAAGCAAAGTCAAGAAAACGAGTTCGGGGTATGGGATGAAAACTTCCCTGCTTACAACCTGTTTCAACAGTGCCAAACCCAGTGGAATGTCAGTATGTCAGGCGTAACAGGGCTTAATTATCCTGCTTTACAGTCAGTCATGATAATGACTGCAATACCAACAGAAAAACAACCATCACGTTTTGAAGAAGTTCGCTTTATTGAAAGCGGTTTTTTATCAGCAATCAGCGAGCAACGGAAGAATAATGGCTAAGAATTATCAAGTTGGTTTGGTCATCAAGGGCAACGCTAAAGGTGGCGTGTCTGCTGTTAAAGCCACTAAAGACGAGTTAACTAAACTTAATAGTAAGCAAAAGCGTTTTCAATACGAAACTAAAAAAACTAATGATTCTATTGGGAAAATGGCTGGTAAGTTTGGCTTGTTAAAAGCATCAGTTATTGGCGCTGTCGCCTCTATTGCTAGCATTACATTGGGTAAGCAATTTATTGATGACTTTACACAGCAAGAACAAGCTGTTTCTTTACTTGATGCATCTATTGGTTCAATGGGAAGAACAACTGTCGGTTTATCTTCTCAATTACAAAAATTAGCGTCACAAATACAAAAAGAAGGGATTATAGGCGATGAAGTACTCATTAAAGGCCAGTCATTTTTAACCACATACAAAGATATTACCGACGAGTTACTACCAAGAACCACACGAGTAATGGCCGATTTAACTGCTAAAATGGGCGGTGATGCAGTTCGAGCCGCCAACCTACTCGGTAAAGCCTCCATGGGTTTAACAGGGGCGCTGTCTATTGCGGGCATATCACTTTCTGAAGCGACTAAAAAATCAAAAGATTTTGAGGCAATATTAGGTGAAATTGAAGACCAAGTTGGCGGAACCAACAAAGCATTAGGATCTGCATCAACTGGTGGGTTTACGCAGTTTAGTAATGCCCTCGGTGATGTTAGAGAAAATATAGGTGAAATACTTACTATTGCCTTGGGTGATCACTTTAGGGGATGGAGCCTAGAGATTGGTATCACAAAAGAAAACATTCAATCTTTCGGTAGCGCATTAAAGGTGCTTGTTGCTTCATTAGCCACACTAGGCAAAATTGTCATGGTTGGCGGGGCCTTAGTGTTAGGATTTAAAGCGATAACTATTGCAGTAACTTTAGCTGCAGCCGCAAAAAGATTCTTAGCAATGAATGTCTTGGCTACATCAATGGCTTATACCGCGGGTGTTGGCCCTTTAGCATTATTTACGACAAGTTTAATAGCATCAACCGCTGCAACATGGAGTGCTATAACTGCTTTTGGCGTACTAAAAACGGTTACATTAGGTTTGTTTGCTGCTTTTGCCGGTTGGGAAATTGGTAGTCTTTTACGTGAGCAGTTTGTAGAAGTCAGGATTGCAGGATTGGCATTTGTCGGTGCTATGGAAACGGGGTTAGTTAACTTGTCGTATTCCTTTTCAGCGATTGCTCCTAAAGCAAAACAAGTATGGGGTGAACTAACCACCTATCTAAAGAACAAATTAGGTTCATTATACAGTTTAATAGCCGATGGGTTAGCCAATGTTGGCGCTGATGATATGGCGAAAGGCTATAGAGATTTTTCTGAAAGCTTATCAGGTAGTAGTGATACAGCCAAAGCTGCCAAGAAAGAATTAGCATTGCTCAATGAACAACGCAATAAAGATATTGAAACTATAGATAAAATAATTGTTAGTTTAATTAATTTTGAATATGCGCAAGAAAAAAGTACTAAAGCAACACAAAAAAACACCAGTAAGAGTAAAGATAAAATTAGCTTAGCAAAAAGCGAACTAACGACCAATCAAAAGCTTATAGCCTCACTTCAAAACCAATTAAAAATAAGTAAATTAACAGGGATCAAAAAGCTAGAAGAAATTAACCTAAGTAAGCTTTCAAGTGAGATCAAAGATGGTGAAATAGCGAAGATAAAAGAGCTTACAGCTGCACTATATGAACAATCACAAATAGACAAACAGAAACAATCAGACAGTGATTATTACCAAAAAATAATCGATGGTGCTAACGATATTGGGGAAAGCTGGAGCGCAGCAGGAAATGTTATTGTCAATACGTTTGGCACTATCGGTGAGCAACTGGATAAATTAGCTCAGCAACAAGAAAACTACGCTAAAAAACAAAAAAAGCTTGCTGCAGATAAAGTTAAATATGCTGATGATCCAAAAAAATTAGGTGAAATAGGTAAAGCTGAAAATTCCCTCGCCAAACAAAAAGCCGGTAATGCTATGAGTGAAATAAGCTCGTACCGGGCAATTACTGACTCAGCTGCTTCTATGTTTAGTGAACACTCAAAAGGCCGTAAAGCAATGCAAGCTGCCAGTGATGTGTTTACTGCAATTGAACTAGCCAATTCTGCATTACGTATTGGTAGTTATGCCATCGAAGCTATAACAGCCGCTTTTGCTGCGCCTTGGCCAATTGGTTTTGCTTCGGGCGCTGCCATGATTGCTATTATAGCTGGCTTAGGCGTAGCTGTTTCCGGTGGCTCTGGCTCGGCTCCTGCGAGCAGTGAAGAACGTCAAAAAACACAAAGTACAGGTACAGTCTTAGGTAGTGACGAAAAATCACAATCACTTAATAATAGCTTTGAACGTATTGAAGAACTTGAACTTGATCAATACGCTGTACTACGTGAAATGAACACTAGCTTGCATGATTTAAACAATAACATTACTCATTTAGCGACTAGCTTCGTAAGCAATTTTGGCAAGTTTAATAGCGATAGTTATGGCGGAGACTTGGGCGAATCACATAAATGGTCAGGGAAGATTGCAGCGATGCATGAATCAGGAACCTTTTTAGGCGATCCCGTTGGTGATTTCTTGGACTCAATAGTACAAAAGTTTTCTACAAAAAAACGTTCACTAGTTGATTCAGGTATTAGCATCGTTAGCCAAACCCTTGGTGATATTATTAATAGTGGTTTAGTGCAAGCTCAAGCCTACTTTGATGTAAAAACTAAAAAGAAATCGTTTTGGGGTTTGTCATCTAAAACCAGTTACAACACAGAAACGCAAGATGTTAATGAACAGTTAAAGCATGAATTAGCCTTAATATTTGCTGATATTGGCTCAAGCATTACCAGTGCAGTGGACGTGCTTGGTTTTGATCTTACGCGCTCCTTAGATAGTTTTGTTATCGACCTACCAAATATCAGCTTTAAAGATTTGAGTGGTGATGAAATACAAGCAGAGCTACAAGCTATGTTTAGCTCTCAAGCTGATTTGATGGCCACTTATTTAATACCAGGCTTAGCTGAATTTCAGCAAGTGGGGGAGGGGTTGTATGAAACCCTTATTCGCCTTGCTCAAGAGCAAGCTGTTTTTAATTCAGTACTTGAACTGACGGGCAATACATTCGCCAGTGTTGATGCTAATCAAACCATTGCGGCTACTCAGGCTATTATCGGGTATGCAGGTGGTATTGAAGTGTTACAAAGTGCTGCTGGCACTTTCTTTAATGAATTTTATAGCGAAGCAGAACAGTTTGAATACATGCAAAAACAGCTTAATGCTCAATTTACCGCATTAGGTCTAACGGTTCCTAAAACAAAAGAAGGTTTCAGAGATTTAGTTTCTGCATTAGATCCTTTAAATGAAGCAGACCAAAAACTTTACGCACAGTTATTATTATTGTCGGGCCAAACGTCTGAATACTACGATGCGCTTGAAAACCAAATTGATGCTGAAAAAGAACTAAGTGATGCAAGAAAATCATTTACTGATGACATTCAAACTCAACTTGAACGCCTTGATATGTCACCGTTGCAAATTCAACTGGAAGATTTACAGAATAGCTTCTTGAATTCATTTAATGAGGCTCAAGAACTTGGTCTAGAGACAGCATTATTAGAAGAGCTGTATGCTAGAAATCGTCAGAAAATAATTGACGATGCTTTAGCAAAAGTTAACGATGCTCACGAACGTTCAATGGATACATTAACCCGTGATCATGAAAAAGCGGTTAATGAATTAATCAGCAATAACGACAAACTTGTTTCAGCATTTAGTTCACTTAATGCCTCGATAGCCTCAGGTATTTTGTCTATTCGCAGACAAGGTGAGGGTTGGTCAGAAAGTAATTATCAATCAACTCAAGTAAGTGATTTATCTTCACTACTTGGGCAGGGTTCAATATCAGACCAAATTGGCAATATTGACAGCTTACAACAAGCGCATATCAACAAATACAATGCAGAGCTTGCAAGTATCAATGCTTCTCGTGATGCAACGCGTAGTGCTTATGACGAGCAGTTAGCAAATATTGAAACACGCTATCAAGCTGAATTAGAAGTTTATAACAGCATGCGCTCTGCGCTTGATTCACTCAAAGAGGCTGTTGACAGCTTATTATTAAGTGATTTTTCAACGCTCACTAATGCAGAACGTTTAACCGAATCAAAAAACCAATATCAAAGTACACTTGCTGCCGCTAAGGGCGGTGATGCTGATGCGGTTGCACAATTATCAACATCACAAAATAACTACCTTGCTGAAGCGCAAAAGTATTATGCAAGCTCTAGTGCCTATCAAGACATTTTTGACCAAGTCATTGGTGAAGCATCGAATATTGCTAACACCAGCCTTGTGGCACCAACTGAGCCAAGCGCATTACCTGTTCCTGAAGAAATACGCGAACATAATGCCGCGATTCAAGAGTTGCAGTTATCAACTATTGCAGAGCTGACAGGGCTTAGAGAATTAAGTGCCGAGTTAGAGTTACAAAATCAAGAAAGCTTTGATTTAGCAATGACTGACCTAGCGTTTCAACTTGAAGTTAACTCAGCATTACTCATTGAGCAACTTGATGCTGATACGCTAGAAATAAATGCACAAGCTGCAGCGAATACACAAGAGCTTAATACCACGTTAAATAACCAGTTAACCATTGTGACTGAGCAAAATGTATTAGTTGTAGAGCAAACTACGGCTATTCATCAAATGAACAGAGACGTAACTGACGAACTTGGTAGCGTAGTAAAAATGCTAGGCGAACAAAACGAGGCATTAAATGCTCGTATTAAACAAGAAGAAGCTAAATCACAAGCGGCTGATGCACGGGCTGATTCATTGATGCGTCAATTAAATAATCAAGCGGAAACGCAAGAGCGAATGATTGATGAAATCATGACTCGACTGGATAAAGCAGGATGAGCTTAATTGAACAATGGCTGCAAAAAGCAGGGCAACAACGCTGCCTTTTAGCTAAGGTTAATTACTTTAATAATGGCGCACAGACAGCGTATTTGTCGACAGCGCCTTTTGTTAGTTTACCGACCGATTCTCCTAGTAACATTCCCTTTGATGATTTGATTGTCGAGGCTCCCACTTTTTCAAAAAGTATGGCTATTTTTTCTAGTGGCTCAACGGCAAGTCGAAGTGCATTAAAAGTATTTGCTCACGAATGGTTAACCCCTTTATTGCAAGGTAATACTTTTAAGCAAGAAGTGACGTATTTACTTGGTGATGAAGAATGGCCCCTTGCCGATTTTGTTGTCATTGGTAACCAACTGGCGGAACGTGTTGTCACGAGTAATGATGAGCTGAGCATTCAAATGCGCGACCCGTCATTAAAACTTGATACGGTAATTGATACCGGAAAATTCACAGCAGGACCTAATGCCGGCAAAGCAAAACCGCTTTGTCTTGGTGATGTACTTAATATTGAACCGGTACTTGAAAATGCAGCTACACATAAATACTGCGTTAACTATATTGGTGTTGAAGATGTTGTAGAGGTACGCGATAACGGTCTTGCTATTGCAATCACTAAAAACAATGCTGATGGTAGCTTTACATTAAACCAAGCGGCAGTTGGTCGTATAACGTGTGATGTAAAAGGTGCAAAGCCTGCAACATATTTAGAATACCCGGGTGAAACAATTTCTTGGTTATTAACAACCTTCACTAATGAAACCAATATTGCTGATTTATCAGGATTGCCTTCATACAAAATAGGAATTTATCAACGAGAGCCACGCAAGCTACGCACTATTATTGATTTAATTTGCAAGTCATTGGTTGGTTATCACATGTATAACCGAGCAGGTCAGTTTGTTGCCGCAATAATGCCAGAGATAACAGGCACGGCCATGCACGAACTAACGTTAGATGATCAGCTTGAAAATGGGGTAAATATAAAAAAAACAATTGAGCCTGCCTCAGAAGTTATTATCAATTATCGTAAAAATCATACCGACCAAAGTGATGGTTTAGCGGGTGGGGTAACCACTGAAAAGCGCGAACTCTTTAGCCAGTCATATCAAGTTGAAACAACACCGAATACCTTACCAGATTACCCCGATGCAGAGCCCTTAACTAAAGATACCTGCTTAGTTGATAGTGTTGATGCGTTATCGGTGGGCGTTAAGTTAGCTGCTATGTATGGCGCTAAGCGCACTATCTATCGAGTAAATGCCTTAGGTACTCCGTTCTTATTTGATTTAGGTGATGAGGTTTCTCTTTATCATTGGGAATATGGTTTGGAAGCAGGGGATAACGGTATTGTGATCAGCTTAAAAGATGATCCTATTGAAGGTGAAGTGGTGGTTGAATTATGGAGATAGTAAATGCCAATAAATAATAATATTCGCATGTTAATTGTTAACGATGCAGACAAGGCCGTCATTAATCAAACGATTGGTACTGAGATAGCCACTTTGCCACTGAGCAACGTGCAAAAATACAGTAATTCTCGCGTATTTCGCACAATGGATATAGCGCAAACCCAATTTACAATGAAATGGATAGAGCCGGTCATTATGTCAGGCGTTGTTTTGTGGCGTAATAATTTTAGTAACTCAGCAACGTGGCACATTGAAATATTTAGCGATGAAGCCATGACAACCTTATTGTATGACTCGTTAGTACTTCCTGCTGTTGAGCAAAAAACCTTAGGTGAAATTGATTGGTTGATTGATCCCTTGGTTGCCTCCGTTGTTGATATGAAGCTGCGAGCGTGTGACCACTGGTTTGATGATATATCAGTGCAAGCAATGCGCATTACACTTGTTGACCCAGATAATGAACACGGTTTTATTGATATAGGCCGAATTTATGCTGGTCGCGCATTACAGCCAAGGTTTAATTTTAGTTATGGCCATAAATCGGGTTGGAAAAGCCAAACAAAACAAAAACGCACCAGTGGCGGCAGTGGTTTTGCTAAGAAAAAAGCAAGACCTCGCGCGTTTTCTTTTACCCTTGATTGGCTCAATGATTCAGACAGGCCACATTTTTATAATGCAATCCAGCAAACAGGTGACGATACCGACTGGTATATTTCCATGTTCCCCGGTGTCGGTGGTCAAAAAGAACGTAATTATGCCATGGCATGTATGTTTGATGACTTACCTGAATTTACTGCAGATTTTTTTAATAATTACAAAGCGCCCTTTAACGTAGGAGAAGTTTGATGTTTGAAAACATTACTTGGCAATTTGCAACGAATGACCGAGGCACGCACTCAGGTAATTATTTCGACAAGTTACAACAGCTCGTCACGGGTTATAACGTGGTCATCGATGGCGTTAATGCTCAATTAGCTGCGGGTGAAGATTCAGCCGCCTTAAAAGCTGAAATTGTCGATATTCGTGATGTTGCCTTGGTCGATATAACTGAATTACGCAATGAAACACTTACGTATCGCAACCAAGCTTTTGCCGTTTCAATTGGTGATATCACAGGTGCTGATGTTGATTTTATTCGTGTTCGGGTCAATGGTCTTGATGTTGCTTTAGCTCAAGATATAAACGAAATGGATAACACCTCGGATTTAGACAAACCATTGTCAAATCTAACATTACAGGCACTTGAAACAATGCAAGCAGATATAACAATAGTTAAACAAATTGCGCGATCAGGAGTTATTTCATGGGCGTAATTAGCACAAAGTTAATCGAAGATGGCCAAGCTGTAGTTGATGCGTTAACAGTACCTACTGCGCCTATAGTGCTTAATGAGGTAGCATCTAGAACAGCATTATTACCATTGGATTTTACTCAGTTTGAGATAGTGCTGAATGCCGCAATAGCCGCGATTGATGGCAGCACGACATCCGATGATAAATTTTTTCTCAATGTTGCACGCAGAGCGGTAACACCTATAGCTGCCAAAGCTCAAATATTCGAACCAACAGATATACCTACAATTACATCATTATCAGTGACATCGATAAGAAATGTACTTACGACAGCTATGAGCGTAGGCGTCCCATGTATGGTAACGAATTTATCCGCTAGTATAAGTAAAGGCCATGGAAGTTATTCAATATCCTTTGAGCGAAATGGTCACTTGCCTATTGAAGTTGCTGAAACCCCAGGTTCAACATTTAATTCTGCAGGTGTAACTCTGGTAAAATGGGACACAGGCAAACCCATTTACTGTCCCGAAGGTTTTGTTCTAAAAACAACAAAATTGTCTGGTCTTGACGATAAAAGGATTGCTTTTACTGCTTACTTTGTTGAAGGCGTTATAGGGGAAATTGAACTATGAATACAGAGCAATCAGAAAAATTAGCAGCGTTAGGGTATGACCCAGATATTCACAAGTTGATAAACGACAACAGACCTGAGTTAGGGTTTGTAGCTAAAAATCAAATAGCGGATCCGATAGAATTTCCACTGACTAATATTGCCATTGTGGGTGGGGATACCACAAAAGTTGGTGATATTTGGTGGGTGCCAAAAAACCAGTCGATTGTTATTAGTGGAGATATAGGCCTAGAGGCTGCAACGCTAATGGTGATGGCTGAAAAAGTAGTTGATGCTGATAAAGCGGTTGATGATGAGCGCTTTTTAGCTGTCATCGATGCTGCAGGTAAATTAAGCGTTAGTGCAGTATTTGAAAATACAGGCAACTATTTAATTAGTGCAGAGCGATTAAATCGTGGCCTAAAGCGCATTGATAAAAATATAGCCCTTGTTTTCCCCCCTATCGAGCTTGATGTTTATGCGTAGAAAAACAATGTTACTACCTATTTTTAAAATGTTAAAAAACTTAGCCGGCTACCTATTTGTAGCCTTTTTTGTGCTCAGTCCTTTTGTACCAGGTGGTCATTATGTCGGTTATATATTGGCTCTTTTCTTTTTAATTCAACTACCCAGTATTAACCAATGTGATTATTGCTTAAGTACATGGTACTTGATTGATGTTCTTGCGTGTCATTGTATTCACAAAACGGGCCGTAATCGCAGTATTAGCGGTTGGACCGGACAGCACATGACGACTAAAAAGCGCTATTACTATCAAGCCAAAGTGATTGATTTTATCTTTGGCAAAGACCATTGTTTGCAAGAGTTTCAACGCGAGAAAGCAAAAGGGTATGTTGAATGATTGATTGCAATGGCTCGCCTAAAACGGGTACGCATTTATTAGTTAAGGCAGTTAGATTGTTTGGCAGTACTGCAATCATGGCAAGCCACAATCATGATCCTGATTTGTCGGGTTCTCATATACATATAATACGCAATCCCAGAAACGCACTTATATCTTATTTGAGAATGCAACAGGTTGATTTGTTGCGTACAAATATAATCAAGGAAATGCCTCGGTTTATCGCTGAATATTCTGAATATGTAAACCTATTAAGTCGTGACGATGTGCTTACTATTCGCTTTGAAAGCTTACTCACTGAAGAAAGCGAACTGTTAAAAATTTCTAAATTTATTGGTCTTCCTTTAATCAATAATCACTTTCGTAAATTGTGGGGGCAAACAAACACATTCACAGGCAAGTTAAGTAATTGGCGTGAGTATTGGTCCCATTCAAAAGTGCAACGCAAATGGTCTGAACTAGGTGGTTTAGCTCTCGAATCAGCATTAGGTTATGCGCCCGATACTGATAAAATAGAAGTGAGAAAACCATGAATTCAGTTTTTGCATTGCTAAATAAATATGACGCTGCAACATTCCAAAAGGGAGACATAATTTCTGCTAATGATGGTGCTGCATATTTCGGTGAAAAGATACGGAATAATCCTAAGTTTCACGTAATCGAAGTGACAGGGGTTACGCTAGATGAAGCGGTAACATTGCTACAGCCAATGATGAATAACCTTGATGCAGAGCAAGAAGTTGTCTACGCAAGAAACATAACGGTTGATGTTGATTTAATGTTGTCTCACGAAGTCGTAACTAAAGAATTCTTTCTTGCCAATATAACGACAAAAGTTATGCCAGAAGTAGAGCAAGAAGCAGAGGTGGTTGTCTAATGGCTAATTCAACTATAGGAACTGACGCTAGACAGTATTTTGATGTGGATTCTTGGATTGCTGACTTGCCGGCCACAACTACGGAAGATGAAACTGCGTTGATGTACAACGACTCTGAGTTCATTACTCCGTCTGGCATTGTGCTTTCGGGTATTAACAACTCAAATTTCCTGATTACTATAAAGCCCGCTGTGGGTGAGGCGTTCAACGACACAGAGCAAGCGCTTAGGTATAATCAAGCTAATGGTGTTGGCATTAGAAAGCTTAGCAAGTACAACCAATTATTTTATGTTGACCGTGTTGACAATGTACTACTAGAAAATCTACAACTTAAAGCTGATAACGCGAAAGCCCTTAGATTGGGATACACTGACAATTTCTCAGTAAAGAACTCAATTATACAGGCGAACGCCACCACTCATGCTATAAGCGGATTCAATGCCACTAATACCAAGTTAATAAATAATGCGATAATAAATACGACTATCAATGCAAACGGTAGGGGTATTGATATGGTCGGGGCTAACTGGACCATAGTTAATAACACTATTATTGCACTCAATTCCAGCAACACTTTAAATACGGGTATAACTCATAAATATGGCGCGGCATCGTCAGCCATAGTAAAAAACAATATACTCATTAACTTTTCAACAGCGTTACAAGCAAGCACATGGAATGGTGCAAACGTCAATCATAATGCAACAGACGCAGCAACAATTGGAGGTGGGGCTAATAACCTAACGTCACTAGTTGCGGCTGATCAGTTTGAAGATTTAACTGGTGTAAACACTTTAGATTTAAGATTAAAGATTGGTAATTCGCTCGATGGATCAGGCGTTCCGGAAAGCTCATTTACTAATGATTTAGATATATTTTTTAATACCAGAAACCTCATATCGCCCAGTATTGGAGGGTATGAAACAACGGCTAATGCACCATCAATTACACGTAAATCAAAAAAACTCCTTGTTTCTGTAAATTTTTCCTCTCGTCTATCTAAGGTACACAATACAAATTCAAATATTTTACAGAGAAACACAAAAAACTTTCACGTATTTAGTGACATGTTATTGCGACAAGAAAAAGCGTTTATCATCAACAAAGATTTACTTGGGCGCAAAAAAACAGCGTTTTTTATGAATACTGATTTTTATCAACGTGTAAATAAATCATTTGAAATTAACTCCGATTATTTATCTGCTAACCGAGTGCATAAATCATTCAGTATTTCGGTTGATCTACTTGAGCGAATGCAAAAGAACTTTGCTGTTGAATTGGATATATTGCAACGCTCATCATTATCGCATGATGTCATTACGTCAATACTCAATCGAATTTCAACAGATTTTGTTACCCGTTTTAACTTAAATAGCAGAGCCAGTTATTCACATCAATTTTCGCTCGATTTTATTCAGCGAATAGGTAAGCAACACACAATACAAATAACACTTTTAAGTGATGAAATATCAAGTCAACACCCGAAATATGTCATCACCGTTGCTAACGAGGTTAACTTTAGCGACACACCAACAATTGAGTTTAACTTTAACGACACACCAACCATTGAGGTTAGCTTCGTTAGTGGCCAATTAAAAACCTTCATTATTTAGTCAATCACTTTAACACCAGGAATCATTATGACAATCACTACAGCCAATATAAAAATATTAAAAACGACTAACGGACTTGGTGGTGCTGTTACAGCACAAGAGAGCGCAAGCGGTGTCTCGGGTAACGTGTGGGACACTTTCACCGGTAAAGAAACAAAAGATGGTGGCATTTTTTACGCCTGTATCTATTTGAAGAATGAGCATGCAACATTGACCGCCCAAGCGATTGAAGCGTGGATTGAAACCGAAACCGCTCATGATGGGGTAAACGTATCATTAGCCAAAGGATCGTCTGCGATTAATGCACAAGAGCAAACGATTGCTAATGAAAAAACCGCCCCTGCAGGTGTTGTATTTACCGACACGGACACTACCACAGCAGGAGAGGCCGCAGCCGATATCGTTGAGAGTTTACCAGACATTCCTGCAATGCAAACCTGTGCCTTGTGGTTACGTATGACCATTGACGCAAATACAGCCGCGAAAACAGGCTATACCGCTAACATTGCCATTGATTTTGATACGGCAGAGTAACTTATGGACAAACTCACATTATATACGGGGGATATCAGCGCTATCGTACCTGTTCGCCCATTCATTGATAACCCTGCAGAAACGATTTCAGGTGATTGGGTTTGTAAAATTGCCGTTGTTGATGCAAGAAATACTGTTGTGGTACCAGCCAAAATTATCACTGAACAAAGTGATGATAAATTGCATTTTTTAGTGCAACTATCACCCGGTGACACGAAAGATTTACTTGTCGAAGAAGATTACAGTATTTTCTATTTGGTTATACAGGTGAGTAATGAGACATTGACGCCCGTTTATTCAAAAGAAAAACGCATCACGATGATGGTAAGGCAGGGGGTAATTACTTAAGTTAGCGGTTTGGTACCGTAATTGATTACGGTACCTGCATTTTTCCTACTAACCTTCGTTGATTGGTGTCGCTGCTTTATGATGAAATAAAGCGCCCTTAACTGCTGTTGCAATTATTGATTTCTTAAAAAATTTCATAATATAAGTTTCCAATATCGTTAAAGTTGGTCAATCAGCTTAAATAATTCATCTAAACCGCTTGAATATTTAATACCAGAATCAGAATCTAAAACTTTAGCAAGTTGAACTTTTACAGCTCTAATTTTCTTTTTGCTTTGTTGATCACCTACAGCTTTTAAATTCATTCTAACAGTGTCACCTTTACCACTAGCTTTAAACATCAAACAAGCAGCATAAGGATGATATTCACCTTTTTCTGTGGTCATTCCACACTCTTGGCATTCCATAAAAATTTCCCATCGGTAGTTAAGTTATTTTTATTGCTGCTTTTAAATAAGTAGCTGCGATTTCTTCACCTAAAAACTCTGCTAACTCTTCAATTGGAACAAGGCGTTTTTCAATTGAAACTTCAGGATATCTTTTACTTAAACTTTCCTTTGCAGCAACAAGATAATAACTCTCTGCTTCGTCTTTATCTCCATACCATTTCGAACCATCTTTACCACCAAAAACACCAAACAAAGCAACCTTGCCTTGACTGGTTTTTGCCTTTAAAATTTCTTTTGCTGAGCTTATGGCATGTTCAAGTTGGTTACGATCTAGGTTTTTTAACCAAGCGGTTGTACCTGTATCGCATATCTTGTCACTCATAAGGATACGAAGCACTGTTTGAGCCCCTTCACGTAAGGTAGTAAAACGCTCTTTTTCTTCGGGAAAATATTCATCAGCACACTTATTTAAATAAGCTATTTGTTCATCAATCGCTTTTTTTGTTGAGTCACTGAGTTGATTATATATTGCACCATCGGCCATAATTTCCTTTTCCTTTATGAGTTGTTTTGTTTTTTTCTAAGTCGTTTCGCTTTGTTTTTGCTTATCGGTTTATCAACTTTAACTGACGTTACAAACTCAGATACCACATGATCATCAGGAACAATATCAACCAATTTAGCAATTAGCGCTGTATCAATATCAAGTCTTGATTTCATTCTAAGACTTTCACTTTCACCGACACATTGACCGTCAACAACAAAGCCGCCAGATATTGCTCGCATACCACCAAATGATGATTTTTTAACATCGTCAGCCATAACTGAATGCTGAATAATCTTAGGAAATATAATTATCTGTTCGCCATTGTGACCATCAAAAGCCACGTATTTCATGCTTGCACCTATCATAAAAGCCTTTTCCTATTTGTTGTTTTTCATTAATTCGAGCATTTCATTTGCCGCAGTAGTCGCGCTTGCAAACGTCAAATAAACATTTTCCCAAAAGAAAAACCATTTGCGTTTTTGTAGCTGCCAACAGCATGGATCACCCTTGGATTTAGCGTAAATAATTCTATATTTGGGCATTTGCCTTTTCCTATTGTTAAAGAGAGCCGAATTTAGCAGTGTAATCAACTAAACTATTCTCTAGTTCATGATTTCGTCTAACCAATGCAACTGCTATTTTTGACAAAGCAACTTCCTTGCTAATATCACCTTGTTTAAATTGCACCAAATGAGCTTTTACATACGGATTATGCAAAGCTAATTCGATTAATTCAGCATCAATCTCGCTAGCTAAATTCTTTATTTCTGGCATGACAAAATTTCCTATCTAGTTAATGCTTTCGGTTAGCTTGCCGTTTTTAAGCTTATCGAATGCTTTTTCACACAAATATATTCGATGTGTAAATCCTGATTTATCGAAATAACCCCAAACCTGATCTTTTGTATCAACCCAAAATTCACGCTTGACGTTATCGCTTTTTGGCAAGCAAATAGCGTCTATTTTAGAGCAAGGTAATCTATCGTCTTGTTCTACTGGCACACCGCCTAATTGATGCATCCGCCTTTTCCCATCTAAGAGTTAGTTTTAATCCAAAGGCATTCGACCTTTGTTTTTGTACCTCTGCCAGCACTTATTCGTGATGGCTTCATTTCTTTTTTCCATCCACTTAAAATGTCGTTATATAGGTCAGTGTCGTACCCACTTAAAACGATGTGGCCAGAAAGTTTTTGTAATACCTGCAGCAGCTCGAAATGGTCATTATCTGTCAGCTCATTTCTATATGTTCTATTTCGACCACCTAAGTTTCTAGTGTGTAACATGTAAGGAGGATCAACATAATGTAGGGTTTCTTCGTTATCATGCTTTAGCATTAAATCGACTGCAGGGCGGTTTTCAATTTGAACACCTAAAAAGCGTTGGCCAACAGCAGCTAGAGAATCAGGATACCTAACCCATAAATCCATTGCGGTACCATAATCACGCTTTAAATCAGTTCTAAAACCAGTTTTCCCCATTGAAGTGCCGCCAGAGCCAAATCCCATCGTCGCCCTTACTGCTGTTCTTCTAGCACGCTCAATCATATCGTCAGTGTGTTCGTATGCTTTGTTGAACTCGTCACGACTATAGGGAGTCATTTGTAGCTTTTCTACCAGTTCCTGCCTGGTGTATAAATTTCTAACCACTTGGAAAAAATTAACAATGTCTCCATCAAGATCGTTATAGACCTCTGCTTTACATCTTGGTTTATTTAAAAGCACACCTGCAGCACCACCAAATGGTTCAATATAATATTTATGCTCAGGGAAAAAGCTTGTCACCCATGGAGCTAAACGAAATTTTGCTCCGTGATAGCGTAAAGCAGGTCTTTTAACTTCAATATTTTCTAGCTGCTCAGCTGCACTCATTTCAAAAACCTTATAATTAACATTGAATAAATCAACTTTGATGTATAATATAAATCATCTTTGATTTATTTCAAGTGTTATTTAAATCATTTTTGATTTATTTTTTAAAACAAATTAATATCGCGAGATTAGAATTTTGGAAGTTAATACTTTGCCTAAGAAAATATCAGACAACCCTGAATATGTAGAACGCTTAAGGGCTTTCTTAAAGGGAGTGCGTAAAGACGTTGGTGGAACTAAAGCAATGTATCGTTTGTTATATGATGCAGAGCCATCTATTAATGAAGAAAAGCGCTTAATTAACTTACTTAATCGTGGTGCATTGTCTGGTGAGTTTATTGGCTTATGTGTTGATAAACTTAATCTAACCGACATAACTCTTGGAGAGGTATTTAAAAGTCATGAATAAATTACTATTACTAGCGTTCTTTTCTTTTACTGTTTCGGCATCAAGTGGTGGTGGCGTTAAAAGAGAACCATTAAAATGGCACGAAGCTGATTATGTTGATCATCATTGTAAAGGCGAAGTTGAGCACGTTTTATCAGATAGAACGCGAGTTGATTGTTTAACTGATACCCACGCTATCGAATATGATTGGGGTAAAAAGTGGGCTGAGGCCATTGGGCAAAGTTTATATTACTCAGCTATGACAGGTAAAAAGGCCGGTATTGTTTTGATTGTTAACCCACGAACTAAAGAACGATACTTAAAACGAATTAACAAGGCCATTGAAGCACATAGCCTTGATATTGATGTATGGACAGTTGAAAAGCATTAAGCCTTGGGCGGTCTTCCGCGCCTTTTGGGTTTTGGCATCATTTCCCTTGAACACTTTCTTATATGATTCCAGTTTATCTCTGTATAGTCTCTTTGGCTTTTAGGGTCACGGTGATGCAATAAATTTTGCACGATCACACCAGACACTAAGCCTTTCTTTTCCAGTAATGTTTTAGCTAACCTCGCCATACTATGACGGCCTGTGTGACTGCTTGCGCCTCTAAATCCATACTCTTTATATAATTTACTCAGTAAGTTTTGCACCGCAGTAGCAACAAGGTAGTTTTTGCCTTTACTTGTCTTTTTAGTTAATGAAAAGTTTTGCCAAGTGCCACGCCAATTACTTAGAAACACATGGCTTTCAGGGTCAAGCCCTCTATATTGTTCGCTTTCTTTATTTAGTTTGATTCGGTGCTTAACACGTAAATCTAGCCAACGGTTAACGTACTGGCGTTGTTCGTCAATTGGGATAGGTGCAATAATTGGATAGTTACCTTTTGTAGCATCGGCACGTAAACGGGTGATATGAACTAGCGAGCCATCAGGGTGCAATGCTTCCTTAACTTTCCATTGGCTAACAGAAACAGCTCTAAAACAACTGCCGTATGTCATCCATAGCATAGCCTGATTACGTGCGCAGATAAGCGCGTCTTTAGTTTCGTTATCAATCCGTTCAACTAAGTCTATAAATTCATCAGGGGTTAAAGTATCAGGCTGTTTAACGGTGCGTAATTTGGGAACATTCCATACCCATTTAAATTGAATTTCTTCGTCCATGCTTTACTTCTAAAAGTTCATTTCCTACATGGTAGCATAAAAAACAAACGGCACTCTATAAGTACCGTTTTTATTGGGGTAATTGGAAACGTCTAGATGGGGGAGAGGGAATTCTCGTTTATCAGTTCATCAGACTGGCTTGCCAAATTGCTTATACGATCAAGGATAGCAACCCGTCCTTCAAGTGCTTGTTCATTGTTCATGAGTAGTCTGTAAGCGTAAAGCAAACCAAGGATTTTAATAAAATTATCTTGGCATTCATTTAAAACGTGAGTATTATCCATTGTTAGAACCTTTATTTTTATTGGTTTAGCTCGTTGTCAGCAAAATAATTTTGCGGTTAGACTGCTTTCAACGAGTGCGTATTTTTATCAGTTCGTTTACCTGACCCTTTTTACAATAATGTAGAATTCAACATCCTGCAACCTATTTTTTCGCCTGTATTTTGACTAAAATACCTTTTTCATTAAAAAAGACTGTTTAACAGCCCAAAAAATACACTTATCGTTCGCTATTTCCGAACACCTCGTTAGGATAACTTTCAAAATATATTTTTTAGTAAATTCATTTCAATCGAAAAAAGCCTAATTTGTGTTGATGTCTTTCATTCTTATCACGCTTTGTGTTTTTTTATCGTCGTTCTGTGACACTCAGAAACAGTGTCTTAGTGAGACGATGTTCATTTTATTTATTATTTTACTAATTAAATAAGTCTGTCAAAATCGTGAGCCTATGTTTTTATGAGATATTATACTTTGTATTAAATAACCTACTCGTTCCGAGTTTGGAACAACATGCAAGCTTTAGTGTCTTTAGCTCTTCTTTTAGTATGATTTGTTAGTACATAACTTTTAAATCTGCAGTTTTTAAACTTTAAAATATCCAATGGTAAATTTTATAAATACCTGTTTTGAATCTTTGGATTTCTGTTTTAAAACAACTTCAATCTACTCTTAAATCTAAAAGAATTGGATTTATAAAATCCAAATAGAGTTGTGAGTTCTTTCGATTTGCTTCAACTGCTTTTTTAAAAAAGAGGGTTTTAAAAATTTTAGTTAGTTTGTTAGTACGTATCGAATATTCTTAACTAGGTCTATTTTGTAAATCTATAAAGCTTAACTTTAATTTCTATTCCTCTCCTATTTATCGAAAATGTGAATAAATTATTAAGGGGGTGGGCAGGGTGCCCACCCCTAAAATTAAACTTACATTTTTGATAAATAAAAACTATAATGACTGTATTTATGTACAGGTAGTTGCTGTGAAAGTTATCCCTATATTGGCCAGCTGTGGGCTGACTGGTTTTGAAAGTCCTGCGGCAGAATACAAAGAACTTGGTTTGTCCTTAGATCAGTTACTAATAGCAAACCCAAATGCAACGTTTATAGGGCAAGCTTCAGGCGACTCGATGCAAGACGTTGGTATTTTTGAAGGTGATTTACTTTTGGTTGATAGATCTGAAAATGTTGCTGACGGTAATGTGATCATTGCAAATTTTAATGGTGAGTTTATTTGTAAGTTATTTGATAAGAAAAATATGATGCTGTTATCAGCAAGTAAAAATCATCAACCAATAAAGATTACTGCAGAAGATCATATTCAAGTGGAGGGGGTTGTCACTCGAAGTATAAGAATGCATAAACCGGCACCTGAACTTAAGTTATAGAATTGTGAAAATTCAATGTGTGTACCTAAGTGTGTACCAAAATATAATTTAAAAAAATATACTTGTCACTAATTGTTGTTTTTATTGGTTAATGTTAACTATCTTGTCATTTTTTTCACAAAAACGACCACAAATAGCGCGATAGTAAAACTTCCAGTAAAGGCTTCAATGGCGGCAATCGCACGCGATATACCAACAGGAGTAAAGTCGCCATAACCAAGGGTGGTAAAGGTTACCACTGAGTAGTAGAGTGAAGAGAGAAAGAAAGAAAAATTTTGTTCTACGCTTTGACTGGCACTTGCCGCTTGTATCGTGTCGTTATAACTAAGCCCTGTAAAAGTATAAATAATAGCACAAACGAGAATGATAGCCATAGATAAGGTAATAATGCGAAGTGGCTCTTCACCGTAACCACAGCATATATCAACAACTTTGGATAAAAAGCGTTTCAAACTAAAGCGGGGTAACTGCAAACGGCGCATGGTTAGCTCTTTTTGAATAAAATAGCCTGACAAGGTAAAAATACCTTCTTGCTCAGCATGTTTACGCAGATCTCGATATATCTCTTCTGCTTGTTCTAATAAATCGATAGAAATTTGTTTGTCTTTGTGAACTATGGCGGTTTTAGCTAAAATCTCCTGTCTTATTTTTGCACCCATTTTTATATTTTCAAATTTACTGCCACGCCATTTCACCCCTAACATATTTGTATTGGTCAAATTTGCGCAGTTTAAATTGGCATCACGTAAGTCTGCTTTCATTATGCTGGCGTTATTTAAATTAATGTTAAATAGATGGGCACCTCTGAGGTTGCTATGGTAAAAATCAGCATGAGAAAAGTCATAACCTTTTTTATTATGGTGATTGACTAAATCAATATTTTGCAACTGAGTCTTATTTAAGATTATACCGCGCAGTAAGCCACCACTTTGCGCATAGTGCTCTAACGCATGTTTAACTTCGTCACCTGATTTATCGACAGTTTTGTCATGCCAATAACAAAAACCAGAGTCGTTGCTTGTCCCTGTGCAACAATAACTCTGCTGACCGTTATTATCAGGATCTTGGTATTGACATAGTAATTTTATTACGCTCATTTAAAGAGTATAGTGCGACTTTATAAAAATATAACCTTATATAGCCATGTTACTTCAAAATGATGAAGTTCGCATTTTGAAGTAACATGGCTATCAGATTGTAAATAATCGTGGCGCGATAGTTAATGACTCTTAATAGGTAAGGAATAATAATGCAAGAAAACAAAATAGTGTTAATTCAGGCAGATTATCAAAATGAACAGCACGGTAAAGATCTACTGATGTTACTAAATGCCTATGCTTTAGATCCCATGGGGGGCGGAGAAGCTCTCGCTGAGGACGTTCAGAAAAATTTAGTTGCTACTTTAGCTGAGCGTAATGACTTTTTAACGATATTGGCTTATGTTGACGGTAAACCCGCGGGCATACTTAATTGTATTGAGGGCTTCTCTACCTTTAAATGCAAGCCCTTGTTAAATATCCACGACTGTGGTGTGTTAAAGGAATTTCGTGGTTTAGGATTGAGCCAATTACTTTTTGCTGAAATAGAAAAAATTGCTCATGACCGCGGTTATTGCAAGTTAACCTTAGAAGTTTTGCAGGGTAATACTATTGCGCAAAACGCCTATAAAAAATTAGGTTTTTCAGGTTATGAATTAGATGCGGATACGGGGCAAGCAATGTTTTGGGAAAAAAGTCTGGCATAAACTTAACACATAAACCGAAAAGGAATCCCCGCAGCCACTTAGCGGGAATAGATGTTTTTAAAAACTAATCGGTTTTCTTTTTCTTGGCTCTTTTTCCACAACAATAGCTGCGACAGCTTCAGTTTTTGGCTTTTTCTTTTGGTCTTTCTTTTTAGTTGCCGGCTTAGCTTTTGTTGGGGGTGGGGCTGATAATGATGGCTCAGGCTGCTCAGTTAGGTCATCATTAATAATTAATTGGATAACCTCACCATTAAACTCAACAACATCTTCGTGGTAAACTTTTTTTCGTTTTTGATACTCAACTTCACCATTAAGTAATACATAACCTTCACTAATGACTATTTTTGCTTCACCACCGCCGCCAACCAGGTTGGCAATTTTAAGTAGTTTACATAGTTCAACAGGTTGGCTGTTTAACTCTACTTCGATATAACTTGATGACATAGGATTATTCGCCTGTGCTAACTTGGTATTAATTCGGTATTAAGAAGCGTCTTGCAAACTGGCAAGCAGTTCAGTGATCTCTGCCTTTAGCTCTTCATTATCTATTTTTTGTGACGATTCATCGGCTTTATTAGCAAAAACTAATGCCTGAATTTTCTCTTCAAATTCTACTTGGCGTTGTGCCATCGCCAAATAAGCAGATGCGGTAAACGTTGGTAACTTCAATTTTTCAGCTGTTGCTAAAGCGACTTCATAAATATCCATTGCCTGCTCACCGTCTTCGGTAAAGTCAGCAAGTGCTTCCCACTGCAATGGGTGATCTTTAGGAGAATTTTGATTTGTCGCGCAAAGTACTTGTAACTTTTTACATGCGGTAAGTCTTAATTCATCATTTTCTGCTGCTGATGCGTCAGCAATTTCTGTGCAAATAGTTAGGATGTCGTTATATAAAGGAGCTTTCATTATGGGTACCAAAATGCTGTTAATTCAAGTTAAACAGAGGGAGATTATTTGCCGCTAATATCGCATAAATAAAACGTTTTAGATACTAAAGAGCAAAAATTATTTTTTGATAAAGGCTTCTTTTTTTAAGGGAGGGTATGCTGCGATATTACTTGTAAAGTAGGTTTTTCTAGTTATATAGCAGCATCTTATGTTATTAGCCTTTCTTTAACTTATTAAAGAAATCTGTGGCTTTACTTTTGGCTTTGTCTATTAATTTATCTTCTAATACTTTTTGTTGTTCTTTTTTTGCTGACTTCCAAATAGCCGAAAGCGCACGTTTAATTAACTCGCCACCTAGTTCGTTAGCGGGTAGGCCGGCATCACCACCAATATTACTTAATTTGATATCAGTTAGTGTTTTTTTATGGATAGTATTGCCAAGTTTAGTTAAATCTACACTCAGAGCAACGCCAGATAATATAAAGCTCTTAACACGTATTTTAGGATTAATACTGTCTTCTTGAGTTGGTGAGCTAGCTTCGCTTGAGGTTGACGATTGAGGCAAATTTTTATTAATGGCATCTAAAATCTCTTGAATATTAGAACTGCCTTTTTCATTAAACTCGACTAAAGCTTCTGGTTTATCAATGACGATGGCATCGATAATAATTGCTGCGCCTTCTCCTGTTGCGGCTAAACTTTGAATATTTATGTCTAAAGTGGTTTTATTTAAAGAAAAAGCAGGAGTAGCTGAATAACCATTGGGGTTATTTAACACAATACCATTGATAGTGCCTGCACCATGTAAAATTTGCATGTCAACTTGTGCAACCGTTACTTTTTGTTCGGTAAATTTACTGCCTTGCAGTGCTATTTGATCTGCAATAATTACGTTCAATTTATCACTGGTGATAAACCAAAAAGCACCCGCAACAATGGTTAATATTAAGGTAAGTAATATGATGACTTTTTTCATGGTAATCCTTTTCTCCTGAAATTTTATTATATTTCCGTTTATTTAGACTCTATAAGGTAGGTTGTTAATAACGGGATTTGGCACCTTCTCAAAAGAGAGGCGAGCATGAATTATAGTCGCTTAGAAGTTCAATAAAAACAACTAAGAGTATATATTTTAACTTGTAGGCTAGGTGTAAATAATAAACGCAATTTGCTATGGTTGAACTTGCACCCTGAGGTAGAAATATTACTTGATAAGATAGCTCACGAATTTAATCAAAAATGATACAGGAAAGTATGATGATAAATTTTTTTATGACTCGTAGGATAAAACAGTTAACAACTCATGTTATGTTTTGTTTTTTTGCTTGTTGTTCATATTCAGCTTCAGCTTCAGCTAGCGACTGGCCACAAGAATTAACTGCTGATAAAGGCACCATTGTTATTTATCAGCCACAACCCGAAAAGCTACAAGGCAATATATTAACCGGTCGAGCAGCAATGCAGTTGGAGCTGAAAAACATCGAACAACCTATTTTTGGTGTGTTTTGGTTTTCTGCTACCATAGAAACTGATCGTAGTACTAACTCAGTGATTATTAAAAATATAAAAGTGACTAAAGTCGGTTGGCCAGACTCAAAAGAGAGTGATGAGGCAGAGTTCAGTCAATTTGTTGGACAGCAATTAGAAAATTCAACATTTACCAGCTCGTTATCAAAATTAACGGCAACATTGAGTAATTCAGAAAAAGTAAAACAGAGCTTAGATAATATTAAAAATGATGCGCCACAAATATTGTTTAAAAATCAATTAGCCGTTTTACTGAGTTATGATGGTAAGCCAATATTCAAAGATATTGACAATAGTCCTTATCAACGCGCGCTAAATACTACTTTTGCCGTTGTTAAAGTTAAAAATAAAGCAAAGTATTTTTTAACCAGTGGTAGTTTATGGTATCAGGCGAGTAATGAGTTAGGCCCTTGGATTGTGACGGATTACCCACCAAGTGATTTAGCGGACATGGTAGCTAAAAGCATTGAAGCTAATGACGCTAAAACGACGGTTAATTCCTCTAATAAAGTACCGAGTGTGGTCAGCGTAACAACAGCAACAGAGTTGGTTGTTTCTGATGGTAGTCCACAGTGGGTTAGCTTAACGGGAGGGAAGTTATTGTACGTAAAAAATACTGAAACACCTTGGCTGAGAGAAATTGCCAGTGGTGATATGTATTTATTACTGTCAGGCCGTTGGTTTAAAAGTAAAAAACAGCAAGACCCTTGGACATTTGTTCGTGGCGATAAATTACCAAAAAGTTTTCAAGATATTCCACCACAATCAGATATTGGTGGTTTGCGGACTTCTGTTGCCGGTACGGACGAAGCAGAGCAGGCCGTCTTAGATGCACAGATACCACAAACTGCAGCGATAAAACGTAGTGAAGCGAAGTTAACCGTGCAATATGATGGTGAACCAAAATTCGTTAATATTAAAGGTACGTCTGTTGATTATGCGGTAAATACGAATACGCAAGTATTAAAGATTGAAGGTAAATATTATGCGGTTGATAACGGTGTTTGGTTTGTTGCTAAAAGCGCTAAAGGTACTTGGTTAGTTGCTGATACCATTCCTACTACCGCCATAGCTGAAATTCCACCCAGTTCACCTATGTATAATACTACTTATGTGACTGTATATGATTCTACTCCAGAAATTGTGTATGTGGGTTATACCCCAGGGTATATGTGGTCTTATCCTTATTATGGTGTACCTATTTATGGTACAGGTTGGTATTATCCGCCATATTACGGTGCTTGGTATTACCCACGCCCACCTACATGGGGTTTACATGTGGGTTATAATCCGTGGACAGGTTGGAATGTTGGCGTAAGTTGGGGCGGTCCATTCTTTAGAGTGGGCGTTAGCTGGGGTGGAGGTTATCATAATCATTATCGAGGTGGTTATTATGGCGGTTACCGTGGCGGTTATCGCGGTGGTCACAATACTAATATCAATATTAATGGTGATATCAATATAGGGAACTCCACCAGTATAGGTAATCGTACTACGGTGAATAATAATATTGGCAACCGGGCAGTAGGTAATAATATTGGCAATAATAATGCACGTCGTAACAACTTATATAATCAAGGAAAAAATAAGCAACGTAATGCTAAAAGAGTGACGCCGAGTCGCAGCATACAAAAAGCTCACACTGCACCTAAACGCGTTAACAATGTTTATGCTGATAAACGTGGCAATGTTCTGCGTCATGAAAATAGCCAATGGCAAAACCGTAGTAATAATAGCTGGAAAACTATTCCTAAAAAACAACAACCTAGCTTTAAAGCAAAACCGACAACTCGACCGAGTTATCAACCTAATCAACAGCGTTCATTCGATCGCCCAAGCATGAATCGTGACTTAACTAGCCGTCAAAGAGGAAATATTCAACGTGGTCACCAACAAATGGGTGGCGCTCGTCGTGGTAGATAAAGGTGATTACTTATAGCTGAAAAAACACCAAATAGGATTGGTGCTAAGTGTACTATTAGCGTTGAATTTTATCAGGGAAAAGCAACTTAAATTTGCTGCGTCACTTTATTCAAGCACCATAGTCGCATAAGATGTAAAATGACTTTGTTTTTGTAGAAAAGCAAAGTCATTTTTTTATACCTTTGTTAAGCGTGTTATTTTGATTTTTACTAAGGCTTAAACATTAACTTATCCATGAATCATACTCTGCACACCCTACCTTATCGAATGAGCTTTATTTTTAATCTTTTCGCGTATAGCGTTGTTTTTAGCCTGCTGAGTAGCACTTTCTTAGTTCAAGCCAAACCACCTGCAACGGTAAAAATTAATGTTGAACGGGTAGAGAATAACCTTGATAGAAATACAGTAGTGCTGCCTTATGCATTTAGTACCGACGATATGGGGTTTGTGCTAGGTATTGGAGGCATGACTACGGGCTTGTATCAAAAACAAATGTCGATGGGTGGCACTGTTTATGGTGGTGGTGATACCAAAGGTGTAGGTTTAGGTTTGTGGAATTATCGTGTTTTTGATAGTGAACGATTTTTTATTAGTGCTGTTGGCATGTTAGGGCGATATCCGTTAATGCGTGCTTACGCCCCTCTACCTGGTGAAGTTACTGAACAAGGCCAACCACGTGCAGGTGCGAATGATTCAAGTTTTGATGATTTTATTGAGGGCAGTGGCAGCAGTAATTGGTGGGATGTCAGGCTCGAATATGTATTACCATGGGGAGCTGCCAAGCATAGTGGTATGGCAGATTACCACTTACAGGGTGGTTTACTGATAAATAACCCTAGCGTTAAAAGTTGGAATCCACTAAAAACAGGGACTAGTGTTCTAGTCGCTCGGCAGTTCAATCGCTATCAACTATTCCTTGATGAAAATAGTGCCAAAGAGCAGACTGAATTATCAGGGGCTGTCCATGCCATTGAATTAGGCTTCCTTTATGATAATACCGACTTTCCCACTAACCCTAGTCAGGGCAGTTCACAATATATTGCGTTTACCTATAACCCTCAATGGCTTGAATCAAAAGATGAATGGAGCTTTGTCGAAGTAGAAGCAAGTAAGTATTTTTCTTTCGGCAGTACACCCTTTGCCAAACAAAATATTTTGGCGGTTAATATGTGGCTAGGTTATTCACCTAGTTGGCAAGTGAATATTGATGATCAAGGTCGTAGTCAAGTCAGTGATAACGCTCCTTTCTCTGAAGGAGCAACACTGGGAGGCATGTATCGCATGCGTGGTTATAGACAAAATCGTTTTAATGATAAAGCTGCTATATATGCGACAGCTGAATACCGTATGACATTAGATTATAATCCTATTGCTGATATAAGCTGGTTAAGATTCTTAAATTTGGATTGGTTTCAAACTGTCTTATATGTTGAAGGTGGCCGTGTTTCGCCAACCTTTGCCACAGATACCCTATTATCAGATTGGAAAACAGATGTCGGTGTTTCATTAAGAGCGCTAACTGCCGGTATTGTTGTGAGAATGGACATTACTAAGTCAGAAGAAGGTACCGCAATGTGGTTGATGGTAGGGCATCCATTTTGAGCATGCTACTTGTATTACCAAGTTAAATCTCAAATTGTTAAGCTAAGTCATTCTTTAGGTCATTCTTTAAGGTGTTTTTTAAGACACTTTTAAAGGCATCGAGTTGTTGCAGAAATTAATGTTGCGCATGTTAAGTGTAGCTGTATTTGGGATGTTAGATAAAATGTTCTTTATTTGATGAGGAAATATCGTGTGAAAACATAAAGCAGAGTATAGCTCAGCTAGTGATTTTAGAGAGGGATTTAGATAAAGTTAGACATTTATGTGAACTATTATTTGATAAATATTTGATAAATATTTGATAAATATTTGATAAATATTTGATAAATATTTGATAAATATTTGATAAATATTTGATAAATAAGAAGTACAGCTAGATAAATAAGAAGTACAGCTAGATAAATCAGGAGTGTAAAACAAGAAATAATAATGGTGGACGATACTGGGCTTGAACCAGTGACCCCCGCCTTGTAAGGGCGGTGCTCTCCCAACTGAGCTAATCGTCCATTTTAATTTTATATCTTTATGGAAAAGATGGTGGACGATACTGGGCTTGAACCAGTGACCCCCGCCTTGTAAGGGCGGTGCTCTCCCAACTGAGCTAATCGTCCATTTAGTTTTAATTCTTTATGGTAAAGAATTTATTTCAAAGTAAATTGAAATGGTGGACGATACTGGGCTTGAACCAGTGACCCCCGCCTTGTAAGGGCGGTGCTCTCCCAACTGAGCTAATCGTCCATTTTAGTTTTACATCTTTATGGAAAAGATGGTGGACGATACTGGGCTTGAACCAGTGACCCCCGCCTTGTAAGGGCGGTGCTCTCCCAACTGAGCTAATCGTCCATTTTACTTTAAATACTAAATCGTTAATGACAATGCCATCTGCGTTTCAGTGGGGCGTATTATAGGGAGATAGATAAAGCTGTCAACAATAAAGTGACGAAAATGGCTGTTTTTTTCATATAAATTGTCGTTTGATTTATTTTTACTCATAACGATGATTTTCTCTGCTATTTTTAAGAGCTATTAGATAGATAGTTCAAACAAATCACTGTAAAAGATGAATTAACTTTAGCGGAGTGATAAAATGCCGCCAATTTTACACACTATCTTTTACTTAGGTCGTTATTTTTTGACTTAAGACCTTCATATTGAGAACTTTATGACTTTAACAACTCGTTTCGCTCCAAGCCCTACTGGTTATTTACATGTTGGTGGTGCCCGTACTGCCTTATACAGCTGGTTATATGCCAAGAAAAATGGCGGAAACTTTATTCTTCGTATTGAAGATACCGATCTAGAGCGTTCTACCCAAGCCTCAGTTGATGCCATTATGGATGGTATGAATTGGTTAAACCTTGAGTGGACTCATGGACCATATTTTCAAACAAAATGTTTTGATCGTTATAAAGAAGTGATTGAGCAACTACTTGCGTCAGGCAATGCTTACCGTTGTTACAGTACAGCGGAAGAAGTTGATGTTATGCGTGAAGAAGCCAAAGCGAATGGCGGCATTGAAAAATATAACGGTTTATGGCGTGACCGTACAGATCACCCCGCAGATAAGCCTTATGTCATTCGTTTTAAAAACCCACTTGATGGCGATGTTGTTATCAAAGATATGGTTAAGGGCGATATAACTATTAGCAACGAACAGCTAGATGACTTAATCATCGCTCGTTCTGATGGTACGCCTACTTATAACTTAACAGTTGTTGTTGATGACTGGGATATGAAAGTATCTCATGTTGTGCGTGGTGATGATCATATCAGCAATACCCCTAAGCAAATTAATATCCTTACTGCATTAGGTGCAACAATACCTGAGTATGCTCATATCCCTATGATTTTAGGTGATGATGGCAAACGTTTATCTAAACGTCATGGCGCGGTAAGTGTTATGCAATACCGCGATGATGGTTATTTACCAGAAGCACTTCTAAATTACTTAGTGCGTTTAGGTTGGTCACATGGCGATCAAGAAATTTTTTCTCGTGAAGAAATGATTGAATTATTTGACTTAAAAGACTGTAACCGTGCTCCTTCTGGCTTTAATACTGACAAGTTAATTTGGGTAAACCAACATTACATGAAAACCATGGACCCAGAGTATGTTGCTGAGCACTTAGCATGGCATATGAAAGAACAAGGTATTGATACCACAAATGGTCCAGCGCTGGCTGATATTGTTAAGATTCAAGCAGACCGCGTAAAAACTTTAAAAGAAATGGCAGAAATCTCTCGCTACTTCTATGAAGACTTTACCGAACTTGATGCTAAAGCCGTTAAAAAACATTTACGTCCAGTAGTGAAAGAGCCAATGATGTTAGTTAAAGAAAAGCTAGCCGCGTTAACTGATTGGTCACCAGAGCCGATTCATGCAGCAATTAACGATACTGCGGTAGAATTAGAGCTTGGCATGGGTAAAGTTGGCATGCCACTGCGTGTTGCTGCTACAGGTGGCGGTAACTCACCATCTCTTGATATTACTTTAGCTTTATTAGATCAAAGCAAAGTATTAGAAAGAATTGATCAAGCGATCAAAGTAGTTGAAGCAAGAATTGCTGCTGGTTAATGACATTGCTATTAATAAGTCAAATAAGAGGTTTAACAATCAGTTTTACCTTTTTATCCATGTTGAATACCTTTAGGAGTATGCCAAGTGCAGTTTAGTGATTTTGGTTTAGATAGATGTTTAATGGATACCGTTGATCATCTTGGTTTTAGCGAGCCAACACAAATTCAGCAACAGGCTATCCCTGCGGCGATGGCTGGGCATGATTTAATTGCCTCTTCCAAAACTGGCTCAGGTAAAACCTTAGCTTTTATTCTTCCGGCAATACAAAGGTTAAGCAAGAACCGTGCTTTATCGAAGCGCGACCCACGCGTGGTTATTTTAACGCCAACACGTGAATTAGCGAAACAAGTGTTTAGTCAACTGCGTTTATTTACCGCTAACACCCAGTTTAAAGCAGTATTGATTTTAGGTGGTGAAAACTTCAATGACCAAGTCAAAGTCTTAGAGAAGGACCCGCACTTTATTGTTGCAACACCTGGGCGTTTAGCTGATCACTTAAAGCAAGGTCACTTTTATTTAAATGGCTTAGAGTTACTTATTTTAGATGAAGCCGATCGCATGCTTGATTTAGGTTTTAGTAAAGAATTGAGCCTAATAAATAAAGCAGCCGATCACCGTAAACGTCAAACTCTATTGTTTTCAGCGACACTTGACCACGCACAAGTAAATGAGTTTGCAACAGAATTGCTTAGCAAACCGAAGAGAATAGCTATTGATGCAGGACACAGTGAGCATCTAGATATCACTAAACGTTTTTACCTTGCTGATAACCTCACGCAAAAAGAAACACTTTTACAGCACTTTTTAACCACTGAAGCATCACAACAGGTCATTATTTTTACTGCAACACGCAGTGATACTGAGCGATTGGCTAAGTTGTTAAGTGAACAAAGTCTGAATGCGGTTGCGTTAAGTGGTGAATTAAACCAAAGCCAACGTAATCAAATTATGGATAGCTTTGCTAAAGGTCATCACAAAATACTTGTGACAACTGATTTAGCTTCTCGTGGTTTAGATTTAATCAATGTTTCGCATGTTATTAATTTTGATATGCCAAAACATACTGAAGAGTTTGTTCACCGTATTGGCCGCACAGGGCGTGCAGGTACTAAAGGTGATGCTATTTCATTGGTTGGTCCTAATGATTGGTTAAGCCTTAAAAATGTTGAAGCTTTTTTACAACAAAGCATAAGCTTTACCAAAGTTGAGGGCATTAAATCTAAATTTAAAGGGTTGAAACCTAAGAAGTCAAAAGTTGAGAAAACTAATTCAACAGACGTTAAAGCAAACAATGCGGCAACACGTAAGCCTAAGAAAGCAATGAAGAAAACCTTTCTTGATTTACAAGATGTAAGCGATATGAAAATAATTAAACGTAAAAAACCACTGTCAGCAGAGCAAATAGAAGACAATAACCTAGATGAAACAGAGTAAACGTTTTTATTTAAAAAAAATAGGTAAGTTATTGGCTAAGAAAGTATTAATTGAGTCTTAGCCAATAATTTTGTTGTACTTGCCGTCATATAAACGCCTATCAATATAGGAACAACTTATTGATAGGTAAAGTTTGTTAGGAAGTTCACTAAGTCTTTTTCAGCGAGTGGTTTTGAAAAATAATAACCTTGAATAGCGTCACAAGATAACTCGGTTAACAGTTCAACTTCTTCCTTTAATTCTACTCCTTCTGCAACGACTGTTATGCCTAATGCTTTAGCCATTGAAATAATCGCACTGACTAATACTTTGTCATGTTCAACTGTTGTCATCTCTTTAATAAAACTACGGTCAATTTTTAGTATATCTATTGAAAAGCGGCGTAAATAACTCAATGATGAATAACCTGTGCCAAAATCGTCGAGTGCAACTTGACAACCAGATGCTTGTATTTCTTGGAGTAAAGCAATATTATCGCTATTCTCTGGCGCAAGTACACTTTCAGTTAATTCAAAACAAATATCTTTCGGCTTTAAACCTGAGATTTTTATCGTTGTTAGCCAGTTGTTTATCTCGTTCTTAGCACGAGGAAACTCATAAATAGAGCGATTTACATTAAAGACGATATTGTCAAAACCCTGTGCCTTTAGTCGCTTTAACGCTAAGCAAGACTTTCTTAAAACAATGTCACCAATTTGCTTTATTAAAGAAAAATTTTCAGCTACGGGAATGAATTCCACAGGGGATATCCAAGTTCCATTATTGTTCCAACGAACGAGTACTTCAAACTTAAGAACCGATTGTTTTTTTATTGAAACAATCGGTTGAAATACCACGTCAAAAGCATCATTTTTAATGGCATGCTCTAAATCATTTTTCATATTAAGCAGACGAGCGGTATTTTCTTCCATGTGTGAATTGAAAAAACCAAATGAATTCCTGCCATTATCTTTCGCCGAAAACATAGCTTGCTCGGCTTTTTTAAATAAACCGTCAGCATCAATTGCATCATTGGGAAATAATGCAATGCCAATGCTCAAGGTGCAATTTGTCGTGATGCCATTAAGGTGAAAAGGTTGAGAGAAAGCTTTTGCTATGTTTTGTGCCACGCGTTCAGCACCTTGTACGCATGACAAATTTTTAATAAAAAGTGCAAAATTATCACCACTAGTACGTGAGACAATATCGGTATCACGTACCAATAATTTTAAACGGTTTGCGATGAGTATTAGTAAATCATCACCAAAATTATGGCCGTAAAGGTTATTAATACTTTTAAAAAAGTCTAAGTCCATAACATACATTCCATATAAGGTATGTTTGCTACCAACAGTATTATTTTGTTTCTGCTCAGTAACTAAGGTCTGATTCACTTTTTCAAAGAGCAATGTTTTATTGGGTAATTTTGTTAGCACATCATAATAGCGTTGACGTTTTATCTTGTTTTTTGTTTTGTTATGTTCGGTTATATCTGAGAACGAAGCGACATAGTGTTTTTTTTGTTGCTTCGAATCATAAATGATACTAATGGAAAGCCACTCCAAATAGATTTCACCATTTTTACGTTTATTCCAAATTTCACCCTGCCAATTATTTTGTTGATTCAATGTTTCCCACATAGCATGGAAAAATTTATCATCATGCAGTCCAGAACTTAATAAGTTAGGAGGGGTTCCTAATACCTCTGCAATGTTATAACCGGTAATTTTACTAAAGGCTTTGTTAACATAAAGGATCAGGTTGTTTTTATCGCAAATCATAATAGCTTCGTGGCTATTTTCAATAACGGCATTGCTTAGCTCTAACTTTTGCAGGTAATTTTTTTTGTGTAACTCCTTTTCAATTAAGCCTGAAAAAAGCAGGAATAGCGTTTCAATTTCATTGGTATTGTTAATGGCTTCTTGATAAAGGGAAACGAGAATCGCAATGGTCTCTCCCTCGACATTTTTTAGCGGTATACCAAAATAACCTTCAATAGCCATTTCAATAAGCAATTGATCATTTGGGTATAGTTGTTGAACGTTGCATCTGTGACTGCACACAGCGGAACTTGATACCTTTTCACATGGTGTTTGGCTAATGTTATAACTGAAATTTTCAGTGATTTCTCTCTTTGCTGCCACGGAGAGAGTTGTTGCAAGACTGTTGTTATCACTTAAGGTGGCGATAAAAACAAAATCAGCATCTATAGCTGCACTGAGAGCTAGGCAGATATCATTAAAAAAATTAATGCTATTTATGTTGGATAAGCTTTTAACAATGCTTTTTATTCGGAATTCATTCATGAGGCAAGATTAGTTATTAACTCGGTTATTTACTGATTTAGGTTAATTTTTGGTTAACATACGTATTTTATTGTAATTAATTTGTTATTTATTAATTAAAACAAAGGATTACTGTATTTAAAAAAGAGTTTAACTTATATTAATTTAAAAATTCATTGAAAAAGAGGGAAGTTTACTTTAGATCAATAAATTTAGTTAGCTTCGAGGCTATGTCAAAATAAAGGGAGATGTCTGGAGGGAGCACTGTTTCTTCGTTCTAATGTTAACTTAGTAGCAAAAGAGTAACTAGCTAAGGCCAGTTACTCTTTATGGTCCAATGTTTATAGATAATGAGTGTAGATTTTGAAGTAAGGTTAGGGTTTTAATGTTAGCAATTCAATGCGCGCATCAACTTCTGAAGTTGATGGCGTATTAGTATTTATCATTAAACGTTGGTTATCAGCAGATAATAAAATGCTTTCAGGTTGATTACCTTGAGTAAAAATGCTCTGGAATAAATTTTGCTGTTCGTCATACATTGCCAAATAAAAGCCATCAGGCTGTGTTGGATCTATTCTTAAAAAATTTGGTCTGCTGTTATTATGTTCATCTTGAGATGAAATTAATAATAAAGTCACCACATTTTTATTACTCTCTAATAAACCATTATCAATGAATGTTGTGCCATCAAAACTGATCCATTCACTTGTTTCACTGATAGCATAAATATTAGTTTCATCATTAGTTACAACAAAGTCATTGATGAGTTGTGTTTCACTAAGAGATTCAGGTCGATAGCTATGTGTTAGTTTTGGTAATATTGTATTTTCACCAAAATCATTTATTTGTGCCGTATAACGTTTAAATGTTGCGTTATTAATATCAAGAGCAAATAAGCTGTCAGCTATTGTCGCCATATCTATATTGTTGGTAAAATAAGCATTCACGTTATCCCAATAGAGCAGCGCTAAATTTTCATCGGCAAATTCTAGCGTTTCTGTTATAACAAAATAGCGACCTGATAGTCTAATAATGTCCAATGGCTCATAGTTAATGGTACTTGTTTCAATTTCTTCAATACTGTTATCAATAAGGTTTATACGGTAGCGGTGTACAGTTTCACTGGTGGTATTATCCTCCTCATTGGTTATTGTTTCAACGGCCTTGGCTAATAGGTATTCACCACTAGGGTGGATTATTAGCTGCTCTAACTCTGTCCCTTCAGGAGAAACCAATAAAGTACTTTCAAGCGCTGCAGTATATTGGTGATACGTATGTAATTTATTGTTTTTAGCTAGATAAAACTGCGGTAATGAAGGGGAGGCAAGCATATCACTGCTTATTGCTAAGGGTTCGATAAGTTTGTTTTCAACAATTAAATCACTAAGGTAAAAAGCGACATTAATGCTTTCAGCAGTAACACTCATCTCATCTTTAGCAACAATTGTAATCATCGCTGTAGATGTAGCATTGGCGGGTGCCAAGTTGGGATTCGCTGTTACCCGTAATTGGGAATCACCAAGAGGTGTTAACATCAGCCAATCTACCGTTGTCGAAGCTTGCCACTGTAGAACTGATTCTGAGTTACTACTAATGGTAATCGTTTTCTCTAAGGCCGTAATGTTAGTCGTTTTAGTTAAGGCAATCGCAGGTGAGTCGGCATATAAATAAATGTTATCTAAAGCCAGTTGCACCGGGATATGTTTACTATCGCCTGAACTCACTTCGGTGAGGATAATGTTTGCGTAGGTTAATTCTGGAGCTGAAGAATGACTAGGGTTAGCATTTACGCTGATACTTGCATTGCCGGTACCTGATGTTGTATCCAAAGATAACCAACTCGCATCCGTCGCCGCGGTCCATTCATTTTCACTGGTGATTTCAATTGTTTGTGTTGCCACATTAGTGTCACCGAAAGTGGCACTAAAGTTAACTTGTTCGGTGTTTACAGCAATGTCCCAGACTAAAAGTGATACATCAATATCATGTGACGCAAAGATGCTGCCATTATTACTTGTTGTTGATAAGCGTAATTTAGTCTTATATAAGTTAGCAGGTAAACGCTCACCATTAATAACATCAATATATATTGTTGCTGAAGTTGCGGTGACATTTTCAGCGCGGTGACTTAACCAGCGGTTATCTTCTGCTTCAGAAGCAAAGCCAACCAATAAACCATCACCATCAAAGGTGACGTTAATAGCAATAGATTCTGTTGACTCATGTAAAAACTCATTACTAAAACTCGCACTGCTTATATCAGCGGAGATTGTATAAACGGTGTTATCTTTAGAGCTACCGCCGCAGCTTTGTAACATTACCACAAGCAGTAAAATAAATGCCTTTGAAAATATATTATTTATGTTTCCCTTCATAACTAGTCCTGTTGCTGTTGGGCATTTTATTTTCCCGTCAATAGTTTAACGAGTAAATTATTTATTCTAGTGAAATTATCATAGTTAACATGATGATAAAATCACTATTTGAGTATAGGAGTAATAAAAGCGATTACCATCTAATTACATTATTCAGCAATTAATTGTTCAAGTTGGTAACTTGAACTCTCATTACCCAATTGTGCTTTTAGATAGGGCATTATTTCTTCAAGCTGTTTAGTGAGTTCCCAAGGAGGGTTTACGATAAACAAACCAGTGCCAGTCATGCCATATTCATCACTATCTGGTGTTAAACAAAGCTCCACTTGTAATAAGTTTTTCACCTCACTTTGTTTAAAGTTACTTTTCATCTGTTCAACTAAATCACGTTTTACTACCGGGTACCAAAGAATGTAAGTACCTGTAGCAAATTTTTTATAAGCTTTAATAATCGTTTTTACGGCTTTAACGTAATCCTCTTTCAGCTCATAAGGGGGATCAATTAATACCACGCCGCGACGACTTGGCGGAGGTATTAAACCTAAAACACCTTGATAACCATCACTTTGTTTAATAAAAACTTTTTTACTGCGATAACAAAAATCTTCTAGATGTTGAATATCGGTAGGATGAAGTTCAAATAGATGGGTGCTGTCTTGTCTGCGCATAAAGGCTTTAGCAATACCTGGAGAGCCAGGGTAAACCTCAAGGTCACCGTTAGCATTTAGACTATTAATAAGCGATAAATACGGTTTAAGTGCCTCTGGAGCAGATTCATCCTTAATTATTTTTTCAATACCTTCTTTGTACTCACCCGTTTTTTGAGCGTATTCATCGGCTAATTGGTACATCCCAGCGCCAGAATGACTATCAATATAATGAAAACCTTTTTCTTTTCGGGTCATATAATCGAGTGTTAGGGTCAAAACACTGTGTTTTAATACATCGGCAAAATTGCCTGCATGGAAGGCGTGACGGTAACTTAACATAATAAGTAATTAGCTCTTTGGCGGTGGAAAGTAAAAAAGCGATAAGTTATTCAGCATGACTAACTTATCGCTCAAAAGTGTTTAGCTGTCTTTATTAAACTTGGCTTGCTAAATACTCATCGTAAGTACCAGCAAAATCGACAAAACCGTCTTTGGTTATTTCAATAATACGTGTTGCTATAGTTGAAACAAACTCTCGGTCGTGACTAACAAACAACAACGTACCTTCGTATTGCTCTAATGCCATATTTAATGATTCGATTGATTCCATATCCATGTGGTTGGTTGGTTCATCAAGCAATAATATATTTGGGTTGTGCATCATTAGCTTGCCAAATAACATGCGGCCTTTTTCACCACCAGATAATACTTTAATTGACTTTTTAATATCATCAGCAGAGAAAAGTAAACGACCTAAATAACCACGAACCGCTTGTTCATCATCGGTTGGTTGACGCCATTGGCTCATCCAATCAAATAAGGTCATGTCATTTTCAAATTCGAATTCATGATCCTGTGCGTAATAACCGATATTGACGTTTTCAGACCAAGTGAATTCACCTGAATCTTGCTGGTAAGCTACTTCATTCATTAACGTGCGTAATAGGGTAGTTTTACCTATACCGTTTTCACCGATAATGGCAATGCGTTCACCGACTTCAATTAACGCTGAAATATCTTTAAGAACATGGGTATCTTCAAAGCTTTTATTTAATTTTTCAATGACTAATGCATTACGGAATAATTTCTTTTCTTGCTCAAAACGAATAAACGGATTGCTACGGCTCGATGGTTTTACTTCATCTAACTGGATTTTATCAATTCTTTTGGCACGAGATGTCGCTTGCTTAGCTTTTGATGCGTTTGCTGAAAAACGTGCGACGAAGGCTTGAAGTTCACTAATTTGTGCTTTTTTCTTCGCGTTATCTGATAATAAACGTGCTCTTGCTTGTGTAGCAGCCAACATGTACTCATCATAGTTCCCCGGAAAAACGCAAAGCTCGCCGTAATCTAAATCAGCCATATGAGTACAAACACTGTTTAAGAAATGCCTATCATGTGAAATGATAATCATGGTTGAATTACGTTCATTTAACGTTTCTTCTAACCACTGGATAGTGTGAATATCTAAGTTGTTGGTCGGCTCATCAAGTAACAAAATATCAGGGTTTGAGAAGAGTGCCTGAGCAAGTAATATACGTAACTTAAAACCAGGAGCTATTTCGCTCATTAAGCCGTAATGTTGCTCAATAGGAATGCCGACACCAATTAACAATTCCCCCGCACGACTTTCAGCACTATAGCCATCCATTTCGGCGTATTCAGATTCTAAATCACCCACTTTCATACCATCAGCTTCACTCATTTCAGGCAAAGCATAGATACGGTCACGCTCTTCTTTTACCGCCCATAACTCGGTATGACCCATAATCACAGTATCAATAACACTGTTCTCTTCAAAAGCGAACTGGTCTTGGCTTAATTTACCCAAACGTTCACCCGTATCCAGGTTAACGTTGCCAGACGTTTGCTCTAAATCACCACCTAAAATCTTCATGAAAGTCGATTTACCACAACCATTTGCGCCAATTAGACCGTAACGATTACCGCCACCAAATTTCTGTGATATGTTTTCAAACAAAGGCTTAGCGCCAAATTGTTGGGTGATATTGTTTGCTGCTAACATGATGAGTTCCGTCGAATGTTGAAAATTACTGAATTATAACGCCCAGTAAGTTTACCGAAAAAGTAATTTATCAATAAGATAGTTTATTAATAAAAATTATGCGCGCGATTATAACCCAAAGCAGGCAGTAAAAGTGAGAAAAATCATCTGTAGATAATAAGTTTTAACTCAAGGCTTGAGGTCTTCGCAGTGCTAACTGGTGAAGTTAATGGGGTTTTGGATATTCATTGCGAAAAAGAGCAAAAGTACAAATTATCGGAGTATTACCTTGATTACTTAAGTAAATATTTACTCTTGTATATAAATTAGAACTATTTTTTTTGATTAACTTGATAAAAAGCAACTCCCTGCATAAACTTTTAGCAAAATCATGATTTTTATGATTTAACTTCTAGTTGGGGGCGTAATGAGTAAAACAATATTAGTGGTTGATGACAGCTTAGTTTCACGCATGATGATAAAAGCAATTATTTCAGAGCATGCTCAAGGGGCGAATATTATTGAGGCTGCTAATGGGCAAGAAGCGCTTGAAAAATTTGGATCTCAAAAGGATATTGATGTTGCCTTTATTGATTTTAATATGCCAGGTATGACGGGGCTAGAGTTAATTAGCGAATTAGCGCTTAAGATGACAATTCCAAAAGTGACATTGTTAACAGCCAACATTCAAAATGAAATCAGAGACCAAGCATTAGCTGCAGGTGTGACCTTTATGAATAAACCCGTCAATGAAGAGGTTATTGCGACTTTTTTAAATAATTAGTCACATTGTCAACTATCGAGTAATTCTATATGCAAAATAATTTAACCTCGCTTGAAATTGATGCTTTAACCGAGATTTTCAATATTGGTATTGGTCGGGCTGCTAACTCACTAAATCTAATGGTTTCACAAACGGTAGAATTAACCATACCTGAAGTTGAAATACTACCTAATATAGAAGCTAGAAAAAAACTAGATTTTGATACGGAAACGGAAATAAGTGCGGTAAGTCAAAGCTTCTCCGGTGATTTTAAAGGGCAAGCCTTATTAATGTTTAGTAAAGAAAATGGCTTACAGTTGGTTAGCTTATTACTGGGTAATAAAATACCTGTTGAATATTTATCAGAACTAGAACAAGACTCCTTGGTGGAAATAGGTAATGTTATTTTAAATGCCTGTTTTGGTACAGTAATTAATTTTTTGCAGTCGTCCATATCAATTGAAATGCCAGAGTTCATTCAAGGTAACATTAATAAAATATTTACCTACAGTAGTGACAATGATTGGTCGCTGTACATTAAAGTTAAATTTTCTTTGCCGAGTGAAGATATTGCCGGACATATCTCATTTATTATGGATATTACCTCACTAGAAATATTTCAAGAATCTGTGCGTCAATTTGTCTTTGGTATTGCTAACAAAGAGGAAAGTTAGGGCGCTATTATGCAGAAATTATCGAATGATATTTTATATTCAGCGTTAAATCAGCTATCAATAGGCATTATTATTATTGATGAAAAGCAACAGCTAGTATTTTTTAATCAATGGTTAAGTGATTATTCAGGCTTGCAGCTTAAAGAGCAAGAAGGCAAGTATTTAGGCGATGTTTTTCGACAATATAATGAGTCGAGGTTAAGTGATTCTTGTGAATCTGCTTTAACTTTAGGTCTACCATCACGATTGTCGCATACTTTTAACCCAACCCCGCTGCCTTTATTTCAGAAGAATTTTATAGGGGATGAGCAGCATTCAATTCAGCAACAAATCAGTGTAAAAAAAATAGCGCCAGATTTATCTCATTCTCTATGTCAGATAGTAATTGAGGATGTGACCCATATAGTTAAAAAAGAGCAGATGTTGCAAAAATTAGCCGATGATAATAAATTTCAACGACAAAAGGCGGAAGTTGCTAATCAGTCCAAATCCCAGTTTTTAGCCAACATGAGTCATGAAATAAGAACACCAATTAATGGCGTTTTGGGTATGCTTACTTTACTAGCTGATACTCAGCTGAGTAAAACACAACACCATTTCTCTAAACTCGCGACTGTGAGTGCAGAGACATTACTGCATTTAATTAACGATATATTAGATTTTTCTAAAATTGAAGCCGGTAAGCTGGATATTGAAAAAGTTACCTTTAATTTAGTCGATTGTATTGCTGAAACAGTACAAACAATGGCAATTAAAGCGCAACAAAAAGAGTTAGAAGTGATTATTGATAGCAGTGCTTTATTAGATGAATCTGTCATTGGAGATCCAAGTCGTTTAAAGCAAATAATTAGCAACTTGTTAAGTAATGCCATTAAGTTCACCGATAAAGGTGAAATAAACATTACAGTTAGGACCATAACAATTGATGAAACTCACCTTAAACTAGTGATCAAGGTAGCCGATTCCGGTATAGGTATTCCTGGGCAAAAGTGTACTGAATTATTTGACGCATTTACCCAAGTTGACGTATCTACCACAAGAGAATATGGCGGAACTGGGCTAGGACTCACCATTGTAAGGCAGCTGTGTCAACTTATGGGGGGTGATATTGAAGTTAAAAGCCAACAAGGGCAGGGTAGCCAATTTATTTTTCATCTGGTTCTAGATAAAGTTGAGCACCTAACAAAGCCTCGGACACGGTTTAACGAGAAACCAGTGTTATTGATTGATTTAAATGTGAATAGTGGAGAAGTGGTTAGTAAACAGCTGCAGTTATGGGGCCTCAAAGTTGAGTTAAATCATGTGAAATCTGCAGTGAAATCGTTGTGTGATAAAATAAAAAATAACGTTTTTTCAGTGTTATTGATTGATGCAAAGCTGGATGCTAGCTTACTTGAGGTGATTTTAAATTCATTGGCTGATAGCAACAAATCACAGGTAAATAAAACACAAATCATTTTGCTAACACCGATGGATAATGACAGTGCCAGTGTGTTCGTTACCTCATTAAAGCGAAAAGAACAGGTTCAAACTTTAACCAAACCTATTATTGCAAAAGATCTTTACCAAGTATTAACGCGTACCTATTCACCTGAAAATAGCGCTGCAAAGTTTATTAATACCAAGACAGCTGTTGAAGCTCAAGTACTAACAGAGTGTGATAATGACCCAGTGAAAATATTGTTGGTTGAAGATAATAGAATTAATCAAGAAGTTGCACTGGGCTTATTACGCAAGATAGGCCATAGAGCTGATCTGGCTAATAATGGTAAACATGCATTAGAGTTGTTGCAGCAACGTCAATTATCACAGCCATATAAATTAGTACTGATGGACTGTCAAATGCCTGAAATGGATGGCTATCAGGCAACGATCGCTATTCGTTCAGATGATAAGTATCAACTGACGAGTAAGGTTAATATTATTGCTATGACGGCTAATACCATGAAAGGTGACCAAGAAAAGTGTTTAGCCGTAGGAATGAATGATTACCTGGCTAAGCCGATTAATCCAAGTTTGTTCGCAGAGAAAATAGCATTTTGGCTTGATAAGGAGTAAAAGCCTGTGGTGACTAAATTAGTTCATTGGTTATTATGCTTTATTTGTCTTCCTTTATAACATTACTCGCTACGAATTACTTGCTCCTCTTCCTATCTGAACATTGATTAACAGAAAAGCGAATTAATGTCTTTTTTGTTAGTGGCTGTTTTCTTACCTCTGTTATTACCTTAACTAGTTTTGTTTGCTAATAGGCACAAAAAGCACAGTTATTGTCACATATTGCTAAGTAAACTTGAGAAGGGATCATTAATATAATCTTATCGAATTTCCAGAAAGTGATTGAAGCTAAACTGGATTACTCTATTATTTATTCTGAGTCTAAAATATGAAAAAAGGTAAGGTTACGTTAATTATTGTGATATCACTTTTGTTAATAGGTGCTCAATGGCCAATAGGTTTTGCATTGGGTTATCAAGTTAAAAATCGCGCTATGTGTCAACAAGTGCAGGGTAATGCTATTCAGTTTCGTTATGCGGCTGGCGGTATAATGCGCGGAGAGAAAGCAAAGGGAACTTTTCGAACTCAATGGTATGTTGATGGCCTTAAAAAAGGCATGCTGTTCTCGCTAAAGGGCTGTTACGATAATTCAGCAGTATAAATTTATAGTTGACGAACAGAACAGTTATTATATATACCCAAACCACTTGAAGATGCAGTTTCAGAGCTAAGCTAGGAAGTCAGATCAAGGCGCAGCACGAAGGTAATGGTTGTTCCCTTATCAAGTACTGCAACGCAGAACTGTTTTTCTAGCTTAACTCCCTTCGGGCAAGGCGATAAAGGGTCATCTCCTGCGTTATTGATTTCGATAATGGAGCAACCATTATATTCAATCAATGCCTTGGAGCTAACCCTTTTTTCGACTTGCTGAATCCTGCATCTTCAAGTAGCTTGGGTATAGATGGCTCTGCTCGTCAATAAATTACACTCGCTGTTATTTTTTGACTTTTTTCCGCTTGGCAAATTGATTATCGGAAAAGCGTGTTAATCCCTTTTTATGATCCGGAGTTTTCTTACCTTTACCTTGATTTTGTCCTGGACTGGTTTTAAATCCTTGTGAATTGTTTTTACCTTTTCTTCCTTTGTTTGCTAACTGTTGCTCATTGCGTGTTTCTTTTGGCACTAAACAATTAGGCGCAGAGCCAATTAATTTAGTTAAGCCCATTTTAGTTAAGGACTGGCGGATAACAGGCCAGTTAACCGGATCATGATAACGTAATATCGCTTTGTGCAAACGGCGCTGAATTGCACCTTTAGGTACCGTAATAGTGCCGCCTTCTTTGGCGATATTTTTCTTAGTGACGTTACGCAGAGAGTTTATCTCTGTATGATAAAGCGTCGTGGCATTGGCTAAAGGTGAAGGGTAAAAGTTTTGAACTTGATCTAATTTAAAGTTATTTTCTTTTAACCACAACGCTAAATTGACCATGTCTCGGTCTGTTGTGCCCGGGTGTGCTGAAATAAAGTAAGGAATTAAGTACTGTTTTTTACCCGCTACTTTAGAATAATGATCAAACATTTCTTTAAATTTATCATAACTGCCCATGCCTGGTTTCATCATATTAGCTAATGGCCCCGTTTCTGTATGCTCAGGAGCAATTTTCAAATAGCCGCCAACATGATGAGTGGCAAGTTCTTGCACATACTCAGGGTGTTCAATCGCTAGATCGTAACGAACGCCAGAAGCAATCAATATTTTTTTAATACCTTTTACCGCACGAGCTTTTCTATAAAGCTCAATAGTTGGTGTATGGTCGGTATCTAAATGACCGCAAATGGTTGGCCACACACAAGAAGGTTTACGACAAGTCGCTTCAGCTTTCTCACTTTTACAATTGAGTTGGTACATATTTGCTGTCGGACCACCCAAATCAGAAATAACGCCGGTAAAACCAGGCACTTTATCTTGAATATCTTTAATTTCATTAATGATTGATTCTTGTGAACGAGACTGAATAATACGGCCTTCATGTTCGGTAATTGAACAAAAAGTACAACCACCAAAGCAGCCACGCATAATATTTATCGAGGTTTTAATCATGTCGTAAGCAGGAATTTTTGCTTTACCATAACTTGGGTGCGGTACTCGGGCATAAGGTAGCCCGAAAACACCATCCATTTCAGCTTCAGATAAAGGTGTCGCGGGTGGATTTAACCAAATGATTCGTCCGCCATGACTCTGCACCAAAGGTTTTGCTGAAGTAGGGTTTACTTCTTGGTGAAATATACGCGAGGCATGAGCATAAAGTACCTTATTGTCTCTTACTTGCTCAAACGTTGGCAAGTTTATATACGTAGTTTCCCATGGTTTTACTTTTTTATTCCAGCTTTTATTACGACTATAACCCTGATTGTCTTCGGGTGTGTTGTTCTCAGAAGTCTTGCTGTCAGCTGTATTTTTCTGAAGACTTTTCGCTTCAGTAATATTGATTACTTGTGCATTTTTTGTAATATCTGCACTATCGTTTGCCGTTTGGCTCTCATCACACGATTTTGTGGTAATTTCTTGATATGGACTTGGGATAGCTTCAATTTTTCCTGGTCGGTCAATGTCACGAGAGTCAATGCCTTGCCAACCAGGTAGGGCTTCCTTAGCTAAAAAAGCACTACCACGTACATTGGTTATGCTTTTAACCTTTTCACCATTAGCGATACGATGAGCAATTTCTATTAAAGGGCGCTCGGCATTACCGTAAATTAATAGGTCTGCTTTTGAGTCAAACAAGACAGATTGACGTACTTTATCTGACCAGTAATCATAATGAGCAATACGACGTAAGCTGGCTTCAATGCCACCAATAAGTACAGGTACACCTTTATACGCTTCTTTACAGCGTTGAGTATAAGCGGTTACTGCTCTGTCAGGCCGTTTGCCACCTTCATCATTTGGCGTATAAGCATCATCATGTCGCATACGACGTTCAGCCGTGTAACGATTGATCATTGAATCCATGTTGCCAGCCGTAACACCAAAAAATAAATTAGGCTCGCCTAATTCCATAAAGGCATCTTTTGATTTCCAGTCAGGTTGAGAAATAATACCAACACGGAAACCTTGTGATTCTAACATTCGGCCTATTATAGCCATACCAAAGCTTGGGTGATCAACATAGGCATCACCCGTTACAATAATTATGTCGCAGCTATCCCAACCTAAAACATCCATCTCTGCGCGAGACATAGGTAAAAATGGTGATGTACCGTAGCACTCCGCCCAATATTTAGGATAGTCGAATAATGCTTGCTGTTTTTTTTGGATCATATACCACTCAATTTGCTGTGAACCTAACGCTAGAAACTAATACCTAGAAGAAAGTTTAGAAAGCTATACCTATAAATTTAAGTATAAATTTAAGGCGCGCGAGTATAACAGAAAGAGTAGCTGAGACCTAAATAAAAGTTGTTTGTTTTTTGCTCGATTGTTGTTGTGCCAAAACACATCTTTACGGTATTGTGTAGAGGGTTTTACATTAGTGATAGGCTTTGCTTTAATTAACATTTGAACTCTATGTAGAATTCAAATGTAAGTGACACTAAAATTCACAAAAAATATAATAATAATAAAAGGTTTATCCATGAAAAAAACATTATTAGCGAGTGCTATTACCTCCGCTCTTCTCCTTACTTCCTGTGTTCCCGATGGAAAGGTTAATAAAGATAGTACAAGGGGTGTTGCCACTAACGCACAGAACACCCAAATACAAACAGCATCAGCTAAACAAAGCGAGACAGCTCTTAATTTATTATATCAACAAACCACGCAACAACTTTTTCAACAAAGAGCATTCTCAGCCACTATGTTTGGTTTATCTAATAGGGAAGCAGGTCAATATGTAAATGATAAAATTGAAATGTTTACGCCAAAAAATGAGGCAAGGTTACGGCAGTCATTATTAACACTATCTAATGAAATTTCGAACTTCAAAAATGAAGATAAAAGTGTTTCAGGCCAGACTAACCAAAAAGTAATGGCTAGTTTAACTCGCTACTTTGCAGGTAATTCAGATTTTTCTATTGGTTATATTGATTCATGGATGGGTCTGTCAGCTTTTATTGTTAATCAAATAAATGGTCCTTTGATTGATATTCCGCGCATTATGCAAA
>Ga0209292_1000133_pt1 | contig 105396 bp, 95 predicted proteins | sample GOMGulsemesocosm_2_FD_184634 | JGI IMG/M metagenome (GOLD analysis project Ga0209292, IMG submission 184634) | Methane-oxidizing microbial communities from mesocosms in the Gulf of Mexico - GOM9C Gulf of Mexico (SPAdes) (version 2) | ecosystem: Environmental > Aquatic > Marine > Cold seeps... | reverse complement strand
AACACTTAAAACTTAAGGTGGTTATAGCAATGGGGCTCACCTCTTACCTTTCCGAACAGAGAAGTTAAGCCCATTAGCGCCGATGGTACTGCAGTTATGTGGGAGAGTAGGTCGCCGCCTTCTTTAATCCTCAATGTCTTATGATGTTGAGGATTTTTTTTGCTGTAAACTGAAATAATGATGTGCTTGTGTACGGATGTTTTTATTAGAGTTCTGGTTTATTCACTATAGTAGTTCAATAGATTATTTGTTTTTAGGTGTTGTTTGTTGTATTTTGGAAAAAATAAGTTCCCGAATACTTATTTACTGAAAAACCTTAACCTAAAACACATGATATTGTTTAAAAAAATTATCCTTTCTTTTTTATTATTATTCACGATTCATATATCCCTAGCTCAAACACATAATTCCTATTACCAAGGAATTGTAGATAACTGCACGTTAGCTTCCGTAAATACACATTTAAATGAGTTTGTTGCTCATGGTGTAAAATCAGTTGGAACGACAGAGTTAAATGATGCTAAAAATTGGCTAAAAAACAAATACTTAAGTTATGGTTACACTGATATAGTGGAAGATACTTTTACTGTAGGGGCTAACACAACAACAAATATTGTAGTAACCAAAGTGGGATTGGTGTATCCCAATACTTATGTTATTGTTGATGGTCATTATGATACTATAAATGGAGTAGGTGCAAATGATAATGGTAGTGGTACGACTTTAATTTTAGAAATTGCAAAACAATTGGCTACAGTGCCTACTGAATATTCTATAAAATTTATAAATTTTTCTGCAGAAGAACTAGGTTTGTTAGGAAGTAATAATTATGTAAATAATACTGTTATTCCACAGAACTTGGATATTCGTTTAGTTTTTAATATTGATCAGGTAGGTGGTGTTAATGGGATGACTAATGATACTATAGTGTGTGAACGTGACACAAGTAATCCACCTGAAAATAATGCAGCGTCAAATACAATTACAAATGAATTGGCTACATGTATTGGCTTATATTCTAGTTTAAATACAGAAATATCCTTTGCATATTCATCTGATTATATTCCATTTGAAAATAATGGAGAGGTAATAACTGGTTTGTATGAAAAAAATGAAACTACACATTCGCATAGTGCTACTGATATAATTGCTAATATGGATGTTAATTATTTATATGAAGTTATTAAGGGTTCAACTGGTGCTGTATTACATTTTGCTGTGGCTAATCAAGCATTAGGAATTGATGATAATTTAAATAATTTAAATAATTTAAATCAAGTGGTGTTTTATCCAAATCCAGCAAAGGGTTTTATTCGAGTAGATACTGGAGGATTAAATTTAAAAAAGTCAATTATACAATTGACAGATTTATCAGGTAAAGTTATCATTAGTGAAAGTAATATAAATATTGAAGGAATATATGATATAGCACTTGACAACGTCAGTTCCGGAATTTATGTTTTAGAGTTAATGAATGATGGAATTAAAAAAAGTAATAAGATTGTTATTGAGTAATTTATATTATTGCTTATTACTAAAAAAGCGTTTTCATATACATGAAAGCGCTTTTTTTATTTATATAACGAAATGATTATCTTAATTCAGCTCCAAGCTGTTTTTCAAATGAGTTTTGTAATTTACTCATTATTTTATCAATCTGCTTGTCTGTTAGTGTCTTCTCACTATCTTGTAATGTAAAACTAACGGCATAACTCTTTTTTCCTGACGGTAGGTTTTTACCTTGATAAACATCAAATAAGTTTACATCTTTTAAAAGCTTACGTTCACTTTGTTTTGCGATAGTATGAATTTCTTCAAAAGTAACTTTTTCATCAAGTAATAAAGCAAAATCACGTTTTACCTCTGGGTATTTTGAAATGGCTGTGAATTTAATTTTATTAAACTTTGCTACTTCAATAACGTTATCCCAGTTAAAATCAGCAAATAATACTTCTTGTGAAATACCGAATGCCTTTAAGGTAGCACGTTTTACAATACCAAATTCAACTAGCTTCATTTTACCTAAACTTAATACTATACCTTCAGATAAAACATCAGTTTTAATAGGGGATGATTTTAATTTTGTAACACCAAGTCTTGAGAATATACTTTCTATAACGCCTTTCATATAAAAGAAGTCACTAGGCTTATTCGCATGTTGCCATGTGTCAGTAGTTCTGTTTCCTGTAACTAAAACCGTTAAATGTTTGTTTTCGGTATATCCAGATTCGTAGTTATGGTATGTTTTACCAAATTCAAAAAATTTAAGATTGTTTTGTTTTCTGTTTATGTTATAAGAGAGTGCTTCTAAACCTGAGTATAACAATGATTGGCGCATTACTGCCAAGTCATTACTTAGAGGGTTTAGCATAGTTACATTATGCTCTTCTTTTAATAATTCAGATAATTCTGTATAGTTCGCTGTAGTTAATGAATTGGCCATCATTTCATTAAAACCTTGAGCTATTAATTGGTTTGCTACAACATTTTGTACTTTATAATCTTCAAATTTAGATGCGTGACACATCGTGGCGTTTAATTTATCTGAAAATACAATGTTATTATATCCGTAAACTCTTAAAATCTCCTCAATAATATCAGCTTCACGTTGAACATCTGTTCTATAAGAAGGAATAGTCAATCCAAGGCCACCTTCTGTAACACTATTTACTTTTATATCTAGTGAAGTTAGAATGCTTTTGATAGTTTCTTTAGGGATTTCCTGCCCAATTAATTTAGTAGTTGTTTCAAATGATAAAAACACTTGAAAGTCTTCTATTTTATTTGGGTATAAATCTTCTATTCCTGAAGATATTTCTCCTCCAGCAATTTCTGTGATTAATAAAGCAGCTCTTTTTAATGCGTATTTTGTGTTATTTGGGTCAATACCTCTTTCAAATCTAAAAGAAGCATCTGTATTTAAGGCATGTCTTTTAGCTGTTTTTCTGATAGATACGGGGTTAAAATACGCACTTTCTAAAAAGATAGAAGTTGTTTGTTCTGTAACTCCTGAATCCAAGCCGCCTAAAACACCTGCAATACACATTGCCCCTTCAGTGTTGCAAATCATTAAGTCATCCTGATGCAATTCACGCTCAATACCATCAAGAGTGGTGAATTTTGTACCAGCTTCTAATGTTTTTACATTGATTTTATTTCCCTTAACTTTTGTTGCATCAAATGCATGTAAAGGTTGTCCTAGTTCGTGAAGTACATAATTGGTTATGTCAACAATATTATTCTTAGGAGCTAATCCAATTGCTTTTAATCTATTTTGAATCCACATAGGTGATTCAGCAACAGTAATCCCAGAAATAGTAACTCCACAGTAACGAGGAGCCAATTTATTATCCTCTACTTCAGTATCAATTTTTAATGTTCTGCTATCAATATGAAAATCACTTACGGATGGAGAAATTAATTCTAGATTGTGTCCTTGTTGTAATAAACCCGCTTTTAAGTCACGAGCAGTACCGAAATGACTCATTGCATCAGAACGGTTTGGCGTTAATCCAATTTCGAAAACTTGATCATTTTCTATATTGAATACATCAGAACACGGAGTACCTGGTTTTAGTTTATCATCAAGAACCATTATCCCGTCATGACCTTTACCTAGACCTAATTCATCCTCAGCGCAGATCATTCCATGAGATTCTTCTCCACGGATTTTCCCTTTTTTTATTTTAAAATCACTTCCGTCTTCATCATATAATACAGTTCCAATTGTTGCGACAGGAACTTTTTGTCCAATGGCGACATTTGGTGCTCCACATACTATCTGTATAGGTTCTCCTGATCCAATATCTACTTTTGTAACTCTTAACTTATCAGCGTTAGAGTGTTGTTCACATGTAACTACATGTCCAACAACAATTCCTGCTAATCCTCCTTTAATTGATTGGTATGTATTTATTCCTTCAACCTCAAGTCCTAAATCTGTTAATAGATCTCCTGTTTTTTCTGCATCCCAATCTATTTTTATAAATTGTTTTAACCAGTTATATGATATCTTCATTGTAGTGACAATTTTTCTGGTTGCAAATATAAGCAACCTCAGCTTATGCTAAAATTATAAGCGGGATTTATATTGGAATAATTATATGAGGAAATATTAATAAATATTGCTGTTTTTTTTGATATGGGATTAAAATTAAGAATAACAAGAAATATGGAAATAGAATGTAATTCTTTTTTAATTTTTGATTATTTTCACTTCAACTCTTCTGTTTAAATACTTGTGACGTTCATTTCTTTCAGGATAGTATAATGGTTTGGTAAATTCATAACCTTTGTAGTTAAGTCGAGTTGAATCTATCCCTTTTGATAAGAGATAATCATAAATTTTCCTAGCTCTTTTAGTTGATAAAGTAGTATGTTCATATTTTTCAATATCATACTCTGTAAATTTACTTTTTCCACAACAAACATGACCTTCTAATGCAATAACGATTTTTGGGTTTTTTCTCATTACTTGTAATAAGTTGGTTAATTCAGGTTTGGAAGATTTTGTTAGTGTAGCCTTACCATAATAAAAGTGAATTTTTTTTAATCTTAATGTTTTGTTTTTATTTAGTGTTGCTAGTTTATTTAAATAATTAGTTTTTTTTGAGCTTTTATAATTTTGTTTTATTGATTTAGGCTTAGGTAAAATATATTCGCAAATTATCGAGGTCTTTCTATGATGGAGAATTCCTTTTACAGGTTTGTAGCTATATGGATTTTTTTGCTCTCCTAAAGCTTTAATTTGGACTTTGATATTGTAGTCTTCTTTTATAAAACTAGAAACGTTAAGTGCTCTATTTTTAGAAAGATTTAAATTATAAGTATTAGTACCCATAAAATCTGCAGATCCTATTATTACAATTTTGTAAATTTTAGTTCCTTTATAATACTGCAGAAAATTGGTTATTTCTTCTTTTTGTTCAATAGATAAGTTATAAATATCTGTTTTATAATACAGTGATATCTTATCCTTTTTGATTCTTTGTGAAAAACTAAAAAGGATACCTAAAAAGTAGACGACTATGAATAATAATGACTTCATGTATTAATATGCCTTGTAGATATTTTGGTCTACGTTACCTATCTATTAGTAAAGCTACTAAAAATGTTTTAGGATGGGTTATAAAATACTAGAAGTATACTGAATTATGTTTAAATAGTTATTTTGGAAGAGAATAAATGGAGTTAACTAGCAGTCATTTTCACAACATTGCTCATCTTTAACTAATTTACAACTCATTACCGCAAGTATAGCCCCGATAATTGGAGCAAGTATATAGAGCCATAAATGTTCTAAATGTCCAGAAATTAAGGCTGGACCTATTGATCTAGCGGGATTCATTGAAGCTCCTGTTATTGGACCTGCAAATTGTGCTTCAAACCATACAACACCTCCAATAGCTATTCCTGCCATAATTCCAGTTTCTTTTGAACCTGTAGAAACATTTATAATAACAAGCATTAAGAAAAAGGTAAGGATTACTTCAAATAGAAATACGCGCCAAACATCTATTTTTGGTAATGTTGTTCCTAAAAATTCATTCTCTGGAAATAAGATTAAAAGTAAAGTAGCAGCAACAATAGCGCCAATAGATTGGGCTAAAATATATTTAGGGACTTCTTTTAAAGGGAACCTTTTAGCATAGGCAAATGCAATGGTTACTGCTGGATTAAAATGTGCTCCTGATATTTCTCCAAAAGCATAGATTAAAGACATGACTGCCAAACCGAAAGTTAATGCAATACCAGAATGTGTAACTGTTCCTTGTGAAAATTCGTTGGTAACAATTGCTCCACAACCACAAAAAACCAAGGTAAAAGTTCCTATTAATTCCGCAATATATTTTTTCATGCTATACTGTCTTAATAGATTAGTTTGGGTTTTTGCCTCTATGTTTCCAACGTTTATGAGTCCATAAATAGTATTCTGGAGCTTCATATAATTGTTTTTCTACTTCCTTTAAAAACAAATCTGTAATTTCAAATTTTTTGAGGTCTTTAGGGTTCTCTGTTAAAGGTACATAGGTAGCTTTATAATGCCCTCTTTTTATTTTTTCAACTTTAAAATAACAAACCGCTAAATCACATTTTCTTGATAACATTTCTGCGCCAGTAAATATGGGAACATTGTAATTCATGAAAGTAGCCCAATAGGTTGATTTATCTAATTTAGGTGATTGATCACTCACAAAACCATATAATGCTTTTACACCTTTACGATGATTTCCTAAAACAGTTGGAATCGTTTCTTTTGTACTTATTAACACGGAATTGTACTTAGCTCTAATGTCACGAACTAACTTGTCGAAATATGGATTTTTAATCTTTTTGTAAACACCAAACGCTGTAGCTTCAATATCTTTTTGAAGAATGATTCCCCACTCCCAGCTAGCATAATGGGAAGCCATAATCATAATGTTTTTTCGTTTTTCTAATTCTTGTACATAGGGTATGTTAGTAATTTGAAAACGTTTTCTCATTTCTGTTTCTGACATGGACATGGTTTTAATCATTTCCAAAAACATGTCGCACATGTGCTTGTAAAACTTCTTTCTAATAGTAAAAAGCTCTTTTTCAGATTTATCAGGGAATACTAACTTTAAATTTTCATAAACCACCTTTTTTCGATAACCGATAATGTAGTATACTAAAATGTATACTAGATCAGAAAAGAAATAGAAGATTCTAAATGGTAAAATGGATATCAACCAAAGAATAGGGAAAACTAATATGTAAACTACTAAGTGCATTATGAAGTAAATTTTGACAAATATAATGTATTTCTAAATGTAAGAACTAAAATAAAATTATGTAGTTTTGGATTTAAACATAATTTATGGGCTCCTTAAGCATTTACCTACTTATTATTATAGCATTGAACGGATTAATCTCTTTCAAAGGGTTTAAGGATCATGTTTTTTTCGAGAAATTTAAATTTAATGTAGCAGCAGTAAAAGCTGGAGAGCAATACCGAAATATTAGTTCTGGTTTTTTACATGCTGACATGGGGCATTTATTCTTTAATATGTTTGCTTTGTATATTTTTGGTCCTTATGTTATAGACCATCTTGGGGCTAATCATTTTGTATTAGTATATATAGTTAGTCTGTTATTAGGGAGCTTGTTGTCTTTGTATTTTCATAAGGACGAACCGCATTATAGTGCTATAGGAGCAAGTGGAGCAGTAACAGGGGTATTGTTTTCTGCAATTACAATGTTTCCAGAAATGAAGTTATATCTTTTTTTCTCAATCCCAATTGACGGTTGGGTTTTTGCGATTGGGTATTTGTTTTATTCAATTTATGGAATGAAAAACTGCGTGGGTAATATTGGACATACGGCTCATTTTGGTGGCGCAATAGGTGGTTATTTGTTAACTATATTATTAGCTACCGAAGAAGTAATGAGTAATCCAATTTTGACAGGATTAATCGGGGTGCCAATTATTGCTTTGTTTGTATTGATGAAAATGAAAAAGATATAAAACTAAAAAAGCTCCAAGTTAAACTTGAAGCTTTTTGTGGGGAGAGTAGGATTCGAACCTACGAAGTCGAATGACAGCGGAGTTACAGTCCGCCCCGTTTGGCCGCTCTGGAATCTCCCCGAGTGCATTTGTTAATGCGGTTGCAAATATAGTACTGTTTTTGTATTGTGCAAAGGTTTTTAAAATTAAAATTTAAAAGAATTACTAACTCATTGAAAGAGAAAAAGATTGGTAAGTAGAATGCGTATAGAAAGTAATGTAATAGTAACGGAAAAGATGACTAAATTGAATATTTTAGGAGTTTGTGTTGCCTTGTTTTGGTCATTTTTTGGATATAGTCAAACAAAAGAAATCGATTCTGTTTGGATACCTATATATAAAAAGGATTCCAATGAAGTTATTTACAAAGAGGAAGGAGTACCCTATAATGAATTGTATTATAGAAATATTCAAGTACCCATTTATGATGTGGTAGAAAAGGGACATGCACTGATACCCTTAGAACAAGACATTCAAAGTTTATTAAAACAAACTCAATTAGAAAATTCATACTCGGTTTCAGAGGTTAAGGGAACAGAGTTGGAAAACTCTTTACGACTGGTAGAAAAATTATCCTATCCATTTGCAAGTAGTATTACCTCAAAATTGGCTTCAAAATTAAATTTGCCTAATAATACGCCTATATTGGTAGCTAAAGAGGAACGTTTACATCAATCAGTTTCGGTTGATAGTACTGTAATGTCAACAAAAAAGATGTTAAGTTTAATCCATGATAATTCTGCTATTAAATTTGATCAAGTAGCTTATTTACAATTTCGGTTATTGAGCTTTTTAGTAGGGAGTACTAATATGAGTCCTGATCAATATTCTTGGAAAGAATTACATGAAAACGATAAACGAGTTCTTGTTCCGTATATAAAAACATATCAAAATGAGTACATGAATTTTGAGGGTACCTATAAACTAATAACCAAGTTAGTTGACTCTTATAAACATTTGGAGTCTTATGACTCTAGAATTAAAAATATTAAAAAATCGAGTCAGCAATTTATAGGGTTTGATGTAAACCTATTGAGCAGTTTGCCTTATGAAAAATGGGAAAACGAAGTTACTAGAATTCAAAACACGTTAAATAGTACAGTTATTGAAGAAATAAAGAACTCTTTACCTAAGGGAGTACTTTCTACAGAAACCGAAGTGCTTTTTGAAGTACTAAATAATAGAATTGCTAATCTAGATAGTATAGCAAGTAGCTATTATAATTTAATATCACCACATAAAATTGTAATCGGGACTGATGAAAATAATTTAATTGATATACATAGAAAAGATAACAGTACATCAATTAAAATATATAATGAAAAAGAAGGAAAAAAAGCACCAATTAAATCATATAATTTTTCAAATAATGAAACCGATGAAATTTGGATATATGGCTTGAAAGGGAATGATTATTTTGAAGTGTCTGGGAATAGCAAACAATTTATTCCAGTTAAGTTGATTGGAGGAAGTAATACTGATAAATATGAAATACAAAACGGAACTAAAGTAGTTATTCACGATAGCAAATCACAAACCTTTATTATTGAAAAGGATAAAGCAAAAGTAAGTTTGTCGGAAGAAAATTATGTTACGGAGTATAACTCGGAAAAATATAGTTATACGATTAATAAAATACAGCCAAAGTTTGGTGCAAACCCTGATGACGGACTATTTATAGGCATAGTAGATAGCTATAAAATAATGAGTTTTGATCAGGATCCATATGCAAAACTACATCAAGTTTCTGCAAATGTATACTTAGGGACCCTTGGTTTTAAGGTTGGTTATTACGGTGAATTGACTAATGTATATAGAGGCTTTAATGCTTTTGGGGGATTAGGGTATCAAAGTTCAAATTATAATACTAATTTTTTTGGTTTTGGAAACGAAACGACTTTTGATGTTAATCAAAAGCAAGATTATAACAGGATAAGAATGTCAACTTTTGACGCTAAAATTGGGATGCTAAAAATGCATAAAAACTATTTTGTTTTAGCAAACCTGTTTTTTGAAAGTAAAAAAATTGATGAAACACCTGACAGATTTGTGTCTTCAGAAACCTTATTTTTTCCTGGTACTGATTTTTTTGAACGCAAAAATTACCTAGGGCTATCCGGATTATATGAATATAAAGACTTAACTGTTTCCGTAGTGGAAGATTTAATAATACTACCGAAAATTGAATTCAAACTTTCGGCTGATATTAATGAGTTTAGTAAAACAAATGTATCAGTTCACCCAATTTTGTACTTGGCTCATCCTATGTATGGAGATAAAATTTCGGTAGATGCGACTCTTGCCTATAAACATGTTTTTGGAAATGATATACCATTCTATCAATCCGCAAATCTGGGGGGTAGTACAGGTGTGAGAGGGTATAGGAATGAACGTTTTACGGGGCAATCATTATGTTATGTTAGTACAAATTTAAGATGGCATATTAAGGATTTTAAGTCAGAAGTACTGCCACTACAATTTGGATTGCTAGGAGGTTTTGATGCAGGGAGAGTTTGGCAAGAAAATGAAACTTCATCTCAAATTCATTCCGATTTTGGTGCTGGTTTTTGGCTGCAAACTGCTGATTTAGTGAAAGCAGAACTACAAGGGTTTAAAGGAGATGAAGGATTACGATTTTCATTTAATATCGCAATAGGTTTTTAGTTTGAATCATCAAAGTATAAATCTTAAGATCATATGATACTACTATATCGAAAAAGCTTATTTTTGCATTAAAATTAAGCTATGTCACATCAAGATACTATAGTTGCTTTGGCAACACCTTCAGGAGCAGGAGCAATTGCTGTGATACGTATTTCAGGTCAAAATGCTATTGCAATTGCAGAGGGGTGTTTTAGGTCTGTAACCAATAATAAGTCACTTAGCAATCAAAAAACCCATACCATTCATTTAGGACATATTGTTGATGGTGAAAAGTATGTGGATGAAGTATTGGTATCTATTTTTAAAGGAACAAATTCATATACAGGGGAGCCAACTATTGAGATTTCATGCCATGGTTCAATATATATACAGCAGGAAATTATACAATTATTAGTACGTAAAGGATGTAGAACGGCTAATGCAGGTGAGTTTACTTTACGTGCATTTTTAAACGGAAAATTAGATTTAGCGCAAGCGGAAGCTGTGGCTGATTTGATAGCAAGTGATTCTGAGGCATCGCATCAAATTGCAATGCAACAAATGCGAGGAGGTTTTTCAAACGAATTGCAAAACTTGCGTCAAGAACTATTAAACTTTGCCTCGTTAATTGAATTGGAATTGGATTTTGCAGAAGAAGATGTAGAGTTTGCGGATAGAGCACAATTTATAGCATTGGTATTAAAAATATCAGAAGTATTAAAGAAACTGATTGATAGTTTTGCAGTTGGAAATGTACTTAAAAATGGTATTCCAATTGCAATAGTAGGAGAACCTAATGTAGGGAAATCTACCTTATTGAATGCCTTGCTCAATGAAGAGAAAGCTATTGTAAGCGATATTGCTGGAACTACTCGTGATGCTATTGAAGACCAGTTGAACATTAACGGAATCATGTTTCGTTTTATTGATACAGCTGGAATTAGAGATACTAAAGATGTTATAGAAAACATAGGGATTCAAAAAACCTATGAGAATATAGAAAAAGCACAATTGGTATTGTATCTGGTAAGCGGAGTTAGTATTCAAGATGGATCCTTTAAAGTTGATGATTTATTAAAAGAAATTGAGCGACTACAGCAAAAATATCCGAATAAGAAAATTCAAGTACTCGTAAATAAAATGGATTTACTTTCAGAAGAAGAAATCTCCAACTTGAATACTGAAATCTCCAACTTGATTTTAATTTCTGCTAAGAAAAATATTGGAATTACGGAGTTAAAAGAGGAACTTACGCAATTGGCTAATCTAGGGACCATAAGTAACAATCAAACTATAGTAAGTAACTCCCGTCACTTTGAAGCCTTAAATAACGCCTTGGGAGCTATAAGAGAAGTACAAAAAGGAATTGACCATCAAATTTCATCTGATTTATTTGCTATTGATATTAGAGAAGCCTTACATCATTTAGGTTTGATTTCCGGAGAAGTTACCACAGAAGATTTGCTTGGAAATATTTTTGCTAATTTCTGTATCGGGAAGTAATTGTGTTTTCCTTTAGCTTCTGTTGATATGCTTATTGTTGATATACAGTGGTTTGTTGGTTATTTTGTTCAATTATATTTTCCTTTTGTCTGATAATAGTTGTACTTTTATTACTTCTAAAGTACATCTTTTTAGAAAATATAATTTTGAGGTGTACTAAAATACACCTTTAATATGAAAATTAGCTTAAAACAGAAAAAACTTAAAAGTGGTAAATTCAGTTTATATTTAGAATTTTATAACGGATCTCATATAGATCCTAATGGTGTTAAGAAACATAATAGAAATTTTGAATATCTGAAACTCTATATTTCTCAAAACCCGAAAACTTCATCAGAGAAAAAACAGAATAAAGAAACACTTGAATTAGCAAATCAAATATTAGCACTAAGACAAGCAGATTTTATTCAAGGTAAATTCAATATAAAAAACTCTAGAAAAGGGAAAATTAGTTTTTTAGAATTTTATAAGCAATTAAAAGAAGAGCGCTACGAGAGTAAAGGTAATTATGATAATTGGGATGCTGCACAAAAGCATTTAGAGCGTTATTGCTCCCCTTCAATTACTTTTGATGATATAGACGAGCGTTTTATAAAAGGCTTTAAAAAACATCTAGATAGTAAAGCAAGAACTAGAAGTGATTTAGGCTTATCTCAAAATTCAAAATACACATATTTTAATAAATTTAGAGCTGCTCTTAGAGAGGCTTTTGAAAACGGTTATTTAGATAAAAATGTTGTAAAAACTGTTAAGGGGTTTGAGCAAGGGGAATCAAAGCGAGAGTATTTAATATATTCAGAACTTCAGGCATTAACTACGGCAATGTGTAAATATGGAATGCTTAAAAAAGCATTTATTTTCAGTTGTCTTAGCGGACTTCGCTGGAGTGATATAAATAAAATGACCTGGTCTGAAGTTCGTGATGAAGATACGGGTTCGAGAATTATTTTCAGGCAAAAAAAAACAGAAGGATTGGAATACTTATATATATCCAATCAAGCAAGAGAGTTGTTAGGCGAAAGGCATGCAGAAAGTGAACGAGTATTTGTAGGTTTAAAGTATGGAGCGCATTTTAATGCAGAGATATTACGTTGGTGTATGCGAGCAGGAATAACCAAACATATTACTTTCCATAGTGCCAGACATACAAATGCTGTATTGCTCTTAGAGAATGGAGCAGATATATATACGGTATCTAAAAGGCTAGGGCATAAAGAACTTCGTACTACTGAAATTTATGCCAAAATCATTGACTCTAAAATGAAAGAAGCTGCTAATATTATTCCTGAATTAAAATTATAAAAATGAGTATAACTATACAGTCTTTTTATCAAATAGATTATAATGTTAAAAAGTTGATTAATCTATTTAATACAAATGGAATTAATGAGCTTAATAGAGAAGAAATTAAGTTTCAAATATCTCATCTTAATGAATATCAATTTTATTATGTATTAGACTCAGTATTGCCTAGAGTCTTTTCGGAATCCAATTCAAGTTTTAGTGGAATGAATCCGATTTGGGATAATCTAAAAATGTTTTTTAGCATCAGTTATTCAGAAGGTTTTGATTTTAAAGTTGTTTCTGGTTTATATCCGAAATTTCAAAATAATTTTTGCGAAAAAAACGATACTGAATTAAACATAGAAGATAAAATAATAGAATGCATTGTAGAAGATAATTTATATAGAAATAATATAACTCAACTAATACGAAAAGTTATTAGTTCTTTGAAGTTCATTAGTAACATTGTGAATGATAGTTCGAAAGAGTATTTCGAGAATGCCATTTATGGTTCGTTTGAAAATAGTGAAGAGTTTTTTGGAAGAATTTCTGTAATAGATTTAATTAATAATAAACTAAAAAATGAACTCTGTGAGTTTGAATATGGATTTAAATCTGGAGATATTGACTCGTTAATTGATATGTGCAATAAGCTAAAAGTTTTATATTCAAATACAAAAGTAAAAGATGTGAAATACTATATGTTTTACCCTTTATTAAGCTCGTTTGAAAGTTGGAAAAAAATGGTGTTAAATGAATTAGCTACAAACAAAAATAAACAATCGTATTTGACTCATAAATTATTCTATATTGAATGTTTAAATGAATTTAAAAGGTTGACTAAAGAGAGTTATTACGTTAATTATTGTTCCAAAAGCGGTTTACATATAGAAAACTATACATCTATAAACGTTATGGTTGATTGGCTTGATAATTTATCATTCACCATACTATTATCTTCATACAAGATATCTACGGATTCAAATATATTAAAACAGCTTTATAGAGAACTTGTTAAAGAAGAATTTGTAGACATTGAATTAACATCAGAAGAAGCTTTTATTAATGTGTTAACTTTGGATTGGAATAGTCACGATTCAATTATTCAATTCAATTTCGATCATCCGCAAACTAAATTTTTCTTAGATGGAATAAAGAAAAATTTGAATATAAATATACAATTAAGTAAGATTGAAAAATCCAGTAATATTAGAAATAATAGTGGTGAAATAATTGCAAGCAGGATTAGATCTTCATATTCAAGAAGTAAAAAAACATCTTCAATAAAAAAAGAAGATAAAATAATGGATATTATTAAATCTATAAAAAAAGGTTAACACTATTAACTATGTTAACTCCGTTGTTTTAGACTTTACGTTCCTTTGTTTAAGAATTCTTAATAAAAGAAAACAACTGCGCAGTTGTTCATTATTAATTTAAATATTATAAACGATGGACAATATAAAATTAGAAGAACGATTAGACAGAATAGAAAGGCTTCTTGTTTCAAATAAAAAAGTATTAAGTTTTGATGAAGCTTCTGATTACACAGGTATTTCAAGAAGTTACCTGTATAAATTAACTTCATCAGGATGTATCCCATTTTCAAAACCAAATGGAAAAATTATTTTTTTTTCTAAAGAAAAATTAGACAATTGGTTATTGCAGAATAAGAGTAAATCTACTACAGAAATCGAAAAAGAAGCATTAAGCTACACTTTTAATAATAAAAGGTAAATGCTGGCTTTAAAAAACAATACCCCAAATACTTTTGAAAGTATTAAGGGTAAAATCTTTGTGACTCAAAGCGAAGATAGGGAATATACTAATGCAATAGATAGATTAGATCTTGAAAATGATTACTTGAAACTAAAAGAAGAAAAAGGAAATATATTTCCAGTAAATGTATTTCCTAAAGTTTTACAGGAAGTGATTTTCGAGGGCAATGATAAATTCCAGTTTTCATTAGATTATATAGGTTCGGGGATTTTATCTGCTATATCAACTACAATAGGAGTTTCTTTTAAAGTTGGAGTTAAAACCGGCTGGCATGAAAAAGTAAACTTATTTATGGTTATTGTAGGTAGACCAGGGGACTCTAAAAGTCATGCGCTGGATTTTTGTTATAAGCCTATACACGTAAGAGAAAGTTTGTTGTTTAAGGAGTATGAAAAAGGTTTACAAGAGTTTGAGGATAATGAGCAAGAAATTGGTGAGTCAAAAAAGAAGATAAAGAAACCAATACTTAATAAATATTTAATAAGCGATTTTACTCCAGAAGCACTCATACAAGCTCATTATAATAATAAAAAAGGATTGTGTGTATTTGTAGATGAGTTGAATGGCTGGCTAAAGAATTTCAATAGGTATAATAATTCTGGAGAAACTGAAACTTATTTAAGTCTTTGGAGCGGAAAAACAATTTCAACAGATAGGGCTTCAGGAAAATGTTTAAGGGTAGAAGATCCTTTTATTGGAGTGGTTGGTAGTACACAAATTCAAGTACTTAAAGATTTTGCTAAAAATGGTAGAAGTACTAATGGGTTTATGGACAGACTACTGTTTGTTTATCCCTGCAGCCAAAAAACATTTAAGTGGAATATAAATAAGGTAGATGATAGTGTTTTAGAAAACTATTTTGCGGTTATATCTAATTTAATTGATTTAGGAAATGAAGTAAGTGAAACACCAGTGATCATACCTATTGAAGAATCGGCAAAAAAACATTTGTTTGATTGGCAGAATAATAGACCAGAGGATTATTTGTTTGATTATGAGAGAAGTATTGAAATAAAACTTCAACAATATGTTATACGTTTTGCTTTAATTATACAATTATCCCATCATGTTACAGACAAAAGAACTAAAAATGAAATAGAACTTTTTTCTATAAAAGGTGCTATACAGTTATTTCATTACTTCCATACAAATGCACTTAAAGTAAGGTCTGAAATTTCTAAGAGAGATTATTTAGAAACACTTACAGAATTGCAGAAAAGTATTCTAATAGAATTACCTAAAATATTCACAACAGGCGAAGGTGTTAAAATAGCTTGTAGAATGATTAAGGACATACCTCGGATAAGTGAGCGACAATTTAAAACATACTTAAAAGATGTAAAATTGTTTAAAAGAATCTCTCATGGTAATTATGAGAAATTAATATAGGACTGCATTTTCTTCACTTTCTTCACTTTGATGTTTAATCTATTGATTATCATGTTGATGAGTTTTGTTTATTGTGCAATATTTGTGCAGAAAGTGCAGTCGAAATAAAATGAGGCATTTGTGAAAATGCAGAAAAGTGCAATGAGATTGCACAAATAATCCACGTGTACTACCTATGAATAAAGGAAAGTGCAGAAAATGAAGAAAGTGCAATGTATAAATATTCTTTACATAGTAAATCGATCAAACATAGGTGTCCAGGTTGTGGTAAAAAACGATTTGTCTTTTATATAAATAATGAAACAAATGAATATGTTTCTGAAAAAGTAGGGAGATGTGACCGAGAGGTTAATTGTGGATATCATTTTAAACCTAAGCAGTTTTTTGAAAATTCAATTGACAATTATAAACCTTATTTAGTTGAAGCTACCACCAAGGTTAAAAAAAATAGTTTTCATTCAGCTGATGACTTGTCTGAGACATTAGGTGTATTTGAAGAAAATAATTTTATTCAGTTCCTGAAAAATAATTTTAAAAAGGAGTCACTTGACCAAGTGTTAAAAAGCTATAAAGTTGGAACAGCAAGATATTGGAATAATGGTACTGTGTTTTGGCAAATAGATAGAAATGGAATAATAAGGGCGGGTAAAATTATCCTTTATGATAAAAAAGGAAAGCGGTCTAGTTATGTGAATTGGGTGCATGCTATAAAATTGAAAAGTAATGAGATAAACGAATATATTTTAAATCAGTGTTTTTTTGGAGAGCATTTAATAAAGAAATCTGATAAGGTTATTGCAATTGTTGAATCTGAGAAAACAGCAATTGTTATGAGTTTGATGTTTGAAAAGTATTTATGGTTAGCCACGGGGAGTTTAAATGGTCTTTCAGAAAAGAAGATAAATGTTTTAAAAAATCGAAGAATTATTCTGTATCCTGATTTAGGAATACGCAGTAAAAGAAGTCCATTTTCTCAATGGAAGGAAAAAGCAATCTCATTTAAAAAGCAAGGATTTGATATTGAAGTTTCAGATTTATTAGAAAGAAAAGGAAGTGATTCTGATAGAGAAAAAGGATTAGATATTGCTGATTATTTTTTAAATGTCAATGTGGTTAAGAGGCGTAAAATATATACTAAAAACGAAAAGGTTTTATTGAAAATGTACATGAAAAATAAACAAATTAAGACATTGATTGATGTATTTGGTTTAACTGATGATAAAGGGAAATTTTTAAGGATTGAGTAAGATTTAAAGTTAAACGATAAGTAAGTGTTTCTTGAAAAGAATAGCTAGTGGAACAGGGGCAGAGCCCCTAAATTCAACTAGCTCTGCGAGGCAAACCCTTGCTATTGTTAGCCTACGGCGATTTCAAAATTATAATATATTATAAGTCGAATATAAAACACTTCGTAAAGCACTGATTGTCAATATGTAAAATTGTAAAATGAAGAAAAAAAGCATAATAATTAATGAATTTCATCATAATGAGTTAGTAAAATTATCTAGCACTTATAGGGTTCAATATGGAGGGATGGTAGAGAATATGATACTGTATTTTAAGAAAACAGGAATCAATCCTACGGACGCAATTAATGAAAATCCTTCAGTAATGGTTAAGACATTAGATAAGCGAATTGTTTCTTTTTTGAAGGTTCAAGAAAGAGATATTTTGAAACCATTAAGGCAGGAAGTTTACGAGTATTCAATTGAGAGAAAAAGAGAAATGGAAAAACTATCAAATTTTGTAGAATCTGTAATTAAGAAAATTGATGAAGTTGATAATATCAGAACAAAATTTGTTGCTTCAGAAATAAAAAAACAAAATGAAAAACAAATTAAAATACAGCAAGCAATTGTTGAGTTGTCTCAATTAATAGATTCTAAAAACAAATCTGGTATTCATGGTAAAATTAAAAATTTATTTGATTAATGCCCATTAGTAAACCACATAGCACATTAGGAGCTACAAATATTGGCAGCTGTTCTAAATTGACACTTTATTTAGATAAAGAGAATCAAGAGCTTGAGAAAATGATTAATAAATCAAATACGATAGGCGAAATTAGTTTTCTTGAAAACAGGAAGCAACATTTTTTTAATAGCGGAAAATTTGGTATTAGTTGTATAGAGGTAATTGACTCCATTGATCAGAATGTTAAAAAGTTAGGTAAAAATGATTCAAAGTATTTTGCACCAACAATAAGTTTTAGTCAATTAGAGCTTGAACATTTGGTATCAATAGCTACCAATGGAAAAAAGGTAAAAGACGTTTGGGAAATGAATGCAGGTCAATTTAAGTCGTTTAATGAGCTTGTCAGGGAATATATAAAGTTGGTAATGACAAATTATGCTAAAAACTTTAATAGAGAAGAAAAAGGACTGGTTTCTGGAAATGACCTCGTTTATTTTGCTAAAATTGAACATTTCAGAAAATTTAAAGGAACAGATAAAGATGTTAAAAAAGGCTTGATTAAAAATGGAAGTATTAAACCGGGGTTAAATACTCATGTACATATTGTAGTTAGTAGAAAAGATAAGAGTCAAAAATTAAAATTAACTCCGACTACTAAGGAACGCTTAACAGATAGAAAAATAGGAGATAATTCATACCGTGTAGGATTTGATAGAGTGAAATGGATTAATATGAATGAAAAGACATTTGATAAATTATTTAAATACAATAGACCACTAATAGAGAAATTTGAGAATCAATTCATTTTAAAAAATGGATCTCCAAAGGAAAAAGATGATTTATTGAAGCAAATAGATATTGAGAATCAACTAGCAAGTCAAACCATAAAAACTCAAAAAAATGCCCAAAATAATACTTATAACGCATCAAAAGGGAGGGGTTGGTAAAAGTACTCTTACTTTTAACCTCGCACAAAATATAAGTCATAATACAAAAGTTGCAGTTTTAGATTTTGATTTACAAGGAAGTTTATCTCAACTTAAAGATATAGTGACAGATTTTGATATTATTTCATATCAAGATAGTATTGAAGATATTAGAAACTTAAATTATGATTTTTTATTTATTGATACCCCACCATATTTATCTAATCAATTACCCGGTTTGATTGAAATTGCAGATTTAATAGTAGTGCCTACTAAAGCAGGTGTTTTAGATTTATTGGCAATTGAAAATACTTTAGCTCTTATTAAAAAACATAATAGAGGGGAGAACACACTTATTGTATTTAATATGATAAAATCAAATACAACTTTAACTATTGATATATTAATTGAAATTGAAGGTTTTAAAATTGAAGTTGCAAAAACACACATAAGTGATTTAGTAGCTTTTACACGATCAGTCTTGCTTAAAGGAGTTATTGGTTCTAATAACGCACAAAGACAAATAGATAATTTAACAAGAGAAGTACTAACAAAGCTTATATAAAAATACAATTATATAAAGCTATAATTATATAATTATGGAAAAGTCAGATTTTAGCAAACTAATTAATCAAGCTAAAGAAAAACCTGTTAAAAAGGTAATTCAGAAAGTAATACCAATTGTTTTTGAGGAGGTAAATGAAGTGCAGTTCTCTTTTTATATAAAAAAGATTTTATTGAAACAATTAAAAGTAAGAGCTCTGGAGGAAGAACAGAGTATAAAATATTTAATTAATGAAAGTATAAAAGCTTATTTGATTAAGTAAGCTTTAAAAAGATTGCTTAAATTTGAATTCAAATTAAGTTTATAAGAAAAAAAAATAATTATTAAAATATAAAGCGTTTAGCTTTTGATTTGGTTTTAGAAACTCGCCAGGTTTTGATATCCACCACTTTCAAAGTTAAGACGCCCACGCTCTGGCGTGGGCTGTTCTTATTTGGTGGATGGGTTTCTGGCGAGACCTCTAAGACTAATAAGTATCAGTTCCACGCTTTTTTATACCTAAAAAGGATATGAAAACAATTGAACGAGCAAAAGATATAGTAATTGAGTTACTTACAATACACTTTAAAATTAATAATGATTTATATAATGCAATCTTGCCTTATCTTGATAGTGAGGAAATTGCAGTTAAAATAATGAAACATTGTGTAGCTGTAAACTTCATATTGGAAAATAATGATAGCCAATATAATAAACAAGTCATTTTCATGATAGAAGAAGCAGTTGCTTTGTTGTTAGCAGACCCAAAAGCAGAATTGATTGATTTAGAAATAAATTAATTATATTTAATTAATGCATAGAAAACAATACATAGAAGATTATCAACAGCATTTTGATCTACACAGAGATTATTTTGTGTTAATGGAAGAATACTCGAGTACAGAGTTGTTTAAAGAGATGATTCATTTTATGGACTTGGCTTTTCCAGAATGGACTTCTAATAAAGGTGTTGGTGGATGGGCGGCTGAATTTATGCTCTCCAATATTAATGAACTTGAGTCTTTTAATGAAAAAGAAAACTATTCATCTTTAAATATGTTGAAAGATTGTTATTTGAGTTTAGCTGATGATTATGAAAAAACTAAAATTCAGTATAGTCATATTATGAACGAGTTATTGATAGCGGAGTTTAATAATAAATTTGAAACTGAACTCATAGAAAAATCAAGTCTGCTTACTAAAGAATATGATGAGTTTTACGATTTGTTATTTAAAGATTTTCAAGAAAAATCCCTCAATAAAATAACCTATAATTTTGATGAATTTGAATTGTCAAAGTAATTACATAATTATATATTTATATAAATATATAGTTATATAATTGGTTGAAAATTTTGTTTATAATTTTCTTTAATAATTACGGTTTCCCTTTTTTTTCTTTGCCTTTTCTTTCCTATTTTTAACATCCCCAAGAATTATGCAATGAAGAGTATTGATTAACCTCCAGGAAAGCAACAAAACTGTTTTCTTGTAGTAATTTATTGTTATAAATGAAATTTAACGAAGACTCAAGAGTTAAAATACCTAGCATACTTCATTTAATGAAGTTAGGCTATACCTACTTATCGCTAAAAACAGCGAATTGGGATGCAGAGACTAATATTTTTACTGACATATTTAAAGAGCAACTACAAAAAATAAATCCTAAATTATCAACAAACGATATTCAAAAAGTTTATGATGAAGTTTCTTTGTCATTGGATAATGAAGATTTAGGACGTGCTTTTTATAATAAGTTAATAGACCAATCAGGGATTAAACTCTTAGATTTTGAAAATTTCGACAACAACTCTTTTCATGTTGTAACAGAATTACCTTATCAAAAAGACGATGAAACATTCCGACCAGATATTATTTTATTAATAAACGGAATGCCTTTAGTTTTTATAGAAGTTAAAAAGCCAAACAATAGAGATGGTGTTTTAGCGGAACATAAACGCATGCAAACACGTTTTAGGAATAAGAAGTTTAGAAAGTTTATTAACTTGACACAGTTAATGGTGTTTTCTAATAATATGAAGTATAGTGATGACGATTCACTTATGCTTGAAGGTGCTTTTTATAGTACTACAAACTATTACAAACCTATATTCAATTATTTCAGAGAAGAAGAAACATTCGATTTAGATACATTATTACAACCTGTTTCTGACGATGAAGAAAACTTTGTTTTAAAGGACACGAACTTATTGAGTATTAAACACGCTAAAGAGTTTACTACTAATAAATCACCATTAAAACCAACGAATGCAATCTCAACCTCTTTATTTCAAAGAGATCGCTTAAAATTCATTTTACAATATGCCTTTGCATATGTAGAAGAAGAGAATGGTTTAGAAAAACATGTAATGCGTTATCCGCAGTTATTTGCTACTAAAGCAATTGAAAACAAACTGGATAATGGTTTAAAGAAAGGGATTATATGGCATACACAAGGTTCTGGTAAAACGGCTTTAGCGTATTATAATGTAAAACATTTAACGCATTATTATCAGAAACAAAATATCATACCTAAATTCTATTTTATTGTAGACCGTATAGATTTACTAAACCAGGCGGCAAAAGAGTTTAGTGCTCGTGGTTTGGTAGTACATAAAGTAAATAGTAGAGATGAGTTTACAAAAGATATTAAATCTACTAAGGTTATACATAACAATTCTGGTAAAGCAGAAATCACCGTTGTAAACATTCAGAAGTTTAAAGACGATCCTGATGTTATTAAAAACAACGATTATAATTTAAGTGTACAGCGTGTGTTTTTCTTAGATGAAGTACACAGAAGTTACAACCCAAAAGGAAGTTTTTTAGCCAATTTAGAATTAGCGGATAAACATTCAATTAAAATAGGATTAACAGGTACACCTTTATTAGGGAAAGAGTATAATTCAAAAACGCTGTTTGGCGATTATATTCATAAATACTACTACAACCTGTCTATTAAGGATGGGTATACCTTACGTTTAATTCGCGAGGAAATTGAAACCAGCTATAAGTTGGCCCTTAAAGAAGTTTTAGAAGAGCTTCAGGTATTACAAGGGAATTCTGATAAAAAGGTTATTTACTCTCATAAGAAGTTTGTATCACCAATGCTTGACTATATAGTCAAAGACTTGGAGCAAGGTAGAATTGCTATGAGCGACAATACTATTGGTGGTATGGTAGTTTGCGACTCTTCAGATCAGGCTAAAATGATGCATGAACTCTTTATGGAAAAATATGCAGCCAAACCAGTAGTTCAGCTCCATATGGCTGCAGAACCTCAGGCTAATTATGGTGTGAAGAAACTAAGCCCTAGTAGTGTTACTTCGGCACAAGTTATTTTACATGATATTGGTACCAAGCAAGATCGTAACAATTGGGTTGCAGACTATAAAGCAGGTAACATCGATTTCCTTTTTGTGTACAACATGTTATTGACTGGTTTTGATGCCAAACGCTTGAAGAAGTTATATATAGGACGAAAAATTAAGAGTCATAACTTATTGCAGACTTTAACGCGGGTTAATAGAACCTATAACAATCATAAATACGGTTTTGTAGTAGATTTTGCTGATATTCAGAAGGAGTTTGATAAAACCAATCAAGATTACTTTAACGAGTTACAGTCTGAGTTAGGAGATGAAATGGAACACTATTCCAATTTGTTTAAATCTGCTGAAGAAATTAAAGTAGAGATTGAAGAAATAAAGGACATCCTATTTAAATACGATACCGAAAACGCAGCAATTTTTAGCGATCAGATTTCGGAAATTAACGAACGTACTGAAATACGTGAAATTGCTAAAGCATTAAACAATGCAAAGGAGTTGTATAATTTAATACGACTATCGGGTAATTTTGAATTGTTAGAAAAATTAGACTTTAGAAAGCTGTCTGTTTTATCACGATTAACAAACGACCGATTAGCATTGATCAATACCAAAGAAGCATTAGAACATAATGTAGAAACCGCTAATATTTTAAATACGGCTTTAGAAGATGTAATTTTTGCTTTTACTAAAGTAAAGGAAGAAGAAATGGTATTGGCAGACGAACTAAGGAATACTTTAGGTCGTACACGTGAAATGTTAGGAGGGAATTTTGATCAGAAAGATCCTGTTTTTGTTTCTTTACGAGAAGAGTTAGAACGTTTATTTAAAAAGAAGAATTTAAGTGAAGTCTCTAAAGAACAAATGGAAGCGAACATAAATGCATTAAATGCCATTTACGACAAAGCCAAAAAGTTGGAACGTGAAAACCAATTGCTAAGAGCCAAATATGATTACGATGCTAAGTATGCACGCATACACAAACGTTTGATAGAAAAAAATCCGTTAACTGATAGTGAACGCAAACTGTTTGAAGCTTTAAAAGGATTAAAAGCAGCAGTTGATAAAGAGATTTTACAAAATGCAAAAATTCTAGAAAACGAGAGTTATGTGGAGAAAATGGTAATGCGTTTGGTGGTGAATGAATTTAAAAAGGAACAGCAAATACCTATTACGACTACCGATGTAAGGCGTATTAATAGTATTATAGTAAAAGAATATATGAACGAATACAACGGACACGTTGCATAAAAATATACGTCATTCCGAAAGAGGTACGAATGAAGGAATCTGTTTATCGACCAGCAGTAAGCTTCTTTCAGTTCGAAATGACAATTTAAAATTGGATTAAAAAATGACAAGTACACTACAATTTGAAACCCAAACCAAAGCACTAATTGACGATTTAAAAAGCGTTTGTGCCAATTACGGTTTAGGGAATGACGGAAACGAGTTTAAGGTAATTACTCAAGTGTTTTTATATAAGTTTTTAAACGATAAATACGTTTACGAATTAAAACAACTGGAACCAGACTTAGCGAGTGCAGAAAATTTTGAGGAAGCCTTAAAAAGTTATTCTGATGATGATTTAGAAATGCTAAGCATGCAAATTAGTGCAAAAACAGCATATGTTGCTCCTAAAAACTTATTATCACGTTTAGCTAAACAACAGAATAAACCTAAGTTTTCTGAAATCTTTGACCAAACTTTATTAGATGTTGCCAAAGCCAACAACGAAATTTTCGCAGTAAAAACGAAAGGGGGCGAAAAAATAGTATTGTTTGAAAATATTAGTAAGTATGTTACTGATAATAGAGATGCCTTTTGCATAGCTTTAGTAAACAAAATGACTACGTTTAGTTTCGAGCATATTTTTACGCAGAAGTTTGACTTTTTTGCGACTATTTTCGAATATTTAATTAAAGATTACAATACCAACAGTGGTGGTAAATATGCCGAGTATTTTACACCACATGCTGTAGCTAAAATTATGGCAGCTTGTTTGGTGACTGATAAAAATGTAAGTAATGTTACCTGCTATGATCCAAGTGCAGGATCAGGAACTTTGTTAATGAACATTGCACATGCTATTGGTGAAGATAAATGTACTATTTACTCACAAGATATTTCTCAGAAGTCTTCTGCCCTATTGCGTTTAAACTTGATTTTAAATGATCTCGTTCATTCCATACAAAACATCATACAAGGGAATACCATACAGCATCCGTACCACAAACAAGAAAACGGACAGTTAGAAGAGTTTGATTATATCGTTTCTAATCCGCCGTTTAAATTAGATTTTTCTGATTATAGTGCAGATTTGGATTCTAAGGCCAATAAAGACCGCTTTTTTGCAGGAATCCCAAAAGTACCAGCCAAAAAGAAAGAATCAATGGCTATTTATTTGCTGTTTATTCAACACATTATGCACAGTTTATCTGCTAAAGGTAAAGCAGCTATAGTAGTGCCTACAGGTTTTATAACAGCACAAAGTGGTATTGATAAAAAGATTAGGCAAAAACTAGTTGAAAGTAAAATGTTGGCAGGTGTAGTAAGTATGCCTTCTAATATTTTTGCAACGACAGGAACCAATGTAAGTATTTTGTTTTTAGATAAAACCAATACTAAAGATGTAGTGTTAGTTGATGCCTCTAACTTAGGAACCAAGGTAAAAGAGGGGAAAAACCAAAAAACGGTTTTAAGCGAAATTGAAGAACAACAAATTATAGATATCTTTAATACCAAAGAAGCAAAAGAAGACCTTTCAGTAGTAGTTTCTTATGATGATATAAAAGCAAAAAATTACAGTCTAAGCGCAGGACAATATTTTGAAGTGAAGATTGAGTATATAGATATTACTGCGGAAGAGTTTACCGTAAAAATGAATGGTTTTGAAAGTAATTTAAAAACCTTGTTTGCAGAATCTAAAACCTTGGAAAATGAAATTCAAACTAATCTAAGGAGCTTGAAATATGAATAAATTGAATAGAAAAAAAATAGGTGATATAATGCGCTTTAAAAGGGGATATGATTTGCCTATTCAGGACCGTATTGATGGTTCTTTCCCTGTTATAAGTTCCGGAGGAATTACTGGATATCATAATTTATTTAAATCAAAAGGAGAAGGTGTTATAATCGGAAGAGTTGGTACTTTAGGTGATGTTTATTATTATAATGGTAAATTTTGGCCTCATAATAACTCATTATATATTTATGATTTTAAAGAGAATTACCCTAAATATGTTTATTATTTAATAAAATGCTTGGGGAATTTATCAATTTCGGGTACGAGTACAGTACCTGCAATTAATAGAAATGTACTGCATGAAATAGTTTTACCTTTTATAGAATTACCCCTTCAATATAAAGTAGCAGACTGTCTTTATAGCATAGATTCCAAAATAGAAGTCAACAACAAAATAAATCAAGAATTAGAAGCGATCGCAAAAACGCTGTATAATTATTGGTTTGTACAGTTTGATTTTCCTGATGCTAATGGGAAACCTTATAAAACGTCTGGTGGAAAAATGGTTTTCAATGACGAGTTAAAGAGAGAGATACCTGAAGGGTGGGAGGTTGAAAAACTTTCTTCTTCTAGCCAGATTATAGATTGCTTACACTCTAAAAAATCGGATTATTTATTTGAAAATAAAGAATGCTATTTATTACAGTTAGAAAACATAAAAAAAGATGGTCTAATTGATTTGACCAAAAAGTATTATGTTTCAAAAGATGAATACAAACGATGGACAACTAGGATTGAAGTTCAAGATAGTGATTTAGTAATTACAAATGCTGGTCGTGTTGCAGGATTATCTCAAATTCCTAAGAATGTTAAAGCTGGAATAGGCAGAAATATTACTGCAATTAGACCTTCCACGATTCAACCTACATTTTTATACTATACATTTCAGGGAGCTGAAATGGAAAGACAAATTAAATTAAACACAGATAAAGGGGCATTTTTTAAAAGTTTAAATGTAAGAGGAATTAAAGAATTATTTGTTGTTAGGCCAACAAAAACTCTGGAAGATAAGTTTGAAAATATTGCTTTAAAGCATAGAAGAAAAAGAGAGTCAAACTCAATCCAAAACCAAAAACTAACTGAGTTACGTGATTGGTTATTGCCAATGTTAATGAATGGTCAGGTTAGGGTTGGAAAAGTCGAGCGTGAGTTGAGTGTTGTTGGGGAGGAAAGAGAGGAGTATAAAAATTAAATTTAGATAATATATTGATTATGAGCAATAGGGGTGACCAATATAAATATGAGCAAAAGAAAATAAACCATGTGTTTCATTACACTTCGGATTTTACGGATTTACAAAAAATAGTAAGTCAAGGATTTATCCCTTCATATTGCAAAGAAGAAATTGCTACTAAAAATTACTTAACTCCAATGGTAAGTTTTTGTAATATTCCTATTGCTGAAGTCGATAGATATATGCGGTATGGTAAAAATGGAATTGGCATGAGTTTAGAATGGGCTATTAATAATGCCTTATCCCCAGTAACTTACACACACAAAAATAGCCCATATAATTCAGTTCTAGGAGATTTATCGATGATTAAAATGCAAATTGGTATTGATAATATAACGAAGGATAGAGTCCATGATCCTTCTGGATTGGATCTAATGACTAAATTAGGTTTGGATAAATTGAGTCTAACTAATAAGGCCAACTTAAAAATACTTCAGTTTTTAAAAAATTGGGAAACCAATTATAGAGGAGAAAAGATTATTACTTATCAGGAGCGTGAATGGCGCTTTGTACCTAATGATGCTAGGATTGTGCCTATAATTGAAGAAGGAGAGGATAGTTACGTACAATATTCTGATAAAAAAATGAAACCAAAGCCTCATTTGTCAGAATATCCGTTAGAGATTAAAAACCTTGATGACATTAGATATATTGTTGTTACAACTGATTTACAACGCGATAAAATTTTGAAATCTTTAAACAAAAGTTTTTCTGAGAAAAAAACGACAGCTGCCTTATTACTAGGTAAATTATCCATATTAACTGCTGGTCAAATAAGAAATGATTTTTAAGAAAGTACTAATGTATAAGCAAACAAATGGGTGAAAGGGATAAACTAACTCTAAAATTAATTGAGTTAAACGATTCGTTGTTGTATATGATAATGAATGGGCAGGTTACCCTTCAGTCTCAGGGCAACTCTATTCGGAATAGTAAATTATGAAAATTAATAAAACATATCAGAGTCTCTTGGATAAGTCCATTAATTCTATGCTTTCCGCAATAGAAATCTATAATAAACCCGATTTCAAATATAGAGAAGAGACTTTTTCAATTTTGGCAATAAATGCTTGGGAGTTATTATTGAAAGCTAGGTTACTTCAAAAATCTAGCTACAAAATGACATCAATCTATCAACTAGAACCTAAGATGAAGAAAGATGGAACTAAATCAAAGTTATTTCAGACAAAGGTTAACCGTTCAGGAAATGCAATGACAATTGGATTACCTGAAACAATTCTAAGGTTAAGCCGGAAAGGAGTGTTGCTTAATAAAAACCTAATAACCAGTATTCGTTCTTTAATTGAATTGAGAGATAATGCTATACATTTTCATAATACAGATGATATTTCCAAAGAAATTCAGGAATTGGGATTTGCTACGATAAAAAACTACATGAGTATTGTAAAACAATGGGATTTAAGAATTGATTTATCACAATACAATTTTTATCTAATGCCATTGGCATATGTGGATTCTAAAGTTGAATCAGAAGCTATTTTAACAGAGGAGGTGAAAAATTATTTAACCTACTTGAAAGCAAAAGTTACACAGGCAGATGATGATGACAAAGAGTTTGATGTTGCGATTGGAATTGATATAAATTTTAAGAAGGCAAACGCAATTGAAAGTATTCCTATGAGATTTGATGAAAATGGAGTTGGTGTGCATTTATCAGAAGAAGATGTCCGAAAAAAATACCCATACGTTCATAAAGACATTACCACCAAAGCCAAATTAAGATATTCAAATTTTAAGCAAGGAAAAAGTTTTAATACCGTAATGAAAGGAATTAAAATGGATAAAAAACTTTGTCATGTTCGATTATTGGATCCTAAAAAACCAAAGTCAACCAAAAGGACATTTTACAGTAGTAATGTATGGAAGGAGTTGGACAAAAATTATAAAAAACTATGACTGTAATTGAATTATTAAAAGATTTAGGGGTTTTTACCATTCTTATAGCAGCCTTAGGCTGGCTTGCGAGAGAAATCGGTAAACATTTATTAAATAAGAATATAAAAATCCATGAATTAGAGTTGAACCAACAATTGGTAAAGTTTAAATCAGAGTTAGAATTAATTGCTCAAAAGCAAAACAAATTACACGACAAGCGTCTTGACGTTATTCATGAGTTTTATGGGTTACTAAGTGATTTTTACATAAACCTAGACAACTTGACAAGGTGGAAAAATGTAACGGGTAAGTCTGATGAAGATATTGAAAAAGACAAGTTAGATGACGCTAAAAGGACATACGAATCTGGACACAAATTTTCAATCTTTTACGAGAAAAACAAACTATACTTTAGTACTGATACTTGTTTAAAAATTGAAGGAATAAATAAAATTCTGCGTGAATGCCAATATGATTTAACCATTCAATATCAGTGGATGAACATATCAGTAGATATGCAAATGACACAGTTCGAAAAAGCAAGAAAAAAAATCAGAACGAAAGTTCCAGAACTTAAATTGGAACTTGAGAGTAATTTCAGAAAAATAATAGGCGTAGAATAATTATGAAAGGATTTAAGTTATTAGGAATTAGAATTTTGGAAGATTGTGACTTGTCAATAAGAAAATCTCTTTATGAGAATACATATTACGCATTCAACTCAGATTATGTTGCAAAACATAAGGATGACAACCTATTAAAAGAGATTATTGATATTGCTCCAAAACAAAAATTAGAAACTCCTGAAAATCTATTCTCAATTAATGACCTAGACATTTCTATTTCCGCTATTGTTGGTCAAAATGGGAGTGGTAAGAGTACATTATTAGAAATAGTATATGCTTGTAGTTTTTTATTAGGTGAAAAATACGAGCATATTGGAGATCTCAAATGGAAGAACAAAGAGTTAAATCCGAATCAGTATATAACCAATAAAGAACAAGAAGTAACAAGCGATTTGTTTTCGTTAAAAGACCTAGCTCTATTTGAAGTTTTTTTTTGTGAGGGAGAAGACATTTATAAAGTAATAAATGATGGAGTTAGAAGAATTGAGATACTAAAGAAAGAGTTAATTGATGGGTCTGTAAAGTGGAATTGTGTAGAAGATGAAAAGTTATCTGATGCATTTTATTCTATCTGTGTCAACTATTCGTTATACGGCTTAAATGAACGAAATGATCCATGGCTACGCTCATTATTTCATAAAAATGATGGTTACAAAACACCATTAGTAATAAACCCATACCGTCAAAGTGGAAATATTGATGTCAATAGAGAGTTACACCTAGCGCAAACCAGAACAATTCTGAATCTATCTGCTAGAAATGAAGACACTCCTGAAATCGTAAATGATAAAAAAGTATCCAAAGTTCGATTTGTTTTAGATATTGAAGACAATAACCATGTTTATAATTCTAATAGAGTTGCTTTTGAATTTAAAACTGTTTTAAAGCATCAAATAACGGAACGAGATCTATTTAAACTTTATAATCAGATATCTCAATCATTGTGTGGTCTTAGTCTTTCTACTGATGAAGTTAATTCCTTAAAAAAAGAACAAGAATTGGATACGGCAATAGAGTTAACTAATAAGTTCAATTTATTTGAAGACTCTGTTCCAAGAACTATTAGAGTGAAATATGAAATGGTAAAATATACCATTCGTAAAGTACTTAAAATTTGCGTTCAATATTCAGCAGAATACGGCGGATTCCTTTTTAAAGATGGAGATGATCTCAAAAAGCCTCCAGTTATTTGTGATCTTAATGGTTTACTTGAAAAACTGACCCAAGACAAAAGTCATATCACTCTAAAACTGAGGCAGATTTTGTATAGTGTTTTCTCGAAATATTTTGAAAAAGAAGGTTGGTATAAAATACCTTATTACAAAGAACCAAATAATGCTTCTAAGAAAAGTTTTGCTTTAGAATTGGACTGGAAGGACGTTCAAGAAATGGTGAATAATGCAGAAGAGAGATATGGGAAATTCCTTGATGAAAGAATGGAGGTTGTTCCAGCAGCTTTGGTTAAACCAGAGCTATATATTGAAAATAAATTAGAAGAAAGAGATTATGGATTTAGGGGATTAAGTTCAGGTGAGCAACAACTTGCAAACACAATCCAAACAATCGTTTACCATTTATACAATTTAAATTCTGTGCATGGAGCTCAAGATGATAACAGATTAAAGTATAAACTAGTTAATATAATATTTGATGAAGTTGAATTGTACTTTCATCCAGAGTTTCAAAGAATATTTATTTCAGAATTAATTGAAGCAATTCGCAAAGCAAGGCACAACAATCTAGATGGAATTAATATTATTTTTTCTACTCACTCACCTTTTATTTTATCAGATATTCCATCTTCAAATATTTTGAGGTTAAAAAATGGAAAACCTACACCAGAAGAAGGGCAAACATTTGGAGCAAATATTCACCAATTATTGCACAATGATTTTTATTTGGAGAATGGATTTATCGGGGAATTTTCAAAAGAAAAAATAAACAAAACTATTTCCTATTTAACCTACTATATTAATGAGAAGGAAATTAAAGAGATTGAAGAAGTACTTAAAAGCTTTAGTGACAGAGAAGAGCCTGAGTATTTAAAATTGAAGAAATCTGCACTAATTTCAGAAAATAAACATATCACTACGACTTTAAATATTGATCTCTCTATTGAGAGAAAACAGGAACATAAAAACCTAATTAAAATTATTGGAGAGGATGTAATTAAATTAAAGCTTAACGAAATGGTTGATTTAGCTTTTCAAAATAAAGAGAATGATTAATATTAATTATTTAAATATTGATTTGGGTAAGGCTAAAAAAGAGCACTATGACTTTTATGTATGCTACATCATAAAAAAAATAACAGGGAAAAACTGTCGAAAATCAAAATTAGATCTTTCACACCCTGACCGTCCTGATTTTTGTAAAGGGTATCAGAATAAGGATTTTAAGTATAAAAATCAAAAGGATTTAATCCGTAAATTTTTAATTACAGAAGGTCGTTTAGATGACTTAATTTTAGGAACTCCTGAGAGGCTCAAAGAAATTAATGACGACTTTGAGAAAGCTATTGATGAACACTTTGGTACAGATACATACAAGAAGTATATTGATTTGAAATCTGGTGATCGATCAAAATTCAAACCTAAAAAAGTGTATGAATTCTTCATGGACTTAGCTCTGGTGATCGATTATAACACCTTATCTAAAGATAAAGATTACAACTCTTATACTTTAGCTAATAATCTAGGAATAAGAAGTTGTACATATTGTAATCGAACCTATACCATAACACAGCGGAAAAGATCAGGTAAAAAGGACGGAAGGTTAATGAGTCCTCAACTCGATCATTGGTTTCCTCAATCAAAATTCCCTTTGCTTCAGATTTCTTTTCATAACCTGATTCCAAGTTGTGAAATTTGCAATAGTCGTGTAAAAAATGATACGCCATTTACGCTCAAGAACCATTTTCATCCGTATCAAAAGAATGATGCTTCTATTAAATTCTCTTATCGTTTCAGTGTTTTAAAGCAGAAGTATCAAATATATTTTAAAGAAGCATCAGATCTGAACATAAAAAGGACATGTAAAGAAATGTGTATTGACCAAATGTATGACGGTCACGGAAGTGAATTAGATGATTTAATTACTATTAAACGTGAGTATTCTGAAAAATACTTGCAAAGTTTGAAAGCATCATTTCCTCATGCAAGACTTTCAGACGAATTAATTTATCGTTTGGCATTTGGAACAGAGCTAAACAAAAAAGACTTTCATAAACGTCCTATGAGCAAATTCAAACACGACATTTTGAAAGAACTAAGAATAATCAAACCATGATAGACAGAATAAAAAGAGTACCACTCCGAAAAGTATGGAAACATGAAGCACATGACTTTACCGTATGGTTGGAAGAAAATATAGATGTCTTAAAAGAGGTGGTTGGTTTTGAAATCACCAATGCAGAGCGTGAGCAATCTACAGGTAACTTTAATGTAGATATTAAAGCAGAAGATGAATCGGGAAATGTGGTTGTTATTGAAAACCAATTGGAAAAAAGTGATCATGATCATTTGGGTAAAATCATTACCTACTTAGCCGCATTTGATGCAAAAAAGGCAATTTGGATCGTTTCTGAACCTAGACCAGAACATATTGATGCCATTACATGGCTGAACCAAGGCAGTAACGATTGTGATTTTTATTTACTAAAAATTGAAGCCATTCAGATTAGTGATTCGGCTCCAGCCCCATTAATCACTAAAATTATTGGTCCAAGTGAAGAAGCAAGACAAGTAGGTAAAATCAAAAAAGAAGATTCTGAACGCCACCGTTTACGTTTAGCATTTTGGTCTAAACTCTTAGAGCTTTCGAGAGGTAAGCTTCCGCTTTTTAATTCAATTTCACCAACAAAAGATACTTGGATAGGTGCAAGTGCGGGCAAGCGTGGTTTTCAATACGCATACTGGATAACCAAAGACAGTCTAAGGGCGGAATTACGGATTGATTTAGGAAAAGATTCTGGTGAAGAAAACTTACGCCTTTTCAATAAGTTAAAGGAATATCAATCTGAAATTGAATCGAAACTTGGTGAACTATTAGAATGGAATGAAGCAGATGGTTACAGAGTTTGCATTATTCGTAAACAGTTAACCTCTGGAGGTTATCGCAATACGGAAGAAGAGTGGGGTTCAATATCAGAAGAAGGAATAGATATAATGCAACGCTTAGAAAAAGCAATAAAGCCGTTTTTGGGGAAGTTGAAGTAGATAACCTTAAAATGATAATTGATGTTAAATACAAACCAAAACCTATAGGTGGTAATATTAGATTAGATGATGCTAGACAGGTGAGTGGTTATGCAATATTAAAGTCTATTTATAAAGAATTTGATTTAAAAGACAGTAAAGAGCTCATAGATTGTTTGATTGTGTATCCAGATCAATCATTGACGGACAAGCCTTTTAAAGAGTCATTAGAAACAAAAGTGGAGGATGATAAATATTTGCAGTTGTATAAAGTTGGAGTGAAATTACCAGAGTTGGGATAATATTGATATGAAACTTCATCCACTTGTTCAAAAAACTAAAATAGAGTTGCAAAGGTTAGATAAAGTATCTAGTCTTAGCATGAAAGAGCGTCAAGAATATGCTTCAATGTTTTTACCAATTTCAGTAGAACCGAAATTACGTAAAAGAGCATTAAGGTTCATGAATGATTTAATAAATCTACTTGAGGAAAATGGACATAATATAAAGTTTTATTTAAATCGTTGTCATATAGAAATGTATGGTCAACTAACTGAAATTAATTTAAGACAAAAGTATTTTAGAAATCGCATAAAAAATTCATCTGGGTACAGTCCAGATACCTATGAAAAAAGTGACAAGCTTGAATTTCAAATAGGTAGTTATGCTCGTAAAGGTTGGATAGATAAGAAAACAAAAACGTTAGAAGATTATCTACCTGTAATTTATACGTACCTAGAAAAAGATAGTAAGGAATGGGCTGAATTACGCAAACGTCAACGTATTGAAGAAGAAGAAAGGGAAGTACAAAAAAAGGTAGTCGAAGAAAAGGCAAAGCTAATTGCAATAGAGAATGCTAAATTAGAAAAACTACTAACTGATGCTGAAAATTATAAGAAAGTATCTGAAGTACGTTCGTATCTTAAAGCTTTTGAAGAAAAGATACACTTATCTGACGGTTTAAGTAGTGTAATAAACAAGACCTATTTAGAATGGGGGTATAAAAAAGCTGACGAAATGGATCCATTTATAAATTAACATTAGATTAATATAATTTCGTATAAAATAAAATTCTGTTTGTTACTCAACACTCTATTCAAATTTGTGTTAAAATATACGCTTACTTTTGAATTTACAAGCCAAACCTAAGCATGCATTTTATATGTTGTTGATTGTGTTTTATTTCTTGATTTTTTTATTCATCGAAGTAATTAATAACTTCACAATCTGCTTACTCTCAATTATAAAATCAGGTTTCAAAACTACTCTTTGCCCAATTTTATAACTCGTGTCTTCTGACTTATTTATATATTCTTGATCAACAATTCCTTCATTGTGTTGAAATAAATGCCTTTGTTGGAAAGCAGTATTAAGGCGAGCTAATTCATACTTTGAAATGAAATCAGAATATTCAAAGCCAAAAAATTCTTTCCACGCATCAGATCCTCTTTTCAAATTTTGAAAAGGGTTTCTTTTAAGTGATTTACCAGTAACTTGTATAAACCTCTCTTCGAGATATCTTTGAAAACCAACTACAATATCAGAAAGACTTGATTCAATTAATGAAGTTGCAATGATTTCTGCCTGATCGGCATCATTTAAATCTTTTAATTGCTCCAGTATTATCGGAATATTAGATATTTTGATTTCGACTTTATTCAAAGTCTCATTAAATGTTTTTAATATAGAATTGTGTCCGCAACATGGGCAAAAGTATGTAGCGCCTATCACAGAGTATCGAGCAGAACAATTCTCGCAATCATGTTTTTGTTTGTAAATTTCAAGAGCAGGCACTGAATCAACAATATTTGATGGAATTGTTCTTCCATCCCAAGCATCATGAATTCTTTCGATTATTTTATTTTTAATTATATCAAGATGACTACTGCTCCAAAAAGAATTTGATTTTTCTTCTTGTCTGCATTTTGGACAGAATACAGCTTCATCTTTAAAAAGGTTGATCCAATCTTCTTCAAAAACTTTAAATGGAAATAAACAATCTTCATTAGGACATTCTCTATCAGTATAACCATCTTCATCTACTTCAATCTTTACAGAACCAGTTTTTTCAAGATTCTCTATCTCATTTTTGAAGTTATCCAGTTTATTTATTAAGTCTTCAAACATAATTATAGTTAAATGTTTAGCTATGAATAGTACGGGGCAGAAAATCTGCAGATTTTCGTGTCGCCACAAGCCATGAGCTTTTAGGTTTTGTTTTTTTTGAGAGAGGTATCACTTTAATATTTGTATATCACACTATAGGTTTAATCCTTTTTGAAGAGGGGGGCTTTATTTAAGTGTGAATTGGTTCATTTTTAGTTGCTTTTCTCTATTTGTAGGTCAATTAACTTACTTAATATTAGCATGCATCGAATTAAAGTAAGGCATAATATAGAAAAACCAAAAGTGTTAAAAATAAACAATATTAAACTTTGTGATGAGCTTGTAAATAGTTTTAAGATGAAACTTAATAAAGCAATCATTACTAAAGATTTAATACAATCTTTAAGCAGATCTACTGTCATTTTATACAGTTTAGTAGAGAAAAATGCTTGAAAAACTGTTCCAGAATCATCAATTTTATCAGATTTCTTATCATACCCCCTAAAAGTTATAAGTACCGTTAATAGGGTTAATATAAAACCTGTGCTTGTTAAGCTTATATTTGATATATCAGTAGTAATAGAAATTACATTATCCAAAGCTGGTAGCGGAATGATTTTATAATGTAATAGGATAAAAATTATACATGACATTATTATTGAAATAAAGCAGTCCCAAAATATTGGTCTTTCAAAATATTTCTCTAGAATCATTGTTTTTAATTATTAATAAATTCAAGAAAATCTGTCCTTACTAGTTCATAACTTTCTTTTACAGATAGTTGTTTTTTTAAAGGTATTTTATAGATTTCTTCTTTCTTACCTTTAATGGTGCTAAAAAAAGCATCCTCACCTTTTTTATTTTCATATTTTACCGTAAAGTTATCGAAAAATTCAACATCTAAAGGTTTTGATTTGAAAACTTTTAATGTATTTGTAAACACTGAGTTAGCATAATTATTTAGTTCTTTACTTTTTATAGAAGTACCTGGTACCTCATACAGAAATTCAACCTTAAGAAATCTTGGTTTATATAAATCTGTAAGTTGTTTGTGCCCTGAATAATAACTTTTTATACTTCTATCAAGTTCAGATATGTTTTTAGGATTAATCTTTACATCAAATTTTAAAACATTCTTAAAATTCTCTAAAGCATCTTTAATAGAAGTATCCATAATTATCTCTATTTCAGTAGACCTTGCTAATTGAAGTTCATCTCTAGCTATACTTCTGAAATAGTATTCAATGTCAGAAGCTCTTGCGCCTTCAAAATTATATTCAATACATATTGTTGGAATATCATTTCTAAAGTCTACAAAAAAATGAGTTTCTTCTGCAATTGAACCCATTTCTGTGATAGTCATGAGCTTGTATTTATCTTTAGGTTTTAGTTTAGGCAGTTTTCCGGAACGTAATCTAGCAAGTGTAAACCTAATAATTCCATCTTTAGGTACATATGTATGAGTTGTCATAAATAACTCTCTCGGGTTATTGTCATTTCTTGCATTTCTATCAATTAAATGTGCAAGGCCATTTGTTCTTTGATTATTTAAATAACTAACAATCTCTTTTAATATAGAATTAGAATCGTGATCCTTACTAACTGTAGCGAGTGGTTTAAATTTTAACTTTAAAAAGTTAAAAGTTACATCTCTTAATTTTACTGAATTGGAGTTTTTTTTGATCAATTTAATCGAGTTTATAAATTTATAAATTGCTTGTCAAATTCACTTCTTGGAACAAGTCGGTCAATTGAAAGTTGATTATTTGCTCCTTGACTGTTTATTTGATTAAACAGTGTTTGTAGTCTCATTAATAGCTTTTCTAATCTAGTTTTAAAAGAAGCAGGCATTGAGTTCTTATTTTTTTCTATATATCCTTTTAACAGACCTATTCTAGCGTCTATTTCAAATTCATTAAAATCTCTCCTAATAGGTGAAGTTTTAACAATGTTTTTAATTAATACGTTAGTCATGTTATTTTCATCTACGCAATCTGGATTAGGATATAGTTCACTGACTTTAACTCTTAAACAGAATATATCCATACTTTCTATTTCTGAGAAATGATCTGTGTAATTCCCGCAAGATGGACAGTCAAATAGAACTTTATCTCCACTTAAGACTGCTAAGAAATTTAAAATTTGATCTTGATTTTTTTTTAAATGGTTACTCATTTAACGTGGTGTTTTAAATTAATCCTATTTTTAACTTCACTGACATCTAAAAAAGCAAGTAGTTCGATTATTTTTGCAGCTAGTTTTTCTTCAGCATCCTTTCTTTTAATTGGACCATCAGTAGCGTTAATTGTTTCAACTTCATTGGTAAACATATTGTCATGTCCAAGAACATAATAAGCTTCCCATTTTCCGTTTTCAATTGGAACTATATTAGTTGACATTAATCCAAGATTATAAAAGAAGTTATCTATAAACCCAATAAAACTAGCTCTGTTGCTTTCTTGGAATTTCTCATTAACATACCTCTTAAACTCAGTATCGTTTGCTTTGAAGTACTCTATTAGTGTATTGTTGTAAGTTATCATTTATACTATTTTTGTTCTATTATCATGATTATATGGCTCGTCTATTGTTCTTGATATAAATAGTTCACGACTCTCTTTATCTTTAAGCATTAATCCTATTTGATGTACCATAGTTATTAGCTTCTTTTTAGAATCATATACAGCGAAGTCTATATTTTCAGATTCTTTATTTACTATTACAAATACTACAAAACCATTTTCAGTTTTAGTATAATAACAAGGGTACCAATCATTATCAAACGATTTTTTCTCTTCGTATATAAATCCTTTTCTTTCAAGTAAATGTAACATTTGATATTTATTAGTTTTAGTTCATTTCAAATTAAACACCGCACAGACAAATATTATGGTTATTCTACTGCACAGTATCTTGGTTAGTTTAACTCAAAGAGTCAGGTTGTTTTTTTGCTTACAATCATTATAAATAACTATATTCGTAATATGATATGTAGTATTACATACACCTTTAGGTAACGAGAAAGCTATTTTAAAAAAAAATTAAAATCAAACATTGAAAGGTTTGATAGTGTAGCTAAGAAACATAGAGTGGTTTTAATTAAGCCCTAGTTTAACAGCAATACTTTTAAGTTCCATTTCTAATGTTCTAATCTTACTTCTTAATATTTCTATTTCTTTATCCTTATTACTTAATTTTATATCAAGAAGTTCAAAGTGATCTAATGTGTCTTGAGCAACCTCAGTTGAGGATTTTATATGCCCTGCGATCGTATTGAAAGCTTCAGTTGTTATTTCTCTAGAGCTCTCTATTATTTCGATTTTAGATTCAGCTAAAAGCAACCGGTCATCTAATTCTTTTACAATTTCTTCCGTAGTCTCCATGTATAGTTAGTTGGCTTAATTATGTTGTTATTAAATAATCACAATTTTCATTGTTTCAATTATCCCTTTTTTATATTTATTAGTTTTAGTTCTTTTTCAAATTAAACACCGCACAGTTAATATTATGACTGATTCATCTATACGGTGTTAGCTAGTTTAACTCTTTCTAAAAAGAAACTATTGGTTAGTTTATTCTAAGCCTTCTAACTCATCGACTGCTTCTTGATTAGATTTTTCTTGACGATCCTTAAATCCATCATAATAAACAGCTTTCTTTACCAGCTCTTTATATGTTTCACCAAGGATTAAATGTTTATGTATTTTAATATACCTAACCAATGATTTATATTCAGTTGGTGAAATTTCTTTTTTTACTTTAACTAAATCAACTTCAACGGTATTTTTAACAAATGGTTTTTCAAGTTGTTTTGTACACGATCCAAGTACCGCAACAAATATTAGTATTAATAATTTTTTCATGATAATCTAGTTGATTTTAAAGCCCGAATTTAATACAATTTCGACTTTCACTAGTTTTAACTATACGCGCATACCTAATGCTGGGTATTTTATATGTTTTTCTGAAATTTCTAATTTTTTATGGGTAACGTTTATAAGTTTTTGGCAATATGATAAAGTGAAAGTGTTTAAAAGCGAATTTAAAATGTGTTTTTTTTAAGTATGGAATATAGTTTTTTATAATTACAAAAAAGTAAGCTATTACCTTACAAATTGTAAGGATTTTGCACATAAGCATTATAAGGATAATCATACTTGTAATGTTAAACATGGTATTTCTAAAAAATAGTTTCTAATAAACATACATGAGTTTAAGTTTTCATTTAATATCCTCTTTTCCTAAATCTACAAACCGACAAGTTTTCTTGGTAACTTTGTAACATGTTCGCACTTGTTGATTGTAATAACTTCTACGCATCTTGTGAAAGATTATTTCAACCCTGGTTAAAGGATAAGCCTATTGTGGTTTTATCTAATAATTATGGTTGTGTTATTGCGCGTTCTAATGAGGTAAAAAAGTATGTTCCTATGGGAGCTGTTGCACACAAATACAAGCAAGTATTTGAGCAACACAAGGTAAATGTATTTTCTTCAAACTTTGTGTTATATGGTGATTTGTGTAGTGTAAATACCGTCATAAGAAAAGAAGCTTATCTCATTCAACTACACAAAATTCTCGTTAAGTCGAAAGAACTCCTTACCTTAAATCTTTGTTTGTTTTATTTCGCTAAGCTTTTAATATATTTATCAACAAGTAAGGTGAACATCTTATTTTGTATCTAAAAATCTTTGAAGTTCATGGGTATAAGGTTTTTTACTTATGTGTAAAAATTTAAATATTCTAAAAGAACATCTTGAAGAATATTGGGATTTAACTTCAGGTATTTACATATCCCAGATTGTTACTGAATTATTATATGAGCCGATTAAAACTTGAAATCAACTCATTTTTTAGTTATATTTGAGCCGAATAGTTTATTTAATCGGCTCATGAAATATAATTGGCAACAAAAAGATTGGACAAATTTCTCTTATGGTATAGAGGAATTAGAGGATAAATTATATCTGTTTGCTGAAAAAACAGGTAGAATACAAGGGATTACAAAAGGTTTATCTAAAATATCTCATACACAAACCTCAATTAATTTCCTGGTAACTGAAGCTATTAAAACTTCAGAAATAGAAGGTGAGTATTTGAGCAGAAAAGATGTGATGTCTTCTGTAAGGAACAACCTTAATATAAATGCTTCACATGAGAATGTAAAAGATATTAAAGCAAAAGGAATTGGTGAATTAGTAACTAATATTCAAAACACTTTTGATGATAGTCTTACTAAAGAAATAATATTCAATTGGCATAATCAGTTATTACAACACGAAAAAAGTATCAAAGTTGGAGCTTGGCGAACACATCAAGAACCTATGCAGGTAATTTCTGGAGCTATAGGGAAAGAAAAAATTCATTTTGAAGCACCTGCTTCTAAAAATGTACCTAAAGAAATGGATCAATTTATAACTTGGTTTAATGATTCTTCCCTTAAAGGGAAAAAAACTATAAAGCATGCTGCAATCAGAGCTGCAATAGCGCATTTATATTTTGAAAGCATTCATCCTTTTGAAGATGGTAATGGTAGAATTGGAAGAGCTATTGCTGAAAAAGCGCTACTACAAACTATAAATAGTCCTTTATTAATTAGCCTTTCTAGTAGTATCGAAAAAGAAAAAAAACAATACTATAAAGCTTTAGAAAAAGGGCAAAGGAGTAATGATATAACTTCATGGCTTCATTATTTTATTGATGTAATTCTAAATGCTTTAGATTTTTCTGAAACTATTATTGATTTTACTCTTAAAAAAACGAACCTTTTCGATAAGTTTAAATCTAAACTAAATGATAGACAGCTAAAAGTAATTAAAAGAATGTTAGAAGAAGGTGTTGATGGGTTCGAAGGTGGTATTACTGCTAAAAAATATATTAGTATTACTAAAACTTCTAAAGCTACCGCTACACGTGATTTACAAAATTTATTAGAAATGGGAGTTTTAAAACTACTTGGTAAAGGACGTAGTACTTCTTATCAAATTAATTTTAATGAATAATAAAAACTATTAAATTAATCAAAAGCAACTAAAGTGTTACACCCTATTTGTACCTCAAAACTTCTAAGGTCAATGAATACGGTGATAGTTACTTATTGTATCGGGAAGTGAATTTTATTCAAGAAGAACATCCTGATACAATTTGTAAATTAAATATCAATTTCCGACTCATATTCGAGATTACTCCAATAGGCTTTTCCTCCTAATTTACCATAATATAACTTATTTATAAATATTAAAAGTAAGATTTTCATTGTACTAAATTAGCTACATTCGCAACTTCAAAAACGATACATTCAATTGGCAACAATAGCACAAAATATTTATTTAACAAAAAAAGAAAAATTGAATTGTAAGACATGTGGTGCTAGGGTCCCTAAAGGGAAAGCCTTTGTATCTGAAAGTGAAAATCATAAAGGTACTTGCTTTGGATGCTCTCCTTTTATGGGCTATATTATGTTGCCTCCAGGAGATACTGCCATGACTAGGAGATCAAAAAAACATTCTACCTTATGTGGAGTTGTTTTGTTCTGGAATCAGCGCAGAAAACGATATGAACGTAAGGGACAACTTGTTGAAGAAAGTGCTATAGAAAAGGCTCGCTTAGAGTGTGAATCGGACAAGGAATCTCGTACGTTGAAAAATAAAAAAGCTGCTATTACTCGAACAATACAAGATAAAGCCTATATAATTATTTTTGCAGAAGCCATCCGAAACCGCTATCCGAATTGTCCTATGAATAGAGAACATGAAATTGCAACACATGCCTGTGAAAAATACAGTGGAAGGGTAGGACGTACTGCAAATGCCAAACAGTTTGATGGTAAAATGATTGATTTAGCAGTAGAAGCACACATCAGGCATACTGAAACAAATTATGATGGTCAATTCGGAAAAGGGAAAGGAAAAAAGGAAATTCGCTCAGATGTAAAGCTTGATATCAGGCGTGTATTAAGGAAATGGCGTTGTGATTAATATGGTTAGTTATTGATACTCCTAAAGTTTTTTATTAGAAGTTACTTAACTATTCTTGTCGCAAGAAATTAGACTAATATATTCTCATGAAAAAGCAATGCTTTTTCAGCTCTTTTACTCCCTAAATGCTCAAGTTGGTATCGGCACCACAACACCAAAATCTAGTTTAGATATTACCGTGTCAGATGCATCAAATCCAGAAAGTACGGATGGATTATTAATCAAGAGAATTGATGTTTTCCCTGCAATAAATCCTACTAGAGCACAACAAGGAATGATGGTGTATTTAACTACGCTGTATACCACTTTTTAAACAGAAATAGATTAGATATATTAGTTATGATAAAAAAAGTAGTCGGATATTTATTTTATTAGTATTAGGAGTCATTTTTGGAAGTATATCTAAAGTATTCAATAGTTTTTTAACGTAAGATTTCCCCTATATCCTAGGGCAATTACTAGGGGTGTTTTTTACAAGTTTTATTATAGATATTTTATTTAAGTACAGCAGGAAATGGACAAAAAAGAAACCTAAATTGGAGGTTGATAGTTTAGATGATAAAAGTCAATAAGCTGGATATGTACAACAGTAGTGATTTTACTGTGATTTCTTTATGCAGGTTGTAATTGCTTAATAGTGTTTGTGTTATGTATACAAACCGTTGAGCTGTGTTATATTACAGTTAGGCTAATATAAATAAGAATGATTTCAAGCCTGTAAATAAATACTTATATTGATATAGCAAACATATAAGAATCAATTTATGAAAACAATCAACAAAGTTTCAGTATTTTTTGTGTGTATCGTAGCAAGCTTGATGTTATCTTGCTCTAAAGAAGAAATCGTCTTTCCCGAAAAGGAATCTTTAAAAAACACTTTGGAGGAGAAGATGCTAAATATACCAAATACTACAGTTACTAATCAAAGAGCAGTTTTGACCTATAAAGGTCAATTATGTGGTGATGTTATTACCGCAACTCATGCAACTACACATTCCATAGCGAATTCAGCATTTTGGGATTATTACTATTTTGAAGGGAATGCTGGAGATGAAATTTCTATTTCTGTTCCGAGAACTTCCGAAAATATGGATACTGCATTTTCTCTCTTTGAAGGAACAACTACTGAAAATACGGGTGTAAATATACTTGATGGTGGTGCAAATATGGTATTCCTTGAATTCAAAGATGATGAAGTGCCCAACCCATATAACAGTTGTTGGCGAGATTCGGAATTAATTAATTATATTTTACCAAATACAGCAACCTATACACTAGCAGTATTTGATTTTCTCAGTTGCGGAGAACCATTAACATATGAAATAGCTACCATTGGAATAGCATGTGAAATTGATGCAGATGATGATGGTTGTATGGATAGTGTAGATCCACATCCTAATTCGAATCAAGATGCTACAGTGATTATTGATGGATGCGATTCTGGGGTAAGAAATGTGTTTGTGACAAATTGCAGTACCATGGTAGATCTTATTACAGATTGCGCTAATGAAGCTACTAATCACGGTGATTTTGTAAGTTGTGTAGCTCATTTAACCAACGAATGGAAGGAAGCTGGGTTTATTAGTGGAAAAGAAAAAGGTAAAATACAGTCATGTGCAGGGCAATCTTCTATTCCTTAGAATATAATTACAAAAAGAGCGTAAGGTTTTAAAGCTTCTAAAGTTTTAAAACCTTTTTTCTTATCTAAAAAATACCAATAAGAGCTATAAAATGTCATTGCTAAATTTTTGATAAAAAATCTTGGCAATTTTCTGTTTATGATGTCTAATACTTATTTCAAAACCAATTTATAGATGGGGCAAAAAGCATCGTTTTAACGCTTCTTTTAGCGAAATAATGCCTTTTTTAATAAAAAAGCAGAAGTTTACACGTAATATTTACTATAAAAAGACAAAGCTAATTTCTGTACCTCATTTCTTGTAGACCTTGTAACTAATACTACAGAACTTTCTGTGTCGAAGGTGAATTTTTTCAAAATGATATTAGGTATTATAGGTGATATAATCAGTGGGTTTCAAATGTCATTTAATACAGTAGGTGTTGAAATTACTGATGTTATTAAAAAAAGAAAGATGTAAGCATGCTGTTAAATGACAATACAGGGCTTTATAATATCATAAAAAAAAACCTCTTAAATATACCTGCGAATTTGAAGCCAATCATTTTATACAAAAAGAACAACCTGTCACAATTTGTAAATTGATAACTCAGTTTTTGACTAATAACTGAGATTATTTCACTTGACTTTTTTTCTTTCTATACACCATATAGAACTTATTTAAAATTATTAAAAGTAAGATACCCATTGTACTAAATTAGCTACATTCGCAACTTCAAAAAAAGATACTCTCTTGTGGCGACTACATCCCAAAACATTTATTTAACTAAGAAAGAGAAATTGAGTTGTGAAATTTGTGGAGTTAAGGTCCCTAAGGGAAAAGCCTTTGTAGCTGAAAGTGAAAACCATAAAGGTACTTGCTTTGGTTGTTCTCCATTTGTAGGATATATCATGTTGCCTCCAGGTGACGCAGCCATGACTAGGAGATCAAAAAAACATTCTACCTTATGTGGAGTTGTTTTGTTCTGGAATCAGCGCAGAAAACGATATGAACGTAAGGGACAACTTGTTGAAGAAAGTGCTATAGAAAAGGCTCGCTTAGAATGTGAGTCCGACAAGGAATCTCGTGCTTTGAAAAATAAAAAAGCTGCAGCTATACGAGTAGTACAAGACAAAGCCTATATTATTGTTTTTGCTGAAGCCATCCGACACCGTTATCCGAACTGCCCTAGGAACAGAGAACATGAAATTGCAGCACATGCCTGTGAAAAATACAGTGGAAGGGTAGGACGTACTGCAAATGCCAAACAGTTTGATGGCAAAATGATTGATTTAGCAGTAGAAGCGCATATCAGACATACAGAAACAAATTACGATGGTCAATTCGGAAAAAGGAAAAGGAAAAAGGAAATTCGCTCAGATGTAAAGTTTGATATTAACAGAGTATTACAGCAATGGCGTTGAAATTAATAGGTGAGTTTTTGACATCCCTAAAGTTTTCTTTTTAAAAGTTAGTTAATTACTTTTGCTCCAAGAAATTATACCAATATATTCTTCATGAAAAAAATAGTGCTTTTTAGTTTTTTTATTATCTCTTTTTGTTCCCTAAATGCTCAAGTAGGTATTGGTACCACAACTCCAAAATCTAGTTTAGATATTACCGTATCAGATTCGGCAAATCCTACAAATACTGATGGGTTATTAATTCCTAGAATTGATATTTTTCCTGCAGTTAATCCAACTACTGCTCAACAAGGTATGTTAGTGTATTTAACCACAACAGTAGGTGCTAATGCTCCAGGGTTTTATTATTGGAATAATACTATAACAACTTGGGTTAATATTAGTGGGGTAGTTAAAACATATCTTCAAGATGCAGATGCGGACACTAAAATTCAAGTAGAAGAAAGTGCTGATGAGGATATTATCCGTTTTGATATGGCCGGAATCGAATATTTTAGGATGAATACTGGTAGGTTAGAAACAGTAAATACGGGAGGCTCTGTAATTATTGGTAAAAATGCAGGTTTGAATGATGATCTATCAGGACGAAATAGTGTATATGTAGGGACTAATGCAGGTAAAGAAAGTGTTAGAGGGTATAAAACGTTGCTCTTGGCTTAAATGCTTTTAAAGCTGATACAGATGGTTTTGACAATGTGGCTATAGGGTCGAATTCATTGGTTTCTAGTATTGGAGGAACTAATAATGTCGCCATAGGAGAGGATGCACTTTCTTCGCTGATAAGTGGAAATAATAATGTAGCAATTGGTACAGATGCATTAAAAGGTAATGATGGAAGTGCTAATGTAGGTATAGGTCAGTGGGCAGGTAGAAATAACACTGGTTATAGAAATATATTTATTGGTCATGGAGCAGGTGATGCGAGTGGTAATGTTTCTAATAGACTTTTTATAGATATGGCACCCTCTTCTTTTCCGTTAATCTATGGTGAATTTGACAATGAATTGTTGCGAATTAATGGAACATTGGATATTAAAGGAGTTTATCAATTTCCAACAACAGATGGGACTGCAGGTCAAGCGCTAACTACCGATGGTTCGGGAAATGTTACTTGGGGAAGTACTGGAGGTGGTGTTTTTGATGTTGTTAGTAATGTCGTACAGCCAAATTCTTCAGTAACAAATGCCACAGATGATTTTGTTTTTGGTTCCACATCATTAGATTTTGATTTTAACATGGATCACTCCCATCGTTTCTTTTTTGATAAGTCACAAGGAGCTTTTAGGGCAGGTGGTGCTTCTGGAACTGGTTGGAGTAGTACAAATATAGGGTTATATTCTGTAGCTATGGGAGCTGAACCTACCGCTTCAGGGTCTGCATCCGTTGCTTTTGGTAATGGAGCAAAAGCGTATGGAGATTTTTCAATGGCTTGGGGAGGATTTAGTGAAGCTGCGGGGCAGTATGCTACAGCTGGAGGTAGAGAAACATCAGCTCCTTCAGCCTATGAGGTAACTTTTGGTTCTTATAATACAATTTATAATCCAGGTTCTACAGGGAACTGGGTGGCTGGTCATAGAGCATTTACCATTGGTAATGGAACTTCTATAGGGAATAGGTCTAATGCATTAATCGTTTATAAAAGTGGTAAAATGACCATCAATGATGCATATACTTTGCCTAATGTAGATGGTTCAGTAAATCAATTATTAACGACTGATGGCTCAGGAAATGTAACTTGGGCAACTCCTAATGGAGGTGCTTTTGAAGCCGTAAGTGGGGTTGTTATGTCAAACAGTTCCGTAGATATTACATCTGATGATTTTGTGTTTGGAGCTACTCAATTAGATGATGATACTGTTGCTGATCATGATAATCGTTTTTATTTTGATAAATCTAAAGGAGCATTTAGAGCAGGTACTTCAGGAAATGATTTTTGGGATGATTCCTATAGAGGGAGTTATTCTTTTGCTGGAGGATACAGTACACGATCAGGTGGAGATTATTCTATGGCTTTTGGACAATATGGAGATTCATCTGGAAGCCATTCTGCTTCATGGGGAAATCAAAATACAGCATCGGGATATGGAAGTACTTCATTTGGAATGTATAATAGTGCATCTGGTGGATTTTCTACAGTTTGGGGCTACAGCTCTACGGCTACTAAAAGTTATGCCACAGCATGGGGAGAGCGTTCAGAAGCAAAAGGAACCCATGCGACAGCTTGGGGGGAATATACAGATGCTTATGGTGATTATTCAACTGCGTTTGGGGAGCGTACTTCAGCACCTTCAGCTTACGAAACGGTTTTTGGTTATTGGAACACTACTTATACACCTGTATCGACTACAGCTTGGGATTCATCAGACCGTTTACTAGTCATAGGAAATGGAACAAGTAGTTCCAATAGATCAAACGCTTTAACACTCAAAAAAAATGGTGATTTGGGTTTAGGAATAGATGCGCCAATAGCAAAATTAGACGTGAGACCTGGGGATAATACAAGAGGTTTATATATTAATCATGATAAAACGACAACTGGGACAGCATATGGAGCGCATATAGATGTAGATCATACTGCTGGTACTTCTAATACAATTTATGGAGCCTTGATTGATGCTACTAAAACAGGAGCAACAAGTAATTCAGTTTATGGTGTATATGGTAGAGCTTATGATATTCAAACAGGAACTGGTACAAGATATATTTATGGGCTTAGAGGTTATTCATCAGTAAGTTCATCAAATGGGACAACAAATTCTAGAGGAGTTTACGGATCTACAGGAGGAAATGGTGACAATGAATATGGTGGCTATTTTGTGGGAGATGTATATTCCACAGGCGCCTATCAAACATCCGATAGAAAATTGAAAAAAAATATTCATGAGTATAAAGGAGCTTTAGAAAAACTTACTCAATTAAAAATTAAAAGCTATAATTTTAAAACAAAAGAATATCAACATTTAAATTTACCTGAAGGGAAGCAAATTGGGGTAATTGCTCAAGATTTAGAAAAAATATTTCCTGGTATGGTAAAGCGAGCTGATGAATCTGTACAGTTAATATCACGTGAAGATGCTAGGGATTCAGGGATACCTTATAATGAAGTTGGTGATAAAGATATGGTTGAGGTAGGTAAAGATGTTGAAATTCTAGCAGTAAATTACACCAATTTAGTACCTGTATTGATTCAAGCTACAAAGGAACAACAAACTACAATCGAAAATCAGGCAGCTAAAATTGAAAACTTAGAATCTCGTTTGCAAAAAATTGAGCAGTTGTTACTGGAAAAAAATAAGTAGGCTTATAAAGTGCTTTTAAATTTATTATTAGGTAATAGAATAAGTTTAGAGGCATCTAAAAGTTCTCGGAGTGTTCTTGTTAATTCATCGGAATTACACTGAAGTTTTTGTTGTAATTCTTGTGAACTTAAGGAAACTGTTTTTAAGAGCTCCATAATTTGAAGTTGTAAGTTAGGAGTCTTTTCTCGCTCAGAAATTTTATCTGCAATACAAAAGGAGCATATGCCACATTTATTACTTGATTCTTCTCCAAAATAATCAAGTAATAACATTTCCTTACAAACATCAGTAGTTGCTATATAACGAGTAACAGCTTCTAGTTGTTCCTTTTTTAAATTGTTTTGTTGGGTTAAATGTTTTGATACCCTGCTTATTGTTCTGTCGTCTTCTCGAGGTTCTAATAACGTAATATTAATATCTGAATCAAATAATTTTAAATCTATAATATTATTTTTTTCAAGACTTTGTAATTGTTCTTTAATTGTTGATTTTGAGCTACTTATTTGTGTTGCTATATAATTTAAATCAATAGTGATGTTACTTTCAAAAGCACCTCCGTATTTCCGTAGGATAAAGTTTAATAATGTATTGTGTTGTTTGTGTGTACTGATGTACTGTATTAGGTTAAAACTATCTACTAAAAACTGAAGTGTCGTTTTATTTTTAAACTCTTTGGAAAATCGTAATACACCTTGTCGATCTAAAAAAGTAATTGCATTGACGGTTTTTGTAATGTTTAGTTGGTAGCACTTACAAAACTCATAAATGTTAAAATCATAGGTAATATGTTCGCCTTCTTGGTAAGCAATACCTAAATAACTACAGAGTTTTTTATACACAAATTTTAAATCAGCTATTTCAGGAAGTGTATTTGTAATTTGATTTTTTAAGGAAGGAACATCACTTTGACTATTTAATATAACGGCAAAGGCTTTTTCTCCATTCCTACCTGCTCTACCTGCTTCTTGGTAATAGTTTTCAATGTTTTCAGTAGGGGCAAGGTGAATAACTGTTTTAACATCAGGTTTATCAATTCCCATCCCAAATGCATTGGTAGCTACCATTACCTGAGCTTGATTTTGTATCCATAAGTTAAAATGAGTATTTTTTTCTTTTGTAGTCAACCCTCCGTGATAGTATGTGGAGGATATTCCTTGTTCAATTAAATACTCACTTAACTGTTTGGTTTTTTTTCTGTTCCTCACATAAACAATAGAGGATTGTTTGTTTTTTTGAAGTATACGAAGTAGTTTACTGTACTTGTCTTCTGTGTTAAAAACCATGTATGCTAGGTTTTTTCTCTTAAAAGAACTTTTGAAAATGGCGGGTTTATTTAATTGAAGGTTTTCAATAATGTCATCAATTACTTTTGGTTTTGCACTTCCTGTAAGCGCTATTATGGGAGTTTTTGGAAGCTGCTCTCTAACCTTTTGAATATTAGTATAAGCAGGTCTAAAGTCGTTTCCCCACTGTGAAATACAATGTGCTTCATCAACAGCAATTAAGTTAATGTTAAGCTTGCTTAAACGTTCTACGACTAATTCTGATTGTAGTCGTTCAGGGGAAAGGTACATGAATTTATAGCTTCCATATAAGCAATTAGTAAGTTCTCTGTCTAAATCCTGATAATTTAAAGAGCTATCCAAGGCAATGGCTTTGATACCTTTGCTATTTAAGTTTTGCACCTGATCTTTCATCAAAGCAATTAAAGGAGAAACAACTAAACAAATTCCATCTAATAATATCCCTGGAATTTGATAACAAATAGATTTTCCACCTCCGGTAGGAAGTAATACAAAGGTATCTTTTTGGGCTAGAGCATTGTCTATGATCTCTTCTTGCAGTGGTCTGAATTCATGATAATCCCAATGTTTTTTTAATATGTCAAGAGCAAATGTATCCATTAAGAGTATTCAATAACATTTAAAATATAATTAGCTCTATCACCTACTTCACCAGTAGGGACTTCACAGACTTCATAGCCGAATTTTTGATACGTTTTTTTTAAGTTATCTTGTATTTTTAAGGCTTCATCAAAGCTTTCATATCGCTCATTATCGTTTTTAAATATTTTTTTCCAAGCAGGGAAAATAAATACAAAATCATAAATAAATTTTTCTGAAGCGGTTATTATTTCTTGAGAACTTTCAATATTTATATATTCATTGTAAGCAATGATATCAGGTAATCCACGATCAATAAAAATAAAACTATCTTCTAAATCTGAACAAGCATTAAATTGAGTAATTCTACCCGACAGTATTTTTTGGTTAAATTCATCAGGATTAGTTAAAAATAATTGCTTGATACCTCGCTTTTGAGCTTCTAAAGTAATTTCTCGAGATATTTCCTTTAAGCATGTATAACCTCGTTTTCTCAATTCTAAAAGTATTGTTGTTTTACCTGATCCAGGGCTTCCAATTAAAAGAATTCGTTTCATTTATGTAAAAAAAATAAGAAATAGCAAATTAACTAATTAACTAGGAATAAAAACAAATTTAGGTTAATAATAATGGTTTATATTTGTAACCTAAATTTAAGTAATACTATGAGTACAACTCCAAATTCTGAAGAATTTTATATAAAGCTAAAGTCACAGTTAGAAGATTTGACTGTTTTTCCTGCACTATACTTGTATAAGTTTATTGTTCCTACAAAGGATGATGATACTAAAGTTTTAGAAGTGACTAATAAGTTTGATAATTTAGGAGCGACAATTAAAACAAGAAAGTCTAAAAACGGAAAATATACTAGTGTATCTATTGAGGTAAAAATGAAATCGGCTGATGCCATAATTGAAAAATATAAGGAAATTACAGTCATAGAAGGTATTATTTCTTTATAAAATATACCCATAGCTCATTAAAAATTATTACTTTGCAAGTGTAATTTACTTCCAAGGTGAAACAAACCAGTTTTCTTAAACAACTGCGTTAGTATAAGCATATGAGGTATGTATAACAATAACATTTTCGTTTAGAAGCACCCTGTTGCAATTAGGACGATAATTAACTCCACTGGAGGGATTAAAATAGCATATACATTTTGATAGAAAACATAGAGTACAATACTGAACGAAACCATTTAATAATACCGGAATACGGAAGACATCTTCAAAAAATGGTAGATCATGCCGTTTCCATAGAAGATGATGTTGAGCGTAATAAAGTTGCTAAAGCAATTATTGACGTAATGGGGAATTTGAACCCACATTTACGTGATGTAGCTGATTTTAAGCATAAATTATGGGATCAGTTGTTTATCATTTCAGATTTTAAATTAGAAGTAGACTCGCCTTTTGATAGGCCAACAAGAGAAGAGTTGGCTGCTAGACCGGCACCACTTCACTATCCACAGAATTTTCCGAAATATCGTTTTTATGGAAATAACATCAAACGAATGATTGATGTAGCCTTAGAATGGGAAGAAGGTGATTTAAAGCAAGCGCTTATTGCAACGGTTGCTAATCATATGAAAAAATGTTTCTTAAACTGGAATAAAGATACTGTAGAAGATCAAGTTATCTTTAAACATTTATATGAATTGTCTGATGGTGGTATTGATGTTACAACTCATGACCTAGTATTAGCAGAATCTAGTAAATTGATAAATGTAAAAAGCCGTCAAAATACTAGTAAATCTCATTCACATTCAAAGAGTAATAAAGGACAAAGAAGTTCAAATAAAAACACCAACCGTAAAAGGTACTAAACCAACCAGTTTTAATGGGAACATTTCAAATAGAAGGAGGACACAAACTAAAAGGTGAAATCCAGCCACAAGGAGCAAAAAACGAAGCACTACAAATATTATGTGCGGTTTTATTAACTCCAGAAAAAGTAACAATCAATAACATTCCTGATATTATAGATATCAATAAGCTAATTAGTTTGTTAGGGAATTTGGGGGTTAAAATTCAAAAATTAGCACATGGTTCGTATTCGTTTCAAGCTGATGAATTAAACTTAAACTACTTAGAAACACCTGATTTTAAAAAAGAAGGTAGCTCATTACGTGGGTCAATTATGATAGTTGGTCCGTTATTAGCTCGTTTCGGTAAAGGGTATATTCCTAAACCAGGAGGAGATAAAATAGGACGTAGACGTTTAGATACTCATTTTGAAGGGTTTATTAAACTAGGAGCTAATTTCCGTTACAACAGAGAAGAATATTTCTATGGTGTAGAGGCTGACAAATTAGTTGGTACAGACATGTTGCTTGATGAAGCATCTGTTACTGGAACAGCAAATATATTAATGGCTGCTGTTTTAGCTGAAGGAAAAACTACAATTTATAATGCTGCTTGTGAGCCTTATATTCAACAATTAAGTAAAATGTTGAATAGTATGGGAGCAAAAATCACTGGGGTAGGGTCAAACTTACTTACTATTGAAGGAGTAGAATCTTTAGGTGGTTGTGTGCATACAGTATTGCCAGATATGATTGAAATTGGGAGTTGGATTGGTTTAGCTGCAATTACAAAAAGTGAAATCACTATTAAAAATGTGAGCTGGGAAAATTTAGGAAATATCCCTTCTGTTTTCAGAAAGTTAGGAATTACGCTGGAAAAAAGAGGTGACGATATTTATATCCCAGAACATAAAGATGGGTATGAAATTCAAAACTATATTGACGGATCTATATTAACTGTAGCTGATGCGCCTTGGCCTGGATTTACACCTGATTTATTGAGTATTGTATTGGTAATGGCTACTCAGGCAAGAGGAAGTGTATTGATACACCAAAAAATGTTTGAAAGTAGATTGTTTTTCGTTGATAAATTAATTGATATGGGAGCAAAGATTATTTTATGTGATCCACATAGAGCTTCAATTATTGGTCATGATTTCAAATCGCAATTAAAGGCGACTACTATGGTGTCACCAGATATTAGAGCAGGTATTTCATTATTGATTGCTGCGCTTTCTGCAAAAGGAACCAGTATCATTCATAACATTGAACAAATAGATAGAGGATACGAAAGAATTGACGAACGTTTACGCGCTATTGGTGCTAAAATTGTTAGAACCGCGTAAGGTTTAATTTTTAATAAAAACATATAAAAGGCTGCATTTTGTAGCCTTTTACTTTTTCAATATTTTTAGCTCAATACGTCTGTTTTCTTTTTGAATCTGAATAGTGCTTTCAGGGAAATCTAAAGGTCTGGTAAATCCATATCCTTTATACGACAGTCTGTTTGCTTTAATTCCTTTTTTTATGAGTGTATTGTATATGTTTTTTGCACGTTCAGTAGATAACTCAAGGTTTTCTGGCTTAGCAATTTTAGATTTGTATTCTTCCTTATCACCACAACAGACATGCCCTTCAATTAACACCTTTAACTTTGGATAGGCTTTTAATATTTTTATAATACCCTCTATATCTTCTTTTGATGTATTTGTAATGTTTGGAGTACTGATATGAAAGTTGGTGTGTTTAATTCGCAATTTTTCGCCTACGGTTAACTTGGGTAGTTGTGATAAATAGCGCTGTTTCCGTGTTAAACTTACATAAACTTCTTTTGGTTTTTCATAGGACAGTATTAAATCTACTTTTCGATGTTTACTATTTCCTCCTTCAATAGTTACTTCAGCAACTTGATCATCCAATTCACCTAAACCTTGTTGCGCAATAGCTTTAAATTGATAATTATTGGTAACATAGGTATACGTAGCTTTTGCTCGTTTTTTTGATAACTTATTATTGTATACATGGTTTCCTATAAAGTCAGTATATCCTTTTATACGTATTTGTAGTACCTCTTCTAATTTTATGTCTTTAAAGAAATTTTGTAACTGAACTTGATGTGCATCAGTAATACTAAATTTAGCACTATCAAAAAAGAGTTGTAAACTATCAGGTTTCTTAGTTTGCGAATATATACTTAGTGTAAATAGAAATAAGGAAAGGAATTTTATATTCATAGTTATTAGTCACTTAATGTATTACACATAATGCATTATAAGTAGGTTTAGCTTACAATATAATAAAGTTTTGATTATTGATTGTATATTTGCAGTCCAAAATTCAGGTATGAGAACGAAATCACTTAAGAAGAATAAGATTAATGTAGTTACATTAGGATGCTCTAAAAACGTCTATGATTCAGAAGTTTTAATGGGACAATTAAAAGCTAATGGTAAAGACGTTGCACATGAAGAAGAAGGGAATATAGTTGTTATCAATACCTGCGGTTTTATCAATAACGCCAAAGAAGAATCTGTAAATACTATTTTAGAGTATATGCAGAAAAAAGAAGATGGAGAAGTTGATAAGGTTTTTGTTACAGGATGTTTAAGTGAGCGTTATAAACCAGATTTAGAGAAGGATATCCCGAATGTAGATGAGTATTTTGGGACTACACAGTTACCACAATTACTAAAAGCATTAGGAGCAGACTATAAGCATGAGTTAATAGGAGAACGTTTAACAACAACACCTAAAAATTATGCGTATTTAAAAATTGCTGAAGGATGTGATCGTCCGTGTTCATTTTGTGCAATTCCTTTAATGAGAGGTAAGCATAAATCTACTCCAATTGAAAACTTAGTTATAGAAGCTGAGAAGTTAGCTGCTAATGGCGTTAAGGAATTGATTTTAATTGCTCAGGATTTAACCTATTACGGATTAGATTTATATAAAAAGAGAAATTTAGCGGAATTATTGAAGGCTTTAGCTGCTGTTGAAGGAATAGAGTGGATACGCTTACATTATGCGTTCCCTACAGGTTTCCCTATGGATGTGTTGGAGTTGATGAAAGTAGAACCTAAAATTTGTTACTACCTGGATATTCCATTACAACATATTGCAGATGATTTATTAAAATCGATGCGTAGAGGAACTACTCAAGAAAAAACTACTAAATTAATTAAAGATTTTAGAGCTTTGGTGCCAGAAATGGCTATTCGTACAACTTTAATTGTTGGATATCCAGGGGAAACTGAAGAACATTTCCAAACACTTAAAAAATGGGTTGAGGAAATGCGTTTTGAGCGTTTAGGTTGTTTTACCTATTCTCATGAAGAAAATACACATGCCTATAATTTAGTAGATGATGTACCACAAGAAGTGAAGCAACAGCGTGCTAACGAAATTATGGATATTCAATCACAAATTTCTTGGGAATTAAACCAAGAGAAAGTTGGGAAGACTTATCGTTGTATTATTGATCGTAAAGAAGGGAATTACTTTGTAGGTAGGACAGAGTCAGATTCACCTGATGTTGATAATGAAGTATTGATTGATGCTGAGAAGTATTACTTAAAACAAGGTGAGTTTGCTGATATTAAAATTATAGAAGCAGCTGATTTTGATTTATACGGAATTGTAGAATAATCAGAATAAAAATATATTTAAAAAGAGCTTGTTTTTACAAGCTCTTTTTTTTGTTATAATTTATATAAATTACCGACAGATGATTTATATATTTTTTATAAACTACTATATTTACAAAAAACGATATTTATGTCAACAATTCCATTTAGAGCAACAAATTATTTTTCATCATTTATATGTGATTATCTAGAGGGACATGCTGATTTAAAACCTTTTTACAATCGTTTTCCAAACATTGATAATTTTTCGGCTCAAATAGAAGAGAAAAGGGTGTCAGTTCAAGGGGAGTCGAGAACTATTTTATCAAATGTTCTTAAAGAACAATATAGTGCTTTAGAAACTTCAAATTCGACGGCTAAAAATATAGAACTGTTAAAACAGCGAAATACATTTACCATTACAACCGGTCATCAATTAAACTTGTTTACGGGGCCTTTATATTTTTTATATAAAATTATCTCAACCATTAATTTATGTGAGGAGTTAAGGACAAAGCATCCTGAGCATAATTTTGTTCCGGTGTATTGGATGGCAACGGAAGATCATGATTTTGAAGAGATTAATTATTTCAATTTTAAAGGAAGTAAAGTTCAATGGAATCGTGATTTTGGTGGCGCAGTAGGGGAGCTATCAACAGAAGGTTTAGAAGATGTATTTGAAAAGTTTTCTGAAAAACTAGGGCCAGGTAAAAGCGCTACTTATTTGAGAGAGTTATTTGAAAAAGCATATTTAGGGCATTCAAATTTAGCAGACGCAACTCGGTTTTTAGCAAATGAATTATTTGGAGCATACGGATTGGTAATAGTAGATGCGAATGACAAGCAACTAAAGAAGCTCTTTGTACCTTATGTACAGCAGGAGTTACTAGAACAAACCTCTTTTAAAGCTGTTTCCAAAACTATTGCAGCCTTTCCTAGTGATTATAAGATACAAGTGAACCCAAGGGAAATCAATTTGTTTTATATCACTGAAGGAATTCGTGAACGAATTATTTTTGAAGATGACGTGTATAGTGTAAATAACACAACTATTTCATGGACTAAAAAAGAACTACTAAAACACCTCTATGAGGTGCCGGGGCGCTTTTCTCCTAATGTGTTGTTACGTCCATTGTATCAAGAAGTCGTATTACCAAACTTATGCTACATAGGTGGAGGAGGAGAATTAGCCTATTGGTTTGAAATGAAGTCAATGTTTGCCGAGTTTGGAGTAGTTTTTCCAATGTTATTATTGCGTAACTCCGCATTGATGATTACTGAAGCACAACAAAAAAAGTTAGATAAACTTAACCTATCTACTTCCGAATTTTTTTTAAAACAAACTGACTTACTAGCTCATAAAACAAAAGAGCTTTCAGAAGTTCAAATTGACTTTTCAAGTCAAAAGAAGTTTTTAAAAAATCAGTTTAAAGAGTTATACGAAATAGCAGAAAAAACTGATAAGTCATTTGTTGGAGCAGTTGCTGCACAAGAAAAAAAGCAATTAAACGGATTGGATGCTTTAGAAAAAAGACTGTTAAGAGCTGAGAAACGTAAGTTTAAAGAAAAATTGAATTCATATACTTCATTACAAGATGAATTATTTCCCAACCAAAGTCTACAAGAGCGCAATATCAATTTTTCAGAATTGTATTTGGAGTATGGTACTGAGTTGATACCGATATTGAAAAAGGAGTTGAACCCTTTGAGTGATGAGTTTGTAGTAGTTAGTTAAAACTACTTCCTTTGTTCCAACTCAATAATCTCCATGTTTTTAATATTACTTCCATCAATTTCAAAGCGAAGCATGGTACGTACTTTATGAAATCCATGTTTTCCTGTAGCGCCAGGGTTGAGGTGTAAGGATTGTAGTTTTTTATCGTATTGTACTTTTAAAATATGAGAATGACCAGCAATGAATATTTTAGGAGGATTCTTATTAATTTCTTCCCTAATATTAATATTGTATTTCCCAGGGTACCCTCCTATATGGGTAATCCATACATCCACTTGTTCACATAAAAAACGATTGTGTAACGGGAATTCTAACCGAGCAGTAGCATCATCAATATTACCGTAAACGGCTCGTAATGGTTTTAACTTTTTAATAGCATCAGTAACTTTTAAATCACCAATATCGCCAGCGTGCCAAACTTCATCAGCTAGTTTTACGTACTTTAAAATCTGCTCGTCAATAAAACTGTGTGTATCTGATAACAATAATATCTTGGTCATAATGGAATTGAAAAATTAATATACTTGGTGTAAGCACACCAGGTGTGAATTAATAATAATAGTTGTAGCTCGAGGCACCCCGATATATCGGGTCGGAACTTAAACCAGTTGGTGGAATTAACACCTCAAAAGTAACTTTTTTAGATGAATACAAGTATTTTATTTACTTTAACATCAGGTAAAATTATAATTCGTAAATCATGCCTTATATTTGCTAATCAAAAAAAATATTTTCATTGCGCTATTTTATTGAACTTTCATATAACGGAAAAAACTATCACGGTTGGCAAATACAACCTAATGCTATTTCTGTACAAGAAGTTTTAGAACAAGCTTTAAGCACCATCACACAACAAAAAATTGGAGTTGTTGGTGCAGGAAGAACTGATGCAGGAGTACATGCAACTCAAATTTTTGCACACTTTGATATTGATCAAGTTTTAGATGAACAACTTTTTGTGTACAAGTTAAATGCTGTATTACCAAAAAGTATTGTTGTAGAAGCTGTTTTTAGAGTTACGGACGATTCACATGCTCGGTTTCATGCTGTAAAACGTTCTTATGAGTATAGGATAATTACTAAAAAAGATCCTTTTTTACATGAATACACACATTTGGTCAAACTGCCGTTGGATGTTGATAAAATGAATGAAGCAGCAAAAATCTTATTGGAATACACTAACTTTAGGTGTTTTTCAAAAGTGAAGACGGAAGTGCATACGTTTAATTGTGATGTTACTCATGCCGAATGGAATTATGTAGGCAATCAATTAATATTTAGTGTTTCTGCGAATCGATTTTTACGAAATATGGTAAGAGCAATTGTGGGAACCTTGTTAAATGTTGGGTTGGGTAAAATTGAAGTTGCATCAATACATGATATTATAAAAAGTGAAGATAGAGGAGCAGCTGGCGTTTCAGTACCTGCACAAGGATTATATTTAACAAAAGTAGAATATCCAGAGAATATAGTATATGGCAAATAATTCTGCAAATACATTTAATTTTAAGCTATTTAATAGGTTATTGAAGTACACAAAACCGTATTCAGGAACTTTTTATGGTGTGTTAGTTGCTGCAATATTGTTATCTTTTTTGGCGGTTTCAAGACCTTATTTATTAAATGAGATCATAACTACTAAATTATATGAAAGTGATAAAGAAGGATTGGTAGTATTAATTTCAATACTTGCAGGAGTTTTGGTATTAGAGGTGATTATCCAGTTTTTATTTATCTTTTTCGCAAACTGGATAGGACAATCTATAATTAAAGATATCCGTATAAAATTATTTAAGCATATGCTTCATTTTAAAATGAAGTATTTTGATACCAATGCAGTTGGGAAATTGGTAACGAATGCTGTTAGTGATATTGAAAAAATAGCAGAAGTTTTTAGCCAAGGTTTTTTTGTTATTATTGGTGATTTATTAAAAATGATTGTTGTAATTATTGTAATGATGGTTACAAGTTTTGAGCTGTCATTATATGTTTTTGCAATACTCCCGTTTATTTTTATAGCTACACGAATGTTTCAGCGCGCTATGAAAGGAGCTTTTAGAGATGTCCGTTTACAAGTTTCAGCATTGAATACATTTGTGCAAGAACATGTTACCGGGATGAAAATTGTGCAACTTTTTGCTCGTGAAAATGAAGAGTATAAAAAGTTTGAAGCAATAAATGAAAAACATAAAAAAGCATGGGTAAAAACCGTTTGGTATAACTCTATATTCTTTCCCATAATAGAATTGGCATCTTCTATTACGATTGCTGTTATTTTATGGAACTCTGGAATGGATTCGTTAATGAATCATGACCTATCTAAAATTGGTATTATAGCCATGTTTGTTCAAATGACGCAAATGCTGTTCAGACCATTACGTCAATTAGCAGACAAGTTTAATACCTTACAAATGGGGTTGGTTGCAGCTAATAGAGTTTTTGAAGTTATTGATACGGATACAGCGATAATAGATGAAGGAACTGTTGAGGTTGCTAATATAAAAGGGGTTATTGAATTTAAAGAGGTTCATTTTTCCTATATACAGGGAGAGGAAGTGTTAAAAGGAGTTTCTTTCAAAGTTAATCCTGGAGAAACGGTGGCTATAGTTGGTGCCACTGGAGCTGGGAAGTCTACAATTATAAATTTATTGAGTAGGTTTTATGAGATAAATAGTGGAGATATTTTATTAGATGGGGTTTCCATAAACAATTATAAATTAAATAACTTAAGAGCTAAAGTAGCTATTGTTCTACAAGATGTTTTCTTGTTTTCGGATAGTGTGTTAAATAATATTACACTTGATGATAGTAGCATAACATTGGAGGATGTTAAAAAGGCAGCTACTGTAATAGGAGTGGATAAGTTTATTGAGCAACTTCCGAATTCTTATGAGTATAATGTAAAAGAAAGAGGGGTGATGCTCTCCACCGGTCAGCGACAATTGTTGGCGTTTTTACGAGCCTATGTAAGTAATCCTGATATTTTAATTTTGGATGAGGCAACTTCTTCTATTGATTCATATTCAGAACAATTAATTCAAGATGCTACAGCTCAAATTACTAAAAATAGAACTTCAATTGTAATAGCACATCGTTTAGCAACTGTTAAAAGTGCTGATATGATTATAGTGATGGATCAAGGTAAAGTAGTAGAAAAAGGGACTCATAAAGAGTTATTGGAAATTGACAAAGGGTATTATAAAAATTTATACGAAGTACAATTTAGTGATGTTGCCCCATCTAGTTAATTGTAAGTCAATATATTAAAAATACCCAACATTGGGTATTTTATAAACTAAAATAATGTGGTATATTTGATTATCTGCTTTTAACAAGGTAGGTAAAGTAAGTTTTTTTGGGGTAAAAAATCCTGTTAGTTATTATACTAACAGGATTTTTTTTATAATATAAATAAGATTGACTCGTAAAACAGTTAGAAAGGAAATAGTATTTTTATCTATTAAGGGTTTATCCTAAATCCTCTGTAAGTAGCTGACCCAATTCATCGGTGTCATTAAATAGTACAAACTCTCCGTTTTTGATATACGATATTTTTCCCGTCTCTTCGGAAACAATTAAAGCTAAAGCATCAGTTTTTTCTGTAATACCAATAGCGGCTCTGTGTCGTAATCCGAATCGGTTAGGGATGTTTTGACTATTTGAAACGGGTAGTATTACACGTGTTGCTGTTATGGAATTCCCTTCAATAATAGCCGCCCCATCATGTAAGGGGCTATTTTTATAAAAGATACTTTCTAATATAGGCTGTGTTAATGAAATGTTCATTTCATCACCAGTATTTTTCACAAAATCAAGATTGTTTTTACGCTCAAAAACAAGTAAAACACCTGTTTTGGTGGTTGCTAATTTTATGCAGGCAGTTAGAATAGCATCTACGTTTGTTGTAGATTTTAATTTGGTTTGTAAAAAGTTGAAGTTTTGTAGCAGTTTACTGTCAGTGAAAAATTTGGTTGACCCAATCATCAATAAAAACTTTCTTATTTCTTGTTGAAATACAACAATTAAGGCAAATACACCTACACTGATAAACTTTCCTAAAATACTACTTAACACATCCATGTGTAAGGCTTTGGTAAGTTCCCAAATTAGATAGATGACTACAATACCGATAAATATGTTTATGGCAACTGTTCCTTTTACTAACCTATACACATAATACAATAGTAGGGCGACTAAAGTAATGTCAAGCAAATCTAAGAGTGTAAATTCTAAAATATTAAATAGTTCCAAATGCGTATGTGTTTATGTAAAAATAGGTAAATATTTATAAAAACTGTCTATAAACTGCAGTCACAATCGGGTAATGATTTTACGTTGTAAATAAAAACCTTCTTGTTAATTTTTATAGTATCACTTTGTACTGCTTCTATGAAATTAATAAATTCTCGATATTCTAAAAAATTAATGTTTTCATCAAAATTTAAATGAATCATTGCTGGTCTACCTTCTGCAGCAAAATCAACAAATTCTTTTACATAGGAAATGAGTTCATCTTCGAAAACTTCAACACCTTCAAAAGTGATTTTATGCTTCAAACTCAAATTTAAAGTGATGTTAAAGTAAGGAGCATAAGTATCAGGATGTTTTTTTAAATAGAATTTTGAAAACTCAGTATTTGGCAATCGGTTATACTCGTTTGTATAACTAATTTCTTTCTTTTCTAATTGAATTTTATGAGTGGTATTCGGTTGAAAAAAAGAATCCGAAGCTTCCTTTAAAAGTATATCTGAAGGAATTATTAAAGTGCTTTTTTTGCAAGAAACTACAGTTATTATTATAAGAAATAATATTTTTTTCATCAGAATGTTATTGGTGCGTTAATTTATGTATTAAATCTACACATTCTTGAGCTTCTTTTACATCATGAACTCTTAAAATATTGGCTCCTTTGTATACAGAAAGTGTATTTAAAGCAGTAGTTCCGTTTAGGGCATTTCTAGCATCACTATTTAAGGTTTTATAAATCATTGACTTTCTGGAAACTCCTACTAATAAAGGTAATTCAATGTTTTTAAATAATTCCAACTCATTTAAAAGTTGAAAATTATGGGTATTGGTTTTTCCAAATCCAAATCCTGGATCAATAATTAAGTCGTTTATTCCATAGCTTCTTGCTAATGCAATTTTTTCTGAAAAGTAAAATAATACTTCCTGAGTTATATTGTTGTAAACAGGTTTTTCTTGCATATTTTGTGGAGTCCCCTGCATGTGCATCATGATATAAGGAACATTTAATTTACTGACGGTTCTGAACATTTCATGATCCATATTTCCTGCAGAAATATCATTTATCAAAGCGGCCCCTTCTTCAATACATTTTTTGGCAACATTACTTCTGAAAGTGTCTATTGAAATGAGGATATTAGGATGTCGAGAAATTAATGCTTTAACAATAGGAATAATTCGCTCTAATTCTTCTTCTTCTGAAATATGTTTTGCCCCAGGTCGGGAACTATATGCACCAATATCAATAAATGTGGCACCATCGTTTAGCATTTTATCTACTAGAGAAAACACTTCTTTTTCATTAGCGTATTTTCCACCATCATAAAACGAATCAGGAGTAAGGTTCAAGATTCCCATAATTTTGGGAGTGGTTAAATCAATCAGTTTCCCTTTACAATTAATAGTCATAGCGTGTTTTTCAATTTATATGCGAAATAAAAGTGATATTACTGTTGTTAATCAACAAAAAATCAACGAAATTTACGCAAATTATACATAGTATCGATGCAAAAAACAGCGAAACAATACAATGAGGTTTTAAATGTTTGCAGGACCTTGTTTATCAATAAAATGAAAGATTACGGAAGTGCATGGAGAATTTTGCGTTTACCATCATTAACCGATCAGATATTTATCAAAGCACAGCGAATAAGAGGCTTACAACAAAATGCTGAAAGAAAGGTTGATGAAGGGGAGGAATCAGAATTTATAGGAATTATTAACTATTCTATAATGGCTTTAATTCAGTTAGAAAAAGGAGTAGTGGAACAACCTGATTTAAATTTAGATGTAGCAACACTGTTGTATGACGAGCATTTTAAAATCACTAGAGAATTAATGGAGGCTAAAAACCATGATTATGGAGAAGCTTGGAGGGAGATGCGAATTTCTTCTTTAACCGATTTGATTTTACAAAAGCTATTACGTGTTAAGCAAATAGAAGACAATAAAGGAAAAACATTAGTTAGTGAAGGGATTGATGCTAATTATCAGGATATGATTAACTATTCAGTTTTTGCATTGATTTTAATGAAAGAACAAGAAGAAGGTTAAACAATATTCGGTCGCAGTCAGCAGTATTTAATTATTAAGAAAGATCATATGAAAAGCACATTACTATACATTTCACGATTACTTGTAGGAAGTTTATTGATAATTTCAGGTGTTATTAAAGCAAATGATGCTTTAGGGTTTTCATATAAATTAATTGAATATTTTACGGAAGGAATATTAGGGATGGAGTTTTTACAACCCTACACTTTAGTAATGGCTGCCAGTATTTGTATATTAGAAATTCTATTAGGAGTAGCATTGATATTTGGATTAAAAGCAAAATTGACAACAACATTAAATGTATTAATGATGTTGTTTTTTACATTTTTAACATTTTATTCAGCTTATTTTGACAAAGTAAAAGATTGTGGTTGTTTTGGTGATGCTTTAAAATTAACACCTTGGGAATCGTTTTCAAAAGATGTAGTATTGTTGTTCTTTTCGGTAATACTATTCCTGTTCAAAAAACAAATTTTCCCAAATAAAAAAAGAGAAGATTTAAAATACATTATCCCGTCATTATTACTTATTGTTTTATTTTCAGTTGGTGTAACAGGATGGTGGTTTCCAGTGGTATTTTCAATAATAGTATTTGTTTTAATGCTAGTGATCAAACGTTTTGATAAAAACCAATGGAGGTTATTAAGTTTAAGCTTAATTGCATCATTGGTATTTACAGTGTATTGTTACAATCATTTGCCTATAAAAGATTTTAGACCATATAAAATAAATGCAAATATTGTAGAAGGAATGGTTGTGTCACCTGATGCATTGCCAGAGATCACTGAGTATAATTGGAAGTTTAACGTTAATGGAGAAGAGAAAATATTTCAAACAAAAGGTTCTTATCCAACAGTTGAAGGAGGTACTTATATAGATGTAACAACAGAAGTAATAAGAGCTGCCGAAGAACCAAAAATTCATGACTTCATGATTGAGGGAGAAAATGATGATACTGAGTTGTTTCTATCTAAAGATAAGGTACTAGTAGTTGTTGCTTATGATTTTGCAAAATCTAGTGATGAAGGGTTTAAAGTGATTAAAAGAACTACAGACGAAGCGTTAAAAAAAGGATATACAGTTATAGGAATGACTGCTGAAACACAAGAAAGTAGAGCAGCTAAAGTTGCTGAGTACGATTTGAATTTCCAGTTTTATTTCTGTGATGGAATCACATTAAAAACTATTGTTCGTTCCAATCCAGGTATATTTGAAATGGATAAAGCAACTATAAAACAAAAATTACATTGGAGAGATATTGATAAGCTATCATTATAAATTAATGTAACTAATAGTATTAAAATCATGAAAAAAATTGCCCTATTATTTTTATTGATTACCACGATTTCTTTCGCTCAAAAAAAGAAAAAACGATGGTCTGACGACCTTGTTGCAAAGGAAAGGCCTACAATTCCTTTTGAAGAAATTAAGCCTTTTGTGACACAAGGAAAATATATGATAACTTATGCAGCTGGAGATTTTAATGGAGATAAGAAAATTGATGCCATTCTTGTTTTAGGAGATTTAAATGAGGTAAGTAAGTATAAAAGTGATGAAATTAAGTCAAAAAGAAATCTACTTATTTTAAAGAGGAATGATGCTGGAAAGCTTGAAATAATGCATGAAAATGAAGATATCGTATATTGTTATTCTTGCAATTCCCCTCAAGGGAGTCCATTAACTTCAATAGTCTTTTCAGGAAATACTTTTGCAGTAGAGCACGAAGCAGGGAAAGCAAACAGATGGACACGCATCATTACTTTTGAATATGATAGAGAAAAGGAATTATGGTGGTTAATAAAAGACGCTTCTTCATTATACAATATTATGAATAGCAAAGGTTTTCAATCAGAAGTGAAAACTCAATATGATTTTGGCTTTATTTACTTTGAATATTATGATGCCTTCTCGGATGATTTAACTAAACAATCTAAAAAGTAATTGTTACACTATCTTTTAAATAAAATTGGCTATGCATTGTTAACACTTTTTGGTGTTATAACAGTTATCTTTTTCTTGTTTAATATTCTTCCTGGAGATCCTGCAAAAATGATGTTGGGGCAAAATGAAAGTAGTGAACAGGTTGCTGCCATAAAAAAGAAGTTTGGTTTTGATAAACCCTTATCAACGCAATATCTTTATTATTTAAACGATTTATCACCGCTGTCATTTCATAGTATTGACTCGGATAACTATACTAATTTAGCAACGGGTAAATATAGAGCGGTAGAGTTGTTTGCGATTTCAAATACTACTATAGTGTTAAAAAAGCCCTATTTAAGGGAGTCATTTGCTAAATCAGGTAAGTCGGTTGCTCAAATTATTTCAGAAACATTACCAAATACTGCTGTACTTGCAGTAGCTTCTATTTGTATTGCTTTACTTATAGGGGTGATATTAGGTGTTTTTTCTGCTTTATTTAAAGATTCATGGATTGATAAAGGAATTCAAATATTTAGCATATTAGGGATGAGTGTTCCTTCTTTTTTTAGCGCAATACTATTTGCGTGGTTATTTGGTTATGTTTTGCATAAATACACCAATTTAGAAATGACAGGAAGTTTATATGAATTGGATGACTTTGGAGAGACGGTACATTTAAAATTAAAAAATCTGATTTTACCAGCATTAGTTTTAGGAATTCGTCCGTTAGCAGTAGTCATACAATTAATGCGTAATTCATTATTAGAAGTATTTAACCAGGATTATATCAGAACTGCTCGAGCAAAAGGACTATCGGAATTTTCAATTATAAAAAATCACGCTATAAAAAATGCTATGAATCCTGTGGTAACAGCAATTTCTGGTTGGTTTGCCTCCTTGCTTGCAGGTGCTGTTTTTGTAGAGTATATTTTCAATTGGAACGGATTAGGAAAAGAAATTGTTGATGCTTTAAATAATTTGGATTTACCAGTTATTATGGGTTCTGTAATTGTTATAGCAAGTATGTTTGTAATTATTAATATTTTTGTCGACATAATATATGGATGGTTAGATCCTAAAATAAGATTGAATTAAAAGATAAAATATCATGAGAAAATTTGAGATTGCTTTAATAGCACTAATAACAATAATAGTTAGCGCATGCGCACAAGATAAAGTCGCATTCCCACAGGAAGCACTTTCTGCTAAATTGACTAGTTTAGATGGTAAAAATGCAACATTAGAATCGGTTTTAGAGAGTCATAAAGGGAAAACCATAGTATTAGATATTTGGGCTTCCTGGTGTGGTGATTGTTTAAAAGGATTGCCTTTGGTAAAAAAACTACAAGAGCAAACTAAAAGTGATGATGTGGTATATGTATTTTTATCAGTAGATAAAAAACAAAAAAGTTGGAAATCGGCTATAGAGAAAAGAAATATTGTAGGAGATCATTTTTTGGTAAGTTCTGGGTCTATGAAAGGATCTTTGGGAAAATCGATTGATTTAGATTGGATTCCACGCTATATGGTTGTAGGAAAAGACGGGGCTATAAAATTATATAGGGCAGTAAAGGCTAATGACTCTAAAATTTTAGAGGCTATTAATGAAGATAAATAAACTTCTATTGAAGTAATATTATAAAAGACAAGAAATTACATGAGAAAGAATATTGTTGCAGGAAATTGGAAAATGAATAATGATTTAAAGGAAACTAAGTCATTGTTAAAAGATCTTAAGAAGGGATTGAAAAAAATGCCTTTAAAAAATACGAAAGTAATCGTTGCTCCAACATTTGTAAATTTAGGTATAGCAGTAGCTGAAACTAAAAAGTCAAAAATAAAAGTGGCTTCTCAAAATATGCATGCTGCCAAAAACGGTGCTTATACAGGAGAGGTTTCTGCAGATATGTTAAAAAGTATTAAAGTAAAAACTGTTATTTTAGGGCATAGTGAACGTCGAGCTTATTTTGGAGAAACAGATGCGGTTTTAAAAGAAAAAGTTGACAGTGCTTTGGCACAAAACATGAAAATTATTTTCTGCTTCGGAGAGGAGTTAAATGACCGTAAAGAAAACAATCATTTTAAGTTGGTCGAAAGTCAAATTAACAATGCTTTATTTCACTTACCTGAAACGGCTTGGAAAAAAATTGTTTTGGCATACGAGCCAGTTTGGGCTATTGGTACTGGTGAAACAGCAACTCCGGAGCAAGCACAAGAAATGCATGCATTTATCAGAAAAACTGTAGCCGATAAATATACTAATGAAATAGCAGAAAATGTATCTATTTTATATGGAGGGAGTGTAAAGCCAGCAAATGCAAAAGAAATTTTTTCAAATACTGATGTAGATGGGGGATTGATTGGAGGAGCAGCTTTAAAAGCAGCAGATTTTTTAGCAATAATAGCATCTATATAAAATGAGTACACCAATATACATAGGATATACTTTTGAGATATCACCAAGAGAACCAGGAACAGAAATTTTAATAGCGGAATTAGGATTTGCAGGTTTTGAGAGTTTTGTTGAAAATGAAGCAGGAGTAATAGCTTATATTCAGAAGCCTGAATGGAATGCAGCTATATTAGATGATATCTATATTTTAACAAACGATGAGTTTACAATTTCATACACTTCTGAAGAAATTGAACAAGTAAACTGGAATAAGGAATGGGAAAAAAACTTCCAAGCTATTGAAGTAGATGGAATATGTGCTGTTAGAGCGCCTTTTCATGAAAAAACAGATGTAGCGTATGATATTGTAATTGAACCAAAAATGAGTTTTGGTACCGGTCATCATGAAACTACACATATGATGATTCAGCATATTTTAAAACTAGATTTCAAGGGGAAGTCGGTTTTAGATATGGGTTGTGGAACGGGAATTTTAGCAATATTGGCTGAAATGAAAGGAGCTACCACTTTAGATGCTATTGATATTGACAATTGGTGTTATCTAAATACTGTCGAGAATATTGAGCGTAACAATTGTCATAACATTAAAGCTTATGAAGGTGAAGCTAGTTTATTGGCAGGCAAAAAATACGATATCGTTATAGCAAACATTAATAGAAACATTTTATTAAAGGATATTACTACGTATGCAGCCTGTTTAAATGAAAACGGAACCTTACTATTAAGCGGATTTTATAGAGAAGATATCCCGTTAATTTCTGAAGAATGTGGGAAGCATCAATTAAATTTTGTAGAAAATATTGAAAGAAACAACTGGGTAGCAGTTAAATACGTAAATTTGTAATATAATTTAGGAAGTTATGAGTGTTCAAGAACAAGTATTAGAAGAAGTATCCCTGAAAAGTAAGGAAACAAAAAGTAATGAGATTGTTTTATACAACGATGAAGTAAATAGCTTTGATCATGTAATAGATTGTTTGATTGCTACTTGTGGGCATGAACCATTACAAGCTGAACAATGTTCATTAATCGTACATTATAACGGGAAATGCACGGTAAAAACAGGTGAGTTAAAAGATTTAAAAATACAATGCACAAAGTTGTTAGAAGCAGGTTTAAGTGCTGAAATAATTTAACTATTTCAATAGTTAGCAAAAGGCTCTAATTTTAGTATTAGAGCCTTTTTTTATGCAAATAGTTATTTGTATTACTTTCTAAAGTGGAAAATATTGACTAACTTAAGGTGTATTTAATTTTATAAAAAAAATAGATATGTTTAAGCAATTATTTAACTTGGTTAAGAATATTTTTTCACAAGAACCATTAGAGGAAGCAATTTCTGTAGAATTTTCAATTTATGATGCCATAATAGCAGGTGTTTTTTTGGTAGTTGTTTGGTGGTTAGTGTTTTATTAGAATTGATGTGATATAAAATGAAAAAACCCTAACAATTTTTAATTGTTAGGGTTTTTTTGTGACCTCGGAAGGATTCAAACCTTCAACCTCCACAGCCGTAATGTGGTGCACTATTCAGTTATGCTACGAGGCCGTTAAGCGTGTGCAAATATAGTTATATTCTGTAATTACGAAACTAAAAATGAAAGTTTTTTTAAACTTTTTTTGATAAAAATTCTTGTAAGATTTTTTTTGCGGAAATGGCGTCTTCTTCAAAGATAAAAAGATCGTTGTCATTGTGTCCAGCAATGAATCCTGCTAATCGTGAAGATTCCGTATTATTCTTTATAATACAGCTAATATCAGCCTTTTCGAGCTCGAATTTAATAGCGTTAAGAATAATGTTTGAACCTTGGTGTAGTTTGATATGTTTCGAGTGGTTATCCATAGTACGTTGATTTATACTAAAGATACAAAATATATGTAGAAATTAATAGGAGCTGCGTATAAATAAACAAATGATTTCAAACACAATATAGTGTTAGTCTAAAGCTCTTTTTGTTGCATATATTCGCCAAGCAAGTATGATTAACTGAACTTTATTAGCTTTACTTAAATCAAGTCTTCTTTTTGAAAAACTAGGCAACACAGCCTTATTGATTTTTGCGATGATTTTAAAAAGTTGTTTTTTCAAGGGAAGCTTATTTCGTGCAAAAATAAAAAACTCGTTCAATTTGAACGAGTTTTTTAGGTATATATTTAAAGTATTACTTTTTTGTTGTTGCAATAATTGCACCGTCTTTAGCTTTTTTACCGTACAAGCTTTTTGCGGTATCAGGCTTTAAAAAGTCAACAGACTGCAATTTGTCAGATTTAGCTAATTCATCCAATTTTTTAAAGTTAGCTTTTTTACCATCAATCATAATTAGTTTTTCAATTTTAGGATCATCTACAAAATGAAATTTTTGTTCATGATGTTTGTTTGCCCATTGATGATTTTCATGATCTTCGTTTTCATCATCCTCATAATCAAAGTCGAAATCAAAATTGTTTAATTTGATAACCATTCTTTTACCATCATCATCTTCTTCAAAAATAAATGCATCTTTAATTTGATCCTTGATTTCATCAAAATTAAATGTTTTTCCATTAATGGTTAATTTGTGTTTGTCATCATCAAACGAGAAGTCAAAATGTTTAGATAGGGAATGGGTGCCATTAAAACTAAAGTTTTTAGAATCTGTTGAAGTAATATATAGTGAGTTCTTTTCTGCTCCTAAGTTAATTGTGCTAATTGGATTATCGCTTGATAGTGAAGTATTAGATTCGTTGCCATTATCATCTTTTAATTTGATTTTTATAGCGACAATTTCATTGCTTTTATTGCGTTTGATACCTGAAAACCTAGCTTCAATGTTGTGTTTTTTTAATGTTTTCACTATTGTTTTAAATTCACTATCCTCGGTGTTTTTGTCAATAGTAACTTTAATTTCACCATTCTGTGTGGTGTGAATTTCACCATTATTTGGTGCTCTGTGCATTCCAAACGAAGGTGTAATTAAGGCTGTCGTAAGCGCTAGGGTTATTAGCCCGTTTTTTAAAATTGATGAGTTCATAATGTGTTTTTTAGTTAGTGAGCTTTTGTCACGTAAATAATTGATTACTATAAAAATACATTAAAAAAGTGTCGGTTTGTGTTAATGAAAACTAGTTTAGCATAGTTTTAACGTTTATATAACGGTTGTTTATTATAACTTTTATTCTAATAAAAAGATCTATAAAAACGAGTGGGATTTATAAGCTGTTAAAGGCTAATCTTACTAAAAAAGTGATTTTTAAAATCTGAAATCAATATTCGTAAATCTTAATTCTTATGGTATCTTCGCAAAAAAATAATTAAATGGAGAGTATACTATTTTTAATAGGTGGGTTGGTTTTACTGGTGTTAGGTGGAGATTATTTAGTGAAAGCATCAGTAGGGTTATCATTTAAATTAAATATCTCTAAAATGGTAATCGGGATGACAGTAGTTTCGTTTGCTACTTCTGCGCCTGAGTTATTAGTAAGTTTACAAGCTGCATTAGTTGGTTCTCCAGCAATAGCAATTAATAATGTTGTAGGATCTAATATTGCAAATATTGCTTTGGTTTTAGGAGTTACTGCATTAATAGGTCCTATTGCAATTGATAAATCGTTTTATAAATTAAATTGGCCAGTGATGGTTGGTTTTTCATTATTACTATATTATTTCTTATGGAATGATAACAAGCTTGATACTATTGAAGGAGGAATTTTATTATTAGGGTTAATTGCCTTTTTAATCGTCTTAATTAAAACATCTAAAGGGGAAGAGGTGCCAGAAGAAGTAGACGATGCATTAGCAACGGTAGGTTATCCAAAAATATTATTGTGGTTAGTGCTAGGTGGGCTTGCTTTGTATTTTGGGTCTGATTTGTTAGTGGATGGAGCAATAGACTTGGCTACTAAAATAGGGGTAAGTAAAGCGGTAATATCCGTAACTGTGATCGCAATTGGTACAAGTGTTCCTGAATTGGCAGCATCAGTAATAGCTGCATTAAAAGGAGAGAAAGCAATATCTATAGGGAATTTAATAGGATCTAATATCTTTAATATTGCATCGGTTTTAGGATTGACCAGTATGATTAAAAACATTCCTGTTACAGAACCTCAAATACTTACCAATGATATTTTCTGGATGTTAGCTATTGCAATAGGGTTATTGCCTCTTGTTCTATTACCAAAGAAGTTTGTTGTAACTCGTTTTAAAGGGGGATTGTTATTAGTTGCTTATACGGTATTTATTTATCTAGCATTTGCTTAATAAATACTTTCTGAAAGATGTTATAAGTGTTTTTTAATAGGGAATAAAATAGTTAAATTAAAAAGCCGCTAAATGTACATTTAGCGGCTTTTATATATAGTAAAGTTTTCTCTTTTTACTTTAGTTTATCACAAACTGGCTTAACAGTTTGAATGATTCTTGAAGCAATTTTGTATGGATCACCATTTGAAGCAGGTCTTCTGTCTTCTAAGTAACCTTTCCATCCATTATCAACTGTTAAAATCGGGATTCTAATAGAAGCTCCTCTGTCAGAAATTCCGTAACTGAAATCAGTGATAGAAGCAGTTTCATGCAATCCTGTTAAACGTTGGTCGTTATGAGCTCCGTAAATATCAATATGTTCTTTAGTAACGGGTCTAAAAGCTTCACATACTTCCATGTAAATCTCTTTAGATCCACAAGTTCTTAAAACTGTATTAGAGAAATTTGCGTGCATTCCAGAGCCATTCCAATCACCTTTTACGGGTTTTGGGTGGTATTCAATATAATAACCATATTGCTCTGTTAAACGGTCTAATAAATATCTTGCAATCCATATTTCATCCCCCGCTTTACGAGCACCTTTAGCAAACAATTGGAATTCCCATTGTCCAGAAGCAACTTCTTGGTTGATTCCTTCAAAGTTTAAACCAGCAGCAATACATAAATCAGCATGTTCTTCAACAAAATCTCTTCCATGAGTATTTTTGCCTCCTACTGAACAGTAATACATACCTTGTGGCCCAGGGTATCCCCCTACAGGGAATCCTAAAGGAAGCATGGTTTTGGTATCCATTATGAAATATTCTTGTTCAAAACCGAACCAGAAATCATTATCTTTATCATCAATTGTAGCACGAGCATTTGATTCATGAGCAGTACCATCTGCATTCATAACCTCAGTCATTACTAAATAACCATTAACCCTTGCAGGATCTTGGTAAATAGCTACAGGTACTAAAACGCAGTCAGAAGAATCTCCAGAAGCTTGCTTTGTTGATGAACCATCAAAAGACCAGTTTTTAAGCTCTTCAATTGTACCTTGAAAATCTTCATGCTCTTCAACTTTAGTTTTACTTCTTAAATTTTGAGTTGGTTTGTAACCATCTAACCAAATGTACTCTAATTTTATTTTAGCCATAATGAATAAAAAATAGTTGTGTGTTGTTGTGTAAAAAATTAAAGATGCAAATATAGGATATTTTGTTTTAGTGTTCTAAGAAAAATTGATTGTGTTTAAAGATGATTTTAATTTTACGGTAGAATAAATTTCTGCATTATTAATAGATTATCTTTTTGTTCCAATCTATAACTATGATAAATATTGATTAAAGTATTGATTGAAGGAATATTTTGTAGTTATCTACTATAAAATACGAAAAAAAAAATAAACTTAAAATTTTGAAAATCAGCGTGTTGTAATTACCTTTGAGTGTTTCTAAAAAGTATTTCATTTTTTTAGATTTTATGACTTAACCCGTCACTTCACAATTTCATAATTAAACTCTTTCCCTAAGAGTATTTACTTCTCAATTAACATTACTTCCCCAAGTATACATGAGCTAATTTGTTATTAAACAATGGGTTCATTTTTAAGATGTATTTAATAACCAATAAATATTTTAATTATGAAAAAAGTAATTTTAACTTTAGTATTTGCTGTGTTTACTGCCTTTGCGTTTGCACAACAAGCACCAACCTACGGGTGTGGTGGAAATGATGGTGGACATGATCACCAGAGATGTATTGATATAAATCAGCGTACGGATCAATGTTCTCCACAACCAGACGGGCCACATGTATTATGTTGGTCTGATTTACGAGCAGCGTTACGTGCCGGAGCCAGTTATTCTCAAATTTTACAGACCGATAAAAATAGTAAGGCTACTGTAAATCAAATGGGAGGAAATGTTTCTTTAATATTTCAAAAAGGGACTTCGTATTCTAAGCAAAATACAGTAACTATTAATCAATCTGACGGAGGTAGTATGTCTAAGAAAAACATATCGATGGTATCTCAGACAGGTAAAGGAAATAATGCTGACGTAACCCAAAGTGGTATAAGAAATATATCTGATATAGATCAGTTTGGTGAAGACAATGACGCTACAGTTAAACAAAGCGGACATAGACATATTTCTGATGTAGATCAACAAGGAGAAGGAAACAAAGCTTTAGTTGTACAAGTAGACTGTAAAAACAGAGCAAAAGTTTTTCAAAAAGGATGTAGTAATGATTCTGATCAACAACAAAGTGCAAGACAAAACTTGGTTTGTGCTAAACAAATTGGTCATGATAATGAATCTGATCAAAAACAATCAGGTATTGGTAAGAATTTAGCGAAAGTACGTCAAGGTAAGCTTTCTAGTTACGCGTATTGGAACAAAGCAAGTCAAACACAAGTTGGATTTAGAAACAGTGCATATATAGATCAAGATGGTGTAGGGAATACTGCTACGCAAGTACAAACAAAAAGATTTAATTATGCAGAGGCTGATCAAGATGGTTTAGGTAATAAATCACTTCAAGATCAGTTAGGTAGAAGAAATGAAGCGCTTGTTGTTCAATTTGGTATAGCTAATGATGCAAGTCAAAAACAAGTAGGTAACCGAAACATGGCATTAAGTTACCAAATTGGATTTGCGAATGTAACAAAATCTAATCAAGCGGGTAATAATAATTATTCATTTGCAGGTCAGTTAGGACTATTTAACTACGCAGACATAAAACAAGTGGGAGGAGATCAAGTAAGTTATGCTGGGCAAATAGGTTCTGCTAACGTTGCAATTGTTACACAAATTAAATAATTAAATTTAAATAAAAACAAGCCCGATTAAAGGGTTTGTTTTTTTAATATTTTAAATAAAAAGAAGATGAAAACGATAAATACTTTAATACTGTGTTTTTTAGGGTTTTTTTTAGGATATACTCAAAACTATAATGAAAGTAATGTAGTATTAGAACAAGAACGTATGCTGTATTCAAACTATTTAAAGAAAGAGTCTATTTTAAAAAAAGATTTAACTAATGTAGTTTTTATTGCTCAGCAAGGGAAAGATAATATTTCAAGAATAAATATTAAAGCACAGCAAAGTAATATTAGTGTAAGTCAAAAAGGAAATGAAAACAAGGTAAATATAGATGTGCATGCAAGAGTTGTTAATGAAACTATTATTCAAATAGGTTCAGGAAATATATTTCAAGATTATAATCATTTTAATAACAAATCACATAAGATGGATGTATATCAGGAAGGGAATAATCAAAGAATATTTGTTAATGGAGCTAACAGTATTAGTAAAGATTTAAAAATTATTCAAAAAGGAAATTATAAAACAATATTTATTAATAATTTTTAAAAATAGTTTTTAGCATGAGAAAAATTGTACTTGGTATATTGTTATTGTTTTCAGTTCAGGTGATTGGTCAATTTTTAAATAGAGATGTAAAAGCAATAATAGAGGTGGTTAAATCTGAAAAAATATTTGAAATTACTTCTAAGGCAGAAAATATTTCTAATATTAATCAAAGTTTACTATATGAATTAAAAGTTTTTAAAAAAAATATACGCTCAGGAAATGTTAGTGAAAATTCTCAAACAGGTAGATTTGTAATTTCTCCTAAAGATATTAAAAAATTATCCTTTACTGCTATTGATAGCAATAATGAAAATGATCAAGTAATAATCTTACTCCTTATAAGAAACTTAGATAATGAAATTATTGGTAAGGATAGAAAATTAATTGTAGATAACATTATAATTAATAGTGAAGAAAATACAATTACATTAAAAAGGAAACCGAAAGACGGAATAAGACTACCAGGAGTTGTTTTAGAACGAGTGAAAACCAAACCAGGAAGAGATTTCTATGGTTTTTTTTATAGCCAATTTTTAAGTTATAATTTTAAAGATAGCAGAACTGTAATAGTTGAAGAAATTTTTTCTAGAGGAAGAACAACTAAAATTCAGGTAAAAATAGATAATATAAAAGTATATGAATTTTTTGTGCAACCCAAAACCGATTATCTAAAAAATCATGCAGCTGTAGCTGTAAAAATAGCGCATAATTTTTTTAGCAAGAAAGAGAAGGATTATATTGTTAAATATTAATGTTTTTCGTATATTGTATAAACAGTTTATCAACTGTAACGCCCTCCCAATCTACTTTTTTGAGCATAATTGAAATTTGCAATGTGTAGTTATTATCAATCCTACTGATAGTAATAGTTTAAGTAAAATTATATATAATTTTTATATGTACATGTTTAAATTTAAAATAAAAAGTTATGAAAAAAAGTATCGTATTTTTTTTAATTTTTCTTTTCAGTGCTTCTTATGGAGCTTTGGCGCAAGAGTTTGTTTATAAGCCAATTAACCCATCTTTTGGAGGAGAAACATTTAATTATCAATGGTTGTTAAGTTCTGCTGAAGCTCAAAATTTTTATGAAGAGTCAGAAGTAGATGATGAACCTACAGAATTAGAGCAGTTTACTGAAAATTTGAACAGACAATTACTTAGCAGGATTAATCAAGCATTACTTAATAGTCAAGTTAGTATCGAAGAAGGGTTAGAGCCAGGTGTTTACAATTTTGGTAGCTTAAATGTCCAAGTATACGAATCAACTGGAGGTCTAGTTGTAGATGTGCTCGATATTAATACCGGAGAACAAACTCAAGTAATAATTCCTAATTAAATTGTATGTTTAAAGTTGTATTTAAAGTACTAGTTGCTAGTTTTTTGTGTACCTCATGTGGAGCGTATTTCAATCAGCCAGTAACAGTGTCGAAAGCAGTTTTGGGTGAAGGAACTCAAAACACAAAAGAGCTTAAAAAACTACCAGAACCCGATAATAAAATTGTGGTTGGGGTGTATAATTTTAGAGATCAAACAGGCCAATATAAAATGCTTGAAAATGGGAGTAGCTTTAGTACTGCTATAACACAAGGCTCTACCACAATTTTATTAAAAGCGTTAGAAGATTCTAAATGGTTTACTGCAATAGAACGTGAGAATTTAAATAATTTATTGAATGAAAGAAACATTATTCGTTCTACAAGACAAGAATATAGAAAATCCTCTAATCCAGATGAACCAGAACTAGACCCCTTGTTATACGCTGGTGTTTTGTTAGAAGGTGGAATAGTTTCTTATGATACAAACATCTTAACAGGTGGTTTTGGTGCGAGGTATTTTGGTATTGGAGGTTCCACAAAGTATAGACAAGATAGAATTACAATTTATTTAAGAGCAATTTCTACTTCTAGTGGAGAGATTTTAAAAACAATATATGTTTCAAAAACAATACTTTTCCAATCGATGGACGCAAGTTTTTTCAGATATGTAAAGTTTAAACGATTATTAGAGGTTGAAACTGGTATTACTAAAAAAGAGCCTTTACAAATGGCAGTAACGGAAGCTATTGAAAAAGGAGTTGAATCACTTGTAATAGAAGGTCTAAAAGATGGTTTATGGACTTGTAAAGCTAGTGAAAGTGAATTAAAAGATCTTATAGCTAATTATGATGAAGAAAAAGAGGAGGCAAATTCAAGAGAAATCTATGATAGAATTCAAAAGGATAGAAGGGCTAAAAGTGCATTTGAATTAAGTGCTGGTGGTACTCTTTTCGATGGAGATTATACCCATCCTAAATTAGAAATTATGCCCGTTAAAGTTGGGTACAAAAGATATTTGAATAAATATCTTAATTTAGGATTAAACTACGCCAAATTTAATTTGGCTAATAGAGATATACACAATTATAGGACCACATATGGTTTTATGTCTATTGATTTAAAAGCTGAATTTATACTATTACCTTCTGATCAGTATTCTCCATTTTTATTTGCAGCAGGTGGGGTAAATGCTTCTAACTATTTTAAAGAAGTAGATCCAAAAATAGAATATGGTTTAGGCTTTGAATACCTTTTGTCTGAGAATATGGGGTTAAAAATATACGGTGGGCATAATTTAGTTTTAAGCGACAAACTTGATGGAATTGAATCAGGTAAAAGAGATGATTTTTATTGGAGATTTGGATTGGGGGTTAACTATTACTTAACAAAATCAACGAAATTTAAAAGTGAAAATGGGTTATCTCGTAAAGAGCAAAGATTAAAACATAAATTAGAGAGAAGACAACAAAAGGAGTTAAAAAGAACTAAATAATCAAAATATTAAACACTATAAGAAATGAAAAAATATATAATTTATCTTTTTATAATACCAATGTTAGCTATCTTAGATTCTTGTAGTGAGGAGACTATAGCTTCTTTTGGAGCCGGTATATTGACAGGGACTGTTGTTGAAGAGGGAACAAATACTCCATTGGAAAATGCAAAAATAACAATTGTATCTACTAATGTTTCAACATTAACCGATGCAAATGGAATATATTCTATTCCTAACGTACCGGAAGGACAACAATCAATTTCATCTGAAAAGGATGGTTACCTTGCTTCTTTCGAAGCTGTTACTGTATTGCCAGGAGAAAGTTTGAACGTTGTTATTGAAATGGCGCTTGAAACAACGACTAATGATTCACCAGAGCAACCTATACTGACAAGTCCTGATGACAATGCTACTGATTTAGGATTAAGCGTAGATTTAACTTGGACATCATCAGACCCGGAAGAAGATACTTTGGTTTATAAAATTGAATTGAGAAATGATCAGAATTCTGATTTGTTAACATTTGAAGATGTCAGTGAGCTGACTTATACTTTAACAAATTTAAATTATGGGTACAAGTATTTTTGGCAAGTAAGTGTTAGTGATGGTATTAATCCAGAAGTATGGAGTACAACAAGATCATTTGAAATATCAAACAATCCTAGTCATAGATTCCTTTTTGCGAGAGATATAGATGGTAATTCGGTCGTTTTTTCAGGAGACCTTGATAGTAATGATGATCCTATAGAATTACAATTAACCTCAAGTGGTAATAATAGTTGGAGACCACGTAAAAATTTAAGTAATGATTTAATTGCTTTTTTAAAAAGCGAAGGAACAGAAACACATCTGTTTTCTATGAACCCAGATGGTTCAGATATTCAACAAATAACTAATGCAGTTCCTGTGGCTGGTTCGGATTTAGAGAAAATTGATTTTTGTTGGTCTAACAATGGAGCAAAATTATTATATACAAATTTTGATAAATTATATAGCATTAATAAAGATGGTAGTGGACTAGTGTTAATCTATCAAACATTAGACGGCAGCTTTATTTCGGAATGTGATTGGACAGTAGATGAAAGTATTATCGCCTTAAAAGTAAATGACTTAAATGGTTATGGCGTTTCAATATATGTCATTGATCTATCAGGAACGATTTTGACAACTGTACTTTCTGGTGTAAACGGTGCAGCAGGAGGATTGAACTTTTCGGTTGATAATTCTAAATTATTATATACTCATGATATTTCAGGATATGAAAGTCCGGATGGAAGACAATTAAATACGCATATGTTCATATATGATTTTGGTACGTTATTAACAGAAGATTTATCTGCTAGTAAACCAATAGGTTTTTTAGATTTAGATCCTCGTTTTTCTCCAAATGAAGCAGAAGTAATATACACGCATACTTCTAATGATGGAGTTTCAGAAAATAAAATTCAAACTTTAGAAATATCTTCTATAAGTACAAGAACAGAATTGTTTACAAATGCGAAAATGCCTGATTGGGAATAATTTAAAATATGGAAGTATAAAAAAGCCGATAGAGCATTGTTCTATCGGCTTTTTTATACTTCCATAACTTGTTTGTATTATACGTTAATATTGTTATTTTTGTTTGTTATAATCTATTATTTATTAAGTCCATTATGAAATTAAACATCTTTACCGTTCTAGCTTTACTTTTTATAAGTAATGTTTTTTCTCAGCATAGTGAGGTATTATTTACTGTTAACAATGCCACAGTAACTATCAATGAGTTTAAAAGAGTTTATAATAAAAATATTGAATTAGTACAAGACGAAAAGCAAAAAGATGTAGATGAATACTTGAAACTTTATGTAAACTACAAGTTAAAGTTAGAAGAAGCTTTTGCGTTAGGTTTGGATAAAAACAAAAAATATAAAAACGAACTGGAGTCGTATAAAAAGCAATTAGCTAAAAAATACTTGACTGATACAAAGGTTAACGACAAATTATTAGAAGAAGCGTATAGCAGAACTATCAATGTAGTAAACGTAAATCATATTTTGGTAAGAGTTGATGAAAATGCTACAGCAGATGATAGTTTAAAGGCATATAATAAGGTTTTAGAATATAGAAGCGAGGCATTAAAGGACGGTTTTAGTACAATAATGCAAACGAGCCATAACGGAAAAACAGTTTATGGAGAATCATTAGGGTATTTTAACGCTTTTAAAATGGTGTATCCTTTTGAAAACGTTGCTTACAATACGGAGGTAGGTAATATTTCAATGCCATTCAGAACTAAATTTGGGTTTCATATTTTAAATGTGTTGGATAAAAGGGAATCTAGAGGAGAACTAACTGTTGCTCATATTATGGTAGCCAATAACAATAAAAAAATAACCACATCTGCAGAAGATAGAATTAACGAGTTACATCAGAAAGTTTTAGGAGGTGCTTCTTTTTCGGATTTAGCAAAACAGTTTTCAGATGATAAAAACTCTGCTAAAAAAGGAGGGGAATTAACACGTTTTGGAATAGGTAAATTAAGTGCAAAAGAGTTTGAAAAAGCAGCATTTTCTCTAAATAATGAAGGTCAAGTGTCTAAACCTATTAAAACAAAGTTTGGATGGCATATTATTAAGTTAATTAAAAAACATCCAGTAGCTAGTTTTAACGAATTAAAACCTAGCTTAGAACAAAGTGTAAAAAAAGATTCACGTTCTAAAATTGTGAACAATAAATTCTATGACAATTTAAAAAAGCGATATGGTTTTACAGAATTTTCTGGTGTAAGAGATGCATTGTTAAAAGTTGTTGATGCAGAATTTATAAAAGGAACATGGGATAAATCAAATGAATCATATAAAGAAACTCTAGCAAATTTTTCTGGAGAAAAGTTGACGTATATTGAATATTACAAGTATTTATCTTCTAAACTAAGAGCCTATAAAAACCTTACTGATAGATCAAAAATAGTAGATGATAGTTATAACAATTTTGTGAACTATAGAATTTATAATTACCATAATGAAAATTTAGAAAATGAATTCCCAGAATTTAAAAATATTGTACAAGAATATAGAGAGGGTTTGTTGCTATTTGATTTAATGGAACAGGAGGTATGGCAAAAATCTAAAAGAGATACCATAGGCCTTAAACAATATTATAGTAAAAACAAGACAGATTATTTTTGGGGAAAACGTGTAGAAGCTATTGTTGTAACAAGTGATAATAAATCCGTTGCTAAAAACACTAGAGCTTTATTGAAAAAAGGAGGCACAATAAAGGAGCTTAAAACTAAAGAGCAAAATAGTATGGTTTCAGAAGGTTTGTATGAATTGTTGGATAAGGAGCTTCCAAAAAAGTTTAAGTTTAAATTAGGGGTGTCAAAAGTATTTAAACATAACAACCAATATGTAGTTGTTAAGGTATTAAAGGAGGTTCTTCCAAAACAAAAAGCTTTTAATGAAGTTAAAGGACGAGTAATTAATGATTTCCAAGTAAAGCTTGAAAAAGACTGGTTGTTAAATTTAAGAACTAAGTATAAAGTTGAAGTAAACCAGGTTGTTTTAGATAATGTTAAGAAAACACTATAAATAAATTGATTTTGAATATAAATAAATATCTATTACTAATACTAATTTTGTTAGTATTGGGTTCTTGTAGTTATTTTGAAAAACAAACACAAGAAAAATCAATAGCAAGAGTTAATGACAATTATTTATATGAGTCAGATTACATAAAACAACTTCCAGAATATTTGTCAAAAAAAGACAGTACACTATTTGCAACTCAGTATATTAATAATTGGGCTACTAAACAGTTACTTAAGCAGCATGCAACACTGAATTTGGACGAAGAAAAGCTAGAATCTTTTAATCAACTAGCGCAAGAGTATAAGTTGGAATTGTATGCGAATGCATATTTAGATGCATTGATAACAAAACAATTGGATACTGTGATTTCCAAGTCGGAGTTTGATACTTTATATAAATACTCTAAACAGAATTTTAAATTGAATGAAGAATTATTAAGATTTAGTTATATAAGTGTTGATAAGGATTATAAGGATTTAATTAATATAAAAGAAAAATTTAAACGCTTTAATAATCAGGATAAAGTATTACTTGATTCGCTTTCTATTCAGTTTAACTCGTTTATGTTAAATGATTCTTTATGGGTTAAAAAATCACAGGTATTAAGAACAGTACCCATCATTAATAACGCTAAGAATTTAGAACTGTTAAAAAAATCTAATTTTTTACAATTTGAAGATTCAATAAGAGTATATTTGGTGCGAGTTAATGAATTACTAAAAAGGAATGAGCAGGCACCACAAGAATATGTGGAACAAACCTTAGAACAAATCATACTTAATAAAAGAAAATTAAAACTAATTAAGCAATTAGAAATTGATGTTAGAAAAGATGCAATACAAAATAAAGAATTTGAAGTTTACAATTAATAGTTTAGTTGTTTTGTTAGCTTTTACAGCTACGGTTACTGCACAAAATGAAAAAATAAAAATTGATGGTGTATCGGCGGTAGTAGGAGAGTATATAGTTTTAGATTCCGATGTAGATAAAATGTTTATAGAATTAAAAAGTCAAGGAGTTTCCACAGCAGATTTTACAAGATGTAATGTCATGGGGAAATTGTTGGAAGATAAACTATATGCACACCACGCAATACAAGATAGTATAGTAGTATCTAATGATGAGGTAGAAAGTACCGTAAACCAACAAATAGATTATATGAAATCTCAAGTTGGTGGTGATATGAAAAAAGTGCTTAAGTTTTATAAAAAAGATGATGAGGTAGCTTTTAGGAAAGAATTATTTGATTTGATAAAAACAAATAAACTTGCTGGACAAATGACTAGGAAAATTGTTTCTGATGTTGAAATAAGTCCAGAAGAGGTGTATACATTTTTTAATGAAATACCAAACGAGGATAGACCTACTTTTGGAGCAGAATTAAAAGTATCTCAAATTATTATCAAGCCAAAGGTGCAACAATCAGAAATCGATAAGGTTATTGATAAATTAAAGCAGTTTAGAGCTGATGTGTTAGACAATGGAGCAAGTTTTGCATCTAAGGCGGTATTGTATTCAAAAGATGAAGGGTCAAGACCAACAGGTGGAAAATATACTATCCACCGTAAAAAACCAAAGTTCGTTAAGGAATTTAGGGAAGCTGCTTTTAGTTTAGAAGAAGGAGAAATTTCTGAGCCATTTAAATCTGATCATGGTTATCATATTGTTATGGTGGACCAGATAAGAGGGCAAGAAGTAGATGTTCGTCATATATTATTGATGCCTAATACTTCTAATGAAAATTTAGAAGAAGCTAAAAAAACAGCAGATACCTTAAGAAAGCGAATTTTGGATAAAGAAATTACCTTTGAAAAAGCTGCTTTAGAATTTTCTGATGAAAAAGAAACAAAACATGATGGAGGGAAATTAAGAAACCCTGAAACGTTTGATCATAGTTTTGAATTAACTAAGATGGATCCTTCGTTATACTCTCAAGTAATTAATTTAGAAGAAGGAGTTGTTTCCAACGCTATTTTAGAATATGACAGAACTGGAAAAGCTTTCTATAAGTTATTGCTAATTAGTGATAAAAAAGAAGAACATGTTGCTGAATATGGAAAGGATTTTTTGAAAATAAAAGAATTGGCTTTAAAAGAAAAGCAAATTAAAGCTGTTGCTGATTGGCAAGAGGAAAAAATAAAAGACACCTATATTAAAATTACAGGAGAATATAGAGATTGTGAGTATACTAATAACTGGTTAAAAAAGTAATATATGTCAGACGTAGCAGCAATTAATCAACTTGTAAATAAATACAACCAACTCAAGCAAGAAATAGCTAAAGTTATTGTTGGACAAGAAGCTGTTATTGATCAAATATTATTGGCTGTTTTTTCTGGAGGTCATGTGTTATTAGTAGGTGTTCCTGGGTTAGCAAAAACCCTTATGGTAAATACGTTGGCTCAAACTTTAGGGTTAAATTTTAAACGCATACAATTCACACCAGATTTAATGCCTTCTGATATTTTAGGAAGTGAAATATTAGATCATAAAAGAGAATTTAAGTTTGTTAAAGGTCCAATTTTCGGAAATATTATTTTAGCAGATGAAATTAATAGAACGCCACCAAAAACGCAAGCAGCCTTATTAGAGGCAATGCAAGAAAAATCGGTTACTGTTGCCGGAAATCGTTACCAATTAGATTTACCATACTTTGTTTTAGCAACTCAAAATCCAATTGAACAAGAAGGAACATATCCGTTACCTGAAGCCCAATTGGATAGATTTATGTTTGCTATAGAGTTAACATATCCTACGTTTGAAGAAGAAGTTAATGTTGTAAAGAATACAACTTCGGATGTAGTAATTCAGGTAAATAAATTGTTAGAGGCTCAGGAAATTATTGATATACAACATTTAATACGACGTATTCCTGTGGCTGATAATGTTATTGAGTATGCAGTAAATTTAGTAAGTAAAACGCGTCCAGCTAATCCTAATGCATCAGAACAAGTAAAACAATATATTGATTGGGGAGCAGGACCAAGAGCCTCTCAGAATTTAATTTTGGCTGCAAAATCACATGCAGCAATACAAGGGAAATTCTCTCCAGATATTGAAAATGTACAGGCAGTTGCTTTAAGTGTTTTACGTCACAGAATTATTAAAAATTATAAAGCCGAGGCAGAGCGTGTTACTAAAGAAGATATCATTACAGGCTTATTTTAGTTACTCGTTCAATAGAATAGCTTCTTCATTTAAGAGATCATAAGTTTTTTAAGAGGTAACTATTTTGTCTCGTCAGCTCAATATTGTTTCTTTGAGTAGTTTTACATCTTTTCATACTTTGAATAAATTAAAAGAAAGAATTTTTGGATTAGATTTAATGAGGGCAATAGCAGTTATTTGGGTGTTGCTTACACATTCTTTGTGGATTAATCCGAATTTAAGCCCCACAATAGCTGGTCTTTTCGGTCTAGGAGGAACCCTAGGTATGGAAAGTTTTTTTGTGTTAAGTGGTTTTCTAATTGGAAGAATATTGGTTAAAGAGTATTTAAAACCAAATTTTAAAATCCAACACATATTCTATTTTTGGGTGAGAAGATGGTTTAGAACCTTACCAAATTACTATTTAATCCTTGGTGTTAATATTATTTTGTTTTGGACTTATTTCTCAAGTACACCAAACAACCTTTCTAGTTATTTTTATTTTGGACAAAATTTAACAGGATCTCATCCTGTGTTTTTTCCGGAATCGTGGAGTTTGTCTATAGAAGAATTCTCGTATATTATTGGTCCATTACTTTTTATATTGCTTTTAGTTTTTAATAAAGGAGTAAAAAGAGTTTATAATTTGTGGATTGGTACAATAGTTATATTGATATTCTTTTTAGGGACAAAATATTACTATCATTTATCGGTTACTAATCCTTCATTAGAATATTGGAACACACATTTAAAACCGATAGTGTTGTATAGGATAGATGCAATTTACTATGGAGTTTTAGTGGCTATAATTTCAATGAGATATAAGGGAAAATGGGATGTTTATAAAAAAGAATTATTACTGATAGGAGGTATTGGTTTATTTGTCTTCTTTTTTATCCTTCCGTATATAGGCATCACAATTGAAAGGTTTCCTTTTTTTTATAATGTATTGTATTTCCCAATTCAATCCGTTTTAATAGCCTGTTTATTGCCTTTTCTATCTAACTATAATTTGATAAATAAAACAACCCTTTTTTATAAGGTTATCACAAAAGTAAGCATCATATCGTATAGTGTGTATTTATTGCATTATTCTGTAGTGTTATTTGTTTTACGAGCTCATTTCTATAATGAAAATAGTTTCTGGTTTGAATCGCTATTGCTTACTATTGCTTATTTTGTTATTACTATAGTCTTATCTGTATCACTTTATAGGTTTTATGAAAAACCAATGATGAATTTAAGAGATAGTAAATGGGTTAGAAATTTTTTTAATGTGAAGTGATTTTTTTTAATTGAGAATTTATCAATTTAACTGCATACTTTTTTCTTATTTAATGAAAAAAACGCATCAAAAGTATCTACTTAATAAAAATAATTAAACAAATCTCTTTAACGGCTGAATATCTTCTAATTAGCTTATATTTTTCGTAATTTCGCGACACTTCAAATAATAATAAACTAAAATAGATTATTTGTCTTTAGATATTGATATGATCAAATAAGGTTGCTGTAACCTTGATGAACATAAAATAATAACGAAAGTAGTAACAAATAATCCTTTAACATTAAAATAAACCTTTTATGAACACATACTCAGATTATCTTAAAGAGATTGAAGAAAGAAAAGGCCAAGGATTACATCCTAAGCCAATTGATGGAAGCGAATTATTAAAAGACATCATTTTACAAATTAAAGATGCAAATAATGCGTATCGTAAAGAATCCCTTGATTTCTTTATTTATAATGTTTTACCGGGTACAACAAGTGCTGCTGGCGTAAAAGCTAAATTTTTAAAAGAGATTATTTTAGGTGAATCTGTAGTAGAAGAAATTTCAACAGCATTTGCTTTTGAGCAGTTGTCACATATGAAGGGTGGACCTTCAATTGAGATTTTATTAGATTTAGCTTTAGGTAATGATACTGCTATTGCTAAAGAAGCTGCAAAGGTTCTTAAAACGCAAGTTTTCCTTTATGACGCAGATACAAATCGTTTAGAAGAAGCTTATAACAACGGAAGCGAAATAGCAAAAGCTATTATTGAGAGTTATGCACAAGCAGAATTCTTTACTAAATTACCAGAAATTGAAGAAGAAATTACAGTAGTAACATACATTACTGGTGTAGGAGACATCTCTACAGATTTACTTTCTCCTGGTGGTGATGCTCACTCTAGGTCAGACCGTGAACTACATGGTCAGTGTTTATTTGAGCATAACAAAGAAATGCAAAATGAACTTTTAGCATTGCAAGAAAAACACCCAAATAAGCGTGTAATGTTAATTGCTGAAAAAGGAACAATGGGAGTTGGTTCGTCAAGAATGTCAGGAGTTAACAACGTGGCTTTATGGACGGGTGTTAAATCTAGCCCATACGTTCCGTTTATTAATATAGCTCCTGTAATTGCAGGAACAAACGGAATTTCTCCAATTTTCTTAACTACTGTTGGTGTAACAGGAGGTATTGGTTTAGATCTTAAAAACTGGGTAAAGCAAAAAGATGCTGAAGGAAATACAGTTCGTGATGAAGATGGAGAACCAGTTTTAGAAGAAATGTATTCTGTAGAAACAGGAACTGTTCTTACTATTAATACTAAGGAAAAGAAATTGTATAATGCTGATAAAGAATTAAAAGACATTTCTACTGCATTTACACCTCAGAAAATGGAATTCATGAAAGCAGGAGGTTCATATGCTGTTGTTTTTGGTAAAAAATTACAAACATTTGCTGCCAAAACTTTAGGAATCGATGCTCCTCAAGTTTATGCTACTTCAAAAGAAATCTCTGTTGAAGGACAAGGGTTAACAGCTGTAGAAAAAATATTCAATAAAAATGCCGTTGGTACAACTCCAGGAGCAGTGTTACATGCTGGTTCTGATGTTCGTGTTGAAGTAAATATTGTAGGTTCTCAGGATACGACTGGTTTAATGACTTCTCAAGAATTAGAGATGATGGCTGCGAAAGTTATTTCTCCTATTGTTGATGGTGCTTACCAATCAGGTTGTCACACTGCTTCAGTTTGGGATGATAAGTCTAAGGCTAATATTCCAAGATTAATGAAGTTTATGAACGACTTTGGTTTAATTACAGCTCGTGATCCTAAAGGAAGCTACCTTGCAATGACGGATGTTATTCACAAGGTATTGAATGATATTACTGTAGGTGATTGGGATATTATTATTGGAGGAGACTCTCATACACGTATGTCAAAAGGAGTTGCTTTTGGAGCAGATTCAGGAACAGTAGCCTTAGCTTTAGCTACAGGTGAGGCTTCTATGCCAATTCCAGAGTCTGTAAAAGTAACTTTTAAGGGAAATATGAAGAATTACATGGATTTCCGTGATGTTGTTCATGCTACTCAATCTCAAATGCTTAAGACTTTTGGTGGAGAGAACGTATTCCAAGGGAGAATCATTGAGGTTCATTTAGGAACTCTTACTGCGGATGAAGCGTTTACATTTACTGACTGGACTGCAGAAATGAAAGCCAAAGCTTCTATTTGTATTTCAGAAGATGATACTTTAATAGAATCATTAGAGATTGCAAAAGGTAGAATCCAGATCATGATTGATAAGGGAATGGATAACCAAAAGCAAGTTCTTAAAGGTTTAGTAGATAAAGCAAATACTAGAATAGAAGAGGTTAAATCTGGTAAAAAATCAGGGTTAAGACCTGATGCTAATGCCAAATATCATGCAGAGGTTGTGATTGATTTAGATGAGATTGCTGAACCAATGATAGCTGATCCAGATGTGAATAATGATGATGTTTCAAAACGTTATACACACGATACTATTCGTCCATTATCTTTTTATGGTGGTACTAAAAAAGTAGATTTAGGATTCATAGGTTCTTGTATGGTACATAAAGGAGATATGAAAATTTTAGCTCAAATGTTAAAGAACATTGAGGCGCAGCAAGGTAAAGTTGAATTTAATGCACCGTTAGTGGTTGCTCCACCAACATATAACATTGTGGACGAGTTAAAAGCAGAAGGAGACTGGGAAGTATTACAAAAGTATTCAGGATTTGAGTTCGATGATAACGCACCAAAAGGTTTAGCACGTACTAAATATGAAAACATGCTATACTTAGAGCGTCCAGGATGTAACTTATGTATGGGTAACCAAGAAAAAGCAGCACCAGGTGATACGGTAATGGCTACTTCAACACGTTTATTCCAAGGAAGAGTTGTTAAAGATTCTGGTGAGAAAAAAGGGGAATCTTTATTATCATCTACTCCAGTAGTAGTATTATCAACTATTTTAGGTAGAACTCCTACTATGAATGAATATGAAGCTGCTGTTGATGGTATTGTCTTAACTAAGTTTAAGCCATCTCAAAAGCAATTGGTACTATAATTATTAAAATTATTTTAAATACTATTAAATCCCAAGTCTTAAGCTTGGGTTTTTTTTGCTATTTTTTGAAGCTAGGTGAGAAATTGAGCTTTCATTTTTTTTTGTTAAATTGGTGTACATAACAAAAACAAAATAATTCTATGGCTTTTGATATTGAAATGATTAAAGAGGTTTATAAAAAGGTAGTTGAGAGAGTAGATGCTGCTCGCAACATTACAGGTAAACCATTAACACTTGCTGAAAAGATTTTATATACACACCTTTGGGATGGAAATCCAACCAAAGCATTTGTAAGAGGTCAAGATTATGTAGATTTTGCACCCGATAGAATTGCTTTGCAAGATGCCACTGCTCAAATGGCTTTATTGCAGTTTATGCAGGCTGGTAAAACAAAGGTTGCCGTTCCAACAACAACGCACTGTGATCATTTAATTCAAGCTAAAAACGGCGCAAGTTCAGATTTGCAAACTGCTTTAAATACAAGTAATGAGGTGTTTAACTTCTTAGAATCGGTTTCTAATAAATACGGATTAGGATTTTGGAAACCAGGAGCTGGAATTATTCACCAAGTAGTCTTAGAAAATTATGCATTTCCTGGTGGAATGATGATTGGAACAGATTCGCATACAGTAAATGCAGGTGGATTAGGAATGGTTGCTATTGGTGTAGGTGGAGCAGATGCAGTTGATGTAATGGCAGGAATGGCTTGGGAACTAAAATTCCCTAAACTAATAGGAGTAAAGTTAACAGGAAAATTATCTGGTTGGACAGCACCTAAAGATGTGATCTTAAAAGTAGCAGGAATTGTTTCTGCAAAAGGAGGAACTGGAGCTATCGTAGAGTATTTCGGAGAAGGAGCAACAGCAATGTCTTGTACTGGTAAAGGGACTATTTGTAACATGGGAGCTGAAATAGGAGCAACAACGTCTACTTTTGGTTATGATGCCTCTATGGAGCGTTATTTACGTGCTACGGACAGAAGTGATGTTGCTGATGCTGCAAATGAAATTAAGGAACACTTAACAGGTGATGACGAAGTATATGCTAATCCAGAACAATATTTCGATCAAGTTATTGAAATTAACTTATCAGAATTAAGTCCGTTATTAAACGGACCATTCACTCCAGATTTGTCTACAGCAGCTGGTAGCGATATGACTACTAAAGCAAATGAAAATGGTTGGCCATTAAAAGTAGAATGGGGGTTAATTGGTTCTTGTACCAACTCTTCTTATGAAGATTTATCTCGTGCAGCTTCGATTGCACAACAAGCTATTGATAAAGGAATTTCTATGAAATCTGAATTAGGAATTAATCCAGGTTCAGAGAAAGTGCGCTATACTGCTGATAGAGATGGTATTTTAGAAGTATTTGAAAACTTAGATGCTAAGATTTTTACAAATGCTTGTGGACCATGTATTGGGCAATGGGCTCGTTATAAGGATCCTAAAAACGCACCTAAAAATTCTATCATTCACTCGTTTAACAGAAACTTTGCAAAACGTGCTGATGGTAACCCAAATACACACGCCTTTGTAGCTTCTCCAGAAATGGTTGCAGCAATTGCATTATCTGGAAGATTAGACTTTAATCCAATGAAGGATACCTTAATCAATAAGGACGGACAAGAAGTACTATTAGATGAACCAACAGGATGGGAATTGCCACCAAAAGGTTTTGAAGTAAAAGATGATGGATACTTAGCTCCAAAAGCAGATGGAAGTGGAGTTGAAATTAAAGTAAATACTGATTCAGAAAGGTTACAATTATTAACACCTTTCACTCCATTAGGGAATGAAATTAATGGTGCTAAATTATTAATTAAAGCACACGGTAAATGTACTACGGATCACATTTCTATGGCAGGACCATGGTTGCGTTACAGAGGGCATTTAGATAATATTTCTAACAACTGTTTAATTGGAGCGGTAAATGCTTTTGGAATGAAAGCTAACTTCATTAAAAATCAATTAGATGGTGAGTTTGGTGGAGTACCAGATGTTGCTCGTAAATATAAAGCTGCTGGAATAAACACTATTGTTGTTGGTGATCATAATTACGGTGAAGGTTCTTCTAGAGAGCACGCTGCAATGGAGCCACGCCATCTAGGTGTAGCTGCAGTTATCGTTAAATCATTCGCTCGTATTCATGAAACTAACTTGAAAAAACAAGGAATGTTAGGATTGACGTTTGCTAATGAAGCTGATTACGATTTAATTCAAGAAGATGATACCTTCAACTTTACAGATTTAAATGCATTCGCTCCTGGTAAACCTTTAAGTATTGAAGCTGTTCATGCTGACGGTAGTAAAGATAATATTGTAGCTAATCATACGTATAACCAAGGTCAAATTGACTGGTATAATGAAGGTTCTGCATTAAACTTAATTAAAAAGCAAAACGCTTAGTATGTCATTGTCATTTCTGTGAAAATGGGAATCTCATATTTATCAAACACAAAAAACCCGATAGAATTATCTATCGGGTTTTTTGTGTTTGACAGCTTAATATATCCTTTTTTTACTAATAGATAGGTTTAAACTTCTTAAGTTATTTGATAGTGAAATCATCAATATTGGTGATGTGAAAATAGTTATAGTTAGGGATTTCAGAATAGTTGTTAAAGTAGTAGTTTCGCATAAAAATAAATGTGGATATCCACATAAACTAACTAGCTATGAAAAATATATTTTTTAGACTAACATTATTGTTTGTTGGTGTTGTAAGTGCTCAAGAAGAATTTAATACAGAAGAAGTAATTACTGTGGAAGCAATCCAGAAAACATTGGATAGTATTAATAATAGTTTTAACTATGAAAAGGGCACGGTAACTTTAAATGATGAAGTTGCTGTTATTACTATTCCTAGTGGATATAAGTTTTTAAATGCTGAACAAAGCAAAACCGTATTAACCGATTATTGGGGTAATCCTCCAAGTGAAACTTTAGGGATGTTATTTCCAGAAGAGGCAAACCCAATTGGTGATACATTTACTTATGCTGTTGAGATAACATATTCTGAAGATGGTTATATAGATGATGAAGATGCTAAAGATATTGATTACGATGACTTACTTCAAGAGATGAAAGAAGATGCTAAGTCGAGTAATGAAGAACGAGCTAAACAAGGCTATGACACTATGGAATTTGTAGGGTGGGCTTCTGCTCCATTTTATGATGAAATAAATAAAAAATTACACTGGGCACAAGAAATAAAGTTCGGTGAAGCAGAAATGAATACATTAAACTATAACATAAGAGTTTTAGGTAGAAAAGGGTATTTAAACTTGAATGTTATAGGTGATATGTCTGTGTTGCCTCAAGTTAAAAATGACGTTAATGATATTTTAGCGAGTGTTTCATTTAATGAAGGACATAGATATGTAGATTTTAATCCAGATTTTGATGAAGTAGCTGCTTATGGAATTGGTGGGCTAATAGCAGGAAAAGTATTGGCTAAAGCTGGTTTTTTTGTACTGATTTTAAAGTTCTGGAAATTTATTGCAATTGGAGTAATTGGTCTTTTTTCGGCTTTTAAAAGTAAAATATTCGGAAGTAAGTAAAAATGTTTTCAGTAAAAAAAAAAGCCGATAGATGTTTCTATCGGCTTTTTTTATGCTCGTAGTTGTAAGAAATTAGAATAGAAACCGACACAAAGTTTACTAACTATTCTAAACATAATATTTTATGAATTCACTTTGGTTTTTTGATGATGTAAACCTTTTTAAACTGCTTTGCCCGCATAAGTTCAAGGAGTATAAGTCCTGTCATACTTTTGATGTGTATCCAAAAAATGATTACATCTATTTCGAAGAAGATGCTGCAAATAAAATCTACTTAATTGAGAGTGGGAAAGTAAAAATTGGTTACTATGCAGAAGATGGAAAAGAAGTAGTTAAAACAATTTTATCTAAAGGAGAGTTGTTTGGTGAAAAAGCAATACTAGGGGAAGATGTCAGAAATGAATTTGCCCAATCCATAGATTCTAAAACAAGTATTTGTCTAATAGGAGTAGATTCGATGCATGATTTAATGCGTGGTAATAAAACTTTCAGTTTAAAAATATATAAGTTTTTAGGGTTTCGTTTTAAAAAGTTAGAACGCAGACTGCAAATCTTATTGTTTAAGGACGCTAGAACACGTTTATTAGAGTTTTTACAGGAATTATGTGATGAATATGGGTATGATTGTGAAAAGACAGGAAATCACATTATAATACATCCATACACCCAAAAAGATATTGCTTCATTGATAGGGACTTCACGTCCTACATTAAATACAATATTAAACGAATTGAAAGAAGAAAAAGTAGTTGATTTTGATAGGAAATCAATAACTATTTTCAAAAATGTTGGTTAGTGTAAGCTAGCTAACATTTTAGGATTTAAGTAGTCTATATCTTTGTAATAGTAATAACCAAATACTAGTATAAAGATGAAAAACATAAAACTTTTTGGAGCCTTAGCTATCGGATTATTAGCAGCTTCTTGTGCAAATGATGATGATGCAATTTTAGCGCCAATAACATCTGTTAACTCAACGCTCACGGTTAATTTAAATGGGTTAGAAAACCTCGGAACTGATTATAAGTATGAAGGCTGGATTATTGTAGACGGAGCACCTGTTTCTACAGGATTGTTTACCGTAAATGATTCTGGTATACCTTCTCAAACAGATTTCAGCATAAATACAGCTCAATTGACCGCTGCTACTAAATTTGTGTTAACTATTGAGCCAACTGTTGATACGGATCTAGCTCCGTCTGCTACAAAAATACTTGCAGGGGATTTTTCTGGTAATAATGCGAGTGTAAATTCTAATGTAGTAGCAGATTTTTCTTCAGCTGCAGGTAAATATATATTGGCCACTCCTACTGATGGAGCAAACGATACAGATGAATTTAGTGGAATTTGGTTTTTAGACAATTCTTCCGGTTCTGCTGTTACGGGGCTAAATTTGCCAACATTAGCTGCTGGATGGAAATATGAAGGTTGGGCGGTTATAAACGGAACTCCAGTTTCTACAGGAACATTCACCGATGCTTCAGTGGCAGATGAAAATGCAGCAACGTCACCATATAAAGGAAATGCAGGAAATGGTCCAGGATATCCTGGGGAAGATTACTTACAAAATGAACCAATGGGATTAACTTTTCCGACTGATTTAAGAGGAATGACAATTGTTGTTTCTGTAGAGCCATTTCCAGACAACAGTACAAGTCCTTTTACATTAAAACCTTTAGCTCATATGGTACCTTCATCAGCTACGGATCATACTGCAATTACTATGGGTAATGGCCCAGTAATGCAATTAACTGGTACAGTATCGAGATAAAATTATTAACCCGAATTTACCCTAAGAAAAAGTGTATTCATTTATGATGAATGCACTTTTTTGTTTGATATATAATAATCCCAAACAATACTTTTGGTTTGAAAGTAATTGGTTTTTTGAACTGTTTTATTTCGCTTTTTAAGGATCTTACTAAGATTTCTGTAAAAACTAAAGTGCGCTTTAATAATGGATAAAGTATGCAAAGGTTTTAATTCAAAGAGGTATTTTACCCCGGCTAAACCATCTAAACATAGGCGGGTAAATATTAAGCCAAGGCCTTTGTTTTTAGGAGTGTTTTTTAAAAGATTAAAAAGAGAATTTCTGAAATTCAAAAAGGTTTTTTTAGGATTTTGAGTGCTTAGAGTTGCTCCACCAACATGATATACGGTGGAAGTACCCACGTATTTTATTTGATAACCTAAATTATGTATACGCCAACATAAGTCTATTTCTTCTTGATGTGCAAAATAGGTTTCATCAAAACCATTTAATTGGTGAAATACATCATTTTTGATAAACATACATGCGCCCGAAGCCCAAAAAATATCAATTGTATCATTGTATTGACCAGTATCAGATTCTATGGTGTCAAAAACACGTCCTCGGCAATATGGATATCCGTATTTATCAATGAAACCACCACCAGCTCCTGCATATTCAAACTTGCTTTGATCTTTAAAATCTAAAATTTTAGGCTGTATTGCTGCTATATGATGATCGCTTTTAAAAGCAGTTATTATTGGTTTTAGCCAATTTTCAGTAACTTCAATATCAGAATTTAATAAACAATAAACATCTGAAGTAATGTGTTGTAAAGCATCATTATATCCTTTTGCATACCCACCATTTTCTTTGTTTTGAATGATATTGATTTCAGGATAGTGTGCTTTAACATAGGAGATAGAGTCGTCCGAAGAGGCATTGTCAGCAATATATATAGTAGCTTCTTTTGAATAGGAAATAACAGAGGGTAAAAACTGTTCTAACAATTCTTTTCCATTCCAATTCAAGATGACAACTGCAATTTTCATAACACGAATATAGTTAATAGGGATTGTATCTCCTGAATATTATTTAAAATTTAAATAAGGATCATTCTTCTTTTTTGGGTACAGGGTCATAACCTGAACCACCCCAAGGATGACATTTTCCAATACGTTTGATAGCTAGCCAACTTCCTTTAAATAATCCATGAAGCTGTAAGGCTTCTAAGGAGTAGCTTGAGCAAGTAGGAGAGAAGCGACATGCTGCAGGTGTATAAGGTGATATTGCGGCTTGATAAAACCGAATTAATAAGATAAATGGATATATAGCTATTTTTTTTAGCATAAAAAGAAAGTCAGCTATTAAGCTGACTTTTTATATTAATTTAAAGAAAAGCTTGTACCTTCTCTTCCGTCTTTTAGTTGAACTCCTAAAGCAATCAATTCGTCTCTAATTTGATCAGACAACGCATATTCTTTGTTTGCTTTTGCTTCTGCTCTAAGTTTAATTAACAATTCAATAGTTCCTGATAATGTTTCAGAGTTATTATCAGATGTAGCTTCATTCATTAAACCTAAAATATCAAATACAAATGCATTTAGTGAGGTTTTTAATAATGCTAAATCTTCATTTGTTATTGTAGCCTTATTATCTTTTACTTGATTGATGAATTTTACTGCATCAAATAAATTGGCAATTAAAATAGGGGTATTGAAATCATCATTCATAGCATCATAACATTTCTGTTTCCATGCATCTACATTAAAGCTAGAAGTATCTCCAGATTTAAGGTTTTTTAATGAATCAATAGCATCCATTAGTCTTTTATGACCTTTTTCCGAAGCCAAAAGTGCATCATTAGATAAATCTAAAATACTTGAATAATGCGCTTGCATATTAAAGAAACGAGTAACACTTGGTGAAAACGCTTTCGATAACATGTTGTTGTCGCCTGAATAAATCTCTTGTGGTAAAAGGTGATTTCCAGTTGATTTTGACATCTTTTTACCATTCAAGTTTAACATGTTTGTGTGCATCCAGTAATTTACAGGTGCTTTATGGTTACATGCCTCAGCTTGTGCAATTTCACATTCATGATGAGGGAATTTTAAATCCATTCCACCTCCGTGAATATCAAATTGTTCTCCAAGATACTTAGTACTCATAACGGTACATTCTAAATGCCATCCAGGAAAGCCTTCTGACCATGGAGAATTCCATCGTTGTATGTGTTCTGGTTCAGCACGTTTCCAAAGTGCAAAATCTTGTGGGTTCTTTTTATCCGATTGCCCGTCTAATGCTCTAGTGTTTTCTATTGCATCTTCAATAACTCGTTTTGAAAGTATTCCGTAGTTATTCGTTTCATTATATTTTAATACATCAAAATAAACTGATCCGTTTGCAATATAGGCTAAACCGTTATCAATAATTTTTTGAATTGCTTCAATTTGTTCTACTATATGTCCAGTAGCTGTAGGCTCAATACTTGGTGCTAAAAAATTATAACGTCTTAAAATTTCATGAAAATCTACAGTGTATTTCTGTACAATCTCCATTGGTTCTAATTTTTCTAACCTAGCTTTAGTAGAGATTTTATCTTCTGAATCATCATCAGTTAAATGGCCTGCATCAGTAATATTTCTTACATAACGAACTTTATATCCTAAATGCAATAAATAGCGATAAATCATGTCAAAACTCATAAAAGTTCTCACATTACCTAAATGGACGTTACTATAAACTGTAGGTCCACAAACATACATACCAACAAAACCATCAACGATGGGTTTAAATAACTCTTTTTTACCTGTTAAGGTATTTTGGATTCTTATTTGTTGATTTTGGTATGTGTTCATTGTATTTAGTTTTTGTACTTATAATACTTTTAAATTATTTTTTTGTTGGTATGATAATTTTCTTGATAAAACAGACGAATGATGCATAGCAATTATTTATAAAAATAGATATTCATAAATAATAAAGGCACACTGGTGTGCTAGAATTGTGTGTCTAATTTTATATAATCTAAAAATTCTCTTCTTACATTATCTTCTTTAAAAGCACCTCCGAATTCAGAAGTTACAGTACTACTTTCAATATCTCTTATTCCTCTAGAGTTTACGCATAAATGCTTAGCATCTATAACACAAGCAACATCGTCAGTTCCTAAAGCTTTCTGTAATTCACGAACTACTTGTATAGTTAAACGTTCCTGTACTTGAGGTCGTTTAGCAAAATAATCAACAATTCTATTCATTTTAGAAAGACCAATTACTTTTCCTTTAGAAATATAGGCAACATGTGCTCTACCAACAATAGGTAATAAGTGGTGTTCACAAGTAGAATATAAAGTAATGTTTTTCTCCACTAACATTTCACCATACTTGTACTTATTATCAAAAGTAGAAGCTTCTGGTTTATTGTCTGGGTGTAAACCTCCAAAAATTTCAGTAACAAACATTTTTGCTACTCTGTTAGGAGTTCCTTTTAAGCTATCGTCAGTTAGATCTAAGCCTAAGGTATGCATAATACTAGCGACATCTTTTTTTATAGCTTCAATTTTTGAGTCATTATCTAACTCAAAAGCATCATTTCGTAAAGGTGTGTCAAATGAAGTTCCTATATGGTTATCTCCAATTTCGTCTATTTCTTTCACAATTAAAAAATTCTTTGTTTTCTATTTTATAATTTCAAACTCAAGTTTTGAGTCTGAATTAAGTCGACAAAGATACTAAAACTTACAATTTATGTAGTTGTGCTATTATAAAATTATATTTCTTCAATGATTTTTTTATTGTGATGTATATTTTTACCAGTTGATTAAAATCAATTGACATTTTTAAGAGCCATAAAATATAATTAGATATCGACTCTTTCATTCCACTTTCGAGCACTAAATGAGTGCAACAAGATTCAAGTAAACCAAATATTCATTAAAAATGAATGTAACCACTTTAAAAAACTTATTGAATTCAAGGAAAACTATTCTTCGGAGACAGGTTTTTTATCGATAAAAACAGCTCTTTGTCGTCTAAAAAGATTCTCATGAGGTCGGCATGAGATTTATATGAGTATAGGTTTGTAGGGTGAGATTGGTTAAAAACTAATTTCAGGCACATAAATGCAACGTATTGTTAATAAATACAATGATAGTTGTTTAGTTAAATAACAAAATATGTTTTTTGCCATGAAAAAAAAGTTGTCGTTACTACTAATTTTATTTTTAAGTACATATGGAATTAATGCACAGACTATAAATGTTAATCCAGGTGCAGCTCCAGAATCTTCAATGACATTGGAACAGTTGATAGAAAATGTCTTTTTAGGACAATCTTGTGCATCGGTAAGTAATATTACGAGTATATCAAACTCATCAGTTGAGTATTTTGATGCAAGTTTTAATACCGTTAATAATCAAAAAAGTTTTGCATACTTTACAAATGTTGGGGGGAATTTCCCTTCTGCAAGAGGTGTAATTATGTCCAGTGGTGCAGCAACTGCTTCTCAAGGAGCTAATACAATTGATGCCTTTTCAGGAATGGAATCTGCTGGAACTTGGGCAGGTGATGCTGATATAAAAACTATACTTGATACTCGTTTTGGAGACAACCAACCTACAAATAATGCTACAATTGTGGAATTTGATTTTGTACCCTTAGACACTAATTTTAGTTTTGATTATGTATTTGCTTCAGAAGAATATCAGGAGCGTAATAATGCGGGTACAGACTATGAATGTTCTACATTTCAAGATGGATTTGCATTTATATTATCAGGTCCAGGTGTAACAAATGATGCGGGTATAACCGGTAAAAATATTGCTCTATTAGCTGATGGCGTTACCCCAGTAAGTGCAGGTACAATACATAATAATGCCGAAGTTTGTGCTCCGGCACAAAATACTGGATTACATGTAGCTTATGCTACTAATGCCACGGCAGCTAACGCTCCAATACAATATAATGGAAGAACTATTTTATTGACAGCTTCTCATGTAGTTGTTGCTGGACAGACATATCATATGAAGATGGTTATTGCTGATCGAATGGATTCTTCTTATGACTCGGCTGTATTTTTACAAGCAAGTACAGCTACTGCCATTACAGTAGATTTAGGTTCAGATAGAATAGTGTGTTTAGGAGATTTTCCACAAGTTTTAAGTCCTACAGGTACTTTTGGTGGGGGAGCAACTTTTACTTGGATGTTTAATGGTAACCCTATATCAGGAGAGACAAATACTACCTACAATGCGACACAAGCAGGAACTTATGAAGTCGTAGTTGAAGATGGTTCTCAGTGTTCGTCAGATACAGTGATTATCTCAACTGTGCCTTTACCTACAGTTAATGTTACTGTAAATGGCCCTTTATGTGACGGGGATGACGCAATATATACTCTAACAGGAACACCTAATGCTGAAGTAACGTATAATATTAATGGAGGAGCAATTCAAACAATAGTATTAAACGCAGCTGGTATTGCAATAGTTCAGGTTAATACAGTATCAGTTAATACAGTAATTAACATAACGAATATTGAAAGTTTTCCAGTTACAATTACAGGTAATGGTTTAAGTACGGTAGGGGGGGCGAATCCCACAAATTGTACGGGAAATATTTTACCAATTGGAACGGTACCTAATAATACAAATGCATCATTAATAAATAATGCAAATCAAAATTTAGTATTAACATTAATGCACACTGTTCCAGCAGGTACAGTAATAACAATAAGTATTTCTAGGGATAATAATGCTGGTGATGTAACTATCACTGATGGAACAGCTAGTCAAAACTTTAATACAGGTCCTAATGATATTTTACAACAAATAACATTTACTACTGGAGCAGCTACAAACACATTAGGTTTTAGTAGAAATGGTGGAGGTATATGGATAGATGGTGTGACTTATAGCTATTCAGTACCTGGATGTGCTCAAGTTTTGAATTTATCAGAAACAGTTGTAGTAAATCCAATTCCAGCAGTACCAACTATTACTACAGTAGCACCAACATGTGCTGCAGATGGAGCTAGTACGATTACAAATTATAATGTTGCTTTAACGTATACATTCACACCAGCAGGTCCAACAGCAGGAGCTGGAGGGGTTATTAGTGGAATGGTTTTAGGAACAGGTTATACGGTAACAGCTGGAAATGGAAGTTGTACTTCGGTTGCATCAGCATCATTTACCAATGTTACGATGTTGACAACACCAACAGTACCAACAATTACTACTGTAGTACCAACATGTGTTGCAGATGGAAATAGTACGATAACAAATTATAATGCAACTATAGCCTATACATTTACCCCATTAGGTCCAACAGCAGGAGCTGGAGGAGCAATAACAGGAATGACTGTCGGGACTGCGTATACAGTAACAGCTGGGAACGGAAGTTGTACATCAGTTGCTTCAGCTTCGTTTACGAATGTTGCGATGTTGGTTACGCCAGCCGTACCAACAATTACTACAATTCCACCATCATGTGCCGCCGATGGAACTAGTACGATTACAAATTACAATGCTGCTTTAACTTATACATTTACACCAGTAGGTCCAACAGCGGGAGCTGGAGGGGTTGTTAGTGGAATGGTTTTAGGGACAGCTTATACAGTAACTGCAGGAAACGGAAGTTGTACATCAGTTGCTTCAGCAGGGTTTACGAACCTAGCGATGTTGGTAACTCCAGCAATACCTACTATAGCTACTGTTGCACCAACGTGTTTAGCAGATGGAAATAGTACGATCACGAATTACAATGGAGCCTTAACATATACGTTTACACCAGTAGGTCCAACAGCAGGAGCTGGAGGGATAATTAGTGGAATGACGTTAGGAACTGGGTACACAGTAACAGCTGGAAACGGAAGTTGTACATCAATTGCTTCAGCAGGGTTTACGAATGTTGCGATGTTGGTTACGCCAGCGGTACCAACAATTACTACAATTCCACCATCATGTGTTGCCGATGGAACTAGTACGATTACAAATTACAACGGAGCATTGACGTATACTTTTACACCAGTAGGTCCAACAGCAGGAGCTGGAGGGGTTGTTAGTGGAATAGTTTTAGGGACAGCTTATACGATAACTGCAGGAAATGGAAGTTGTACATCAGTTGCCTCAGCAGAGTTTACAAATTTAGCAATGTTGGCAACACAGCCAACACCAACAATAAACACGGTAGCGCCAACATGTTTGGCTGATGGAAGTAGTATAATTACGAATTACAATCCAGGAGCAACCTATACGTTTGTACCAGTAGGTCCGACAGTAGGAGCTGGAGGAGTTATAAGTGGAATGGTTTTAGGAACTGCTTATACAGTTACTGCAAATATTGGAGCTTGTGTTTCTGCTGCCTCAGCAGGGTTTACGAATCTATCGATGTTGGTTACACCAGCTATACCAACAATAACTACAGTGCCACCAACATGTTTAGCTGATGGAAATAGTAGTATTACAAATTATAATGCTGCCTTAACGTATACATTTAGCCCAGCAGGTCCAATAGCAGGAGCTGGAGGGGTTGTTAGTGGTATGACATTAGGAACGGGGTATACGGTAACAGCCGGCAACGGAAGTTGTACATCTGTTGCTTCAGCAGGGATTACGAACCTAGCGATGTTGGTTACACCAGCAATACCAACAATTACTACTGTAGTACCAACATGTGCTACTGATGGAACTAGTACCATTACAAATTACAACGGAGCCTTAATGTATACGTTTACGCCAGCAGGTCCAACAGCAGGAGCTGGAGGATTGATAAGTGGAATGACTTTAGGAACTGGGTATACGGTAACTGCCGGAAACGGAAGTTGTACTTCAGTAGCTTCAACATCATTTACTAATGTAGCGATGTTGATTACACCTGCTGTACCAACGATTACTACAATTCCACCATCATGTGTTGCCGATGGAACTAGTACGATTACAAATTACAACGGAGCATTGACGTATACTTTTACACCATCAGGTCCAACAGCAGGAGCTGGAGGGGTTGTTAGTGGAATGACTTTAGGAACAGCATATACAGTTACTGCAGGAAACGGAAGTTGTATTTCTATTGCTTCAGCTTCGTTTACAAATTTAGCGATGTTAGCAGCTCAACCTGCTCCAACTATTACTACAGTAGCACCATCATGTGCCGCCGATGGAACTAGTACGATTACAAATTACAATGCTGCTTTAACGTATACGTTTACCCCAGTAGGTCCAACAGCAGGAGCTGGAGGGGTTGTTAGTGGAATGATATTAGGAATAGGGTATACAGTAACATTAGGAAACGGAAGTTGTACATCAATTGCTTCAGCTTCGTTTACGAATGTTGCGATGTTGGTTACGCCAGCGGTACCAACAATTACTACAATTTCACCATCATGTGTTGCCGATGGAAATAGTACGATTACAAATTACAATGCTGCTTTAACCTATACTTTTGTGCCAGCAGGTCCAACAGCTGGATCTGCCGGTTTAGTTAGTGGAATGACTGTCGGGACTGCATATACAGTAACAGCCGGAAACGGAAGTTGTATTTCTATTGCTTCAGCTTCGTTTACAAATTTAGCGATGTTAGCAGCTCAACCTGCTCCAACTACAAATACGGTAGCACCAACATGTTTGGCTGATGGAAATAGTACGATAACAAATTATAATGCAACTATAGCCTATACATTTATCCCATTAGGTCCAACAGCAGGAGCTGGAGGGGTTATAAGTGGAATGACATTAGGAACAGGATATACTGTAACAGCGACAAGTGGAGCTTGTGTTTCAGTTGCTTCAGCAGGGTTTACGAATGTTGCGATGTTGGTTACACCAGCAGTACCAACTATTACTACCGTAGCACCAACTTGTGCTGCAGATGGAACAAGTAGTATTACGAATTACAATGCAGCCTTGACGTATATATTTACACCAGTAGGTCCAACAACAGGAGCTGGGGGGTTAATTAGTGGAATGACATTAGGGACTGGGTATACGGTTACTTCAGGAAATGGAAGTTGTACTTCAGCAACTTCATTATGGTTTACCAATGTAGTTATGTTGATAACACCAACTGTAGATGAACCAGCAGCTGTTACAGCGTGTGATAGTTATACTTTACCAGCTTTAACGGTAGGGAATTACTTTACGGCAACTGGAGGGACAGGAACTGGATTATTTGCGGGTAATAACATTACTAGTACACAAACAATATTTGTTTATGCAGCAACTGGAACAACGCCAAACTGTACAGATGAGAATAGTTTTGTAGTAACAATAAATACAACACCAGTAGCAGATGCACCACCAGCTGTTACAACATGTGATAGTTATACTTTACCAGCTTTAATGGTAGGAAACTACTTTACAGAAACTGGAGGGACAGGAACAGCTTTAGCTGTAGGAACTGTAATTACTACAGCGCAAACTATTTATGTGTACGCAGAGACTGCAACAGTACCAAATTGTACGAATGAGAATAGTTTTTCAGTTACTATTAATATAAATCCATTACCAAATGTGGTAGTAGATATGGAAGTTTGTGACGATGATTTAGATGGCTTAGTAATATTTGATTTATCATCAAATACCAATGCAATTGCAAATGGATTAGGAAATGTTAGTGTTAGCTATTATACTGCTTTAGATGGGGCTGGATATCCAATTAATCAAGTTG
>Ga0209292_1000132_pt1 | contig 105962 bp, 106 predicted proteins | sample GOMGulsemesocosm_2_FD_184634 | JGI IMG/M metagenome (GOLD analysis project Ga0209292, IMG submission 184634) | Methane-oxidizing microbial communities from mesocosms in the Gulf of Mexico - GOM9C Gulf of Mexico (SPAdes) (version 2) | ecosystem: Environmental > Aquatic > Marine > Cold seeps... | reverse complement strand
TGTTACTGGCAAAAAAACGACTGATAAAATGTATTACCGTCATACTGGTTACCCAGGTGGTTTGCGTTCTATCTCTTTCGACAAGCTAATCGATCACAAGCCAGAAATGGTTATCGAACAGGCTGTTAAAGGAATGCTTCCAAAGAATCCTTTAGGTCGTGATATGTATCGTAAGCTTAAAGTGTATGCTGGCTCTGAACATCCTCATACTGCTCAACAGCCACAAACTTTAGAAATAAAGGGATAAGACAATGGCAGCTACTCAATATTACGGTACTGGCCGTCGTAAGACCTCTACTGCACGCGTATATTTGCGTCCAGGAACAGGCACTATCCAGATCAATAAGCGTTCAATCGAAGTTTACTTCGGTCGTGAAACAGCGCGTATGGTTGTTCGTCAGCCTTTAGAGTTGACTGAAAGCCTAGGTAAGTTTGACGTGATCGTAAACGTACAGGGTGGCGGCGGAAGCGGTCAAGCTGGCGCGATTCGTCACGGTATTACACGTGCCTTGATGCAGTATGACGAAACACTTCGTCCTGCTCTTCGTGCAGCGGGTTATGTTACTCGTGATGCTCGTGAAGTTGAACGTAAGAAGGTTGGCCTACGTAAAGCACGTAAGAAGCCACAGTTCAGCAAGCGTTAAGATCAAACTTGCGCTACATCAAGAAACGCTCAATGTATTTTACATTGGGCGTTTTTTTTTACCTAAAGCCCCAGAGCTGTAGGGGTTTTTAGTTGTCAGGCGGGCGCAATTTCATTACTATGTGCGCCGCTTGGTATATCTAACTGATGCTAATGCAGGTTCGTATAATATTACGAGCTATACTGCGTTCAGCCAAAAAAATTATAATGATGGGAGAATAGGTGATGAGTCAAGACGGCGTGAATAACAGTCGACGTCTGCTACTCCTGGGTTCGACCGCTGCTGTTGGTGCTGTAGGCGCCGGCTTTGTTGCTGTTCCATTCCTTGCTTCATGGAATCCTAGCGAGAAAGCAAAAGCTGCTGGTGCACCTGCTAAAGTAGACATTAGTAAATTAGAACCTGGTGCTATGCTGACTGCCGAATGGCGTGGTAAGCCTGTGTACGTGGTACGTCGTACTGCAGAAGTACTAGGCATGCTCGATGGTTTAGCAGATCGTTTAAAAGATCCAGAAAACGGTAATAAGGCACAGCAGCCTGCTTATGCTGATAACTTACAGCGTTCGCGTCAGCCTGAATTATTGGTTCTGCTAGGTGTTTGTACTCACTTAGGTTGCGCACCAAAATTCTTTGCTGAGGTTAAACCTGAGCCATTCGACGCTGACTGGAAAGGTGGTTTTTTCTGCCCTTGCCACGGTTCGCGCTTTGATATGTCTGGCCGCGTATTTAACGGTTCTCCCGCTGCAGATAACTTAATTGTTCCTCCTTACTCTTTCGAAGGTGACAATGTCTTAGTAATCGGTATTGATGAGGAGACTGCATAATGAGTCAGCAGAAAAACCCAATCATGGGCTGGATTGACGATCGTCTACCAGTGACCGTGACTTACGAAAAGCATATGTCTAAGTACTATGCGCCAAAGAACTTCAATTTCTGGTATTTCTTCGGCGTATTGTCGATGATTATGCTGGTTAACCAAATCCTTACGGGTATTTGGCTAACAATGAACTTCACTCCGAGTGCAGATGGTGCTTTTGCTTCTGTTGAATACATCATGCGTGATGTGCAATGGGGTTGGTTATTGCGTTATATGCATTCTACCGGTGCTACCTTCTTCTTTATTGCTATCTACCTACATATGATGCGTGCGTTATTGTACGGATCGTACCAGAAGCCTCGTGAGCTTATCTGGTTGTTCGGTATGGGTATCTATCTAGCACTTATGGCAGAAGCCTTTATGGGATATGTACTTCCATGGGGTCAGATGTCTTATTGGGGTGCTCAGGTAATTATTTCATTGTTTGGTGCTATCCCGGTTATTGGTGATGACCTTACAACTTGGATTCGTGGTGACTTCCTGATTTCAGGCGCTACATTAAACCGTTTCTTCGCATTGCATGTGATTGCTGTGCCATTAGTCATTGTTGCTTTGGTTGTATTGCATTTATTAGCATTGCACGAAGTAGGTTCTAACAATCCAGATGGTGTTGATATTAAGAAGCATAAAGATGAAAACGGTGTACCGCTAGACGGCATTCCTTTCCATCCTTTCTACACCGTACACGACATGGTCGGTATCGTAGTCTTCTTGATCGTTTTCTGTTCAGTGATGTTCTTCTTCCCTATGGGCGGTGGCTTCATGCTTGAATATGCTAACTTCGAACCTGCTAACGGTCTTAAGACCCCTGAGCATATTGCTCCAGTTTGGTATTTCGGTGCTTTCTATACCATCTTACGTGCGATACCTCATAAGTTAACCGGTGTTATTGCGATGGGTGCTGCGATTGCTATCCTGTTCGTACTGCCTTGGTTGGATAAGAGCCCGGTTAAGAGTATTCGTTACAAGGGTGTTATCAGTAAGACATTGATCCCTGTATTCGGTGTAGCATTTGCGATTCTAACTTGGTTGGGTACTCAGCCTTCTAGTGGTGAGTTCTTGCACTTGATCAATAATACGACTTTGGCTCGTTGGTTAACTGCGTTCTACTTCGGTTACTTCCTATTGATGCCTTTCTATACTCGTATGGAAAAAACAAAACCTGTTCCTGAACGTGTAACTGGAGGCCACTAATATGAAAAAAGTAATTGCTCTGTTTGCTTTGATGGCTTCTTCGCTTTCATTTGCTTCAGGTGGTGGTATTCACCTAGACGAACATAAAACAGATTTGACCGATACTGCATCTTTGCAGCGTGGTGCTCAAACATTCATGAACTATTGCATGGGGTGTCACTCATTAGAGCACGGTCGTTTTAACCGTACTGCTAAAGATTTGGATATTCCTGAAGAGTTGATGCAAGAAAACTTGAATCTTGCGAATAAGCGCTTTGGTGATCTAATGACGATCGCAATGCGTAAAGAAGATTCGAAGAAGTGGTTTGGTGCTACCCCTCCTGATCTAACGCTTGTTGCTCGTGTTCGTGGCGGCAGTGGTGATTGGTTATACACTTACCTACGATCTTTCTACGAAGATACGAGTCGTCCTTGGGGCGTAAACAATGCCGCATTTAAAGATGTGGGTATGCCTCATGTTCTTGCTGGCTTGCAAGGTGTTCAAAAGAAAGGTTGTGCACCGGTTTCAACAGGTTATGATTCTTTAACGGGTACTGAGATCATGGTTGATAGCTGTGAACTTGCAGAACCAAGAGAAGTTTTATACCTAGCAGAAGAAGGTCAATTAACTCCAAAAGAATACGACAATCTAGTGTATGATTTGGTGAACTTCTTGGTATACATAGCTGAGCCGATCGCTTTAGAGCGTCAACGTCTTGGTTGGTGGGTCTTGTTGTTCTTGGTTATCTTCCTAATTCCTGTTTATTTGTTGAACAAAGAATATTGGAAAGACATTCACTAATTCGTCTTAGAATTGGTTGAATTACCTGTATGGCTCGGCGCGGAAACGTGGTCGGGCTGTATTTGTTTTTGAATAGTTAAAAATTTATTTAGCTGGGGAATTATATGGGTGTTGTTGCTAAACGTTCTTCAATGACGTTTTATTCGGATGGTAGTGATCATTATAGCCATCGTGTACGCATTGTATTGGCAGAAAAAGGCGTAACAGTAGAAGTTCACGATGTAGACGCTGATAACAAGCCAGAAGATTTGGCTACTTTGAATCCTTATAATTCATTGCCAACATTAGTTGATCGTGAATTGGTGTTATACCAGCCAAACGTAATGATGGAATACTTGGATGAGCGTTTTCCTCATCCGCCATTATTGCCTGTGTACCCAGTTGCGCGTGCGGAAAGCCGTTTGTTGATTCATCGCATTGAAAAAGATTGGTGTGTACTGGTTGATACTATCTTCTCTGCAACAGCAAAAGATAAAGATAAAGATAAAGCCCGTAAAGAATTGCGTGAAGGCATGATGACAATTGCACCTATCTTTAAAGATATGTCTTACTTCATGAGTGACGAGTTCACGATTGTTGATTGTTGCATGGCTCCCATTCTATGGCGTTTGCCAGCAATGGGCATTGAGCTTAGTGGTAAAGCCGTTGAGCCTTTATTCCATTATATGGAACGCTTATTTGATCGTGAATCTTTCCAAGCTAGCTTGTCAGAAGCTGAACAGGAAATGCGCGGTTAATTGACATGCAGACAATGACGCCGAGCCGTCCGTATTTAATGCGGGCGCTGAATGAATGGATACTTGAGAACGACTGTACACCTTATGTATTGGTTGACGCTGGCTTGCCCGGTGTTCAAGTACCCGAAGATTATGTAAATAACGGTCAGATAGTGTTGAATATCAGCATGTCTGCGGTTAAATCATTACTTATAGATGATGACGGGTTGTCGTTCAATGCTCGCTTCGGCGGCGTACCGATTGACTTGTACGTACCTATGGTTGCTATCTTGGCTATTTATGCCAAAGAGAATGGCCAAGGTATGGTATTTGGTAATGAGGCTGGAGCGCCTGATCCTGATCAGCCACCTGCGCCTAAAAAGCCGAGTGCTCAGGCTGACAAGCCGGTTAAAGCTCGACCTGCTTTGAAGGTAGTTAAGTAGCGGCTTAGAAAATAAAAACCCCATAAGGTGCTAAACCTTATGGGGTATTTTTTTGCCTGTGAAAATAGGTTCGGAGTCTATTGCTGATTCAGCTGCCAGTTATAATCCAGTGTTTCATAGTCAGAGAAACGGCCCGCTTCGATATTGTATTGTGCTATGAATTTCAGAATACCGGTTGCTTTTTCGTCCTTGGCAAAGTCTTTAGCAAACCAATCAAAAATCTTAGAGATATAAATTTTCTCCCCTTTAATATTGATGCCTTTGCCGGTGTTTTCAAGAAAGTTGCGAGTCTGTTGATTAAGTTGATCATTTAAAATATTGGCAGAATACGCTTCAGGACGTAAATCTGGGCAACTCAATGAGGCGCACACGATAGCAAAATGAATTCTTGGCTCATTCATATGGCGCAGAATTTTATGCTCTATAGTATCTAAGCTAATAGTTTTAGCATTTAACATGGCTGCCGGTTTTTGCCATACGGGGCTGAACCAGGTGCCAATATCACGAATACTGTGTTTAGGCTTATGGTCAGCAATGAGCTTAATGGCAAATAGGTTGTAAGTATTAATGTAGAATGCCATTTTCTCTTCTCCCTTTAGGCTAGAAGGGTTGAATTTCGCAAGGCGCTCTATTAATGATGAAAACTTGGGGTCGCTGGTGATTGATGGGTAATTCACCAAGTTAGTACGAATGCCAGCGGATTCACCTTGCTGGATGTTTTGTTTAAGTAGGGTGCTGTAATCTGACCAGTCGAAGCTCTTAGCTAGGCTGATGTTGCTTAATAGAACAAAGCAGAGTGCGATGATGCGCATAGAATAAGATCCACCTGATGAAAACGATAATTAGTATAGGCTTCATGCAGTAGGTTGTCATTGCGATTGGTCACAAACGAGGCTTGTTATTGTCTAGGTTGTATTCTTTTATTGATGGTCATTAATTACCAGTACAGGCAGGGCATACAAAAACCGCAGCTAATAATAGAATGTGGTTTTGAGTTCACAATAAATCAATACGAGATTTATTATGAGCAGCTTGCTCCCACTTAGTAGGAGCAAGCAGTAAGATTAAGTCAGCTCGTTGAGCTTTTGTTTCAATACTTCCATTACAACTTGAGGGTTAACACCCTTAGCGGCTTTACGAGCTGCGCCAATGAATGGCCCAATCGCTTTCGCACGCTTGTCTTCAGGAGTATTCAAATACGCTTCAACCAGTTTTGGACTGTCGGCTAATACTTGTGCAACAACGGCTTCAATCGCCGATGTATCGGATACTTGCTTAAGGCCTAATTGATCGATGAGCTGATCAACATCAGAACCTTTACCTTGCCAAATCGCATTAAAGACTTCTTTCGCGCCATCGTTAGAGATGTCGTTGCCTTTAACGTTCTTCAAAATAGCGCCTAACTGCTGTGCACTAACAGGAATGTCGGTAATACTGATTTCGTTCTTGTTGAGTGCGGCCGATAAATCGCCCATTACCCAGTTTGCAGCAATTTTGTAATCACCTGCAATCTCAGCAGCCACTTCAAAGTAATCAGCCATTTCACGGCTCGCAGATAACACCCCGGCGTTATAGGAAGAAAGACCATGCTCAGCTTCAAAGCGGGCTTTTTTCTGCTCAGGGAGCTCAGGCAAAGTGGCACGAACTGCTGCAACGTATTCTTCATCGATGATTACAGGCAATAAATCTGGATCTGGGAAGTAGCGATAATCGTTAGCGACTTCTTTTGAACGCATGCTGCGCGTTTCGTTTTTGTCGGCGTCGAATAAACGCGTTTCTTGAGTGATGCTGCCACCGTCTTCAAGAATGTCCATTTGACGTTCGATTTCAACTTCAATCGCGCGTTCTACGTTTTTAAACGAGTTAACGTTTTTTATTTCTGTACGCGTACCTAACTCTTCTTGGCCCTTAGGACGCAAAGAAACGTTGCAGTCACAACGCATAGAGCCTTGTGATAAGTTGCCATCACAAATGCCTAAATACATCACAATGCTCTGCATCTTACGGAAGTAAGCTGAAGCTTCTTTAGAGGTGCGCAATTCAGGCTCAGATACGATTTCGATTAACGGCGTACCGCAACGATTTAAGTCGATGCCTGACTGACCATTAAATCCTTCATGAACCGATTTACCCGCATCTTCTTCAAGGTGTGCGCGGGTTACGTTAATGCGGCGTGTGTTACCTTCGCCTAAGTCGATATCAATATGCCCCATGCCGACGATGGGTTCGTGCAGCTGAGTAATTTGATAGCCTTTTGGCGAATCAGGGTAAAAATAGTTTTTACGATCGAAGACCGACTTCATGCCGATTTCAGCATCGATGGCTAAGCCAAACTTAACCGCCATACGTAAAGCTTCTTCATTAAATACCGGTAAAACACCCGGTAAACCCAAGTCGTAAATATTGGCTTGAGTATTCGCATCAGCACCATACTGAGTGCTAGAGCCGGAGAAAATTTTTGATTTTGTAGCCAACTGAGCGTGAATCTCAAGGCCAATTACCACTTCCCATTCCATGATAGAGTCCTTTTATTTTAAGCCAGTTGGAGTTTTAGTATGCCAGTCGGTAGCCGTCTGGAATTGATGTGCGCAGTTTAATAAGCGACTCTCATCAAAATAGTTACCGATAAGCTGTAGACCGACTGGAAGGTCATTAATCATTCCTGCGGGTACCGACATGCCTGGTAGGCCGGCTAAGTTAGTTGCCAGAGTGTAGATATCTTCTAGGTACATGCTCACGGGGTCTTTGCTCTTCTCGCCAAACTTAAACGCTGGGCTTGGGGCAACAGGACTCATAATGACATCAACGTCGTTAAACGCGGCCACAAAGTCATTCTTAATTAAGCGACGAACTTGCTGTGCTTTTTTATAATACGCATCATAAAAACCAGCAGACAAGGCATAAGAACCCAGCATGATACGGCGCTGAACTTCGTCACCAAAACCTTCACTACGTGAACGCTTATAAAGGTCTTCGATATTTTTTGGATCTTCACAGCGATGGCCAAAACGAACGCCATCCATTCGAGATAGATTGGCAGAACACTCTGACGGGGCAATGACGTAATACGCTGGCACACACAAGTTGGTATTCGGTAGGCTAATTTCTTTTAGCGTCGCGCCCATCTTTTCGTATTCTTTGATCGCATCTTGAATGGTTTGCGCCATTACCGGATCGAGATCTGCACTGAAGTACTCTTTTGGCAAACCAATGGTCATGCCTTGCATAGAATTGTTCAGGTTAGCGCGATAATCGGGTACATCACGTTCTATGCTGGTGGAGTCTTTTTTATCAAAGCCTGCCATCACATTTAACATCATCGCCGCATCTTCTGCCGTGCGAGCAATTGGGCCGCCTTGGTCAAGACTAGAAGCGTAAGAGATCATCCCGAAGCGAGAGACGCGGCCATAGGTTGGCTTAATGCCGGTTACGCCACAAAAAGCCGCTGGCTGGCGAATTGAGCCGCCAGTATCGGTAGCGGTAATGCCTGGCGCTAAGCGTGCAGCAACGGCAGCTGCTGAACCACCGGAAGAACCACCCGGAACATGTTCTTCGTTCCAAGGGTTTTTAACAGCGCCATAAAATGAACTCTCGCTAGAAGAGCCCATGGCGAATTCGTCCATATTGGTTTTACCCAAAGAGACGGCGCCGACTTGGTTGAAGTTATCGGCAACGGTAGAGTCATAAGGAGCGATGAACTTATCTAACATCTTCGAGCCACAACTGGTGCGAACACCTTCGGTGCAGAAAATATCTTTGTGCGCCATCGGCACACCCGTCCACTCGTTAGCATTGCCTGCAGCGCGTAATGCGTCTGCGGCTTTTGCTTGTATTAGCGCTTTTTCGTCAGTGACGGTAATGAAACTATTATATTGGCCGTCTAAATTTTTGATACGGTCCAAAAAGTGCTGGGTAACTTCAACACTGGAATATTCGCCGGCTTGTAAATCTTGAGAGATTTGAGCCAAGGTTTTGTTATGCATAATGTGTCCTTAAGTCTTAGCTCTGTTATTCAACAACTTTGGGTACTAGATAGTGGCCATCTTCAGTACTGGGAGCGATCTTCTGAAATTTCTCACGATTATTTTCTTCCGTGACGACATCTGCGCGTAAGCGCTGCACTGCATCCATTGGGTGTGCCATAGGCTCTACGCCTGTGGTATCAACGGCTTGCAACTGATCCACTAAATCTAAAACATTGGATAAGTTGGTTTGAAATTCTGTGATACTTTTTTCGTCTATCTGCAAGCGCGAAAGGTCGGCGATTGCGAGAACCTGATTCGTGTCCAAAGACATGGGACTACTCCACTATTTAAGCAGTACTTGCCACAAGGCTAATTTAGCTTGTTGAGGCAGGTTATAAAGGGCATTTTTAAAGGCGATAAGTTACCACATTTAGTGAGAGGATTTTAGCGCTTATTGATTGAATCACGTATGTGAGCAAACTAACTTGGCGATTAATACCCCAGTTGTGATATAGGAGCTTGCCGAAAGGCTGCACCGTTGCTAGAGTTACAAGCAATTTTGTAGCTAAGTTCCTTGTCGTATTGCTCGGGAACACTTTATTCAGTTGAGAATTTACGCATGTTCAGAAAAGTTAGAGGTCTATTTTCCAGTGATTTGTCTATCGATTTAGGCACCGCTAATACCCTGATTTATGTTAAAGGGAAGGGTATCGTATTGAATGAGCCATCGGTTGTGGCCATTCGATTACAGGGAAATCAAAAAAGTATTGCAGCAGTAGGAACTGATGCTAAACGTATGCTAGGGCGAACTCCGGGTAATATTCGTGCAATTCGTCCTTTGAAAGACGGTGTAATTGCTGACTTTGAAGTGACTGAAAAAATGCTTCAGCATTTTATTAAAATTGTTCACCAAGATTCTGTATTAGCGCCTAGTCCTCGAGTTGTTGTTTGTGTTCCACACGAAGCGACATTGGTTGAGCGTAAAGCGATTCGTGAATCAGTATTAGGTGCAGGCGCTCGTCGTGTGTACTTGATTGATGAGCCTATGGCTGCAGCCATCGGTGCCGGTCTTCCTGTAGAAGAAGCACGTGGTTCTATGGTGGTTGATATTGGTGGTGGTACCACTGAAATCGCCATTATCTCTTTGAGTGGTGTTGTTTATGCAGAGTCTGTCAAAGTCGGTGGCGACCGTTTTGATGATGCTATTGTCGCTTATGTACGTCGTAACTATGGTAGCTTAATCGGTGAGGCAACGGCTGAGCGCATTAAGCAAGAGATTGGTACGGCTTACCCGGGTGGTGAAGTACGTGAAATCGATGTGCGTGGACGTAACCTTGCTGAAGGTATTCCACGCAGCTTCACTTTGAACTCCAACGAAATTTTAGATGCCTTACAAGAGTCTTTAGCGTCTATCGTGCAATCGGTGAAAGGTGCATTAGAGCAAGCGCCACCGGAATTAGCATCTGATGTTGCAGAGCGTGGTTTGGTTTTAACCGGCGGTGGTGCTTTGCTGCGTGACTTGGATAAATTATTAAGCGAAGAAACAGGCTTGCCTGTTCTGGTAGCTGACGATCCTTTAACGTGTGTTGCACGTGGTGGCGGTATGTTCTTAGAAAACTCCAGCGATGCTCAGCTAGAATTATTAGCGGCAGATCAATAAGCTCAAGCTACTTTCTTAGCGAGCAGCTCAAAGGGCTATAGGCGTTATTTTATCGCGCCTTTAGCCTATTAAGCCTTATCCTATAATCACTTTCCTTGTATAGTGAAACGATACGTGGATTCAAAAAGGATCAGGCTATTAAATCCCCTATTGAAATAAGCCCGATGCATGCCTCGCGCTTGGTCGGCATACTTTGTTTGTCTCTCTCTTTAATGTGGCTTGATAGCCATAGTCAGCTATTTAAGTCAGTACGTCATGGTTTGGGTTATGCCCTATATCCCTTACATCAAATAGCTTCTGCACCTTCTGTATTAGCGGACTGGTTTGCTGACTCTGCTAAAAGCCGTCAACAGTTAGAACTTGATAACGCAGAGCTGTCAGCGCGAAATTTAATTCTCGGGCAAAAGATTCAGCGCTTAATTGCACTCGAAACAGAAAATATTGAATTGCGTGAATTGCTCGGCACCTCTGACCGTATTAATGAGAGTGTGATCGTGGCCGAATTAGTCGCAGTTGATCCAGATCCCTTTAGTCAGCAGATCGTTATCAATAAAGGCAGTGAAGATAAAGTCTTTATTGGCCAGCCCGTATTGGATAGTCATGGATTGATGGGGCAAGTTATTGATGTATTGCCTCATAGCAGTCGTATTTTATTAATAGCCGATTCAAATCATGCCATTCCTGTGCAGGTTAATCGTAATGGGGTAAGAGCCATCGCGGTAGGTTCCGGCCAACTGGGTGAGCTGAATTTAATTTACGTGCCTGATACTGCGGATATAGAAGTGGGTGATTCGTTAGTAAGCTCTGGCTTAGGTGATCGCTACCCAAGAGGCTATCCCGTGGCCAAGGTAGCCAAAGTTGAGCATTTTCCTGGGAAAGCTTTTGCGGTAGTGACGGCGACCCCTAGTGCGCAATTAGATCGCAGCCGTCATATGTTATTGGTTTTCAGTGAAAATGCGAGTCACGTGCCTCCTAAAACATTATGGGAGCAGAAATAATGTCTTCTAGAGTTTATGTTTTTTTAGTTTTAACGTTCTGTGCGGGCTTTATTCTACAGTACTTTCCACTGGTCGATTTTATGGCTTGGTTCGTACCCGAGTGGGTACTGATGATTTTTATTTTTTGGCAGCTGCAGGCACCTAAGTTAATCAATTTCTGGTGGGTGTGGCCGTTAGGGTTGTTACTGGATGTGCAACAAGGCATTCAGTTAGGGAGTTCAGTGATTGGTTTTGCCACGGTGCTCTATGTACTTCAACTTATGTATCAGCGTTTAAGAGTCTTCAATGTTGCTCAGCAAGCAGGAGTTATCTTTTTGTTATTGTGCTGCTATCAACTGGTAATTTACTGGGCAACGATGGCGACGGATGATGTGTTTAAACCCCTTTCTCTATGGATGCCGGCCTTAGTCAGTGCTCTAGTTTGGCCTTGGTTATATTTATTGTTATCCAGTTCTTATCAAAAGTTGAGATGATGTGATGCAGCAACAATTAGTCTTAGCGTCTACGTCGCCACGTCGTAAAGAATTATTACAACAAATCGGTGTTTCTTTTGCTCAGCTGAGCATTGATATTAATGAAGATGTTGACCCTAATGAAAGCGCCGAGCAATATGTTTTACGTTTAGCTAAAGAAAAAGCGGCTGCTGGCTTTGAGATGTTATCAGTCACAGAAAAAACTAATTGTGTTGTCTTAGCGGCGGATACGACCGTTGTTTGTGATGGACTGATATTGGCCAAACCTAAATCGCTGAGTCATTCGAAGAAAATATTATCTCAACTTTCTGGCTGTGAGCATGTTGTAATGAGTGCAATAGGCATGCATAGCGAGGATAAGAAAGTACAAAAAGTTGTCACAACTAAAGTAAGATTCCGGAGTATCTCCGAGGCTGAAATTGAAGCCTACTGGCAGAGCGGTGAACCTCAAGATAAAGCCGGTAGTTATGGCATTCAAGGCTACGGAGCTGTTTTTGTCGAATCCATTACGGGCAGTTATAGCAATGTTGTCGGCTTGCCCTTGTGCGAAACAGCGCAGTTACTTAACCAATTCAATATAGCATTTTGGCAATTATGAAAGCAGAGATATTAATAAACGTTACCCCAACAGAAACCCGTGTCACGGTCGTTGAAAATGGCGTGCTGCAAGAGGTCTTTATTGAGCGCGAACATTTACGCGGTTTAGTGGGTAATGTTTATAAGGGCAAAGTTGTTAGGGTATTGCCAGGGATGCAGGCTGCTTTTGTTGATATCGGTTTGGAACGTGCAGGCTTTATTCATGCGTCGGATATTATTGGCGGTGACGCTAAAACACCCATCATGAGTTTATTGCACGAAGGGCAAAAATTGGTCGTGCAGGTCACTAAGGACCCTATCTCTAGTAAAGGGGCTCGTTTAACTAATCAGCTGGCGATTCCTTCTCGTTACTTGGTTTACATGCCAGATACTGACCATGTGGGTGTTTCACAGCGTATTGATGGTACTGAAGAGCGTGATCGCTTAAGAGCCTTAGTCGCAGAAAGTATTAAAAATGAAGCACTGACCGGTAAGGGAGGGTTTATTCTTCGTACCGCCGCTGAAGGTGCCGGAGAGGAAGAAATAAATGCTGATACACGTTACTTAAAGCGTTTATGGGTAACGTTAGGAGAGCGTTTAAAAGGCGCGAAAGTTCCCAGCTTAGTGTACGACGAATTGCCGTTATTTTTACGTACCATGCGTGACTTTGCTCGTCCAGAAATCACCCGCGTATTAATCGATTCTAAAGAAACCTATCAGCGTGTCGAAAAGTTTGTTGAGCAGTTTGTGCCAGAAATTTTACCGCAGTTAGAATACTACCCTGGCCCACGTCCGATTTTAGATCTTTATGGTGTAGAAGATGAAATGCAGCGAGCACTCGAGCGTAAGGTACCGTTAAAATCAGGTGGCTATTTAGTTATCGATCAAACGGAAGCGATGACCACGATTGATGTCAATACCGGTGCCTTTGTAGGTCGGCGTAACCTTGAAGAAACGATTTTCAAAACAAATTTAGAAGCGGCTACCGCGATTGGTCGACAGCTAAGATTACGTAACCTAGGTGGCATTATTATTCTCGATTTTATCGATATGATGGATGTTGAACATCAGCGCCAAGTGCATCGTATGTTAGAGAAAATTTTAGAAAAAGATCATGCAAAAACAAAGATCAGTGGCGTATCAGATCTTGGCCTCGTCGAGATGACGCGTAAGAGAACTCGAGAAAGCTTAGGGCAGATGTTGACTGAGGCGTGTGCTTGTTGCGATGGTCGTGGCACTGTCAAAACGGCAGAGACAATTTGTTATGATATTTTTCGTGAAATTCTACGTGAAGAGCGCGCTTATGATGCCAGTAGCTATCTCGTCTTAGCCTCTGTCGCGGTGATAGATCGTCTGCTAGATGAAGATTCTAGTAGCCTTGCAGACCTCGAAGCCTTTATGGGGAAAACTATTAAGCTTCAAGTTGAGTCTAATTATGCGCAGGATCAGTATGATATCGTTTTGCCATAATCCGCGCGGCTCATTATGAAGCGCGGGTTGCGATTAATTTGGACTCAGATTTGGCTGACGGGAGTCGTGTGCCTAGTGCTATTAGCACTTTATACCAGCTTAGGCCGCCAGTTAATTCCACTAATAGAAACCCTAGAGCTAGATATTGAGCAAGCGCTTTCCGAGCAGTTAGGGGTAGCGGTTAATATCGAGTCGATAAAAGGCGATTGGGTATGGTTTTCTCCGCGTATACAAGTCAATCATGTTCAGCTCGGTGATGCTGAGCAGGGGCTAAAAATACAGCGCTTAGAAGCAAAGCTGGATGTGAGCGCGAGCCTTTTTCATCGGGTGCCCGTATTTGATCAAATAAAATTATCAGGCGTGCAAATTCCATTTTCTGAAGATGAAGATAGCAATTGGTACTTGGATCAGTTTTTAATTAAGTCCAGTGATGATAGCCAATCCGCGGAAGAGTTTTGGTCTGGGGCTAAGCCTCTTTGGCTAGAGTTATTGGGCCAGCAGGGTGAAATTCACCTCTATAATTGGCAAGTTTCTATCCAGCGTCATAATCAAGCTGCGAAAAATATAAAAGTTTTAGACCTGCGCCTACGTAATAATGGTTTGCAGCATCGGTTAGAGGGGGAAATTCAATTAGGAGAAAGTGCTGCACGACTAAAAACACTGTTTGAAGTTGAAGGTGATCTATGGGATTTCAGTGACCATAATGGTAAAGGCTATTTACAGCTTGCAACTCAATCATGGCAACCTTGGATACCTGATTATAGTACGGCTTGGCAAGTTGAGAAGCTGACTGCGGGGGCGCGTATATGGGTTGAGGTCGACAGTGGTCGTATCGATAATTTAGATGGTTATATTGATATACCTAATTTCTCATTATTAAAATCCAGTGCTGAGCAATCTAATGAAGGACAACCCACTTCAGAGAAGCCGCACGATATCAGTTTTGAAAATGGTCGTATAACGTTAGCAGGGCGACGAAATGGCGACGATTGGCACCTCTGGTTTGATAGTGATGTTGATTGGTTATCTGACGTGGTGCCGCCCAAACCCAGTGGGCGAATTAGTTGGTTACCTAATATTGAGGGGGGCGTTCAGCTAGCGTTAAATGAAATTGATTTAGCTCAAACGTCTTTTTGGTTAGAAGATTTTCAACTTCTGCCTGAAGAATACATGGAATATATTACTAACTTGCAGCCGATGGGCTTAGTAGAGCAAGTAAGAGTTAATATTATCCCCCAACAGGAGTGGCTATGGGGAGTGAGTCTTGATCTCTCGGCAGCCAGTATTCAAGGGTGGGAGGGCATTCCTGCCGTTGAAGAATTAACCGCGACCTTAGACTTTAGCGAAAATAAAGGTCTGCTTAAAACTAAGGGTATTAATACTCAGCTACACTTTCCAACGCTTTATGAAAATGCTTGGCTATTAACTGACTTCAAAAGTGAAATTTTTTGGCAGATTGATTCAGGTTATCTAAGGCTGGTCGCGCCAAGTTTACGTGCCAATTATCAGAAAACCAGTTTGCATGGCAGTTTCTCTATTTATACACCGCTGCAAGAAAATCTTATAGAGCCACAGTTAAATTTATTATTGGGTATTCAAAACTTAGAGCTGGTGGATCAGAAAATTTTTGTGCCTAAGGATGCAGCAGTAGAAGTGTCTAGCTGGCTGAATGACAATATAATCTCGGGCCAAGCGAAGCACGCGAGCTTTTTATTTTCCAGCAGTTTAGCACCTGAGTTAACTGATAATAGTCAAACGATCCAGTTTTATGCGGATATTCACAACGCTGACTTCACCTATTTACCCGGTTGGCCAGAAGTGACTCAAGTAAAAGCGAATCTGATGGTCGATGTACCCAATGTTGATGTTTGGGTGCATAGAGCGGCAACGTTGGGAGGTGAGCTAACTCCGAATACGACTCAGATAAAAGTCCGTACTGATCATGCAGATAATACGTTAATGACATTGCGTGGAAAAATGGTCGGTGATGCGAGCGAAGGTATTAAATATTTTACGCAAACGCCTCTGCAGAAAGAGGTCAACGGCGCATTTGATTATTGGCAAGCTAAAGGGCTGGTGGAAAGTGAACTGTATGCCCAGGTCTCTTTATCCGATACCAATAAGCCCCCACAAATTCGCTTAAATAGCCGTTTAAAAAATGTCGATATTGATGTCAGTGATTTAGATATTTCCTTTAAAAAAATCAAAGGTATGATTGAGTTTGACTCAGAACTTGGGGTAACAGCTAAAGGCTTACAGGGAGAAACCTTTTCTGGTTTAGCGGTATTGGATATTAAGTCATCCGTTGCTGAGTCTGGATTTGATATTCAAATTAATGCGAAGGGCCAAGCTCAAACTGAAGCGATAAAAACATGGCTACCACTGTTTTTGTTTAAGCCCATTAGTGGTGAACTGGAGTATCAATTAGATCTGCAGTTACGCCCGGTTGAACGTGGAGGTTTGCTATTAAATATCGCGAGTGACTTACGTGGCATTCAGATTGATGCGCCTTTACCCTTCATGAAAAAGAGTGAAGAAGTCTTGCCTTTTACTATGTCACTAAAAAAAATTCGTGATTTACGTATAGATTTCCGTTACGGCGAATTGGCAAATGGCGTGATGGCATTAGAAGAGGGGGAGTTGAAGCGTGGGCAAGTTTATTTAGGGACAACACAAGCGTATTTACCAAGTGATGAGGGATTGAGTATTACCGGAAATATTCCTCATGAGGTTAATGCGAAAGCTTGGTGGGATTTCTGGAATGATATTAAGCCAGAAGAGAATGGAAAAGTCATAGCAGAAAATAAACCTGCGATTTTAACACATATTGATTTATCAGCATCGGAAGTCAATGCTTGGCAGCAAATGATGGGGCCTAGCCACATTGTTGGTGATTATAAATGGAATCAGTGGGATTTTGATCTAGACAGTAAAATAATGAAGGGAAAAATAAGTTTACCCGATGACCTTTCAATCCATGCGATCGTTATGGATCTAGAATATATACACATGCCTGTTGAAGAAAACGATCCTAATCAAAACATCGAGTTCGGTGCTGCTGAAACGATTGACCCATTGAAAGATTTTGATCCACGATGGATTCCCAGTACTGATTTAAAAGTTGCAGAAATCTTTCTTGGCACCAGCAATTTTGGCCGCTGGGATATGACTATGCGTCAGCAGGATGAACTCACTAGAATTCATGTTAATGATTCATTAACAAAATCTTTAGTTATTAAAGGTGATATTGATTGGCGTAAAAATGAGCAAGGCCACAGTACGCATCTGAATTTACTGCGCATACAAAGTAAAAACTTAGGAGATAGTCAGCGCGCTTTTCGAAAAACTGCCTCTGTCGAAGCTAAAAAGGCAAAATTTGATGTCGATTTAAGCTGGCAGGGCTCGCCCGCTAGATTTAACTATGGCACGTTAACTGGACTGGCCAAAGTAAGTATTAAGGATGGTGTCTTAGTAAGTGATAATACCGGGGCATTAAAAGCCTTTGGTGTCTTGAATTTCAATTCGATTAGCCGCCGCTTACAGCTCGATTTTTCAGATTTATACGAGTCCGGTGTTTCATTTGATATTTTAAAAACACGATTGTCTTTTGATAAGGGGGTGGCGACTTTCGTCGAACCGTTATTGATTGATGGCCCTTCTGCTAAGTTTCAATCCAGCGGAAAAATAGACTTTAACACCCAAGAAATTGATCAAAAGCTGGTGGTTACTTTTCCTATTACTAGTAGCTTACCCTTAGTCGCGGTACTCGCAGGCTTAGCACCACAGATAGCTGGGGCGATTTATGTGACAGAGAAGCTCATTGGCGAAGAGTTGGAGCAATTTACCAGTGCCAGCTATACCGTCAGTGGTACGATTGAGAACCCAAAGATGAAAATTGATCAAGCCTTTGATAATGAATTAGAAGGTAAAGAAAGCCGCAGTTTTAAAGATCGTTTCTTGGATATCTTCGGTCTAGGGGATGATGAATAATATGAAAGAAAATAAGATGAACAACCTAAATGCTAAATTGGCGGCGGTGCAAATCACCACCGGCCCCGATGTTGAAAAAAACTTGGCCGCGATCGAGCAGCAAATTGAAAAATCCGCGCGACAGGGCGCTAATATTATTGCCTTGCCTGAAGTCTTTGCTTGTTATGATAGTCAAAAATATTTGGCATTAGGCCAGCAGGAAATGAGTCCCTCTGGGAATCTGCGTAGCCGTATGTCGTCTTGGGCAAAAGATTATAAGGTGTATTTGATCGGCGGTACGATTCCGGTTTTAGAGCCCAAAGAAAGTAAAGTTTACCCGCGATGCTATTTTTATAATGATCAAGGCGAAGAGCTAGGTTTTTACGACAAAATACATCTGTTTGATGTCGATATTGATGATGCTCAAGGTCGATACCGTGAATCTGATATGTTTTTATCCGGTGATGAAATAAAGGTATTCCCAACACCTTATGGCAATGTGGGTTTAACGATTTGTTATGACCTTCGCTTTCCTTATGTCTTCGATCGTTTGCGTAAAGCAGGCGCGGATATTATATCGGTAGTTGCTGCCTTTACTCAGACAACGGGAAAAGCACATTGGCAGCCATTATTACAAGCGAGGGCCATTGAGCAGCAATGCTATATTTTGGCGTCTAATCAGTGGGGGAAGCATGACGAAAAACGAAAAACTTATGGTCACTCTATGGTGGTATCACCATGGGGAGAGATCTTAGATCAGCTACCGGTTGGGCAGGGGTTTAGTTGTGCAGAAATTGATCTTGATGAAGTGCAGCGAATCCGCCGTGAAATGCCAATTGCTAATCACCAGCGGAAAATTTAACCGAGGTGATTAGCAAATCTCAGGCTATGCTCTGATGTTTTAGAGCCTAGCTTGAGACTGAATAATTAACACTAATCTTCTTTGACGTTGTACTGCTCTTTAATCGCTTTGAACAGATTCTTATAGTTGCTACCTGGCTTTGGTTGCTCACCGCTCATCTCTTTCGCCGCGTTACGGATTAATGTACGCATGTGCTGTCGATTAACGGTAGGGAACTGTGCGATAAAATCAATGATAGCATCGGGATCTTTAACTAAGCGCGTTCGCCATTGCTCTTGCTGACCTGTGACACGGCCATAAGATTCAGTTGAAGGATCTAATAAATCTAATGCTTCACGAACAGCCGGAATATCTTCACTACGAATAAGCCTGCCTATATATTGCATATGGCGGCGCATAGCTTCATTTTTTCCGACGCGCTCAGTTTCGCGCACGGCCGCCTTCATCATTTCAGAGAGTGGCAGTTCCATTGATTTTTTAATGGGTAAGGCGACAATACGTTCACCTAACTCTTGTAGTTCTGTCATGTCACGCTTCATTTCTGATTTGCTGACAATCTCATATTCAATAGGTTCTGCAAACGGGTCTTTCTTTTTCTTGGCCATGATAAAGCTGCCTTCTATAAATAAAATATACTGGCTAAACCTAAGAAGGAGAAGAAACCTACAACGTCGGTAATGGTTGTAAGTATCACGCCTCCAGCGAGCGCAGGGTCGATACGCTGGCGTTTCAGTATAATAGGAAGCGCTGCTCCACTAAGAACAGCGACTAATAAGTTAATAATAATAGCAGCGGCAATAATGGCTGCTAATAAGGGGTCGTTAAACCAAAAAAATGTAATGGCAGCAATGACGGATGCCCATAGTAAACCATTAAAAAATCCTACCGCTAATTCACGGTTCATCAGCCAGGTTATATTGCTGCTGCTGATATGTCCTAAGGCCTGCCCACGAATCACGAGGGTTAAAACCTGACTACCAGCAATGCCACCCATACTTGCTACGATGGGCATGAGCACCGCAAGGGCGACTAAACGTTCAATCGTTTGATCAAATAAGCCAATCACCGCTGATGCAATAAAAGCCGTTATTAGATTAATTCCTAGCCAAACAGCACGACGACGTCCGGTTTTTAATGCTGGAGCGAAAGTATCTTCTTCTTCATCCAAGCCTGCCATACTCATCAAAGAGTGATCGGCTGTATCTCGGATAACATCAACCACGTCATCAATGGTGATTCGCCCGATCAGTTTTCCGTGATTGTCGATAACAGGCGCGGAAACCAGATCGTGGCGTTCAAAAATTTTGGCAACATCTTCCTCATCCATGCTGGCATGAATGATCTGCGTATCCGTGGTCATCACTTCACGCACGGTTTGGTTTAAATCACTCACCAATAATTTATTGATGGGCAAAATGCCAATGAACTCGTGGCTGCGATTAATCACCAATAAATTATCGGTCATTTCGGGTAGTGAGCGATGACGACGCAAGTAGCGTAAAATAACGTCTAGGGTGACATCCGCACGTACTGTCACGGTATCGGTATTCATCAAGCCGCCAGCACTGTCTTCCGGGTAGGATAAAACGGCTTCTAGTCGGCTTCGGTCTTTGCTATTCATGCCCCTAAGTACGTCATTGCTAACGTGCTCAGGTAACTGCTGTAATAAATCGACTACATCATCAGTATCAAGCTCTGATGTAAGATCGACAAGCTGTGCAGCGCTCATTTCATTTAAGAAGGAGGCGCTGATTTCATCACTTAAATGCTGGAGTACTTCACCTTCATTTTCTTTTTCGATCAGCTCCCATAACATTTTTCGTATTTTGGGAGGTGACGATTCAATCAGATGAGCAACTTCTGCTGGTGCCAAACCAGTATTAATTGTGCGCTTAACTTCTAATAGGCCACCACTTTCAAGCGCGGCATTAATACTATGCAGTTTTGCTTTTGCGCGTTGATTCTGTTGGCCCATAGCGCCGCTCTTATTGAATGAAGATAACAATAGGGTGAGATGTTCATTCTAGCTGGAATAGTGCCATTTTGCTATCTGGAGAGCTGGCTGATGGATGAAAATGTGAGGCTAAGCGGCTGTTTTTTAAGTGATATTCAGGTCAAATGAGAAATCGGCTTATTCTTCTTCGTCAAAGCGGCGGTTAATTAAATCGATGACGGCTCCAGATGCTTGGTCTTGATCTTGCCCTTCGACTTCCAAGCATAGCTCAGTACCTTTGCAGGCAGCTAGCATCATTACGGCCATGATGCTTTTGGCATCGACCATTTGTGCTTCGCGGCCAATTCTAATTTGGCTAGAGTAAGCAGAAGCGGTTGTAACAAGTTTTGAGGCCGCGCGTGCATGAAGTCCGAGTTTATTTATGATGAGAGTATTGGTTTTAATCATAAATCAGGCAGCTCTCTATGGCGGACTTGCACGTTGTCAAACTGTGCAGAAAATAATTGAGTTAAGGATTCAGAGATAAATACTGACCTATGATGGCCACCAGTGCAACCTATGGCAACGGTCATGTAGCTGCGGTTGGCTTGTTCAAAGCTGGGTAGCCATTTCTCTAAGTACAACTGTATATCCTTTAGCATCTCTTTTACCAAAGGTTCATCTTCTAAAAAATTGATGATCTGGGTATCACGACCATTGAATTGGCGTAAGTTAGGATCCCAATAAGGATTGGGGAGGTTTCTGACATCAAAAACAAGGTCGGCATCAATTGGAATGCCGTGTTTAAAACCAAAAGATTGAAACAGTAGCGCCATGTCCGTGCTTTTTTTATGACTGATACGCAGCTTAATCAAACTGCGTAATTCATGAACGGACAGATGAGTGGTATCTAAGCTTAAATCTGCTAAGTCACTAATGTGATGCAGTAGGGCTTGTTCGCTTGCGAGTGCTTCGTCTAACGATGTGTCTTTATTCGTTAGCGGATGCTTACGACGAGTAGAGCTGAAGCGTTGCATTAAGGTATCTTTATTCGCATCGAGATAAAGAACTTCCGCCTTAAAAGGACCTTTTTCAATACTATTAAGAATCGTAGGAAATTGACTCATATCTTGAGCGGCATTGCGCGCATCGATGCTAACCGCAAGTCTTTGTAAAGAGACTTCATTATCAACTTTAGGGCGATACTGTTGTTGTTGAGCCTGCTCGATCAATGCAGCTAATAAGCCTAACGGTAAGTTATCAATGCAATAGAAACCTTGGTCTTCTAATACATTGAGTGCTGCTGACTTACCTGATCCCGAACGGCCGCTGATTATGATCAAGCGCATTTCAGCTTCCATGAGTCTTCCTTAATTCTTTGGGATATGACTAGTTGCGTTTAATTTTTGCTTAAGAAATTGCTCTCTGATAAAGATTTTGTGAGTCTGGAGAGTTGCGTAACGCTTCGCGGTAGTCTGCTTGGCTCAGTTTTTGTGCCAGCATACTGAGCGTTTTTAAGTGCTCATCAGTTGTTTCTTCGGGTACCAGTAAAGCAAAAATCAAATCCACAGGCTGTTGATCGATAGCATCAAAGTCAATCGGGTGCTCAAGTTGCAATAACACCCCAAAGGTCTTTTCGCATTGCTTTAAACGGCAATGAGGAATGGCAATACCTTCACCTATCCCGGTGCTACCCATGCGCTCACGATTAAGTAAACGCTCATAAATATCGTCAGCAGAGCTTTCAGGAATATGGTCGGCAATAAAACTACCGAGGTATTCTAAAACTTTTTTCTTGCTTGATACCGGCGCACTTTTAACAGTGCGCTCTGGGGTCAAAATGGAATCAATCGCAGGGTTCATTTAATGCTTAGCCTTCAATTTTTAGCCTTGGCCTTTGTGTCTAGCGGTTAGTTTTTCTTTATGCTTGATTAATTGACGATCAAGCTTATCTGAAAGCGTATCAATCGCCGCATACATATTTTCATTTTCGTTTTCAGATGAGGCATGTAAGTCGCTGCCATTCACATGAATATTGCATTCCGCTTTGTGTCTTAATTTTTCCACCGTCAAGGTGACATCTGAGCGCGTGATCTGATCGAAATGATGCTCTAAACGTTTAATCTTACTCTCAGCATATTCCCTTAAAGCTGGGGTGATTTCAATGTGGTGACCGCTGATGTTAATTTGCATAAGTTACTCCTAGTTAGCCTTCGGACTTTCTTTTTACAGCAACCGCTATAACAAACGTTTTCGTTCATTAGAGGGCGGAATCATCATAGCCTCACGGTATTTTGCTACCGTACGGCGGGCAACCTGAATGCCTTTATCACCAAGGATAATTGCAATCTTGTTGTCACTTAAAGGTTTTTTCAATGACTCTTCGGCGATCAATTTTTTAATCATAGCGCGAATAGCCGTTGACGAGCATTCACCACCACTGTCAGTGCTGACGTGGCTTGAAAAGAAATATTTAAGTTCAAATATACCCCTTGGGGTATGCATGAACTTTTGTGTGGTCACACGCGATATGGTTGATTCGTGCATCTCGACGGCTTCAGCAATGTCATGTAAAACCAGAGGTTTCATGCCTTCGTCACCGATCTCGAAAAACGCTTCTTGATATTCAACAATCTTGGTGGCGACTTTCAATAAAGTATCGTTGCGGCTTAAAAGACTTTTAATAAACCAGCGGGCTTCTTGTAAATTATCTTTCAGGTAAGAATTATCTGGGCTGTTATCCGCGCGTTTAACTAAAGATGCATAATCAGAGTTAACGCGTAACTTAGGTGCGATTTCAGGATTGAGTTCAACGCGCCAGCCGTCTTTGACTTTACGTACGATAACGTCAGGAATCACGTATTCAGATTGTTCTGAGATGATTAACTCGCCAGGGCGAGGAGTCAGTTCTTGGATTAAGCGTAATACTTCTTTTAGGTTATCTTCACTAAGTTTGGTTTTACGCATCACCTGGGGATAATCTTTACTACCCAGTAAGGCGATATGGTGTTCGATAACAATTTTGGCTTCTGCTAACCAAGGGGTATCTTGAGGCAGCTGTTTAAGCTGTAATAATAGGCAATCTTGTAGGTCTTGTGCGAATACACCGGCGGGTTCGAATTGTTGCATTCGGTGTAAAACGGCGAGCACTTCGTCTTCTTCGACTTCTAGTGAATCGTCTAAACTTTCGAGGACATCTTCTAGAGGGATGGATAAATAACCATCATCACCTAGGCCGTCAATAAGAGCCATGGCGATTTCATTATCGGTCGGGCTCATGGGGGTTAGGTTTAGCTGCCAAAGAATATGATCTTGTAAGTTGTCGGTGGTGCTATTGCGGCCATCGTGATCAAAATCATCATCCATAGAGCCGGCGCTGGAACTTACTCCGGCACTGGCCTGATAGGAATCTTCCCATTGGCTGTCTGCTGGCAGTTCATCGGCTACCGTATTAGGAATGGTATCGCTGCTCAAATGATCTTCTAACGACGTTTCTGAGCTGAATTCTTGGCTGCTACTTTCAAGGCTGGTATCGCTATTCGGATTACCATCGAGGTCGGCACTGGCGACTGAGTCGTGCTGGTCGGTATGCTCACTGGGGCTGGCGGTAGACTGATGCTCAGTTTCTTCCACCTCAAGCATAGGATTGGACTCAAGCGCTTCTTGAATTTCTGATTGTAGATCAAGAGTAGAGAGCTGTAACAGGCGGATAGCTTGCTGCAGCTGCGGTGTCATGGTCAGTTGCTGGCCGATTCTTAATTGCAATGACGCTTTCATACAGTAGGACAATCACTCGTTAAAAAATCATAATGAAATATCTAATCTAGAGGTGATACGTTCTCACTCCACACTCTAGTATATTAGTTGATAATACAGTGTACTGACTTTAAGTATATGCTAAAGCTTGAAGTCATGACCTAAATAAACATCTTTTACTTGCTGATTATTCAAAATATCTTCTGCAGTGCCTTCCGCAATGATGTGTCCACCCCCGACGATATAGGCTTTTTCACAGATAGCTAAGGTCTCGCGGACGTTGTGATCAGTGATCAATACTCCAATACCGCGATCTTTAAGTTGGCGGATAATTGCCATAATATCCGCCACTGAAATCGGGTCAACACCGGCAAAGGGTTCATCGAGTAAGATGAATGAAGGTTCAGCGGCTAAAGCACGGGCAATTTCTACACGTCTGCGTTCGCCCCCCGAAAGTGACATGCCTAAACTCGCACGAATATGTTGTATATGAAACTCATCCAATAACACTTCGAGCTGCTCTTTGCGTTGGCTCTTATTCAGGTCACTGCGGGTTTCCAAAATAGCCATGATGTTGTCGGCTACCGATAGCTTACGGAAGATCGAAGCTTCTTGCGGTAAATAACCAATGCCTTTTTGGGCGCGGCCGTGCATCGGTAGATGACTAATGTCTAGGTCATCGATGCTGACGGTGCCGTGGTCTGACTGCACAAGATTTACAATCATGTAGAAACAGGTGGTTTTCCCTGCGCCATTGGGGCCAAGCAGACCAACGATTTGGCCACTTTTAACTTCCAGCGACACATCTTTAACAATTTGACGGCCATCGTAACTTTTTGCCAGATTGGCGGCTTTAAGCGTCTTCATGGGTTGTGCTCTCAGCTTGTTTGGCAGGTTGAATAATCATCTTAATACGTCCGCTAGGCTTAGGCTGCTCACCTTGAGGATTAACCTGTGTTTCGGTCTGGCCTTTCGCACTGACGCTTTCACTAACCATGTTGTAGATGATGTGATTGCCACTGAAAGAATTGCCTTCTTGTTTAAGTTCAGCCTCTTTCAATAAAGAAATGTTTTTCTCTTGGGGTAAATAGGTAATGCTATGCCCCTTAGCTTTAGTTAAGCCTTTATCACCTTCCATCAATTGCTGGAAGTGGGCAGGCTTACCTTCCGCCACAGCTTTATTTAAACGCTGATTTTCATCACTGAATAGGGTTATTTGATCGGCCTTAATCAGCAGTGATCCTTGTTCCAATATCACGTTGCCGAGGTAAATGGCGATACCCGTTTTACGGTCAAACTCAGCACGATCAGATTGAATGGTTATTTCAGCATGGGCATCACTGTCTAAGCTGTGGGCATTAATGGCGCTGAGGCTCATGCAAGATAATAACGTAGCAAGCAGTCTGGTGAAGAAAGAATTAAGGTGCATATTTGGCTTTTACCTGTGATAAAAATTCTACGCGCTGTTGATCAAACATAATTACCATACCCACAGCGTCGATGCGGCCATTGATACTAATGACCTCAACAGGCTTGTCGGTTTTAGCAATTTTAGATTCATTTAATAAGGTGAGTTCGCTGGTCCGAATGACAATATTTTCTTCGCTATTTTTTAACGTCAGGTCATTGATCGGCGCAAGCTGCACATCTTGCTGTAAAACTAAGCGTTGATCGTCTTCATAATGAATGCCCGATAGAGATTGTATAACCCAAATCTCCCCCTCTTCAGAAACCGTTTTTACTTTAGGCTGGCTAAACTCAGTCAGCTTTTGAGCCGGATAATGCACAGAGCGGCGAGCATCAAACTGACGCTCAAACGTTCCTGCGGCATCAAACGTACGGTTGCGTAACCCTTCGCCGTAATAATCGGGTAATAGCGATACGCTGTCATTATCGTCTTGTGTTGTTTGCGCGGTATAGTCTTCAATCCATAGCAGGCCAATGCCTACCGAGGCCGCAATAAACAATAATAGAAAGCGCTTACGCAGCATTTAGATCACGCCTGCTTTTAGCATGTCGTGCATAGTAATAACGCCAACGGGTAAGCCGTCTTTCATTGCTACTAGGGCATTGATTTGATTGTCTTCCATGACGGTTAACGCTTCGGCGGCTAATAAATCAGGGCTGGTGGTTTTACCCCCGACAGTCATTAGGCTAGCAATTTCACATTGACGAATATCAGTACCATTATCAATGGCACGACGTAAATCGCCATCGGTGAATACGCCTTGTAGTTGACCTTGCTCATCAATAACCGTGGTCATACCTAGGCCTTTCGAGGTTACAATCATCAGTGCTTCTGCTAATAGAGTCGTCGGCAATACGACTGGCATTTCGTCGCCCGAATGCATTAACGTTTCGACTTTCAATAGCAGACGGCGGCCTAAGCTGCCCCCTGGGTGAGAAAAGGCAAATTCTTCAGCTGTAAAACCGCGAGCTTCTAATAAGGCGATGGCTAATGCATCCCCCATCACTAATGTCGCAGTGGTACTGGACGTTGGCGCTAGATCTAGTGGGCAGGCTTCTTCTGCAACGCTGATATCTAAGTGGCAGTGGCCGCCTGTCGCCAGCGTTGAACCAGGCTTGCCTGTCATGCTAATCACTGGGATATGCAGACGTTTTAGTAAGGGTAGTAAGCTTGTGACTTCTGCTGTTTCACCAGAATTCGACATGGCTATAACAACGTCATTTTTAGTGATCATGCCCATATCGCCGTGGCTAGCTTCACCTGGATGAACGAAAAATGCCGGTGTGCCGGTACTCGCAAGAGTCGCTGCAATTTTTTTACCAATGTGGCCTGATTTGCCCATACCGGTAATAACAACTCGACCTTCGCAGGCTAGCATGTATTTGCAAGCGGCAATAAAATCACCATTGATACGGCTCTTTAAATTGCCAATGGCTTCTTGCTCAATGTTGATCGTGCGGATACCAGAAGCGCTAAAATCGAATTCGTTATTCATAAGTTGTCTATTCTTCGTGTTTATTTATTACAGCTGACAATGATATTAATGTTTAAAACTTTTTATAACTAAGGGCACTCTATACGATTGCCCTGAGTTAGTTAAGCCAGCGGGTTAAGTTTTTATTTACACGCTTTGGCTATACAGTAAAACCATATACGCCACATAAGCCGCTAATAGAAGAATACCGGTAAAGCGAGGAATGGCGCCGCGGCGGAAACTCAAACCAATAATAAGTACCAAAGCAATAGTTAAACCTAGCATGGTAATGTAATCCCGCTCAATCACGATACTATCAATCACGAGGGGGGCGATTAGACCTGGAATCGGCAGTACGGCTAATAAATTGAAGATGTTTGAACCGATAATATTACCGATTGCAATATCGTGGTGGCCTTTTAAAGCGCTGCCAACAGAGGCGGCTAGCTCGGGTAGGCTGGTGCCAATAGCCACAATCGTGAGACCGATCACAAGATCGCTGATGCCAAACGCCTGAGCAATAGAAGTTGCTCCCCATACCAACATTTTTGAACTGATCAATAACGCGGCTAAACCAACGATTAACCAAAAAATAGCCTTTTTTGCTGGCATAGCATCGATTTCTGCCTGCTCATCTTCGTCGATGATCGCTTCGCCAGAATCGCTGCTTTGTTGAAATAATAGGTAGATGGCGACGACTAAAGCCACAATCAGGATCAGAGCATCAAATAGGTCTAGCTTAAGATCTGCCAGTACGAGGCCGGCGATAATCGTCACCAGTAATAATAATGGAATTTCTTTTTTGATCAGCTTCTTTTGAATGGGAATGGCTGCCACTAATGCGGTGACCCCTAAGACGAGAGCAATATTGGCAATGTTTGAACCAATGGCATTCCCTACGGCTAAACCACCGGCACCGTCTAACGCCGCCATAGTAGAAACGAACATTTCAGGAGCGGAGGTGCCTAAAGAGACGATGGTGAGGCCAATAACCAGAGGAGAAATTCCCATGAAACGAGCTGTTGCTGCAGCCCCTAATACAAAGCGGTCGGCACTCCAGACTAAAATAATTAAGCCGACTAATAATGCGGCGATGGCTGGAGTGAGTGCGGTAAGGGTCATGTTGAGGCCTGATGTAAAAAAGTGCTCCATTATACCTTTAAATTTTCATTGTCGGTATGGCTTGTTCCATTGGGGGCTATAGTTCTCGAGACGAATTTGAGTTAGCTTATATTTGGTTCTTGTTTTACATTCCGCTATGCTGTGTCAAGAATGAATGTTCGATAAAACCGTACTCTCACTGCGGGCTATAAATAAGGGACACTGAATGTCCAACGAAGAAGCTTTTGTATCCATTAGAGGGATGTCGTTTAGCCGCGGCAATCGCCTCATTTATGACAATATAGATTTAGATATTCCACGAGGAAAAGTGACTGCGATCATGGGTCCTAGTGGAACGGGAAAAACGACCTTGTTACGTTTAATCGGTGGCCAGCTATTACCGGACAGGGGCACGATTAAAGTCGATGGCCATAATGTGCCGACGTTAAAGCGAGGGCCGCTATTTGAATTGCGTAAGCAAACCATGGGCATGCTGTTTCAGTCAGGTGCTTTGTTTACTGATTTATCGGTATTCGAAAATGTCGCTTTCCCTATTAGAGTGCATACCGATTTACCAGAATCAATGATTCGAGACTTGGTCTTGATGAAACTCGAAGCGGTTGGTTTACGCGGTGCGCGTCGTTTAATGCCGGCGGAATTATCCGGTGGTATGGCGCGTCGAGTCGCCTTGGCGCGGACTATAGCGCTTGATCCTGAAATGATGCTCTACGATGAGCCATTTACCGGTCTTGATCCTATTTCTTTGAGTGTCACCGTTAAGCTGATTAAGAGCTTGAATGACGCACTAGGCTTAACCAGTATTTTGGTCACCCATGATGTGGATGAGGCCTGTTCGATTGCCGATTATGTTTGCCTACTATCAGAGGGTAAGGTAATTGGTTTCGATAGCCCTGAGAATCTTATTAAAAATGGTTCTGAGCAAGTGCGTCAATTTATGCAGGGTGAACCCGACGGCCCAGTACCGTTCCATTTTCCGGCTGATGGTTTCAGTACTGATCTATTTAAGCGGGTGAAATAATATGGGTTTGATTGATAAACTATTGAGCCAGGTTCGATATATCGGCCAAGCAGGACTTGAGCGAATACAAGGTCTCGGCCGTGCTGGCGTATTTTTATACTCATCCATTGCTTGGGGTGGGCCTGGCAGCGCGGGCTTTGGTGATTTAGTAAAGCAGATTTATTCAATTGGCGTACGTTCACTTTCCATTGTCATCGTTGCCGGTTTCTTTGTGGGTATGGTTCTAGGCCTACAAGGCTATACTATCCTTTCGGACTTCGGTTCAGAAGCCGCCTTAGGCACCATGGTTTCTCTCACTCTGATTAGAGAGTTAGGACCGGTGATGACCGCTTTATTGTTTGCCGGGCGTGCAGGCTCTGCACTCACCGCAGAAATTGGTTTGATGAAAGCTACCGAGCAAATTTCAGCAATGGAAATGATGGGTGTAGACCCATTAAAACGCATTATTACTCCACGCTTATGGGGCGGCTTTATCGCCATGCCTATATTGGCATTATTGTTTAGCCTTGTCGGTATTTGGGGCGGCGCTTATGTCGGTATTAATATGCTAGGAGTCGATGAAGGCGCTTATTGGGGCAATATGCAAGCCTCGGTAAGTTTCTATGATGATGTGTTAAAGGGGGTTGTTAAGTCATTGGTTTTTGGCTTAGTGGTTACCTGGATAGCGGTTTACCAAGGCTTTGATTCCATGCCTACTTCAGAAGGAATCAGTAAGGCGACGACACAGACGGTTGTGGTCGCGTCGTTAGCGGTATTAGGTCTAGACTTTGTTTTAACTGCCATCATGTTGGGGGGTGTTTAATTATGCGTACACGTTTAATGGAATTAGCAGTAGGTGCCTTTATGGTGATGGGCGCTATTGCCCTAGTACTGATGGCTTTACGAGTGAGTGGGCTATCAACTGCCGATGCGGGGGATAAGTATACGATTAAAGCTTATTTTGAGAATCTGGGTGGCTTAACTGAACGTGCCAAGGTTTCTATGTCTGGGGTGACGATTGGCCGAGTGACTAATGTTTATCTCGATACCGAAGACTATGTCGCGGTCGTTGAGATGGAAATCAATAAAAGTATGTCGACGCTGACGACCGATACATCTGCGGCAATTTTAACCGCAGGTCTGTTAGGCGAAAAGTATATTGGACTGACCGTCGGTGCAGATGATGAGTATATTGAAGAGGGTGGTGTGATTGAAGATACGCAATCAGCTTTAGTGCTAGAAGAATTGATAGGCCAGTTCTTGTTTAATAAAGCTGAAGAATAGGGCGCTTGATCGTGAGTACTACCGCAACCATGAAAAATGCAAAATTAATCTCGGTTAACCCTCAGCAAGCTCAACTTTCTGGTCGATTAGATCGGTTAACGGCTAAAGAGCTGCTGGAGCAAGGACGTCGACTAATTACAAAGTCGGGTAGTGATTGGCAAGTTGATCTAGCAGAGGTGAGCCACTCCAGTAGTGTCGGGATCGCTCTTTTGCTTGATTGGCTGCGCTATGGTCGGGGTAAAAACGTCATAGTTAAATTTGTCAATGTGCCGACAAAAATGTGTGAAGTCATTGAGTTCAGTGGCTTAAGTGAGGTATTTAACCTGAATTAGTCCGCTAATCAGGTTAAATACTGAGATTTCCGCACAAGTCTGTGAAGAACATACTTCGTCTTACCCCATAAATCCGCTATCATTACGCCTTTTGTATCAAAATGAGAGTGGTTTATGTCTTCAGCTGAAATCCAAGCATTGTTAGAAAAAGAATTTCCTGAAAGTGAAATTACCATTCAAGAAGGCTATCACAATGAAATTGAAGTTGTGAGTAACATCTTCGAGGGTATGTCGGCCGTGAAGCGACAGCAGATGGTTTATAAGCCATTAACCGAATTAATCACTGGCGGCACGTTACACGCAGTGAAAATCAGCGCGCTTACGCCTGCTGAGAAAACGAGCTAACCCGATAAATAATAATAAGCAGCTATTTAAACAAACTGCACTGATAAAGAATAATAGACATCTATGGATAAATTATTAATTGAAGGCGGCGCTGTCATTGACGGTGAAATTCGCATTTCAGGCGCTAAAAATTCAGCGCTACCGATTATTGCATCAACCTTGTTAGCGCATGGTGTGATGCGTGTTGGCAACTTGCCACACTTACACGATATCACCACTATGATCGAGCTATTGGGCTGCATGGGTGTATCGGTTGTTATCAATGAAGACATGAGTGTTGAGACTGATTGCTCCACCATGACCAGCCGTATTGCACCGTATGAGCTAGTACGTACGATGCGTGCCTCTATTTTAGTATTAGGCCCATTGTTGGCACGCTACGGTGAAGCGGTTGTATCGCTACCAGGTGGTTGCGCAATTGGTAGTCGTCCTGTTGATTTGCACTTACGCGGAATGGAAGCATTAGGCGCTAAAGTAGAAGTTATCGATGGCTATGTTCATGCCAGCTCTGAAGGTCGCTTAAAAGGCGCTAATATCTTTTTGGATATGGTCACGGTTACCGGTACTGAAAATATCTTGATGGCAGCCGTTTTAGCCGAAGGTACTACCGTTATCGGCAACGCAGCTCGCGAACCTGAAGTGGTTGATCTAATCAATTGCTTAAATGCCATGGGTGCTAAGATCGCCGGTGGGGGTACTGATACGTTAACAATCGAAGGTGTTGAGCAGCTAAATGGTTGTTCTTTCGATGTTCTGCCGGATCGTATTGAAACCGGAACTTATTTAGTTGCGGCAGCTGTTACTGGCGGTAAGATTAAAGTTAAAGATACCGATCCTAAATTATTGGATGCGGTATTAGCCAAGCTTGAAGAAGCCGGTGCTAAAATCGAATGTGGAGACGATTGGATCTCTCTCGATATGGAAGGACGTCGTCCGAAAGCAGTCAATGTTCGCACCGCTCCACACCCCGCATTTCCAACCGATATGCAAGCTCAGTTTATGGTTATGAACTGTGTAGCGGAAGGTACGGGTACGGTTCAAGAAACAGTATTTGAAAACCGCTTCATGCACGTAGATGAACTTGTACGTATGGGGGCAAACATTCATGTTGAAGGCAACGTGGCGACGGTTACCGGTAAAGAGATCTTAAGTTCTGCACAAGTCATGGCGACGGATTTACGTGCTTCAGCATCACTAGTCATTGCAGCACTTGTGGCGACCGGTGATACCATCGTTGATCGTATTTATCACATCGACCGTGGTTACGAATGCATTGAAGAAAAGCTACAGATCTTAGGTGTTAAGATTCGTCGCATCCCAGGAAATTAAGCCAACCGCTTATTTTTCTAATTAGAAAGCATAGGTAGAAACCTTGGTTGGTTTTTCACAGAAAAGCATTCACTCATGAATGCTTTTCTTATTAGAACACTTAGAGAAGATTGAAAACGTTATGACACAGCCTCTCACGATTGCCTTATCAAAAGGACGTATTTTGGATGACACCTTGCCTTTATTAGCTGAGGCAAACATCCATCCAGCAGAGGACATTAGTAAAAGTCGTAAACTGATTTTCGATACCAATCATGATCATATCAAGCTACTGGTGATTCGTGCTGCAGATGTACCGACTTATGTCGAATACGGTGCCGCCGATTTAGGAATCTCGGGTAAAGACGTATTGATGGAATTCAATAGCGACAACTTGTATGAACCACTCGATTTAAAAATTGCCACGTGCCGCTTAATGACGGCCGCTCTAAAAGGCGCAGTTATGCCAGAAGGGCGTTTAAAAGTAGCGACAAAGTTTGTTGATGTGACTAAGCGTTATTTTGCAGAGCAAGGCCGTCAGATTGATATCATCAAGTTATACGGTGGTATGGAGTTAGCGCCTATTGTTGGCCTAGCGGATTTGATTGTGGATATTGTTGATACGGGTAAAACTTTAGTTGCGAACGGTTTAGAGCCTCGTGATCACATGGCGTATATCAGCTCTCGTTTGGTTGTGGGTAAAGCGGCAATGAAAGTTAAGCACGCGCAGATTCAGCCAATTATAGATCAGATGTCAGCGGCTGTTGATCGACAAGAAGAGCAACGCCAGCAAAAAAACGCAGGCAAGTAATAGGCTATATATTAGGCCAAGAGTTAGGAGTGTAAGATATGACTATTGAAATTCGTCGTTTAGATACCAACGATAATGATTTTTCTTCTGAGCTAGAAACACTGCTAGCTTGGGAATCGGTTTCTGATAATCAGGTTCAGAAAATCGTCACCGATATACTTGCCGATGTGAAAACTCGGGGTGACGATGCTATTATTGAATACAGCAATCGTTTTGACCACTTGCACGCAACCAGCATGGATCAGTTAGAGCTGTCTCAAGATCAGCTTGAAGATGCTTTGAATACACTGCCTGCAGATCAGCGTCATGCGTTATTAGCCGCGGCCGATCGTGTGCGCCAATACCACGATAAGCAAAAACAAGATTCTTGGCAGTATACAGAAGAAGATGGCACTTTATTGGGTCAGAAAGTAACCCCGTTAGATCGCGTCGGAATTTATGTTCCGGGTGGTAAAGCGGCGTATCCTTCTTCTGTATTGATGAACGCTATTCCTGCACACGTTGCCGGCGTTAAAGAAATTATCATGGTTGTGCCTACTCCCGGTGGTGAATTAAACCAGTTAGTTTTAGCCGCAGCCGCCGTTGCAGGCGTGACCAAATTGTTTACTGTCGGTGGCGCGCAAGCGGTAGCTGCATTAGCGTATGGCACCGCGACGGTCCCTAAAGTTGATAAGATTGTTGGCCCAGGCAATATTTTTGTAGCGACGGCTAAGCGTCAGGTATTTGGTGCCGTTGGCATCGACATGATTGCCGGCCCCTCTGAAATATTAGTCGTGTGTGATGGCAAGACCGATCCTGATTGGATCGCGATGGATTTGTTCTCGCAAGCTGAGCACGATGAAGATGCACAGGCGATTTTGATCAGTCCAGATCAAAACTTTTTAGATCAAGTGCAAGCTTCTATTGAAAAACTATTACCGACGATGGCGCGTAAAGATATTATTCGTGCGTCGCTTAATGCTCGTGCAGCATTAATAAAAGTAAAAGACATGAATGAAGCGTGTGACGTTAGCAATACCATTGCGCCTGAGCACTTGGAGTTATCGGTTGATGATCCGCAGTCTTTATTGCCGCAGATTCGTCACGCCGGTGCGATCTTTATGGGTCGTCATACTTCAGAAGCATTAGGTGATTATTGCGCGGGTCCAAACCATGTTTTACCAACCTCGGGTACGGCGCGTTTTTCTTCACCACTAGGTGTGTATGATTTTCAGAAACGTTCGTCGTTGATTATGTGCTCCCCAGAAGGTGCTTCAGAGCTGGGCAAAATTGCTTCAGTTCTCGCCCGTGGTGAGCAACTAGAAGCGCATGCGCGTTCAGCTGAATACCGTATTAAAAAGCAATAATTCTTGCTGATAAAGTTTCGCAAGATTCAAATTCTTGAAGCCTGATTGAGTATTTCGTTCCGCAAAACGGCGTGAATACGATTCATGTAGCCTTGGACTCGACTAGTCGTTGCAGGTTTTCACGCCGCTACGCTCCATGTCTCCCACATTTGCTACAGAAATACTCAATCATGCTTTGAGTTATATGTGATATTTCATAACGTCATAAATACATCTTTCCATATTTGAGTGCACCTCCATGACATCAATTTCCAAAATGGTTGAAAACCTAGTTCGTCCAGAAATTCGTGCACTATCAGCTTACCCAGTGGGTGACGCGAGTGGCATGGTAAAACTTGATGCCATGGAAAATCCACATCAGTGGTCAGCAGAGTTAAAGCAAGCCTGGTTAGAAAAATTACAGCATGCGGATATTAATCGTTACCCGCATCCGCAAGCGCCAAAAGTAAAAGCGGGATTGCGTAAAGCGATGAACGTACCCGAGCAGTTTGATTGCTTATTAGGTAATGGCTCAGATGAAATTATTCAGTTGCTAGCCATGCTGGTGGCAAAGCCTGGCGCTAAAATCATGGCGCCAGAACCCGGTTTTGTGATGTATAAAATGATCGCTACTTTTTGTGGTGTCGATTATGTCGGCGTACCACTAACAGACGATTTTGAGCTGGATATGCCTGCAATGCTTAAGTGCATTTATGAGCAGCAACCCGAGCTTATCTTTTTTGCGCAACCTAATAACCCAACCGCCAACCTTTATTCAGAATCACAGCTACGCGAACTAATACAAGCCAGTGAAGGCTTAGTGATTATGGACGAAGCGTACTTACCATTTTCTAGCCGTAACCACCTGCACTTCTTAGAAGAGTTCGATAACGTATTAGTGATGCGCACGCTGTCTAAAGTAGGCTTAGCAGGTTTACGTTTAGGGATGATCTTTGGGCGTAGCGAATGGCTAAGCGAATTGGATAAAATTCGTATGCCGTACAATATTAACGTGCTGACGCAGCTAAGTGCAGAATTCGCGTTAGAGCATTACGATATTCTGATCGGGCAGTGTGAGTTAATTAAGCAACAGCGTAGCCGCATGCAAGAGGCTTTAACGACGTTAGGTTTTACTTGTTATAACAGCGAAGCGAATTTTATTCTAGCGCGTGCGAGCATGCCTTTCGAAGGCCAAGCAAAAGAAATTTTTGAACAGTTAAAGCAGCACAACGTTTTAATAAAATGTTTGGCGGGTGGCCATCCGTTATTAGAAAACTGCTTACGTTTTACCATTGGTACAGAGAAAGAGAATACGCTGCTATTAGAAGCATTAGCGGATATTCTATAGCGCTGTAAGCCCACAGAGCATGCATAAAAAAGCCGCAATAATTAATCAAGTTCAGATTAATTATTGCGGCTTTTTATGCGACCTTTAAAAGGAACATCGTCTTCAAGTTAATGTCTTCTTTTAAAAGAGGATTAACGCTTCTTAAGACTCGATCCTCGATTATCTAAACGCGCCATGATCTCGCGCATTTCTTGAGCTTCGGCAGAGGCTTTCATGAGCTTCTTAGTTTCGCGTTCGGCCTTTTCTTCAGAAATTGCTTCTTTAATCGCCCGCTCTTTAGCGGCAGAGTTTGTGCGACCCGAAGAGATTTTTGGTTTAGCCAATATAGTGGTAACTGGGCCATGTGCGTTACGAGCTTTGGCTGCTGTTGTTTTTTTAGGTGCTACTTTTTTGGGAACGGCAACTTTTATCGGCTTGGGCTTGATGGTTTTAACTCCTACTAAGCTAATACCTTGGTGCTCTTCCATCGCTTCTTCAAATAAATCTTTTAAATCTTCCCTATCAAAAGCGACGGCATACTCAGAGGGAGTGAAACTTTTTACACCAAAGTCTCGAATGTCTTTAAACAGACGCGCGGCAGTATGGTCTAAAACTGCTGCTTCTTGGTATTGCTTCCAGCGCTCGTCTACGCTGTCTTTTGTAGTACCAACATAGACTTCGTCGGTGACATCATTCGTAATAGTAAAAACAATCAAAATACGTCTCAAATCTTCGCTGGAAAAGGTTGAGCATTCTAATCGACCGCAGGAAAAAGGCCAGATCATTATTGTAATTTTAACGAACTTTTAGGAATTTATTGCCGAAATATAATGTACTCACCAACATTATAATTAATTATCTTTTTGCAAGGCCTTATTGGCCGGGTTTTTCTCTTTTTCCGGAAATTGCCACAGTACTTTGTAAGCGCCCAGAGCGCATAAATTCAATGCTAATATTTTCACCGGGCCTTAATGCCGCAATTTGATTCATCGCCGTTTTCGCATTTGCACTGGCTTTACCATTAAGAGATGTAATGATGTCACCGATCATAAGTCCAGATTGTTGTGCTGGGCCGTTAAGCGCAAGCCCAGTCACAATTAAGCCTTCTAATGCGGTCGGTAAACTAATACTGGTTAATAAGGCAGGGGTCGCTTCCTGCACCTCGATCCCCATCCAACCTCTAATCGTCTGGCCAAACTGAGTGATGTCTGCCAATACTTGTGCGGCGCTGCTGGCAGGAATAGCAAAGCCAATACCTTGGGAGCCGCCAGACTTAGAATATATAGCAGAATTTATTCCAACCAGCTCGCCATGAGCATTAATGAGTGCTCCACCAGAATTTCCGGGGTTAATAGCGGCATCGGTTTGAATGTAGTCTTCATACGTATTCAACCCGAGTTGATTACGACCTAGTGCGCTAATGATACCCATGGTTACGGTTTGGCCGACACCAAAAGGGTTGCCGATTGCTAATACGACATCGCCAATCTTTATCGGACCATTTTCTGCGATGCGAATAAACGGTAAGTCCATTAAATTAACTTTCAATACGGCGAGATCAATTTCTGCATCGCTGCCAATTAATTCAGCAGGCATTTCTCGGCCATCGTGCATTGAAACAAGAATTTCACTGGCGCCAGCGATAACGTGATGATTGGTCAAAATGTATCCGGCCTGATTCATAATAACGCCAGATCCCAAGCTGGACTGCATACGTTCGCTAGGTTGATTGTTAAAAAATCGGTTCAAAAACGGGTTGTTCAATAACGGGTGTTGTTTCTGTTTAACAATGCGCTGGGTAAAGATATTCACCACCGCAGGAGCCGCATTAGTGACGGCTAGGGAATAGCTGACGGGGCCTGTATGACCTGTTACGGGCTGAACTTGTTCAATATTAGCCTGAGTGCGAGCGGAAAAACTTAATTGTGGAAACCAATCAGGTTTGATCAATATTATTAATAAGGCAATAATTAGCCCAAGCAATACCGGAATTAAATAAACCGCTAGCCAATTTTGTGATTGTCGCATTACATCTCTACCGCATTATGTGTGCTTTATTTGTAGCGTACTTTATTGGCAGTGTACTTTATTTAAGGCTGCCATACAGACTAGGAATTTTTATGAGTATAAATCGTAACGACTTAATGCAGTACCTTAATACGCTGATGCAGCCAGAAAAGTGTAAGGACTATTGCCCCAACGGTTTACAGATTGAGGGTAAATCAAATATTGATAAAATTGTTACTGGAGTAACGGCAAGTCAGGCACTCATCGATCGGGCAATAGCAGAAAACGCGGATGCTATTTTGGTTCATCATGGCTATTTTTGGCGTGGTGAGAACGAATGCCTCACAGGAATTAAGAAGAAACGAATTCAGACATTATTAGCCCATGACATTAATCTGATTGCCTATCATTTGCCGCTTGATAACCATCAAGAGCTGGGAAACAACGTGCAGCTAGCAAAAGTGCTAGGGTTGACGATTGAATCGGGGCTCAGTCCAACTGACCCAACAGTGCCCGGGCTTATTGGACGTTTACCTAAGCCGATGCCTGCCCGCGCTTTCTCAGCGTGGTTAGGAGAGTGCTTACAACGTGAACCTCTACATCTGGGACCTAACGAAGAGGAGATTATCGAGACCATCGCTTGGTGTACAGGAGGCGCGCAAGGGTATATGCAATATGCGGTTGATGCCGGCGTCGATGCCTATTTGACGGGGGAGGTTTCAGAGCCGAGTCACCACCTTGCCGTTGAAACACAAACCCACTTTTTCGCCGCGGGACACCATGCTACCGAACGCTATGGCGCAAAGGCTCTAGGTGAACACTTAGCCGATAAGTTTGACGTCGATGTCAGCTTTATCGATATCGATAACCCAGTGTAATAAGCGATGAACAAGGCTACATTTATCAACAAAATTAGCCATCGATTCAGCCGCTAAATAAGTAGGGCCTGCTAAGCTTTTTCTATACCTCGTTATTCGTTGACGTTTGTGGCTAGAAAAAGTGGATCCTGCTTATGCCGATTAAAAAATACCTCGAAGTACTTGCCAAACATGATGGTTCAGACCTCTATCTCAGTACAGGGGCGCCGCCGAGTGGTAAATTTCAAGGCGTGCTCAAGCCGCTAAGCAAAGATCCGCTAAAGCCTGGGCAAATCGCTGAGATGATTAAAGAAGTGATGGATGAGGATCAAAAGCATGAGTTTGAGCATGAGTTAGAGCTCAATATGGCGATTAGCTTACCTGGGGTTGGGCGCTTTCGATTGAACATGTTTCGCCAGCGCAATGAAGTCTCTGTGGTGGCGCGTAATATTGTTACTGATATTCCTAAGTTCGATGACTTAGGTTTACCCGAAGTTTTGAAAACTGCCATTATGGAGAAGCGAGGCTTAATCTTATTTGTGGGCGGGACAGGTTCAGGTAAGTCGACCTCGTTAGCGTCGTTAATTGATCATAGAAATAGCACGTCTGCAGGGCATATTATTACCATCGAAGATCCGGTGGAATTTGTTCATAGCCATAAGAAATCGATCATCAACCAGCGGGAAGTTGGGGTTGATACTAAATCGTTTCAATCTGCACTGAAAAATACCTTACGCCAAGCCCCTGATGTGATCTTGATCGGTGAGGTGCGGGATGCAGAGACAATGGAGCATGCGTTAGCTTTTGCCGAAACGGGGCATTTAGCGATATCGACGTTACATGCCAATAATGCGAACCAAGCGTTAGATCGAATCATTAACTTCTTTCCTTCTGAGCGTCATGCTCAAATCTTGCAAGATCTGGGCTTAAACGTGCAGGCGATTATTTCTCAGCGCTTAGTGCCGACTATCGATAACAAGCGGGTGGCCGCAGTTGAAGTACTGTTGGGCACAAAGACGATTCAAGACTTAATCTATAAAGGCGATATCGACTCCATTAAAGAAATTATGGCGAAGTCGGAAACGTTGGGTATGCAAACATTTGATGCAGCGCTATTCAAGTTGCAGCAAAGCGGCAAGATTAGCTTGGAGGAAGCATTAAAGAACGCCGATTCAGCGAATAACTTGCGCTTAAGAATCAAGTTAGCGGAAGGAGATGACGAAACCGAAGATAGTTCTAGTGGAGGGGCAGCGAATAAATCCTCTTCTGCTTTTGAAGGGCTTTCTTTAGAAAAAACGGATGCAGAGAAGCAACAGGAAGAAAGAAAGGCGCTGGAGGATGCTGAATTAGAGCGTTTTCAGGCTTCTCGGAAAAAAGATTAACGGTCTAGGTAAATCGTATAAGTTACGACTGGATCACACTCCTAGCGGATTGATACTATTGTTATAAAATACAAGTGGTAAACTCATGTTCATCATAACAAATAAGTAAAATAGTATGCCGATCAGAAAATACCTAGAAGTACTCGCTAAGCATGATGGGTCCGATTTGTACCTGAGCACGGGCGCGCCACCGAGTGCCAAGTTTCAGGGTGTATTGAAGCAACTCAGCAAAGAGCCGCTCAAACCTGGCCAGATTGCCAAGATGATCGAGCACATTATGGATGCTGATCAAAAGAATGAGTTTGAGCAAGAGATGGAGCTCAATATGGCGATCAGCTTACCGACAGGGGGTCGCTTCCGCATCAATATGTTCCGCCAGCGCAATGAAGTCTCTGTGGTTGCCCGTAATATTGTCACCGATATCCCTAAGTTCGATGATCTAGGCTTACCCGCTGTTTTGAAGAAAGTGATTACGGCTAAGCGCGGTTTGGTTCTTTTTGTCGGGGGGACAGGTTCGGGTAAATCAACGTCTCTAGCCTCGTTGATTGATCATAGAAATGAAACTTCTGCGGGTCACATCATTACCATCGAAGACCCGGTAGAATTTGTTCATACCCATAAAAAGTCGATTATTAACCAGCGTGAAGTGGGAGTTGATACTAAGTCTTTCCAGGCCGCATTGAAAAATACGCTGCGCCAAGCCCCTGATGTGATCTTAATTGGTGAAATTCGTGATCGTGAAACTATGGAGCACGCGTTAGCGTTTGCTGAAACAGGTCACCTAGCGATTTCTACCTTGCACGCGAATAACGCCAACCAAGCATTAGATCGCATCATCAACTTCTTCCCACAAGAGCGCCATGCACAGCTATTGCAGGATATGGGGCTAAACATGCAGGCGATCATTTCACAGCGTCTGATTCCTACGGTTGATGGTAAGCGCGTTGCAGCGGTTGAAGTTCTATTGGGCAATAAAACGACTCAAGACCTTATCTACAAAGGCGATACCGACTCGATTAAAGAAATTATGGCCAAGTCAGAAAACTTGGGTATGCAAACCTTTGATGCTGCATTATTCAAGCTACATCAGGCAGGTAAAATTTCGCTGGAAGAAGCATTGAAAAATGCTGACTCCGAAAATAATCTACGTCTTCGTATCAAGCTGGCTGAAACTGAAGATGAACAAGCAGCTTCGGCGGAAGCATCATCGGGCTTAGCAGGTTTATCGCTGGAAAATACGCATGAAGAAACAAGTGGGCAAACAGACGAAGAAAAACGTGTAGCAAAAGAATTGGCTGAACTAGCAGAATTGATGGGCGCTTAAACATTATATTTCTGTGCTTTTCTCTGTGAAGCGTAGCACTCTGTGTCCTCTGTGGTGAATATTCTTTTCCCATGTTTTACCGGCTAATTCGTTGGTTAGCGCTTGAAAAGCAATTAACCTCAGAGGGCACAGAGGAAAGCCAAAGTGATAACAACAATATAGATGTTTGAGCTAAAAAGAATGGCGAACTAAGAGGAGAGGGTAGTTTATATTTTTCTTGTTGAGTCGATTGAGACTGCTCTATATATAATAAAGCAATCTCAAGCGTTTATTGAAACGTAGGCTTAAACGTTAAAACGGTAATGCATAACGTCGCCGTCTTTAATCAGGTATTCCTTACCTTCCAAGCGCCATTTACCCGCATCTTTTGCGCCGGCTTCACCTTTAAATTCGATAAAATCTTCATAGGCAATAACTTCTGCGCGGATGAAGCCTTTTTCGAAATCTGTGTGAATAACACCGGCACCATTTGGAGCCGTTGCGCCTACTTTAACTGTCCAAGCGCGAACTTCTTTAACGCCAGCAGTGAAGTAAGTTTGTAAACCTAATAGCTGATAACCGGCACGAATTACACGGTCAAGACCCGCTTCTTCCATCCCCATGTCGTCTAGAAATTCTGCTTTTTCATCATCGTCTAGTTCAGAGATTTCTGCTTCAATCTGGTTGCATACAACCACAACAACAGAATTATCAGCGGCGGCAATTTCATTAACCACGTCAAGATGAGGATTGTTTTCGAAGCCATCTTCACTGACGTTAGCGATGTACATAACAGGCTTTAATGTGATCAAATGGAACTGATCGTAAAGTGCGAAATCACCTTCTTTCTTGAGTAAAGTACGGGCGGGTAAGCCTTCACTCAAATGAGCGACTAATATTTCAAGCAAGTTTCTTTGCTCAACAGAATCTTTAGCGCCGCCTTTAGCCACACGTGATACACGGTATAGCTGCTTCTCACAAGACTCAAGGTCGGCCAAGATGAGTTCGGTATTGATGATGTCGACATCGTCAAGCGGAGAGATTTTATTAGCAACGTGAATCACGTTTTCATCTTCAAAGCAGCGCACAACGTGAGCGATGGCATCGGTTTCACGAATGTTGGCTAAAAATTTATTGCCTAGACCTTCACCCTTTGAAGCACCTTCTACAAGACCGGCAATATCAACGAATTCCATTGTTGTTGCTAATACTTTATCAGGCTTAACAATTTCAGCTAATGCATCAAGACGTGCATCGGGCATAGGCACCATACCTGAGTTCGGTTCGATGGTGCAAAAAGGGAAGTTCTCTGCGCTGATGCCTGCTTTGGTCAGTGCATTAAAAAGAGTCGATTTACCTACGTTGGGTAGACCAACGATTCCGCATTTAAAACCCATCGTGATGTCCTATATTTTATTTAGCTGTTTTAGTCGCAATCAATATTAGCTTCGCTAGTATCATGCTTTAAAAGTATGAAGTCGATTCATGGCTTTGCCCCAATCGCCATTAACGGCATCAGGTAATACACGACAGGCTTCATCAATTGTCGCGTCCATCTGTGTTTTTTCATTCGCGCTGGGACGACCTAATACGTGTCCAGTCACTCGACTCTTATCCCCCGGATGGCCAATGCCAATACGCAGACGATGAAAGTTTTTATTATTACCTAAGCAGGCAATAATATCACGTAAGCCATTTTGGCCACCGTGACCGCCGCCGGTTTTTAGTTTTGCCACACCTGAGGGTAAATCTAACTCATCGTGTGCGACTAAAATCTCTTCGGCAGTAATCTTATAGAAATTGGCTAATGCTTGTACAGCTTTTCCACTGTCATTCATAAAGGTTGTTGGAAATAATATCCATACATCTTGGCCATCAATACGACCTTGGCCGCTGATACCATAAAATTTCTTATCGGCTTTTAAGGAAATATTATAAGCGCGAGCAATCTCTGAGATAAACCAAGCACCAGCATTATGGCGAGTCGCTTCGTATTCAGAACCTGGGTTGCCTAAACCGACTATGAGTTTTATTTTGCTCATCTTTATCTATATCTATCTATTCTTGTCTATTTATTGGTAATCATTCTAAAATTCAGCAAAGCCTTTATACGAAAAAGGGCTCATAAATGAGCCCTTTAACTGTCTTCTCTCGAGTATATTTTTCATTCTCAATTTACCGAGAGTGAAAGCGAGAGAAAGAAGATTACTCTTCAGTAGCTTCTTCGTCAGCAACGCCCTTAGGCTTGAACAAAGAAACAACAGCAGTATCGTGATCAGCACCGTGAGACAACGCTAAAGACTGAACGCCTTTAGGGAATTTAACGTCTGACAAGTGAATGATCGTACCGACTTCTGCTTCAGCAAGATCGATTTCGATGAACTGAGGAAGATCGCCAGCTGCACAGATAACATCAATGCTAGTCAACATGTGGTTAGCCTTAGCGCCGCCAACTTTAATCGCAGGACAAATATCTTCGTTGATGAAGTGAACTGGAAGATGAGACTTAAGAATAGTTGTTTTGCTTACACGTAAGAAATCCATGTGCATAACGTGGTCACGAGCAGGGTGACGCTGCATATCTTTCAATACAACTTGTTCAGTTTTATCACCAACATTCAATGTGATGATGCTGCTGTAATAAGCTTCGTTTTCTAGTGACTTTTTAAGCTCGTTAGCTTTCAACGTAACGTTGGTTGGCTTACGTGCGTTACCACCAGACTTTCCACCATAAATGATGGCAGGAACAAGATTTTCTAAGCGACGTAGGCGGCGGCTCGCACCTTTCCCTACTACTTCGCGAAGTTCTGCGTTCAATACTAAATCAGACATAAGGTCTACCTTTCTATATAAATAAAGTCTCTGTCATGTTTTAACGTATTATTAAAACTATGCAGAGACTAAGTGCAGAAAACCCCAAGGGTAAAATACCCCTGAGGTTCTCTATATGCTGAAGAGTTTTGCGACCAAACTCCTCAACGTGAAACTGTTTTCGCTCTTATTTAAAGAGTACTAGCGAAACATAGCGCTAATAGATTCTTCATTATTAACACGACGAATCGATTCAGCTAATAGGCCGGCAATCGTCAATTGACGAACTCGGCCAGATTTTTGTGCGGCAGCAGACAATGGGATTGTATCGGTTACAACTAACTCATCAATAGAGGAGTTCTTCAAGCGATCAATGGCTGGGCCAGATAAAACTGGGTGCGTACAATAAGCAACAACACGTATTGCACCGCGATCTTTTAGTGCGGCAGCAGCAGCACATAAAGTACCGGCGGTATCGACCATGTCATCGACTAAGACACAAGTGCGACCTTCAACATCACCGATAATGTTCATTATTTCGGCAACATTGGCTTCCGGGCGACGTTTATCAATAATTGCTAGATCAACATTTAACTGTTTAGCAATAGCACGTGCACGAACAACACCGCCGACATCAGGAGAAACAACGATTAAGTCTTCATATTTCTGACGAGCGATATCATCTAATAAAATAGGTGAGCCATATACATTATCAACAGGGACACTGAAAAAGCCCTGGATTTGGTCGGCGTGTAAATCAACCGTTAATACGCGATCAATACCAGCACCTACCATCATGTCAGCAACAGCACGGGCACTAATTGGCACACGAGCACTGCGAGGACGACGATCTTGGCGAGCATAACCGAAATAAGGAACAACAGCGGTGATACGAGCAGCGGAAGCACGACGTAAACCATCTGCCATTAGCAGAAGTTCCATTAAATTATCGTTGGTTGGCGTACAAGTCGGTTGAATAATAAAAGCGTCTTTACCACGCACGTTTTCATTAATTTCAACAGTGATTTCGCCATCACTGAATTTACCAACGGCCATTTCGCCCATTGGAATATCTAAACGTTCAACAACTAATTTGGCTAATTCAGGATTGGCGTTGCCGGTAAATACCATCAGTTTGGACACTATGGGTCACCTTTTAGATTTTTTCAATAATGGATAATAAGAGAAGTTGGCTGGGATGGCAGGATTTGAACCTGCGCATGACGGGATCAAAACCCGTTGCCTTACCGCTTGGCGACATCCCAACTTTTTAAAACCGTTTTTTCAAACGGAGCCGAATAATACCTTATGTGCAGAAGAAAGGTTAGTACCTTTCGCAATAAAAGTAATTAATTCAGCCGGAAGCTTACTTGCAACTTTCGTTGCTTTGTTCTCTGAAGCAAAGCTTAAGAAAACACAAGCTCCAGTCCCTGTCATCTTAGCAGAACCAAATTTGTTTAGCAAATTCAATGTCTTACCAATTTCAGGGTTGAGTTTCGAGGCAACTGACTGACAGTCATTACGGCTGTTGTCGGCTACTTGTCCCTCAAGTGCGTGGCGCATATTAAGGATCTCACTGTCCCTTGTCAACTCTTTATGTGAAAAGATTTCTTTTGTGTCTGAATGAGCGTTCGGGCAGGCGACCAAGAACCAGTTTTCAATCAAATCTGGCAGCGGCGTTATCTTTTCGCCCACGCCTTCTGCCCAGCAAGCGTGGCCTTTAATAAAGACAGGAACATCGGCACCCAATTTTACGCCAATATCGGCGAGTTCATCCTGCGATAAGTCGAGTTGCCATAATGTATTTAAAGCCAGCATGGTGGTTGCGGCATCTGAACTACCACCCCCCAAGCCACCGCCCATTGGCAAACTCTTTTCTAATTGAATATTGGCGCCGCAGTGTTTGTTTTTTGCATTTGCATGGCTCTGCAAGTTACGAGCAGCTTTGATGATTAAATTATCTTCAAAATTGACCCCTTCAATCTCTGGAGAGAGAGTCAGTTTATTATCCTTACGAATTTGAAAGCTCAACTGATCGCCATGATCTAAAAACTGAAAGATAGTTTGCAGTTCATGATAACCATCAGCGCGGCGACCCGTAATGTGCAGCATCAAATTTAATTTCGCCGGGGCGGGCACTTTTAACCACGAGTTATTATTAACCATTAATAGACCACTCCTTAATGGCAAAAATAAATTTGAAGTCATGGCCGGTTATTTTCACGCGTCCAGGTAGCCAGGTGCCACTCTGGCTCTGATAGCGTGAAAACTCAACTTGCCAGCCATGTTGTTGTAAGCTTTCTAATAACCCTAAGGCATCACGCACCTCGGTGAAATCTGAGTGCGGGCTCGCTTGGCCCTTAACCCAGTAACGGAGGTCCAGTACTGGGAACTGCCAACCTAAATAGCGGGCCATTAAGTATTCAGCAGAAGGCGCATTGACGGGCTCTTGGTTGGGTAAGGTCAGAGTTGCTTGGCCATTATTTCCGACAAGGCGGCTTGATCCTTGGCCAAAAGGCCCAGACAAAAACAAATCAAAGTCTTCTTTATCTTGTTGCCAGGTCAAATAGCCAGTGACGGCATCGTCGGGGCTGACGACAGAGAGTTTGCCGCGGACTTGCCATTGTTGAATCTGATTGAGCCGTTTTTGTAATTGCTGGCTATCCTGTTGCAGATTAAAAATACTGCAGCTGGACAGGCTCATACTAATAAGAAGTATGAGTCCAAAATATGAGACTTTCATTGGTCGAAGGGGTCACTTTGGGATAGGTTGTAAATCAGGATCTAGGTTAAATCGCTGTAAGGTGTCTTTTATAATAAGGCTATCAGGCTGTTGTTCCAAGCCTTGTTGCCAAATATTCTTGGCTTCATTATTGCGCTCAAGTTTCCATAGAACCTCGCCTAAATGCGCAGCGACTTCATGGTCTGGAAAATCATTAAAAGCTCGTTGCAGTAGTTCTAAGGCCTGATATAGATCTCCTAGGCGATAATAAACCCAGCCTAGGCTATCAATGATGGCTGGATTTTTAGGCGCCAGTGCCAAGGCTTGTTGTATTAAGCCTAAGGCTTCATCAATGCGGTCGGTTTTATCTGCGAGGGTATAACCTAGAGCATTAATGGCTTCGGCATTATTGGGCGTTAAGCTAATAATGCGGCGTAAATCGGTTTCTAGCTGTTGAATATTACCTAGTTTCTCAGCCAGTAAGCCTCTGCTATAAAGCAGCTTGGTATTATCGGGTGATTCAACTAAAGCGATGTCGATCAACTGATAAGCTTCATCGTTCTTGTCGTGTCTAATTAATAACTCCATTTCAAGCTGTACCAATTCAATGTTGTAGTCAGGGAATTCGCTACGTCTATGGGTCAGGTAATCACTTGCAGCATTAATATTTTCTTGCTGAATTAATAATTGTGCCGCTTTGAGTTGAGCCGGTAAAAACTGACGGCCTGATTGAACTGCTTGATAGTTACGTAAAGCGCGAGTGGGATCTTGCTGCTTCTCGGCAATGCGCGCGAGGTAAAAATAAGCTTCATTGGCAATATTATCTTGTAGTGTCAACGGGCTTAACACCGCAATTGCTTGATCGGCTTCTTCTAGCTCCATATGCAGTAAGCCAAGAGATAGGTGTATCGAATGATCATTTGGGAATATTTTAGCTAAATACTGAAAGGCCGCGCGGGCCTCGCTGAAACGTTTGAGATCAATGAGGATGCGGGCTCGTAATACGCCGATGCCTTTGTGCTTTGGTAGGCTATCGTGTAAATCGTCCAGCCAAATCAAGGCTTCCTCAGGTCGCTTCAGCTTATGTAAAACTCGAGCTTTAGTCAGCGCTGCTGCGGTGTATTCTTCTCTTAAAGAAAGCGCTTGGTCGAGAGCGATTAAGGCGGCGGTGTAATCTTCCAGTTGTAATAACAAAGTACCTTGAGCCATCCATAGTTGCGCGTAATCAGTATGTTTTTGTGTCAGTAATTCAAATTGCTGCAATAAATCGAGCTTGCTATTGCGGCTCAGGTGCTGCGCGTTTAAAGCTAGGTAGTCAAACTGGCTGGCGCCCGCTAATTCTAAAACCGATTCCATGTGCTGGAGTGCGGCTGGGAAGTCGCCGGCTTTCATTAATGCTTGAGCTAATACTTGGTGTGCTTGGGCTTCAAAAGGCGCGCTGGCAACCCAAAGCTTCGCGGCTTCTAGCGTATATTGATTAATTCCTAAGTATTGGGCGATGCGTGTGGCTCGTTCTGCAATGCCAGAATCTTGAGTTTTTCGCGCTTGATCGAGATAGTTGGCGAGGGATACATCGAATTGTTGGCGCTGGCCTGCGACTTCTGCGACTAATAAAGAATAAAGTGTGGGTGCGGGAAAAGGCGCGAGATTGTCAGGCTCGTGGGAGCTTATGATTTTGCTATTGCCTATTTCAACATGCGCCGATTGGGACTCGGTGATTTTATTTGAATTAGCCGGGTTATTGCTAATAGGCAGGAAAGAGCAGCCTGCAATTAAGCCATTGGCGATTAATAAGCTAACAATCCGAAATAACATAACAATCTTTATCCATTGATTCTGTGAATAGCATACTCTGAAAATTAACGAAAAGTCAGCGCTAAGTCTTTATTATGGGCGAAATAACAGTAGACAGGGCAATGTGGAAAAGATTTCATGATTATTTACCGTTATACTGTTCGGCTTTCGTTGATACGTCATTATTTAAAAGGTCAGATTTAATTTCAGATGGGAATCATAGCGCTTGGCATTAATCACAAAACCGCCCCTGTGGCAGTGCGTGAGAAAGTTTCATTTGATCCAGCAACTATGCCGGATGTTCTCCAGCAGGTGCTGCGAACGCTAACACCCGTAACTGAAGTATCGATACTATCAACCTGCAACCGTACTGAAATCTACTGCTCTTATATAGATGGAGGTAGCGAGGCTGATCAACAAGCGGGACAAGCGATACTGTCTTGGCTAAGTAACCATCACGATGTTGATGAGCAGGTCCTAAACGACTCATCCTATATTTATCATGATACGGCTGCTGTCCAGCACATGATGAGGGTTGCCAGTGGCTTAGACTCTCTGGTACTCGGCGAACCTCAAATTTTAGGTCAATTCAAATCTGCTTTTGCCGTGTCTCAGCAAGCGGGAACGACAGGCAGTGAGCTTGGGCGTTTATTTCGCCAAACCTTTACCGTTGCCAAAGATGTCCGAACGAATACCGCCATTGGTCAAAACCCGGTATCAGTAGCCTTCGCTGCGGTTAGTATGGCAAAGCATATTTTCAGTGATTTTAGCAAAAGTACCGCATTGCTGATTGGTGCTGGTGAAACCATTGACCTAGTTGCTAAGCATTTAAAAGATGCGGGTATTAAACAAATTATTGTTGCTAACCGAACATTGGCGCGAGCGCAAAAGTTGGCTGAACAGTTTCATGCTGAAGCCGTTTTGTTGGAAGATATTGCCCTGGAGCTTCCACGAGCTGACATTGTTATTTCATCAACTGCCAGTCCACTGCCGATTTTAGGCAAAGGTACGGTAGAGCGCGCATTAAAAAAACGCCGTCATGCACCGATGTTCATGGTGGATATTGCCGTTCCACGGGATATTGAAGAAGAAGTTGGCGATCTTAACGACGTTTTTCTTTATACAGTGGATGATTTAAAAGACATCATCGAAGAGAATGTAAAGTCGCGCCAAGACGCCGCTAAGCATGCTGAACAGTTGATTATTTCAGGTGTTGAGCGTTTTATGCGAGAATTACGCTCATTAGACGTGGTTTCAACGGTGACGGCATTACGCAGCCAGGTTGAAGACCTAAGAGATGAATGTCTCGTTAAGGCGCGTAAACAGCTAGCAAATGGGGATGACCCGAGCAAAGTTCTACAGCAGTTTGCTCATACCTATACCAATAAAATATTGCACACTCCAACCAAGCAAATGCGTAAAGCAGGGGCCGAAGGCCAGCTTGAAGTGATGGACTGGGTACAAGAATTATTTCAGCTCTCAAATCATACTGAAACCAGTGCGACTGAGAACAAAGAGAAGAATAAAACAGAATGAAAGAATCATTAGTTCATAAATTACAGCATTTAAGTGAGCGTTACGAAGAGATTGGGTTTCTCTTAAGTGATAATGAAATTATCTCAGATCAGAAGAAATTCCGTAATTTATCCAAAGAATATGCCGAGCTAGAGCCGGTGGTGCAGGCTTATGAAGCATTTACCGCAGCGGAAGGTGACTTTGCTGAAGCTGAGCTGCTATTAAAAGACGAAGACCCTGAGATGCGTGAAATGGGTCAAGAAGAATATAAGTCCGCTAAAGCAACGCTAGAAACTCTAGAAGCTGAATTACAAGTTTTGTTATTGCCGAAAGATCCTAACGATGGCCGTAACGTAATTTTAGAAATTCGCGCCGGTACCGGTGGTGATGAAGCGGCTATTTTCTCCGGTGATCTATATCGCATGTATTCTCGCTATGCCGAGACGCAAGGTTTTCGTGTTGAAGTATTGAATACCAATACCGGCGATCACGGCGGTTATAAAGAAATTATTGCCCGCATTTCAGGCACGGATGTGTATTCACAGCTGAAGTTCGAATCCGGTGCTCACCGAGTTCAGCGCGTACCCGAAACAGAATCTCAAGGCCGTGTTCATACCTCAGCTTGTACGGTTGTGGTTATGCCAGAAGTTGAAGGCGAAGATGCCATTGAAATTAAGAAAGCGGATTTACGCGTTGATACGTTCCGTGCCTCGGGCTCGGGTGGTCAGCACGTTAACAAAACTGATTCGGCGATTCGCTTAACGCACTTACCGACAGGCTTTGTGGTTGAATGCCAAGACGAACGTTCTCAGCATAAAAACCGTGCGAAGGCGATGACGGTTCTTGCCAGTCGAATCAATGATGCTGTTTTGCAAAAGCAGCAAGCGGAGCAAGCTGCTGAACGTAAAAGTTTAGTCGGCAGTGGTGACCGTTCGGAGCGTATTCGTACGTATAACTACCCACAGGGGCGTGTGACCGACCATAGAATTAACCTGACTTTATACAAACTTGATGAAGTGATGCAGGGTGATTTGGGATCCGTGGTAAAGCCTCTGATTACTGAGCATCAAACAGAGCAGTTAACGACATTAGGTAGCCAAGAATAATTCAATATGGACGCTTTAATGCTTGAGCCATGGATGATTTCTTTATTCTTTATTTTACTGTTGTTAGGTTGCTGTTACGGCTGCCTAGCAATAGGAAAAGAGATGGGGCAAAAATTAGGTATTAAGCTCGGCGAGCAGAAACTGCTGGTGGAAAATGCTCTGTTAAAACAGAAGCTTCAAAGTCAGCAACAGCAACAAAGCCAACAGCAACAGTATAATCAAGAGCTACATAAGCAACAATATCAGCAGCAACAGCAAGCCTTTGAAAACCTTTCGAATAAAATATTTAACGAAAAACAACAGCAAAACAAGCAAGGCCTTGATGCCATATTGCATCCGTTTAAGGATCAATTAGAAGGGCTGAAGAAAAAAGTCGAAGATGTTCACCTGCATGATGCCAAAGACCGTGCGGTATTAAAAAATCAAATCAGTGAATTGCATCGACTTAATCAAACTATTACGGCAGAAGCCAGTGCATTGAGCAAAGCTTTGCGTGGAGATAAGAAAACTCAAGGCAACTGGGGCGAGTTGGTTTTAGAGACCGTACTCGAACGTTCTGGTTTACGCTTGGGTGAAGAGTATGTGCGAGAGCAGAATCATAAAGCCGATGATGGACAAAATTACCGACCTGATGTAATTATTAATTTGCCGGATGATAAGCACATTATTGTTGATGCGAAAGTATCGCTGAATGCCTATAACGATTATGTGAACGCCGATGATGAACTTACCCAAACCCAATTTTTAAAACAACATATTGATGCCATTCGTAATCATATAAAAAGTTTATCGGCGAAAGCTTATCAGCACTTACCCTCACTGCACTCCCCTGATTTTGTCTTTATGTTTATGCCGATTGAACCGGCTTTTCTGGCTGCCTTTCAGCATGACGAAAAACTCTTTATGGACGCCTTTGATCAGCGTATTGTTGTGGTCACGCCCACTACTTTACTAGCCAGTTTACGAACCATTGAAAGTTTATGGTCGATAGAACGTCGTGGCCGCAGTGCCGATGAACTTAGTGAGCATGCTGGCAAGGTTTATGATCGCTTACGCATCGTTGTCGAGAAGATGGATAAGCTTGGCAGCCAATTAAATAGTGCACAGAAAACCTATGACGAAACGTACAGTTCGTTAGCACAAGGGCGTGGCAATCTAGTGAATACGGCCAACCAATTTGTCGAACTCGGTGTGCGCATCAAGAAGAAAATTCCTCAAGGAAGAAAGGAAAGCAATAATGAAACGTCGTGACTTTTTATCTTTTTCGCTGTTATCTGCAGTCGCGCTACAGGTACCTAATGTGAGTGCGAGTACAGATGTTCTGAGTACCGCTGGTATTGGCGCTGAAATGATTCCCCTCGATATTACCGATCAAGGTCTTGATCTTAATAAGTTAGCGTCGTTCTTACAGTCTTTACCGCTAGAAAGTTTAGTCACCGAAGGTGAGTGGAATCTCGCGCAAATATTCAATCATGCGGCACAAAGCATTGAATACTCTATCGACGGTTATCCACAGCACAAGCCTAAATTTTTCAAAGAGACCATTGGGCCGTTAGCTTTTCAGGCTTTCTCTGTATGGGGAAGAATGACGCATGGCTTGGCAGAAAATATTCCGGGTGCGCCGCTGGTTTTGGCTACGCAGTCACCTCGACCAGCACTCGCCAGATTAGAACAGGCCATTATCAAGTTTGATCAGTATCAAGGCACTTTGCAGTCTCACTTTGCTTATGGCGTATTGAGCAAGCAAGAGTATGCGTTAGCGCATGTGCTGCATCTTAATAATCATTTTGAGGAAGTTCGTCTTGTCCAGACTGCGTGATTTAAAAGGCTTTGGGCCTAAGAGCGAAGAGATTCTCGCCCAGGTCGGCATTGAGTCGGTAGAGCAGTTTATGCAGGTTGATGCTTTTGAGCTATACGCTGATTTAAAAAAGACGGTGAAAGGCACTGGCTTAAATTCAATTTACGCGATTCTGGGTGCTCAGCAAGATATTCATTGGCAAGAAGTCGCTCGTACGCAAAAGTACGAAATATTATTACGCTTAGATGATATGGGCTTAGCGCCAGCGGCTCCTAGTAAAAAGAAATCATCAGCCGTTAAATAGTCAGATACAAGAAATAGCCAGTCGTTAGCCCTATGCGTTAGAATAGAGTCATCAAATAGCAGAATTCAAATACTCTCTTAATTTCATACGATATCCAGCATGACAGATAAGCCTTCCAGCCCAAATAACAGTGATTCATTAAGCGCAGCGGATGATATTTTTGCCAACAGTTCGGGATTAGAAGTCGCCGGTCAGTTTACCTTTGATAGCGCCGTTGCCCGTGTTTTCCCGGATATGATTAAGCGTTCGGTACCGGGCTATGCCGAAACTGTCGCGATGTCGGGAGTGATTGCGGGTGAATATGCCCGTGATAATACTAACTTGTACGATTTAGGCTGCTCATTAGGTGCGGTGACTTTGGCGATGCGTCATGGAGTTAAGGTTGAGAACTGTAAGATTATTGGTATTGATAACTCTAGCGCTATGATTGAGCAAGCGGGGCACTATTTAGCCCTTGATGAGGGCACGGTTACAGTCGAATTAAAGTGCGCTGATATTACTTGTCAGTCGATTGAAAATGCCTCGGTCGTTGCATTGAATTATGTGTTGCAGTTCATCGCTCAAGATCAGCGCTTGGATCTATTAACGCAGATTGCCAACGGCCTTAATTCGGGCGGCGCATTAATTCTATCGGAGAAGATTTGTTTCGATGATGATGAGCAACCACTACAAGATAAACTGCATTTAGATTTTAAACGCGCTAATGGTTACAGTGAATTAGAGATCGCACAAAAACGCAGCGCGATTGAAAATGTCCTTATTCCAGAAACCGAAAGTGATCATGTCGCGCGCTTAAAGCACGCGGGATTTAGTCGAGTGATTCGTTGGTATCAGTGCTTTAATTTTGTTTCCTACCTTGCGATAAAATAGATTCAGAATCTGCAGTCAATTTTTAACTAATTTTTTAACTAATAGAATTCCAATATGAACGTAGATGTATTTTCTTGGTTTGATGATATTCAAGCTGCGATGGAACAAGAAGGCAGCTTATTAAAACCTTGGGCCAAAATTTTGCCGCAGCAGCTGCACGCGCTTTTCAATGAAAAGGTTCACGGTGATCAGCAGCGTTGGTTAGATGCATTAGAAGGCTTGCCAGTGGTTGAGAATGTAACCACGGATATACAGCAAGATCGTATTGAATTAAGCAGTGACAGCATTACGGCTGACATTGATGCTGAGATAAAAGCGGCTTTACAGCAGCTCGGCCCTTGGCGTAAAGGACCGTTTCAGTTCTTTGATACCCACATTGATACCGAGTGGCGCAGTGATTGGAAATGGCAGCGTATTGCTGCGCATCTAGCGCCGTTAGAAGGCCGAACTATATTAGATGTCGGCTGTGGTTCTGGTTATCATATGTGGCGCATGTTGGGCGCCGGTTCTCATCGCGTTGTGGGGATTGATCCTTCACGTTTATTTCTGGCTCAGTTTCAAGCGTTCAAACAGTATGCTCAGTCTGGTTTAGAGCAGCCGTTGAAGATCGATTTATTACCGCTCAAAATGGAAGATGTTCCTCGTCCCTTAAAAGCATTTGATACCACCTTCTCGATGGGAGTTTTGTATCATAGAAAATCTCCAATCGATCACTTAGCCGAACTCAAAGATACCCTTAAACCGGGTGGCCAGTTGGTATTAGAAACCTTGGTAATCGAAGGTGAACTGGGTGAAGTATTAATGCCGGAAGATCGTTATGCGCAAATGCGTAACGTTTGGTTCTTACCCAGTTGTGACACGTTGCTACTTTGGGCAAGACGAGCAGGCTTTAAAAATCCTCGAATCGTAGAGAAAAATGTCACTAGTCTAGAAGAGCAGCGTTCTACCGATTGGATGCAATATCAGTCGTTGACGGATTTCTTGGACGTCGAAGATAAGAGCAAAACGGCGGAAGGTTACCCAGCACCTTTACGTGCAACACTGATCGCGGAGGCTTAACGCGATAAAAACTCAGCCGTTGAGGTACTAAATTACTGTCTAATTGTTCGAATCTGTCATTACTGTCTACACTGGAATAAGTATATAAATATTTTAGATGTGTCGAAAAGGACAGAGATTAGGTTATGTCAGATATTGAACAGTTAAGTGATGAGCAGCGCATTAGTTTACTTGAGGGTAAAGTCGGTAAAAACCGCACGGTGATTACCATCGTAGCGTTAACCATGATCGTTATTCTTTCGGTCTCATTAACCGTATTGCTGCTTAAGCTACTGCGGGTTGATGAACCCTATGTTTCAAGCACCCTTTTTGAAGAGCAAAAAATGGTGATTCTGGCATTGCAGAAAGACCTGAAAGAGCAAAAAGAGACGATTGCGGCGATATCCTTGACGTATCAACAAAGTGAAGCGGCGACGTTTCAACAAACGTTGATTGAGCAAGAGCAGAGTTATCAGGATTTTTTGTCAGCATTAAAGTTAGGCATGTTTGACCTAGCAAAAATGGTTCAAGGTTCACGTACCTGGTTGGATGTGTATAACGATAAGCTAGATGATGCCCAAAATTTGAGCGAGCTGAGAGAGAAGAAACTTAAGCGTTTGAACTAGTCTATCCAAACTTCACGTACAGGCTCACCAAAATCATCATAGATGATTTTTTTTCTTGGTCGATTGCTCTTGGGTGATGGACTACTTGCAGGTTTCTTTCGATCATCGACCGCTTTTAACTCTTCTAAAAGCGGTGTTCTTTGTTGTTTTCCTTGCTCGAAGCCGCTACTGCGATCATCTATTTTACCGTTGATTAAACCACTCTCTCCGCGTTGAAACTCACGCACCTCTCCACCTTGGTTAAGGTATTGATCAACCTCATTGGTCATTTGCTGGCGGATTTCACGTTTGGTTGGGCGTTTATTCATGGATAGTAATCATAGATGCGTCGGCTTTTAGCTTTTAATAATTAATGGTGAAAGTATAGATGGCAAAACTCACTCTACCACTTGATGCCTAATCTTGTTAGTTTAACGTTAAACCATTCCTGTAATTCGAGAATTTAAGATGAAAGAATACCTTAGCAAATCACACACAGTGCGTAATATCGCCTTGATTCTCGTGAGCACGCTAATGATGACCGCCTGTACCGAAGAGGTGATGAATAAGTGGTCACGTCAAGCGGATAACCTGTTAGGTGAAGATCTGAAAGTATCCTATGTTGATGGTGGCCAGGTGGTGAAAACGTGGACAGTTAAAGACGGTAAGATAACGACAGGCCGTGATGATCAAGGGCGAGCGATTGGGTATTACTATTTCTGGAGTGTTGAAACGGGTTATGTTCAGTTGCCGATTGAACGAACTTTGATTGAGGAGATCAGAGAATAACGACCTAGTAATATGAAGATAGGCCATTGATAATAATAAAAGATCAAACATGAAAGAAACTCTACAGAAAATAATTCAGCCTTATGCTGCGCGTTTGATCTCAAGTAATACGGTGTTGAAGTATAAGCGTCAATTACATGAGACTAAACGTAAGTTGTGCGGGAGCCCGCATCGTATCGAACTCTATTTACGAATAAACGATCCTTATAGCTATTTATTGGTTCAAGTCTTAGCTGGTTTTGAGCAGCGCTATGGCGTTGACATGGAATTTAAGACTATCTTAAACCTTCAGCAAGATATGTATCCTGAAGCTGATATGTGGCATGAAAACGGTTTTTACGATGCGACTCACCTGGCTGATTTGTATCAACTAAAATGGCCAGAAGAGGCCCCTGAAAAAGTAACTGCACGAATACAATACGCTAGCCAACGGTTATTACAGCTCGAAAATCAAAGTAAAGGCAGTGATCATTGTGATTGGGCTGCAGTCGAGCAGGTGTTCGAGCAGTATTGGTTCCTGCAGCCTTGCAGCACTTCAACGGCAGGCCCGATAATTGATCGTCAGCTAAGTGATCATCAATTAGATGAGTCTATTGCTGAGCAGCAGTTATTGGCAAACGAGCAAGCACTTGCCAAACAAGGGCATTACATGAGCGCAATGCTCAATTATGCAGGAGAGTGGTATTGGGGCTTAGATCGTTTAGATCATCTAGAAAAGCGTTTAATGCAGCTTGGTTTGGGGCGTGATACTGACGTTCAGTTCGATAAAACTTATAGTAACTTTTGTAAATCTGAAGCTTTGCTGATACCGAACCCCAATCTAAAAAAACTAACCCTGTATTTTTCTATTCGTAGCCCTTATTCCCACCTAGGGTTGCAGCAAGCGATAAAACTGGCTCAGCACTATCAGTTGGTTTTGGAAGTTAAGCCGGTATTACCGATGATTATGCGGGGTTTATTGGTACCTGCTATGAAAAAAATGTACATCTTTCATGATACCAAGCGTGAAGCGGAAAAGTTAAACATCGATTATGGCTTTGTGGCAGATCCATTAGGGGAGGGGGTAAATCGCTGCTACTCTCTTTTCAAATATGCGCAAGCACTCGGAAAAGAAACGGAATATTTATTGAATTATGCAGAAGCCGTCAATGCTCAAGGTATTCGTTCTGATAGCGATGTGGGGTTAAAGAAAATTGTTGAGCGTTCAGGCTTAGATTGGGATCATGCAAAGCAGTTACTACAGCAAGATAATTGTGATAAACAATGGCAGGTTTGGGCAGAAGAGAATAGAGAGGAGATGGTCGCTTTAGGATCTTGGGGAGTTCCCACGTTCCAGTATGGCGAAGTGGTTCTGTGGGGGCAGGATAGAGCAGGACTAATTGAACGGGCAGTAATACAAGATTTGCAGAAAGTGGTACTTAATAACGAGTCACCGGTTAAAACTTAAACAATACGCTGGTTGATTACGTCTATAATCACCTTAGAACGCAGGAATTTTGATGAATCTGCTGTTGTTTTAACAAACTGACATAAAACTCCATTACACTTCGCCCCGCATTCAGTAGAATGCTGGGCTTATTGTTTAAAAATAATTAAAAGAGATAATTTTGAAGGTACTTTTGTCAGGCGCATGGTCCGCTAAATGGTATTTATTAATCGGGCTGTTCAGTTTTATTGTGTTTTTGGGCATCACGGCCCCCTTAGCGTTTATCTGGCCGAAGGTTCAACCTCATATGGGCCGTTTGCCCGTTCAGATTGAATTGGTCAGTGGTACTGTCTGGCAAGGCCAGGCACGCATCAATATTCCTAACGTGGGTAAAGTAACCGGGCATTGGGATATTCAGCTAAGCGAATTATTTACTGGACAACTGGCGGCTAAGGTCGAAATTTCAGGTGATGCGCTTAAATTTAACGGTCTCGTTCGTGGCAATGCTGATCAAGTTGAAGTGATAGAAAGTGAAGCCTTTATGTCTTCACGTTATTTGGCACCCTTATTACGCCAAGGAAAATCATCTTTAAGCGGTGATTTTGAATTAAATAAATTTAACGCAGTTTTTTCACTTAAAGATAAACAAATTCTAGCAGCAGATGGACGAATTCTATTCAATGGTGGCGATGTGAGCTTCCCTATTGATGGTAAAAAGATAAATGCCACATTGCCGATATTGGTTGGCGTGTTTAATAAGCCCGGAGACAATGTGGAGTTAACGATTACTAATACCGATGGCCAAAAAATAGGCAGTGGTTATGTGCAGCCGGATGGCTGGAGTGGTATGGCTATTCGCCGCCGCTTCTTAGATATATTAGGTCAAAAGTGGCCTGCGGATGTTGATGAAGAAACGGTTATTTTTGAAGTTTCACAGAAGTTATTGTGAAAGTATTAGCCAACCAACATCAAGCGACCTCAAGTGAATATAAAGCGACGGATAGACATGTTTGGAATAGGGATAGTGTTAGAGGTGAAAAGTGACTGAACAAGCCGTAGTTATGTTGCCTTGGCAGCGAGTGAGTTTGGTGCTCGGAAAGCTAATATTCAGTGTATTGATCGCTAGCCAATTAGCCATTTTTACTTGGATGATATTATCGCCAAAAACCTTAGTATTGTCAGAACCGAGCAGAGCTAAAGGCTCCTCGGTGATTACACAAAATAATAGCATTGCTGATTTACATATTTTTGGTGATGCTGCAGTAGTGCTTACGGAAGTACCGCAAGAGGTCAATGCCCCTAAAACGCGATTACGTTTAGAGCTATTAGGTGTGATGGCTGCGAGTATTAGTGAAAATTCAAGTGCGATTATTGCACCTAAGGGCGGTGCTGGTGAGAATTACCGGGTAGGGGATGTCGTTCAGGGGCGTACTAAATTAGCCGCGGTTCATCAGGATAAGGTGATTCTGGATAGTAACGGCAAGCTAGAAACATTGAAATTTGATCTAGCCCGCAAACAAGGTATTCAAAAGTCAGCGAAGCCAACGGCAGCACAAAGAAAAGCGCAGAGTCGTGGTAGTTTAAAAGATCGTTTTAAGAAAGTTCGCAATGCAGCAGATGCGGTGAGCCTATTAAGAGATGAGGTTGCCAATAATCCAGCGGGTGCGTTAAAGCAGTTGGGATTAGAGACAGCAGAAAATGGCTCAGGCTATAAAGTTTCCAGTTCGGGTTCAATGCTTACTCAGTTAGGCTTGCAACCGGGCGATGTGATTTTGTCTGTCAATGGACAGACATTGGGCAATTTAGATGATGATCAAATGTTATTAGAGCAAGTAACTAATAGCGGTCAAGCGCGTTTGGAAATTCAGCGTGGCAATCGTCGTTTTGTCGTCAACCATACCATTAAATAAGGACTTAATCGGTGTTTAAGCGTTTTTGTAAAATAGCACTCTTGGCTATGTCTGTTGCCATTTGTATGCCTGTATTGACCACTCATGCAGAAGATCAGAACTGGCAAGTAAACCTCAAAGATGCCGATATATCGGCGTTTATTGGTCAGATTGCTGATATCACTGGGAAGAGCTTTGTTATCGACCCGAGAGTGAAAGGTAAAGTAACCGTTCTTTCCACGGAAACGATGAATACTGAGGCTGTGTATGAGCTTTTTTTATCCGTATTAAAAGTACATGGCTATGCGGCAGTTCCTGCGGGTGATGTCATCATGGTGGTTCAGCAAAACTCGGTGAAGCAACAAGGCCGGGATTTAGAATCTAAGTTCAAGAAGCAAAGCCAAGAGATGATCACTAAAGTGATCACTATTAAAAATACACCGGCTTTGGATCTAGTGCCTATTTTACGCCCGTTGGTGGCTAAATATGGACATCTAGCGGGCGTTAAGTCGGCTAATGCCTTGATCATTTCTGATCATGCATCGAACATTACGCGCATTCAGCAGATTATTGATCGCCTCGATAAATCTGGCTCTGAAGAGATTGAAGTGATTCAATTAAAAGAAGCTTGGGTCGGTAATGTAGTGACTATGTTGCAAAGCCTAGATCCAACGAGAGTTGCTCAGGGGAAGGGTTCTAAGAGTAGTGGTGCAGGTAGTATTCGAGTCGTTGCTGATGAACGTAGTAATCGCTTAATTATTAAGGGTGAAAAAACATCACGAGAACGAATTCGTACCTTAATCGAACAGTTAGATAAGCCTTCTTATTTCTCTGGCAGCGCGAAAGTGATTCGTCTTAAATATGCAGATGCGAAAAAATTAGCAGAATTACTGAAAGGCGTGATGTCAGAATCTGATACTGGCGGTAAAGAGAGTAATAAGGCTAAAGGTAAAGCGAGCATTCATGCCGATGAAGAACTAAACGCATTAGTTGTTCGCGCTGAGCCATCGGTTTTAAAAGAGATTGGAGAAATTATTAATGAGCTTGATGTACGTCGTGCTCAAGTACTGATCGAGTCGGCGATTGTTGAAGTAACCGGTGATGTAACCGATTCCCTAGGTTTTCAGTGGGCTGTGGGAGATACCGATAACCCGGTTGCAGGAACTAACTTTGGCAATGCAGGTCAGTCTTTATCAACGATAGCAGGAGGCATAGCCGCAGGAACACCCACTTTAGGCAATGGTTTAACTTTAGGTGGTTTTAAAGAAACCAATGGCCAGGTTGATTTTGGTGTGATCATTCAAGCCTTAGAAAGCCAAAGTAATACCAACTTACTATCAACGCCTAGCATCATGACGCTGGATAACCAAGAAGCAGAAATTATCGTGGGTCAGAACGTTCCTTTCTTAACGGGATCAACCTCTTCTAGCGCCAACAGCAATCCATTTACCACCATCTCTCGTGAAGATATTGGTGTGACATTGAAAATTAAGCCACATATCCATGAAGGTAATGAATTACGCTTAGAAGTTGAAGTCAGTGCTGAGTCTGTTGCCAATACTACAGTGCAAGGGCAAGCAGATTTGATTACCAATAAGCGTTCATTGAAAACAATGATTTTAGCGGCAGATCAAGAAACAATTGTATTAGGTGGTTTGATCAGTGATGACATTACCGAAACGGAAAGTAAGGTGCCGCTTTTGGGTGATATCCCATTATTGGGCTGGTTATTCAAGAGTAAGAGTACCAAGCATGTGAAGCGTAACTTGATGGTTTTCTTACGCCCAACGATTGTATTGAATAAACAGAAAGCCCTTGAATTAACGCATGATAAATATAATGGTATCTGGGAATTTGAGCTGTCTGGCGATATAGAAGTCGATTCAGTAGACCAGCGCATGAATCGTTTGTTTAAAGGTGTTCAATTAAATAACTGATCGTTAAGGTCGATTATAAATTGAATAATGAAAGGCCAGCTTTGCTGGCCTTTTTTATGCCTGTCATTCTGTTTTATAAGGCTTAAGTACTTATAAAAACTAAGATGCTTGAAATATCTAAGGTACTTAAAACATCTAGTAGCTATTCAGACCTCTAAAATTCAGCCAGAAAAAGATCTATTATTGGGTGTTTGTGGAGCAAATATGCGAGGCAGGGAGCCGAACTAAGGCTACATGGAGGTATTTACGCCGTTTTGTGTAATAAATATCCAATCATGGATCGATTTATAAAACCTGCTGAATAGTTACAGCACCTGAATACCTTGCTGCTCTAATAAATCTACCAAGGCTATCAGCGGTAGGCCAATTAAACTATTCGGATCCCTACCTTCTAGGGCTGTAAATAAGCGAATACCTAAGCCTTCAGATTTAAAACTACCGGCGCAGTCCAGTGGTTCTTCTTGCTCTACATAGCGCTCAATTTGTTGCAGCGTAAGGTCGCGAAAGTGAACCCTAAAGGGTTCTACCAAGCTTAGCTGCTGCTGGGTTACGCTGTTATAGACACACAGGCCGGTCAAAAAAGTCACCATTTGACCACTGGCTTGGCTTAGTTGCTTAACTGCATTTTCAATCGTATGAGGTTTTCCTAAAACAACTTGCTGCCCTTCTTGCTCTAATACCGCGCATTGATCACTGCCGATAATGATGTGGTTGGGGTATTCAGCAGCCAATGCTTTGGCTTTGCTTATCGCCAGACGCTGCACATAATTACTCGGATTCTCGTCCTTCAATATCGACTCATCGATATCAGGGCTGGCGCAAGCAAAAGGTAATTGCAACTTTTCTAATAGCTGCTTACGGTAAACAGAGCTTGAGGCTAATAAAAGAGGTAACGACATACTGTAGCAGCCTAAAATAAATGAATAGCAAAAATGGAAAGCAAAAAAAAGGAGCCGAAGCTCCTTTTTTCTTACTGATTATAGCAATGGATCACTTACGCTAGGTTAGCGTTAGCGAATTCCCAGTTAACTAAAGCCCAGAAAGCTTTTAGGTAATCAGGACGTACATTGCGGTAATCAATGTAATAAGCGTGTTCCCACAAATCAACAGTAATAAGAGGTGTAATACCTTCTTCTGTGATTGGCGTGCCAGCGTTAGACGTATTAACGATGTCTAGAGAACCGTCAGCTAGTTGTACTAACCAAGTCCAGCTTGCGCCGAAGTTGTTGACAGCTTTGTCGTTCAATTTTTCTTTAAGCGCTTCGAAAGAACCAAAAGAAGTATTGATCGCATCAGCGATTGCGCCAGTAGGTTCGCCGCCGCCGTTAGGGCTTAGGCTGTTCCAGTAGAACGTATGGTTCCAGATTTGTGCAGCGTTATTGAAAACAGGACCGGTAGAAGATTTAACGATCTCTTCTAGAGATTTATTTTCATCAGCAGTACCACCGATAAGACCATTTAACTTAACAACGTAAGTATTGTGGTGCTTGCCATAATGAAATGACAAAGTTTCTGCAGAAATGTGTGGCTCTAATGCATCTTGTGCATAAGGCAATGCTGGTAATTCAAACGCCATGTTTTCTCTCCAATATTAGCTGAATGATACGGATAATTTGTAAGCTTCAAATGGGAGTTGAGGCCTACTTCCGCAATCTGGGTGAATAATAGCACACCTTAAATTATCCGCTACGCATGTAAAATGTGTGGTTTTAGTTTAACCACCTTATCCGCTATACTATCGGCATAAAAATTACCTAATAATAAACCAGTCACTCGGGGCACCTATGTCAAACGATCAAGAATCCATACCAAAGATGCAAGCGTCACAAGAAGACATGGCGATGCGCCAAAAGCAGTTGCAACAACGTCGTTTAGCGGCGCAGCGTGCGGCTAAAAGCAATACGGTAGCCCCTCAATTAGCAGCCCCAGCCCCGAAGCAAACAGTCGCAATTATTGCTCTGGTTTTAAGTTTGGCGATGGCTGGTTTTGCCGGCTTCTTATTCATGCAATTACAAGAAGCTAATGCTCAGCTGAGTAAGGCAGAAGGTATTCTTAATGGGCATGCAACAAATTTAACGGTCCTGAATGATAAACTATCGGCTTCTGATGAAAATTCAAATTTATCGGTTGGCGCGCTTAAAATATTATTGAAAGATAACGCTAAAGAAATTCGTAAGCTTTGGGATCTTACCAATAAAACGAATAAGCCTAGAATTGATAAAAATACAAAAGCCATTTCTGGTGTGAAATCCTCGGTATCTAAGGTGAATAAAAAAGCGACAGGGATCGATAAAAAAGTAGTCTCTGCTAATAGTAATATTTCGGGTAATAAAAAGAGCATTTCTGCGTTAAAAGCTAGCTTAAGTAAGAGTCAAAAATCTTTGGAAGCGAAGCTGGCAGAAGTAAAATCATCGGTCAATTCATTACCTGCAGCGACTGAAAAGCGTATTGGAAATAATGAGCAGTCTATTCGATCTATCGATGCTACTCGTAAGAAGCTAAATAGCTCAATGGCCGAAGTTGAATCACAATTTAATGAGATGAAGTTGGAAATCGAAGATATCCAAATTCGTTTAGATCGTATGCAAAATGCAATGACAGGCACTCTTTAGTTCATTGTCTTATTTAGCTAATAAACAAGGTGTGCTCGCGACATTGCAGCACGCCTTGGAATCCCCTCAGCTTTACTTTTCTCACATACAGACATTTCGTCAGCATCTCGCGTCTGGTTTTCAGCAATATACGACTGTGTATAACGCCTTATATTTAGGTGCTCAAGCAGCAACGCCGGGCATGGCATTTCTCGCGGGCTACCAAAATGCTATTCGCTGTTTGGATCCCAATTGTCCCGACGATGAACTGGCTGCTTTTTGTGTATCAGAAAAAGGAATTAAGAAGCCTTGGGATATGGATACGTGTATTTCATCGTCTGAAGAGGGTCATTATCTGAATGGGCAGAAAGGCTATGTGATGCTTTTACCCAAGCAATTAGACCGCATGTATGTCGTGGCCAAAAATACAGAGGGACAACTTGGTTGTCTTTATTTACCGGCGAATAGCCCAGGTGTATCAGCGACTGAAAGCTTAGCAGCCCCTTTTGTTGACGATATACCTCATGCTGGAGTGCAGTTTAATCAGGTGCTGATAGCTGCTACGCAAATATTCGATATCGATGGCCATCAGCAAGCCAATAAGCCCTTCCGCTACTGGGAAGATATTCATGTCGGGCTAGCAATGCTGGCTTGGATGTTAAGGGAATTGATTGAAAATGGGCAATCGTTAGCTGAATTGAATGATCTTGTACAATCAATCTGTCAGTTAATTGAAAATTTCGAAGAACAGCCTGACTATTACTCCCTTGATAGCTTTTCTTTATTGGATAAAAGCCATAAATTGATGGAAGAATGCGCTCGAGGGTTATCAGAAAATTCGAAAAAGTTATGGCTAAAAGACAAATTATTATTACAGATGGGGCAGAAAATTCGCCATCTAATAAGGCAGAAAATGTCCTCCTAAGATACGTTTAGGATAACATGTAAAACCTTTGTAAATATTTAACGAGCAATGATATTTGTCGTGATATTGGGGGATTGCACGTTAGGGTTACCAATTGTAGGAACGACAGTATTGATTGGTAAGCTACGATTCGCAGCAATATTTTTATCTTTCACTTCATATTGATTTGGCTGCTGTTTTCCAACAGGAGTATCTTCAGCAGAAATACTATTTTCATCGCGACTATCAATACTTGTTACGCCCATTTCTTTGTTTAAAAGTCTAGGAATATCAAGGCTTTGCGTTGTAGAGCGGTTGTAACGTTTAGCATTGCTGTAATCGTAATGATGGGGGCGTTTCTTCGCTTCATTAATCGCGGTGAAAATATCATCAGTATAATATTCATCATGAGGATTTACACCCCAGCTTAAGACTGGAGTAAGGCTCGCAACGATTAACGTTAAGGTCTTAAGTAGGGCTTTCATCATTACATCACCATGGTATCAAGGTTCTGGTGTGATATACGCTCTTGAGCTGGCTTCAGAGCGGATATCTTTAGCGCTTCCAGAGAAACTATCGGTACTATATTCAATTTTATCAACCGTGTATATCGAAGGTGCAAGCTCATCAATATTAGCCGTTGGCTGAATTGAAATATCAATTAGAGAGGTTTTAGTATCCGCTAAAAAGTCTAATTCAGAGTCATCCTGCTTGTTAGCAATGACCTCTTCAGCGTTCAGTTCCAAGGGTGATGTACGCTCAGGCGCAACATCGCCAGGGCCTGCTGCAGTAGCATCGAGGGCGCCATCAACAATCTCTGAAGACATCTCGGTATTCATCAATTTAGGGAAGTTAAAGCTTTTTGACGTGCTACGGTTATACCAGCGACTGCCCACGTATTTCATGTCGCTAGGATTTCTTTCAGCGTCCTGAACAGCCGCATCCAAATCGTTAGAATAATAAGGGTTGTCATTAGCTTGAGCAAAGATAGGCAGCAAGCCACCGCTAAGCATTAACAGTGTTGTGGTGAGAAATCGGGTTTTCATTTTTCAAAATCCCTGTTTTTTGTTATTTTTTGTTATGCGTGGCATCATACAAGTGACAACAAAATGATGCAAATGATCCCTTTGTGGATAGGACATAATAATGATAAGAATCGGATTATTGCTGTTATCGGTTTTAATGTTACCGAGCTGTACAATTTACCAATCTATTGGTCATAATTTCGGAAGCTTTGTTTCCGCCCCTAATGGACAAGATTTTCAGCCTGTCGGCTATCGTTGGGATTATGAGCATACAGCCTTGGTCTATGTTTATCGCCCAGCATCGACTTGGGCTAATGATGAACTAGAAGCCCCAAGTTTCTATTTGAATGACGAGCGTTTATTCAATATAAAAGGCAATGGTTATACCTGGTATGAATTAAAACCTGGAAATCATGAAGTTAAAATTCGTCGACCTTTAATGGGTTTGGAAGGCATTGATGTTACGGATGTCGTTGATTTCACATTGAAAATGGTGACTGAACTAAGTCTGAATGCGAAAGCGGGTCATGTCTATTATTTAAGATATTCGGAAGTTGATAAAGACGCTGCCAAATTTGCGGATATGACCTTCCAGGATAATCCTTTGCAAGTCGTGACACCGGATGTGGCTTTAGCTGAAATTCAACAAACGAATATGTTGGGTGAAGGTCGCGGCTTAATCGCAGCAATCCCTGTGGTAGAGGAAAAGAAAGTGACGTTGGCTGCGGCGACCGTGAATACTGAGAAATCCAATACGAATAATGAAAATACGGCTGTAGATAAGGCTAAAGAGAATGTTGAAACGAAGGCAGAAGAGAATAAAAGCTGGAGTCCTTTTTAACCCTTTTAATACTAGCAATATGTCCAGCATACTCGCGCTCTGTGATTGGCGGCAAAGGTAGCAATTGCCTGACGCTCTGTTTGAATTGAGTTACAATAAGCTATAACTAGATACCCACCTCCCAGTGGGTATTGCTTTTTTAGCGCACCGGTTTTTATAACGCTAGTAACTTGATGAGGACGTGACCCATGGCTAATGCCGTCACAGTTGTTCGCCAAGATGATCTGATAGAGAGCATCGCGGACGCACTGCAATATATTTCGTATTATCACCCAAAAGATTTCATCGACGCTGTTCATGAAGCGTATCTAAAAGAAGAATCGAAAGCCGCTAAAGATGCCATGGCTCAGATTCTAATCAACTCCCGTATGTGTGCTCAAGGCCGCCGTCCAATTTGCCAAGATACCGGTATTGTTACCGTATTTTTAGAAATTGGTATGGATGTGCGTTTTGAAGATGCCACCATGGGCATTGAAGACATCGCCAACGAAGGTGTGCGTCAGGCTTATTTAAACCCGGATAACATATTGCGTGCTTCTGTTCTTGCGGACCCTGATGGTGCCCGTAGGAATACCAAGGATAATACCCCCGCTGTAATTCACGTTAAATTGGTTCCCGGCAATACGGTTGATGTACACGTAGCAGCAAAAGGCGGCGGCTCAGAAGCTAAGTCTAAGTTTGCTATGTTGAATCCTTCCGATTCTGTAGTGGATTGGGTACTAGAGCAAGTGCCAAAAATGGGTGCGGGTTGGTGTCCACCAGGAATGTTAGGCATAGGCATCGGCGGTACTGCTGAGAAAGCGATGATGATCGCTAAAGAAGCACTATTAGAGCCGGTAAATATTCAAGAGCTACAGGCTCGTGGCGCTGAAACTCGTGCAGAAGAAATTCGTTTAGAATTGTTCGATAAAGTGAACAAGCTAGGCATCGGCGCACAAGGTCTTGGTGGCCTTACCACGGTTGTAGATATCAAAGTTGCAGACTTTCCAACACACGCTGCCAACAAGCCAGTAGCGATCATTCCAAACTGTGCGGCGACACGTCACGCTCACTTTGTTCTAGATGGTTCAGGTCCAGTAGCTTTACCTGCTCCTAAGCTAGAAGATTGGCCAGAAATTACTTGGGAAATCGGTGAAGGTGTTCGTCGTGTCAACATGAACGAAATAACGCCTGAGATGGTTAAAGATTGGCAGCCAGGCGAAACAGTATTGCTATCGGGTAAGATGCTTACCGGTCGTGATGCCGCGCACAAACGTATGGTTGATATGATCAACAAAGGCGAAGAGCTGCCGGTTGATCTGAAAGGTCGCTTCATCTATTACGTGGGGCCAGTAGATCCTGTTCGTGAAGAAGTGGTGGGTCCTGCGGGCCCAACAACGGCTACTCGTATGGATAAGTTCACCCGTACCGTATTAGAAGAAACAGGTCTTCTTGGCATGATTGGTAAAGCTGAGCGTGGGCCAATGGCGATTGAAGCTATTCGTGATAACGAAGCGGTTTATCTAATGGCTGTCGGTGGTGCTGCTTATCTAGTATCGCAAGCGATTAAAGGTGCTGAAGTGGTTGGCTTTGCTGACCTAGGCATGGAAGCTATCTACGAATTTGACGTAGTCGATATGCCGGTAACCGTCGCGGTAGATTCTCGTGGTTCCTCAGTGCACATCACTGGCCCACAGGAATGGAAAGCTAAAATTGCTGCAAAGCAAATTGATTAAGCTTTAACTGATTGGCCTTAACGGCTTTAATCATTTCAGAAAGCCGAACTTGTGGTGACATAAGTTCGGCTTTTTTATGCCTGCTCATTCATGCGCTGTCTTAGACAGGAATTGAACAGCTATACTGATTCTACCCGAACAATCATTCACTATTAGGAATCAATCATGGCTTGTGACGCTGAAAAACTAAATAACCTTCCTATCGAAGATATTCCTGAAGGCTGGCAAGTCAACGAGATTGAGGGCGTAGGACGGCTGGTTAAAGAATTCAAATTTAAGAATTTTGTGACTGCGATGCATTTTAGTAATGAAATTGGCGAACTCGCAGAATTGCATAACCATCACCCGATGATTATTACCGAATGGGGCAAGGTGACCCTGCATTGGTGGACCCATACCGCGAAAGGCATAAGTGCACTCGATATTAAGCTCGCCCAGCTTTCGAATGAACTAAGCGCTTTGTAGCCGCGCCTTTATTGAGCAGGGTCTTGTTTAACAGAGGCTTTGCGGTTTCAAAGGCTAATACCCATGTAGTCGATCAGCATTGAGCGTCCTTCACAACCTAGCGATTTGATGCTCACTTTATGCTGATAATTCATTGCCGCGAGAGCCAGTTGAAATTTTCGTGCGGCGACATCTTTATGATCACTATAGGATCGATAACGATTAGACAATTTCCCACCGCATTTGTGTGCTTTTTGCGACGTAAAAAAGTCAAACCCTGCATTAGTATCATCCTCAATCTGATAAAGAGAAATGATCTTTAGGTTATTCTTTATTTTACTGTCTTCTGCAAAAAGGAGCTGACTGCCTAGTTGGCTGAGTAAAATTAAAAAAGCTATTTGAATCAATGACTTCATAAATCCTCCGTTACAAAAAAGCATAGCAAAGTTTCGCAAACTTTCATCCAACCTGATTATCTGAACTATGCTGACATCAGGAATCTGGAAAAGACATCAGGGTTAAGGATTATTGATGGTTGTTCGAAATATTAAAATACTATGCATAAGCTTATTGCTATCTTTCAATGGCGTATTTGCGGCAGAGCAAGCACTGCCACAAATAGCCGAACCACCACCGACACTTTATACCGGTTTTGGTCAATTATTAGATGACGATAAAACATTGGTTTTAGAAGAACTAATGGATCTAGATGAAGGGATTCAGCGTATTGCACTGTATCATAATGGTGATCGCCTTCATCGTTTAATTCCTAAGCAAGTTCATCAAATGGTCGAGAATAAACTCATGCGTCGTTTAATTGCGAATGGTCGTTTTGAGGTCATACAATGCATCGAATGCCGTACGACCAAAGTGATGATGGCCGCTGACGAATTGAAAATATCTCAGGCTGCAGAAAGTAATCAACAACTAAGAACATTGTCTAAACAGGTGCGCGCCGATGCCTTTATGTTTTGGAGTGCCTCTGTTCATGAAAATAAATTCACCATTAATTTGCGATTAGTTGATGGTCAAAATAATGAATTGTTATGGCTCAAAGAATACTCGAAGAAAACGACAAAAGAAGCCGAAGAGGAAGATTTTGATAAAGTTCAATATGAATTTATCGTTGGCGCCTGGGGTGTCGGTGGTAAACGTAAAAGTACTACTGCAGCAAGTGATGTTGAGCTCGATGGCGCCACTGTTTTTGGAATACGCCGCCGTGAGAGCACGGAGTTAAATGAAGATATTGAATATACCTTAGGCTTTGAATATTTTACTAATTATTCATCCGGAGAATTATTTGATCTCAGTGGGTATAACCTTGAAGGTCGAATTATTGCTGATATTCCAGCGCTCAATGGCTTTGTCGATAGTAATGTCTATCTAGGTATTGGCCAATCATTTTTCAATAATGCCAATAGTTTGATTTTTCGATTTGGTTTTGAATTTCCTTTCTTCAAAGATGGCTTCATGGATTTTGGTGTGATCTATATGCAAGAAGCCGACGTGAAATGGAAAAGTGATTCTGATTATGAAGAAATGGGCACTTTTGGCGGTGCAAGTTATGACTTAACGCTCGGCGTGCGTTTCTAGGGAATATGATGAAATACTTAACGATTACATTATTGGTAGTTTTTCTTAGTGCTTGCGCCATGGAAAGAACAAATCGCACCTTAACCCAATATGGTGGTGAACCACCCGAATTGATGGGGATAGGTGAAGAGAGTACAGAAGCAACAGCCGAAATTTCTTTAGCAACCATAGAGAAGCGTAAGCAGGTTGCTGATCTCGCGAAAAAGAATCATGGCTTAATGCATATACATCGCTACGGCCCTGGGTTCGATGTATTAATGACCCTTGATGCTGGCGATAGTGATGTTAGCTTCAGTATGAAATTACCTGCTGCACCTGGTACTGCGCAAGATGCTCTGCAGAAAAGTGCAGAAGAAATCGCTGCACAAAATAAACAAGTATTAGCCAGTTTAGATGATGACAAAGCTGAATTACATCATGAAGAGCTAGACCAACGTAGTGAACTGATTGAACAAAAGAAAATCCAAGATTTTCAGGCCTCCACAAAACATATCTTTAGTGCCCAGTCTTTGTTCTATAAAAAACAGTATTGGCAATCGTTAGATGAAACGAATAAAGCCTTAGAGCTGGTTCCTGATTCTGCTCAAGCTCATGCGTTGAAAGGCAGTATTTATTATAAGATGGGATTGAGTGCTGAGGCAAAAGCGAGTTGGCAGCAAGCGCTGGCAATCGATCCTGATATGGAACAAGTCAAGACCAGCTTGGCGCGCTTAAGGTAGGAGCAAGGAAGATGAAAATAATACTACAGAGTATCCTTAAGCTGTGCTTAGTCTGCTCAGTGATTTGTCCCGCTGTATATTCTTATGCCGAGACCGGTAAAACATTTGAAGTGCCAGCTAAAAAAGATGAAATTGAAGAAGTACGTTTTAAAGACGAAATGGAAGCTCGATTGAATCGTGATTTACAAGCGTACCTCGGTAATAACCGTTTTATTATTCATGTTGAAGCTGAATTAAAAAAAACCCGTACTGTCGTTCAAGAAGGCTCGAGTTCAGACGCTAAAAATATACCTGAACGACCTGTGTTTACCTCGCAGCCATTGCCGGCCTCGATTGGCAATCGTCCCGCAGAAGTTGAAGAAACTTTACCCGGCTTACCTACCAGTGATTTACCTATATTTGAAGACAATAGTGCGGAAGTTAATGCGTTAAAAGGGCGAGTTCAGCAGTTAGAGAATGAACGGCAGCAAGCATTAGGTTATGCCGAGAAACTGCGTATAGAAGCTGAAAAACAAATAGAAAAAATCAAAGAGAAAACATTAGGCTACCGAAATTCAATTAACAAGTTAACCATTACTATCGTATTGGATAAGAACTTAATGGATGAGCAGGTCGAGTTTATTCGTAACTTAATTACGCGTAAAGCCCGCTTAGATGAGCTGCGGGGAGACTCATTGAAAATTGTACGCACCGTGTTTAAAGATGTCGAAAAGAAAGATGCGGTACTCGCTTGGTGGCAGCAATACCAAGGTTGGCTCATGTTAGCCTGCTTTGGTTTTATGATGTTGCTGCTGTTGTTCGCTTTATATTTATTTAATAAGCGCTTAAGCGATAGCCTCAGAGAAAACCAGCGTAGAAGCGACAATTTCGATAACTTGACTGTGCCAGCGGCTGTTGAAATGGCACCGATCGCTAATTTGAAAGACAGCTCACATGATAATGCCAATGATAAACGTCGTCAGTTGAATGAAATGCGCCAAGAGTTGGTAACCATAGGGTTGGGGCAGCCACAATTATTTCAGCAACGGATTAATGAGCAATTTAATAGCGGTAATAGCCAGAATGTCGCTGCGTTGTATGACGTCTTAGGCAAGGGCCTATTCCGCAGCCTGTGTCCAAAAATAGCCAGTGCCGACTCTGAAGCATTAGCCGATCAGGCAGAGCGCCAATCTTTAGATGACGAGCAAAGAATCACCTGTCTGAATAACCTTCGCCATGAGATGCTAAAGGCGCTAGGGGATGACGACAACGGTAACGCACCTTTTGCATTTTTAGAAAAGCTAAATGACTCGCAAGTGCTTTATCTAATTAAAGAAGAAGAAACTCGAATTAAAGCCTTGGTCTTATCGCAGATGCCAGCGAAAAGAGGTGCAAGTTTAGTTCAGCGCTTAGAAGGGCATGAGCAATCGGCGGTGGCCTATGAGCTGGGTGAATTTGAAACACTCCCAGTTTCAACGTTTAAAGATGTTGCTGATCGGCTCGCGCAGAAATCACTGAGTGTTCCAAGTTTTGAAAATGTATCGGCTAATGGCTTATCGGTATTAATTAATATGCTCGATACTATGAGCAGTGGAGAAGAAACACGCTTGCTCAAAACATTGAAAGCGGATAAACCAGAAACGTATTATCGTTTACGTCAGGTTTATTATACCTATGCTGATTTAATGCGAACGCCAGAGCGAGTGATTGCGAATGAACTTAGAGATATCGATCGTACCGTGATGGCGCTTTCGTTATGCAATACCCCTACCGAATTTAAGCGTCATATATTAAGTGGCTTGCCGGTAAAATTACGTTCTTCTGTTATTGCTGAATTAAAAATACAGGAAGGGCAGGCGGCACAAGAGCAAACTGAACAGGCTCGAAATCAAGTGGTCGCTAAAATGCGCGAAGTATTAAAAGCGGGACGTTTCTCCATGGAAGAATTAATCGCAGTCGCGAATCCAAATTAAGGATCTAGTATGAAACGGTTTTCGTTCAGCACATTAGTCGGAATAACAGTCGCAATCAGTCTCTTTATTTATGCTATTGCATCCAGTACAAACAATTATCTGATGTTTATCAGTGTATCAAGTTTTGCTTTAGTAGCGGGCAGTACTTTTGCGGCGTCTCTAATTAGTTATAGCACGATGGATGTTTTGAAAGCGATTAAAGCGCTACTGGATACCCTGTTTCACGCGCCGACTAGTTCGAAATATCTACGCGGCCATGTGGAGCGATTTGTAGAGTGGGGACAGATTTATCGTCAACAAGGTATTGCCGGGTTAGAAGCTTCGTTAACGGATAAAGAACGAAAAGATCCATTTCTAGCGCATGGTATGGAACTATTAAGTAGCGGTTATAAAAATCATGATATTCGTACTATTTTAACCGATGATATGGATGCCTTCTGGCAGCGAATGACCATAGAATCAAAAGTGTTAAATACCATGGCCGTTTACTCTCCTGGTTTTGGCATGGTCGGTACCATCATTGGCTTGATAATTATGTTGGATAATATGAATGGTGATATGGCAGCCTTGGGTAAAGGTTTGGCGCTCGCTTTAATAACGACCCTGTACGGTGTTGTACTGGCTAATATTCTTTTCAAACCGGCCGCGAACCAAGTAACAGAAAAGCAAGAATCACTTTATTTTCGTGATCAAATGATCGTCGAAGGATTTGTCTTGTTGGCCGAAAAGCGTGATGCGTTATTTATGCAAGATCGCTTGAATGCTTATCTTAAACCGAGTGCGCGTTATCAACCGATAGAAGAAGATCTGTAATGACAGAATCGGTATCCAATAAACACCGAGGCCTAAGGCGTCGTCGCCCCAACTTCGAAGATTCATCCAGCTCTTGGCTCATCACATATTCTGATGCGATTACTTTATTGCTGGCATTTTTTGTGATGATTCTATCGGTATCAGATTTAAATCAAGGTAAGGTTGAAGCCCTAAAAGAAGGGCTTTCTGAAATGATGACAGGTGAAGCGCCACCAACACCTTTTACCGATATAAAAGATGGGCTAGAGGAATTAATTGAAAAAAATGATTTGCAAGATCAGGTTTCAGTCACGTTAGATACCAAAGGCGTGAAGATAGAATTCGCCAACGTAGCACTGTATCAGTCTGGCTCAGCAGATATTAAACAAAATGCGATTTCAACATTAAAAGAAGTCACTCAGGTTATTCGTGAAACCAGTCATAAAACCCACATGGTTGAAGTTGAAGGGCATACCGATGATGTGCCGATACATACTGAAAAATTTCCTTCAAACTGGGAGTTGTCTTCGGTGCGTGCGACGAATGTGGTGAAATATTTATTGGCTCAAGGGATTGAAAAAGAGCGTTTAAAAGCTGCCGGGTATGCCGATAGTCGACCTAAAGAAAAGTCAGCAACCGCGTCTATAGCTCAGCAACGCGAAGCTAATCGCAGAGTTGTTATTTTTGTCAGGCGTTATTGATTTCATATTTATTACTTTTTAGTATTACCTTTCTTTTGAAAAAAATGACTTATAAATGTCATTTATTTTTATCACAACTGTCACTTTTCTAATCTAGCCTGTGCTCTCCAATGATTATTTAAATATATCGAGAGAGATATCGTGATGAAACTCCTACAGCGAAATGGCCTATACAAGGCAATGCTTCTTGCTATGACAACCACAATGCTTGTGGCTTGTGGTGGCAATTCAAGTGATGGTGATTCTGGTGAGGCTGGTACAGCAGGTTCTTCAGGTTCGCCAGGTTCGCCAGGTGAAGGCGGTATTGATGGCGTAAATGGTACTGATGGCTTAAACGGTACTGATGGTGAAAAAGGTGCTGGCGCAGGTGTACTAACACGCATAGCCACGGTACCTGCGGGTGCAGAAGTCACTGGCATCTTCTTAACCGCAGAGGGTGATTTATTCTTCAATGCCCAGCATCCTGCAGATAGTAATATAGAAACTGACGGCAATGCCGTTGCCTATAACACTGGAACCGTCGGTGTTATTGAAGGTATTAACTTCAATAATTTACCTAAAGCCCTGATTAACTTACCTGTGCCTAAAAGTGATTATGAACGTCAAACCGTTCAAACTGCTTATGGACAATATAAAGTCTTGGGACAAACGGCTTCAACCTTGGGCGGTAAGTTAGAAAAAGGTTTAGGTACTATTTATAACCTAGCGGGTGATACCAAAATCTTTGAAAACCATATGCCAGATTTTAATGGTTTTATTTCAACGGGCAAAGGCAAGGGCTATCTATTTACTAACTGGGAACTATTCCCAGGTGGTATGAGCCGCATGAATATCGAAAAAGATGCGCAAGGTAATTGGGGTGTTTTAGATGCCATGATGGTTGATTTCGCTGGGGTTAATGGTACCGGAGCGAATTGCTTTGGTTCAGTATCACCTTGGAATACGCCATTAACATCAGAAGAGTGGGTTGTGAATACGTCGGTTGATTCAACTACAAATCCTAGTTGGAACAGCCCAGCAGAGATTGCTGATGATGCTTTATTAGCAGGCATGTGGGCATTATCTGATAATGCGAGTAACCCTTATGATTATGGTTACATTGTCGAAATAACGGCTCCTGAGTCGGCTGCGCCAGTACCGGTGAAACATTTTACTATCGGCCGCTATGAGCACGAAAATTCTATCGTTATGCCTGATCGAAAAACTGTTTATTCATCACAAGATGATACCGGTGGTGTGTTATTTAAGTTTGTAGCAGATACGGCTGAAGATCTAACAGTCGGTACTCTATTCGGTGCCAAGCTTAAGCAAGATGTCGGTCTTAACGATCCTGCCGTAACAGGTTTTGATGTTACTTGGGTTGAATTAGCCTCCGGTAATAATGCCCAAATTGATACTTGGATTAACGAGTTCGATGGCATCGGCACAGATCAATATGTTGAAGACGAATCAAACTACATGACCTTGGCTGATGTTGAAGCTTGGGCCGTTTGGGTTAAAGCGGGTCGTCCAGCGGGAACTAAGTATCCAACGCTCGAAAATGGTGGAGGTAAAATTACTGCTGATCAAGCCATGGATGATCGTGCTGCTTTCCTAGAGTCTCGCCAAGCCGCTCGTCAATTGGGGGCTACTGCAGAATGGCGCAAGCTTGAAGGGCTATCAATTCATCAAGACCGTGTTAAAGAAGCCGTAACCGGTGTTGATATGGTTGCAGATGAAACCGTTACTGCCGCCTATATGTATATGGGTATTGCTGATCTAGATAAGACGATGATTGATGATGAAGGTGATATGCAATTATCCAGTCGCGTAAAAGACTGTGGTGGCGTTTATCGCGCTAAAATCGAAAATGATTATAGCCTCACTCGTATCGAGCCCGTCATTATGGGGGCTACTTACCGGAGCTCTTTAGATGGTGCAGAGCGTTGTGATGTGAACCACTTGTCTCAGCCAGATAACGTTGTTGTTATGAAAGACGGTCGTATTCTTTTAGGTGAAGATGGCTTCCAAGAAAATAATACATTGTGGATGTACGATCCACGTTAAAGACTGAGTCGCTTTGGCGGCTAAGTTAGTGCTTCTAAAAAGGAAGAAGGATTACCTTCTTCCTTTTTTTGTCCGACGAAAAACTTCGACAGTAATTAGTATTAAAAAAATATCACTGATACATTTCTGTCATATAAATGCTTTATACCAGTAGTCATTAAAAATTATGACTGAGAAGCAGTATGAAACCCATGAAGAGCAGATCATTTTTCGTCTACGTACTATTTATAGCCATTACCGCAACTTCTTTCCTTGGTGGCTGCTCTGAAGCGACTGATCAGGCGGGAGTCGGTGAGTCTAAGGATAGCTCCTTACCACAAGATACAATTCCTGCACTAGCTTACTTAGAGCATAACGAAGTCTACAATCCTGAATCCGTTATTCCTCCACAATGTTATACAAAAACAGAGGGTGATAAAAACCCCTGCTATGTCTGTCATCAAAGTTATACCGATCCATTAAGGCCTAATTTTGTTAAAGACGCTAGCCTGCAAGGTAACTATGAATTTTCTGACGAGGGGATGACGAATAGCTGGAAAAACCTCTTCAAAGACCGTAGTAAAGAAATCGCTGCGATAGATGATAAAGAAATAATGGATTGGGTTGCTCAAGATAACTACGCTCCTTTTATTCAGCGATTAAGTAATGATACGCAGTGGCAAGGTGAGCTGCCTAAAATAACGAATCTGGCGTTTCCTAAAAAAGCATTTCATGAAAATGGTCTTGCTAAAGATGGTTCTCACTGGATTGCATATAACTACAAACCACTGCCAAGCAGCTTTTGGCCCACCAACGGTTCGACTGGGGATGCAATGATACGCCTACCTAAAGAGTTTCGAGAGCTGAAAGGTCAGTATTCAGAAATCGTCTACTTACAAAATCTAGCCTTGCTAGAGCAGTCCATTAAACAATCTGTTTTACCAACGGTTTTGCAATCTAACAACAAAGAGAAAATTAGCGAGCAGAGCTTCTATCGAGGTGACGCCAGCACTATTCGTATCGAGTATATGCTGTACCCGCAAGGTACGGAGTTTTTGCATACCGTACGTTATTTAGGAATTAATGATGATGGCAGTATATTCAACGCACCAAGAATGAAAGAAGTTCGCTATATGAAAAAATCGAAACTGAAATCTATTTCATCATTAAAAAGTTCTTATCTTGTCGAAGCGAAAGAAAAGATAATGGGTCAGCTTCCACAAACAATTAATATTGGTGATCGTGGCATTGATAATGGTTTTGGCTGGATTATTAATGGCTATATTGAAAATAAACAGGGTGATTTACGCCAGCAAAATAAACAAGAAATGGCTTTCTGTAATGGTTGTCATAAAACGTTAGGTAGTACCATCGATCAAGTCTTTTCATTCTCGCGAAAACTCGAAGGCAGTGGCGGCTGGGGATATATTGATTTATCAAAAATACAGGATGTGCCTAATATAGATCCTTCCGGAAAAGAGAGTCAGCAGGGAGAATATTTGACCTATTTTCAACGCGTAGGCGGTGGTGATGAATTTAGACAAAACAGCGAAATGTTAAAACGCTGGTTTCACGATGATGGCCAGGTCAATACAAAGGCAGTCGAGAAAGTTGATTCTATCTACCCATTGATTACACCTTCTAAAGAAAGGGCATTAGCATTAAATAAAGCCTACAAATTAATCGTCGCCGAGCAAAGTTATATTTTCGGTCGGGATGCCGTTTTAACACCCGCCAAAAATGTACTGAAGCTGGTCGAGAAGACAACGCCGCTTGAGAAAAAACATCGTTACTCCTGGGATATACGTCTAAATTGGGGCTCCCAATGATTGATGTATTTCTGGCTTGTCTATTAATGGGACTAGGCATCGGTATCGATGTTGCGTTAGCTACCTTTATCCGCGCCTCCAGTATGAATGATATTAAAACAATCACTTTATGGCTGTTAGGCGTGACACTCACTCATACGTTATTTCCTATGGCTGGATATTTAATTGCCTATTTTAGTATTAGCATCCTGCCGTTTATTACTCCCTGGGTAGGCGTTATCGCATTTCTATTTATTGCTTATTTTGTGAAAGAAGAGCTACAGACTATGAATGATGCCTCTTCCCCCAGTTTGATGGTGAACTTTGCTTTGATTTTGGCGGTTAGCTGGGATGCACTATGGTCTGGGCCTGCTAAGTCTGCACAGGTAGTCGGTTGGTCGGAATATTGGGTATGGGTATCGTTTTTAATTGTCGGTTTAGTGGTGCTAATATTCGCCAGTTTTAGTTTATGGTTGGCTAAAAGGGTGAAGGTAAGTTATATAAAGCTGAGTTGGCTTCCTTTTGAATTGGGTCCCTGGCTACAGTTGTCAGTCGTCAACTATTTTGGTTTGCTAGCGTTACTACGCTATACCTTTCAATTTGATGTGATTGAATGGCACGTACTGTTTGGATCGAGTGTAATAATCGCAATGTGTTTAATGCGAATGAAAATACCTAATATTGGCAGCCCAAAAACCAAGCTGCCAATTTAGGAAATATAGATGAACGATTAGATATATCGTTCAGGTGTGAATAGTTAGATTGTTATTTAACGATTTCATAACACGGAATATAATCCCCGTTAATTTTCATTCGTCCTTGGGCTGCCATACTGCCTAATAACTTATCCATGGCACGCATTATTTCATCGTCGCCATTGATCTGAAAAACACCGTGTTTTTTAACTGCCATAACGCCTTCTTTTTTCACGTTGCCGGCAACAATCCCGGAAAACGCTCGACGTAAATTAGCCGCAAGTTCATGAATGGGCATTGATTTTGATATTTCTAACGAGGCCATGTTTTCATGGGTAGGCTCAAAAGGCTGCTGAAAACTTTTAGCAATAGTAATGCCCCAGTTATAAAAAAAAGCATCGTTGGTCAATTTTCTATATTCTAAAACATCGACCAATCCAGATTTCATTTTCTTCGCAACTCTGACCGGATCATCGATAACAATATCGTAGCGCTGCTGGGCTTTTTTACCCAGAGTTAAACCAATGAAATCATTTACCTGATTAAAATATTCTGCGCTATCCGCTGGCCCTGTTAGAATTACGGGGAAGGGGATTTCGACATTATCAGGGTGTAATAAAATGCCTAATAGATAGAGGATTTCTTCTAAGGTACCGGGGCCACCCGGAAAAACGATGATGCCATGAGATAAGCGAATAAAGCTTTCAAGACGTTTTTCAATATCCGGTAAAATAACCAATTCATTGACGATAGGGTTAGGCGCTTCAGCAGCAATAATGCCCGGTTCGGTAATGCCAATGTAGCGACCCGTTTTTATATGTTGCTTGGCATGACCAATCGTTGCTCCTTTCATTGGGCCTTTCATGGCACCCGGGCCACACCCTGTTCCCACATCTAAGCCGCGCAAGCCTAATTCATAACCGACCTTTTTGGTGTATTCATATTCATGACGGGGAATTGAGTGGCCGCCCCAGCAAACGACTAATTTAGGTAAGTAGTCCGGTTGTAATATGTTGGCATTACGCAGAATGTGAAACGCCGCATTGGTAATATCTTCACTATTATTTAAATCAAACCGCTGGCTTTGAATAACAGAGTCTTCGGTATATAGAATGTCGCGGAGAACTGAAAATAAATGTTCCCGAATGCCTTTAATCATTTCGCCATCGACGAAGGCATGAGACGGAGCCCCCTTCAGATCTAAGGTAATACCACGATCTTCTTGGTTGACGTGAATTCTAAAGTCTTTGAACTGATCGACTGTCGACAAATAATCATCCGAATTACTGCCGCAATTTAAAACAGCAAAAGCACAGCGTCTAAATAGCTCGTAAGTATGACTACTGACATCACAAATCTGTGTGACTTCTCGTTTTGATAAAACCCGTAAATTTTGTTTCGGGTTTATATGAGCGTTGATTGTATACATATTGCTTCCTTGTCAGAATAGGCTGCGTTTTATGCCCAAAGATCTCTTTATGCCCAAAGTTCTAGGGGGCCATAGTGGCTGACTACCTTGATGATATCAGTACGGCTAACGATGCCTAATAATTGATGGTCTTCAGATATTATGGGTAATGCCCCCAGATCGTATTCATACAGTATCCGAGTGGCTTGACGAATATCGGTATCCGCAGAAAAACAAAATACTTGGCTACTGGCGAACGGCATAATGTTTTCAAGGCTGATGTTTTTCTGTACTCCAGGTCCTTGCAAAATATCGCGTTCAGAAAGCATTGCCAAGACGATGTTGTCTTTATCGATAATAGGGATGTGGTGAAAACCGTGCTTTTGAAATAGTTGCCAAGCATCATTAACGTCAGCGTCGGCAGTGAGGGTGATTATTTGGTTAGTCATAATTTCAGCGAGCAACGATACTCTACTCGGATTCTGTTGTGCTTGGCGTTGCTTTATTACGCTGTAGGGATCATCGCCTTGGCCCATAGAAATACGATCGGCTTGGGAGATAAGAGCATCAGAAGAAGACTGATGATATTGATCAATCGCCGCTGAATTTTTTGTTGCTTGAGTTTTAATTGTTCCACGACGCTTATTATTTTGCGGCGTAATAACTCGTCTACCCATTTCGACAACAATCAGTGCCAACTTAACCTCCCACCTTTGCTTAAATATCTAAATCACTGCTTTCTTCATAAGACCACTATCTATATTCTAGTGCAAGTATAATGGTTTAGTATCAGTGCTATAGCCTAGTTGAATAGTGTTTTTAGAATGTATCGAGTGAAAAATGGAACAAGTGTATAGATTAACCATATCCTGCCCAGATCGTGTAGGAATCGTTGCCAAAGTTGGAGAGTTTTTATCTTCTCAAGGTGGTTGGATTGTTGAAGCTAACCACTACGCCGATCCAGTGAGCGGCTGGTTTTTCATGCGTCATTGCATCAAAGCAAGCTCATTGCCGTTTGGCTTAGGCGAGTTTAAAGAAAAGTTCGCGCCGATTGCAGAAGAGTTTGCGATGGATTGGCAAATTAACGACAGTGCGCAAGCCAAGAAAATCATCCTCATGGCGAGTAAAGAAAGCCATTGTTTAAGTGATTTGCTACACCGCGTACACAGCAAAGAATTGTTCTGTGAGATTCCTTGTGTGATATCGAATCATGACGACCTGCGTTCTATGGTCGAATGGCACGGTATTCCTTTCTTTCATGTACCGGTTGATAAAGAAAATAAACAAGAACATTTCGATCGAGTGAACAGCATCATTGCTGAGCACAAAGCCGATAGCATAGTACTCGCGCGTTACATGCAGATTTTACCGGCTAGAATTTGCCAGCAATATGCAGGTCAGGTGATTAATATCCACCACAGCTTCTTACCTTCGTTTGCCGGTGCTAGACCTTACCATCAAGCTGCACAGCGTGGCGTTAAGTTGATTGGTGCTACTTGCCACTATGTGACAGAAGAATTGGATGCCGGCCCGATTATCGACCAAGACGTGATGCGTATTAGCCATAGAGACAGTATTGAAGATACAGTGCGCTTGGGTAAAGACGTAGAGAAGCAGGTTTTAGCGCGCGGAGTACGTAGTCATGTAGAAGACAGAGTCCTTCTGCATGGAAACAAAACAATCGTTTTCTAGAGTTTGTTCTTTGGGTCTTCCTCTGTGTTCTCTGTGGTAAATATTTTTCAGGCGCTACTCATTAGTAGGCAACCAGAAAAGATAATTTACCACAGAGCGCTGCGCTTCACAGAGGAAGAGAAAAGATAAAAGATAAAAGATAAAAGATAAAAGATAAAATTTAGGCATAAAAAAACGGAGCTAATGAGCTCCGTTTTTTATTTGAAATTGCAGTCAAGTTAATGACTTATTTCGTGTGCTTATTTCTTATGGTAAGAAAGCGCCGTATCAACTTCATCGGTAGAACCCATCACGACAGAAACACGCTGGTGAATATCAGTCGGCGTTACTTCCATAATCGGTGCATAAGCCGTACTGGCTTTACCACCGGCTTGCTCGATTAGCATGCTCATTGGGTTCCCTTCGTACATCAAACGTAGCTTACCTGGCTTAGAAGGATCGCGGTTATCGTATGGATACATAAAGATACCACCACGCGTCAGGATACGGTGAACTTCAGCAACCATAGCGGCAACCCAGCGCATGTTATAGCGCTTACCTAATGGGCCTTCTTCGCCTTTCAGTAAATCGGCTATGTAGTTCTGCATCTCAGGCAACCAAAAACGCTGGTTAGACATGTTGATGGCGAACTCTTGAGTCTGTGTAGGAATCTGAACGTTTTCACGCATCAACAGGAATTCACCGGTTGCAGGATCCATCGCGAAAGAATGAACACCTTCGCCTGTGGTTAGCATCAAGATAGTCGAAGGGCCATAAAGAACATAACCGGCAGAAACTTGCTCAGTACCCGCTTGTAAATAGGCATCCGCTTTAGCCGCGTCAACGTCTTTAGTGGTTTTCAAAATAGAGAAGATAGTACCGACGGTAACGTTCACATCGATATTAGAAGAACCATCTAAAGGGTCAAATAAAACAAGATATTCGCCGTCAGCATTACAGGCAACCGGGAAGTCTTCTTCTTCGCTGGCCATGCCTTTAACCATGCTCATGCTCGCGAGTTGATCTTTAATGATGTCGTTAGAAATAACGTCTAACTTCTTCTGCGTCTCACCTTGAATGTTCTCTTCGCCAGCGCAGCCTAAGATACCTGCTAAAGCACCCTGTTGTAGCTTGTTGGAAATATCGACACAAGAAGTCATAAGACCATTAAGGATGGCGGCAATATCGCTAGGCGTATTGTGCGCTTGCAGGAAAGAAGGCAAAGATTGCATATCGGGTTCTCGAAATTGAGTAGGTGAATATGAAAAAGTGCTGCATCTTACCTGAAATTGGCCTCAGTTTGAATGCCTAAAGTTTGAACAGTGACCTATCGCAAGTCAGAGGGATACAGAAGATTCACTCTGGCTGACCTTGACCCTCTGTTACTAGCTAGGTAAGGCAAGAGCAAGTACACTAGCCACATACGAATTTTGTGGTAGTTCTGCATGCATCTTCATATTTTAGGCATCTGTGGCACCTTTATGGGTAGTTTGGCGCAATTGGCCAAGGCTCAAGGGCACAAAGTGACCGGTTCAGATCAAGGCATTTACCCACCGATGAGCGATCAGCTCGCGCAAGCGGGTATCGAAGTAATTGCCGGTTTTGATGCGGCTCAGCTCGATCCTGCCCCTGATTGTGTGATTATTGGCAATGCTATGAGTCGAGGCAATCCTGCGGTTGAATACGTGCTCGATCGAGGCCTGCCTTATATGTCGGGTCCTGACTGGATGGGTAAGTACTTACTCGCGGATAAATGGGTCATGGCTGTTGCCGGCACGCACGGTAAAACCACCACTTCCAGCATGCTCGCGTGGCTGCTCGAATACGGTGGTATGAATCCGAGTTACCTAATTGGTGGCGTACCCGAAAATTTTTCTACTTCCGCGCGCCTCACGGATTCGAATTTCTTCATTATAGAAGCCGACGAATACGATACCGCCTTCTTTGATAAACGTTCTAAATTTGTTCATTACCATCCAAGAACGTTAGTCATGAATAATCTAGAATTTGATCACGCCGATATCTTTGATGATCTCGCGGCGATCGAACGTCAGTTCCACCACCTTGTGCGAACGGTTCCTTCTACCGGGCAAATAATCTACCCCCGCGAGAATGAAGCATTACAGCGTGTTATTGCTCAAGGTTGCTGGAGTGAGCAAGCGCACATTCAATGTGATAAGAGCCGCGCGAATAAAAATCAAACGAAAGGCTGGGCGGCAGAAGCCGTATTAGCCGACTTTAGTCAGTTCAAGGTTTACCATCAAGGGCAGCTAGCCTGCGAAGTTACATGGTCACTTAATGGTGAGCACAACATGTATAACGCCTTGGCCGCAATTATTGCAGCGCGCCATGTCGGCATCGAACCTAAAACCGCCGCCGAAGCGCTAGCGCAATTCCAATCGGTTAAACGACGTATGGAATTAGTGGGTGAAGTAGGCGCGACCGATGAGCGCGATAGTATTCGTATTTACGACGATTTTGCTCATCATCCTACCGCGATCAAATTGACCTTGTCTGGGGCGAAAGCCGCGCAACAAGTACAAGGGCGCAGTGGACGTTTAATCGCGGTATTAGAACCTCGATCAAACACCATGAAACTAGGCGAACATAAAGCCAAATTAGCGGCCAGTGTTGAAGACGCTGATCACACTTATTGGCTTGAGCCAGAAGGCTTATCTTGGTCGCTCAGCGATGCGGTTGCGAGCATGAATAATCAACAAGTTTTCTCGACTGTAGAAGCATTAGAACAGCAATTATTAATCGATGTTCAACGCGGTGATGATGTCGTGATAATGTCGAACGGCAGCTTCTCAGGCATACATCGTTCGTTATTGGCTAAGTTGCTTAGGCAAGAGTCAGTACAAAAAGAAAGCGAGTTGTCATGAGCAACTCGAATGACAATATTTGTGTAGCACCTAATATTTGTGTGGCTATCACGGGCGCCTCAGGCTCACCGTATGCGATGCGCTTGATCGAAGTTTTATTAAAAAGTGGCTGCACCGTCTCGGTCATAATTTCTAAAGCGGCACAGCTGGTGGTGGCGACAGAAACTGAATTTAAAATACCGGGTCAGGTGCGCGGCCAAGCAGAATATTTACGTCAACACTTCAGCGCCAATGAAGAGCAATTGAAAGTTTATGGGCGTGAAGATTGGATGTCACCTTGGGCTTCGGGTTCGGGTCGAAATGGCGCGCTGGTAATTTGTCCTTGCAGCACAGGCACATTATCGGCGGTTGCCACCGGCGCGAGTAATAATTTAATTGAACGCGCGGCGGATGTTGCTTTAAAAGAACGTCGACAATTAATTTTAGTGCCAAGAGAAACACCGTTTTCAACCTTGCACTTACAAAATATGTTAACGCTAAGCCAAATGGGTGCAGTGATTTTACCCGCCAGCCCTGGCTTTTATCGTCAACCAGAAAAAATAGAAGATCTCATCGACTTTGTCGTTGCGCGAATTCTTAATCAGTTAAGCATTGAACATGATTTATTACCTCGCTGGGGCGAGTAATAAAACCTATTTAGAATCAGCATTTAAAACTCAGTAATTTTTGGAAGTCGTATGAGCAAAGTAGAAAAACGTGTATCGAAAGATGGCGATAAAGTTAAGCACATTGTCATGGGCCTAGTCGCGGGGATTATGATTGCCGTTATTTCACTGGAATATTATGGCTATCTGCGCCATTCCAGAGAAGTCGATTCCGCCATGATTGAAGACTTCAAATTATTAACCTTAAAGCCGGGTTATGATGTGAAAACTTCAGCCAAACCTTCCGGAAAAACAGCATTTTGTTCCGGTGGTAGTTTATTAATGCGCGCGGATAAAACGCCGGGTGTTAGCGGCATTTTAGTCGATAAGAAAGGCCGCATCATTAATTGTGATAACAAGAAAATGTAATGAGCGGGAGGCGCTTTGATTAGCGCCTCCCGCACTAACTGATCAAAACATAATAATTATAATGATTCGATTTATGCGGATCCGATTTATACCGACCTGATTTATAAAGATAATAACTATGAAATCACCACATTTAATTTTATTGGGAAGTGCGTTTCTGCTAGCGCTAGGCACGCCATTGGCCTCTGCGGGAATAGACGATATCGATAATGACGGTATTGCAGATAGTGTCGATACCGACCGCGATGGTGATGGCCTTTCAAATTTTATGGAAAACGCCAGCGGCACCAACCCCAATGTGGCTGATCAATATGATCTTGATGATGATGGTATCCCCGACTCGATTGACTCCGATCAAGATGGTGATGGCGTATTGGATAAAAATGATGATTTCCCTAGAGACGCGGCATCGACAAGAGATACCGATGGTGATGGTGTTCCAGATCACCGTGATGACGATATCGACGGCGATAACATCAGTAACGACTATGAGCAACAGCTCGGTTTTTCCAGTTATGACGCCAATAAAACCCCCCATGATTTCGATAAAGACGGCTGGCCTGATGTACTCGATCCCGACATGGATAACGATGGCTATGAAAATGCCCAAGATGCCTTCCCTTTATTAGCCTCTGAATGGAGCGACCTGGACGAAGATGGAGAAGGTGATAATAGTGATGACGATTGGGACGGTGATAGCATCAGCAACGAGTGGGAACTAAAGCTAGGCACGAATGCGCGCGATGCTTCTAGTTTCCCCATCGATCTAGACGGCGATGGCATCCCCGATCAGAACGATAACGACCGTGATGGTGATGGCGTAGCTGATATTGACGATCTTTATCCTGACGACCCGCGTGACTGGGCAGATACGGATAACGACGGCTTACCGGATCATCAAGACCAAGACGCTGACGGTGATGGTGTACCGAACGTATTTGAGTTGCATTTAGGCACTGATCCACTGGATGCCAGTAGCCACCCGAAAGATACTGACGGCGACTCGATGCCCGATGCGTTTGATACCGACCGTGACGGCGATGGTTTTGCCAATAATCTAGATGTTTACCCGGATGATGGCACCGAGTGGAGTGACTTTGATGGTGATGGCATTGGCGATAATGCCGATACCGATCGCGATAATGACGGCTTCCCGAATGATGATGAAATAGCGGCTGGCAGTAACGATAAAGATCCTAAAAGTGTGCCGGGCGATTTGGATGAAGATGGCATTGCCGATGTTGCCGATCCAGACATCGACGGTGATGGCCATTTAAATGCGGTTGATGTTTTCCCCCGCAATAAAATTGATTGGGCCGATCTTGATAAAGACGGAGTGGGCGATAATGCGGATGGTGACCGCGATGGCGATACCATTAATAATGACTATGAACTGCGCTTAGGTTTTGATCCTGATTCGGCGTTAAGTGTCCCGGCGGATTTAGATAAGGATGCCATTCCAGATGCGTTAGATGAAGACATTGATGGTGACTTCATTGCCAATGCCTTAGATGTCTTCCCGCTGAATAAAGATGAATGGCTAGATTATGATGGGGATGGCCAAGGTAATAATGGCGACCTTGATCGCGATGGCGATAACATCAGTAATGAATACGAAAGATTGGTGGGTACCAACGACCTTGATGCCAAGGATAAGCCTGCAGATCTTGATAATGATGGTATTCCAGACAGCCTTGATAGTAACCGCGATGGCGATGACTTCTTAAACAGTGAGGATGCTTTTCCCGACAATAAGCTGGAATGGGCCGATATGGACAGCGATGGCCGCGGCGATAACTCTGACCTAGATGTCGATGGTGATCGCATTAGCAATCAATTCGAAATTCAGCTTGGCTTTAATCATCTGGATGCGGCATCCACTCCTCCCGATATGGATGACGATACGTTACCGGATGCTTTAGACAGTGATAAAGACGGTGATGATGTTGCCAATACTGATGACAAATTCCCTAGTGACTCATCAGAGTGGGCCGACATGGATGCCGACGGCACTGGCGATAACTCAGATCTTGATCGTGACGGTGATCGTATTAGCAATGATTATGAATTAACCCTAAATTTTGATCCTAGTGATGCTCGTTCAACACCCACTGATTCGGATGGTGATGGTATTCCAGATGCGTTAGATAAAGATCGCGACGGCGATAATATTGACGATATCGCCGATCTATTTCCCGATAATATAAAAGAATGGGCTGATTTAGACGCAGATGGCATCGGTGATAATAGTGATAAAGATAGAGATGGTGACGGCTATAATAATCGCTATGAAGTGATTGAGAAAACTAACCCGTCGGACTTCTTTAGTTTTCCTGATCATACTAAGCCTGTTGCTGAAAAAGTCAGTTGGCAGAGTGCGACGCATCTTGTTGGCATGGCATACGATGATGGTATGGGTATCAGCAAGGTTTGGGTAAAGGATGCCGCAGGTCAAATTTGGCCGGGCAGTTTTCTTTATGCCACTCACTTTAAGGTGAGGGTGGAGGGTGATATTCAAGGCGACTTGTCGTTAATCTTAGAAGATAAGGCGGGTAATAAAAGCTCTCGAACTATTAGCTCGCCACCATTGAGTGTTCAGGTCACCAGCGAAGAGTAGTTTTTAAGAGCAGGAGCGGAGTGTTTGTCTAAAGAAGCGTTTGTCTAAAAAAGCGGTTATCTATGGTAGTTTAATATAACGAATGTTCTGTTAACCTGGGATATTCGTCTATAGTTATCTTTAAGGACAAACACTGCACCCTGGTGGGCGCGCACCGAAAGGTGACGCGCTTTTTTATTGCCTGTAAGAAGGCTATACTCGGCCTGATTACGATACATGCGTACATAAAGATAATAATAAGAAATATAATTACCCGCGTACACTCATCCGCGCAAGGGATACAGGTCTAGAAATAATGGAACATATCAGCGAAATCGATTCAGCAACCGATACTTCACGCATCAGCATCAGTGCGCATTACACCGGTTATATCTGGTACAAAAACGGTTTATCACATAAGCAATTTGTAACACCGATGGGGCGTGCGGCTTATTGGGCATTAAAGCCGATGAATTTCTTTATGCAGTCGATGATTGGGGCGAGTATTGATACCTTTTTATTGCAGCGACATTTTGTATTAGACCATCTTGTTGAGCAGGCAATCGCTGAGGGTTACGAGCAGGTTGTTGAGTTGGCCGCCGGTCTTTCTTCTCGAGGATATTTAGTGAAGCAGGCTCACCCCGTTGTGCATTATGTTGAGGGTGATCTACCGGGTATGTCGGCGCATAAAGCGAAGCTTTTAGATCAGTTAGGCCGCCAGTCGGGTCATATTACTCAGCCGTGTAATATCCTTGATGAATCCGGTTCGCACTCGATCGAAGCGCTATTAGAAAGTTTGGATAAAACTAAGAAGACGTTAATTATTACGGAAGGTTTGGTTAATTATTTTGATTTACCGACGATTCGTAAAGTGTGGGCGCGTATGGCAGTAGCGATGAAAGATTTTCCACAGGCGCGCTATGTTACTGAGGTATATCCTAAGCTAGAGCAGCATCCGTCGTTCAAGTATGTGAAGGTTGCACAAAAGGTCGTGGGCTTCTTTACGCAAGGTGAATATCCATTGCATTACACTTCTAACGAAACCATGCAGCAAGGTTTCTTGGACGATGGCTTTGCTAAAGTCGCGGTCACCGCTCCGGAAGATTATTACGACAAGCTCGACATGCCGACTAGCTCACGCCAGAGTCTAGTACGTTTGGTTGTTGCTGACGTTTAAGCAAGCCAAAGCAAGATCAAAAGCACGAGCCTTTTTTATTCCCGTGATCTGCTTGCGCTCAGCATGAAGATGACTCCATCCATGGAGCATCTTCCGGCTCACACATCCATGTGTAATCGCTCACTGAGCTGCGAAGCTTCGCTTCGGTCACGTGAGCCCTTCAACAACAAACCCCATACTTCACCGCAGCTCACTACACCGCTATAAATTTTAAATAGCTTTGCTTCGTTTAAAATAAAGACAGGGTCTCTCACCAATTTTAAGCCGTCACCTCTATATATCTAGAAGGAATTAAGTCTAGATTGCTATTAGTGGCAGAGTATCAGGTGATTTGTTTCAGGGGCGTTCACGCCGCATGGATGCGGGGGCCGAGCTTACAGGGAGAGCGAAGCGACGTATTCACAGCGTACCCAGAAAGGAATTACCTGATGCGATGTTTAGTAAACCTTGTAATTACGGCGCTTCAAAAAATATTCAAAGCGCCACTCAGTAACGGCTCAGGCAATCACTCTTTAAGAAAATCACTGCTCAGAAAACGCAGCCAATTGCAGCGTCGTTTTCTGCTGCTTAGTTAAGCTCTGCAATAAACGCTTCTGTAATTCCTTCGACGTTTCCCCTGTCGACCACGTCGCGGCGCTGGTGGACAAATTAAGCTCAGGAATTGGATCCCAAGATTGTTGCTGCAAATTACGCTTAATACGCTCCATCAATACAATCGCGCCATCGTTCGGGCAGTGAGGCAGCAGTAAAATAAACAAATCTTCTTCTAAGCGAAACACCTCATCCCCTGCGCGAATAATATTGCGCGATCGCTCCGTGAATAACGCTAAAAATGTATTAATTGAACGACGGCCATGAATGTCCATCATCTGGTGATAATCATCCACCGTTAGCGCAATCAAACTGATCGGATCGTTAGAGTTTTCACTGCGGCTGATCTCACGATCAAGGGTATGGTAAAAATGACGCTTATTATAAGCGCCACTCACTTGATCGGTTAAAGCCAAGCGACGTAATGAATTTTGCTTGATCTGAGTTAAATAAGCGTAACACCAGGCCGAACCCAAAAATAAACAATAATTCGTGCCCGAACGAAGACCTTCTTCCCAGCCCAGTGCATTCCACATCATCAGTGATGAAATAGCCGCAATGGTGATATTAATAATCGTGGCGTTAAGAATGGGCAGACAAAAGAAACTAAATAAGGGGAGCGCATACAAGTAATGTGTCATCAGCGCCGGGTAATCCGTGAGCTGATACAGAGCCAAGGTTGCGAGTAAAATAATTAAAACATGATGCACCCAATGTGATGGGCTGTGATCACGATTAATATACAAATAAATGGCGCTGAATAGAAAGGCGGGAACCCCAATCGCGTTGGATAAAACCAGCGAATATAATCCTTGGCGATATTGATCGACCATCAAAATACAAATCGCAAAAGCCGCGAGAGTATATAAAATAATTTGAATGCGTAGGGTGAGCTGTTGTTGCTGCATTAGTTTGACTCCTCAAATTGAGCCGTCGCACGTTTTAATAAGCTGTAACTGTCGTCCTCAGGACGATAGGTTGCCATTTTGATAATAAAATTATTTTGCGCCGCATGGCGGGTCTTACTGATATACACCAGTAATTCCTCACATAACCCTTCGCCATCTTCGCGAGTACTGTTGGGTAGCATCACCACAAAATCATCGCTATTTAAGCGATAACAAGTGTCGAATTCGCGAATGCTCGATTGTAAGCGGTGGCCGGCATTGGCAATTCTATTTTCATACTCTTCTGTTTTTAATTCTTGCCAGGTCGAAGGCAAACGAATGGTGATCAGAACCAAGCCCGTCCGCTGTCGATCGGCACGGGTAATCTCTTTGCTCATATTGTGATGAAACTGGTGCTCGTTATAAACCTGGGTAAGCGGATCGGTATTAATTAGGTTAGACAGCATCATATTACTGCGCTCATTGACCAAGGCATAAACCAAAGAAAAAGCGTAACAAGCGGTATACGTAAACAGTAACTGCAAACGTACAAAGCTATCGAAATTGTTTAGTACCACTAAAAAAATCACCGCGCTATACGTCAATGTAATGTAGTTGGCCATATTAAAAGGGAAGAGAAAGAACACATAGATAGGAAAGAAATAAACCCATTGCGCGACATAGCTTTCTTGCTGCATCCCAAAAATAGTGAAGAAACCGAGTAAAATGGTCAGCGTCCATTCCACATAAGGAGCCGTGCGCTTTTTTCTTCGGAGTAGTAGGTAGCTGGCATAAATTACGAGCAAAGCACTGAAACTGGCCGCGACTAAAGCGAACGCTTTTTCCTGTTTCAAATAATCTAATAGCGCAATAATGCTAAGGGCAAAGGCGGCTAATAAGCAATAAACGACTTTAACTTGCAGCACGATAACTTGCTGAAGGGCAGGTTTTTCCATAAACGACGGGACAACTTGTGATTTCAATTGCTATAAGTGTAGTTGTAATAGAGTGGATGAACAAAGCTTTCCTACCCTGTATACTGATTGCAGAAAAAAGAACACTGAAATTAGTCCACATGCAAAGAGAACGATGATGGAAATCAAGCAATATATGCAAACCCTAGGTCAGCAAGCGCGCCAAGCGTCTCGAGCGATGGCTCGTGCGACGACAGGGATTAAAAACCAAGCATTATTGAACATCGCAGCGCAAATCGAAGCCAGCCGCGAAACATTAAAGCAAGCCAATGCAAAAGACATGGCACGTGGCGAAGCAAACGGCCTAGATGCCGCATTGCTTGATCGTCTAGAGTTAACCGATGGCACGATCAATACCATGCTCGAAGGTTTAAAGCAGGTCGCGGGTTTAGCAGATCCTGTGGGTGGTATTACCGATTTGAACTATCGCCCAAGTGGCATTCAAGTCGGCAAAATGCGCGTGCCTTTGGGCGTTATCGGCATCATCTATGAATCACGTCCAAACGTTACCATTGAGGCTGCGAGCTTGTGCTTAAAATCAGGTAACGCCACTATTTTACGAGGTGGCTCAGAAGCAATTGAATCTAACCAAGCGCTCGCCGCGTGTATCGCCAAAGGGTTAGAAGAAGCCGGTTTACCCGCAGAAGCTGTTCAAGTTATCGAAACCACCGATCGCGCAGCGGTGGGTGAAATGATCACCATGCCTGAATATGTCGATGTGATCGTACCACGGGGTGGCAAGGGTCTCATCGAACGTATCAGTCGCGATGCCAAAGTTGCCGTGATTAAACATCTTGATGGTATTTGCCACGTTTATATTGATGATCAAGCCGACTTTGCCAAAGCAACGAACATCGCGATCAACTCAAAGACGCATCGCTACGGCACGTGTAATACGATGGAAACCTTATTGGTTCATCAGGATATTGCCGAGCAAATATTACCTGACCTAGCGTCAGCCTATACCGCGATTGGCGTTGAACTACGCGGCTGTGAAAAAACCCTGGCGATCTTGCCGGTTGCTATCGCCGCGACTGCAGAAGATTGGGATACCGAATATCTTGCACCTATCTTAGCGATCAAGATCGTCGCAGATTTAGACGAGGCGATTGAGCACATCAATGCTCACGGTTCACACCATACCGATACCATCGTCAGCGAAAACTACACCAAGTCGCGTCGCTTCTTAGTGGAAGTGGATTCAAGCTCAGTGATGATTAACGCTTCAACCCGCTTTGCCGATGGCTTTGAATATGGCTTAGGCGCTGAAATTGGTATCTCTACCGATAAAATTCACGCCCGTGGTCCGGTAGGCCTCGATGGTCTAACGTCACAGAAATATGTCGTCTTAGGTGATGGTGAAATACGTAAGTAGTCGTACTGTTACACTATTTACTAATGACTATCTATTTATGACGATTTATTTATGAGCAAGCACATTGCACTATTAGGCGGCACCTTCGATCCCATTCATATCGGGCATTTAAGAATAGCCGTCGAATTGCGGTTGGCAGGATTTGATGAAGTTCGCCTCATTCCTAATAGTGTACCGCCGCATCGTCAACAACCAAAAGCCAGTGCGCAACAGCGTCTGGCGATGGTGCAACTTGCTTGTGATCAGCTTGCACAGCAAGGGATGACGGGCATTGTAGCCGACGATATTGAACTCAAGCGTGAACAACCGAGCTACAGTATTGCGACCTTAGAATTGCTTCGTCAGCAATTACCCCAAGAGACCGCGTTAAGCTGGATTATTGGCGATGATGCGTGGGAATCGATCCACAGCTGGCATCGAATTAACGAATTTTTATCGCTAGCAAACCTAATAATTATCAACCGAGGTCATGAAAATCAGTTCTCGGTCGATACATTACAAGCCCAATGGCTGAAAGAACACGCCACAGAGCTGGATAATTTGTTAGAATGCACAAATGGAAAGCTAATTCGCCTCAATTGGCGCTTATTAGATGTATCTGCAACCTATTTGCGCAGCTTACTAGCGCAGGGCCAAGGGGCTCAGTTATTGACCCCAGATGTAGTCTTAAACTACATCGCAGAGCACCAACTTTATCAACTTGACTGAAAGCCATAGCGAAGACTCAATGCAAACTGAAGAAATTAAAAAATTAGTTATCAACGCCCTAGAAAACATGAAGGCCAAAGACATCACAGTGATTGATGTACGAGACCGTTCTTCGGTAACTGATTACATGATCTTAGCGACTGGTACGTCAAAAAAGCACGCACAAGCTGTGTGTGATAATGCATCTACCGACGCAAAAGCCCAAGGCCTAAAGCCATTAGGTGCCGAAGGTCGTGATTCTTCTGACTGGATGCTACTGGATCTAGGCGATGTAATCGTTCATGTAATGACTGAACAAGCACGTCACTTCTACGACCTAGAACGTCTATGGGGCGAGCCTAGCACAGAGCAAAATACCGATCTAACTGCAGAATTAGGCGCAAAATAATTCATAGCCAATAACTCTTAAAGCTCTATTAGAGAGATAGATTACTATGAAATTGCGTTTATTAGCCGTCGGTCAAAAGATGCCATCTTGGGTAGAGCAAGGCTATAAAGAATATGCCAAGCGCCTACCTTCAGATTGCAACTTAGAGCTGGTGGAGCTTGCCAGTGGTCACCGAGGTAAAAGTACCTCAGTCACCAAGGTTAAGCAGCAAGAAGGCGAAATGTTGTTAAAAGCAATCAAGCCACAAGAGTGGGTGGTTGCTTTAGACGTCAAAGGCAAACCTTGGAGCACCGAACAGCTGAGTGAGCAATTAGCCGGCTGGCGAATGGATGGTAAAGACATCTGTTTATTGATTGGTGGTCCTAATGGTATGAGTGATGAAGTCATGGCGCGCGCGAATCAGCGTTGGTCATTATCAAATTTAACCTTGCCACATCCCCTCGTCCGTATTGTAATGGCAGAGCAGGTTTATCGTGCGTGGACGATTCTGCAAAATCATCCGTATCATAAATAAGTTGCTACTAATTTTAAACGCTAATAATAATAACTAAGCGAGAGTCATTGAATGTGGGGTAATTCGTTCAGGGATAGAATGGCAGAGCAGAGATTGTTTCGCAGTCGTGCCATATTCATGACGATCTTCATCTTCGCTTTGTTATGTGTGCTTGGCAGTCGCATCGCTTTTTTACAAATCGTCGAACATCAAAAATACCAAGATCTCTCCGAAAATAATCGTATCCAATTAAGGCCCATTCCGCCGACTCGTGGCTTAATTTACGATCGTAACGGCATTCTACTGGCCGAAAATGTTCCCAGCTACAGCCTCACTTTAGTCAAAGAGCGGGTTAATGATATTGACCAAACCATCGAGTATTTAAAAACGCTAATTGATATCAGCGAACGCGATGAAGAACAGTTCCGCAAACGGTTGAAATACAGCCGCCGTCCGTATGCCACCATCGTGGTTAAATATAAGTTAGATGAAGAAGAGATTGCCCAGGTTATGGTTAATCGCTTCTATCTGCCCGGTATCGATGTGGAAGCGCGCTTAGTACGTCATTATCCAGAAGCAGAAACCTCCGTGCATGCGCTAGGTTACGTTGGCAGAATTAATGAAAAAGAAGCCCAGCGCTTAGATAAAAAACAATACCGAGCGACCGAGCACGTTGGTAAGCTGGGTATCGAGCGCCGCTATGAAAACGAATTGCACGGCCAAGTGGGTTATCAAAAAGTAGAAACCAATGCCCGCGGACGAATTTTACGGGTTATCGAACAAGTCGATCCTGTGCCGGGTAAAGACTTGGTCTTGCATCTTGATCAGCGTTTACAGCAAGCCGCCGCGAAAGCCATGGAAGGTTATCGCGGAGCTGTGGTCGCGATCGATGTCGCGACGGGGGGCATTTTAGCTCAGTACAGCAACCCCAGCTATAATCCTAATTCGTTCGTTACCGGCATTTCACATAAAGAATATTCCGGCTTACGTAATAACCCCGACTTACCTTTGTTTAATCGCGCGATACGCGGCCAATACCCACCGGCCTCGACCTTAAAACCCTTTCTTGGTTTATCTTTTTTAGAAGCGAATGCGGTTACTTGGCAAGACAAGGTTGATGATAACGGTTGGTATAAACTAGAAAATGATGAGCGTTTATACCGCGACTGGAAACGTACAGGCCATGGTCACGTAAATCTTCATGACGCGATCATGGAATCGTGTGACACCTATTTTTATGATGCGGCGTTTAAAACCACGGTGGATAACATCTCACCTTTTCTCGCGAAATTTGGCTTTGGTCGAAACATGACGTATGACGTCCCTAATGCGTTATCCGGCTTGTTGCCTGATCGTGCATGGAAAAAGAAAAAACGTCGCCGCTCTTGGTACGCCGGCGATACCTTAAATTTGGGCATTGGTCAGGGCTTCATGCTAGCCACCCCGATGCAATTGGCGACCGCCACGGCGATGTTAGCGTCCAAAGGAAAATGGCATACCCCCCGCTTGATGGATACTCTAGCCGGAGAAAGCCAAATCGATGATAGTAACGCGCTTGACGATATCATTTTACAAGATCCAAAAGATTGGGATGGAATGTTCAACGCCATGGCGGCAGTCGTCACCGGACGCAGAGGAACGGCAAGAGGCCTGCGTCGCAATTTAAATTTCAGCATGGCAGCAAAAACTGGAACCTCACAAGTTGTCAGTATTGCTCAGCATGAAGAATACGATTCAGAAACCTTGGCCGAACGAAACCGAGATCATGCTTTGTTCATTGCTTTTGCCCCACTTAAAAACCCCAGTATTGCCATTGCCGTCGTTGTCGAAAACGGCGAGTCAGCAGGGCGCACCGCGGGACCCGTTGCGAAAGCTGTTATGCAAGAATACTTGTCAGGAGCAAAAGGCTAATGGCAGGAACAGATTTTAGTCGTCAAATGAGTGATAACGGAGACCAAGATGGTTTTCAGATCAGTCAATTTTTATCCCAGCGTTTTCATATCGACTTGCCGCTGTTTTTATTGTTATTACTGTTGTGCGGTAGTGGCTTACTGATTCTCTACAGTGCGAGTGGTCAGGGGTTGGCCATGGTACAAAAGCAGGCACTTCATTATCTAATCGGTTTTACCGCGCTCTTGGTTGCGGCACAAATACCGCCGCGACTTTATCAATTGTTGGCGCCTTGGGCTTATCTCTTAGGAGTGCTCGCGCTCATTGGTGTACTGGTGCTGGGAGTATCGGGCAAGGGCGCGCAACGCTGGTTAGCCATTCCTGGACTGCCTAGATTTCAGCCTTCAGAATTAATGAAGCTAGCGCTACCATTATTAATTGCTTGGTACATCGCAACAAAAGGCTCACCGCCTAAATTATTTACCTTAGCCAAAGCCATGATCTTAATTGCCATTCCTTTAGTGCTTATCTTAAAACAGCCGGATTTAGGAACGTCTATTTTAATCGGGGCCTCGGGTATCCTGGTGCTATTTTTTGCTGGCATGCCTTGGTGGCTGATCTTTTCTATGATTAGCATCGTTGCAGCCTGTGCACCACTGATGTGGTTTTTTGTCATGCACGCTTACCAGAAACAGCGGGTATTAACCTTTTTAAATCCTGAGAGTGATCCGCTAGGGTCGGGTTGGAACATCATTCAATCAAAAACTGCGATTGGCTCGGGTGGCATCGAAGGAAAAGGTTGGCTGCAGGGAACTCAATCGCAATTAGAATTTCTACCCGAGAGTCATACCGATTTTATTATTGCGGTATTAGCGGAAGAGTTGGGTCTTATTGGCGTATTGTTTTTATTAACCGTGTACTTTCTAATCATCATGCGCGGCTTATATTTAGCGTCGGTTTGTCCGTCGTTATTTGGTCGCTTGTTATCAGGCAGTTTAATCGTAACCTTCTTTATCTATGTATTTGTGAATATAGGCATGGTTAGTGGCTTATTGCCTGTGGTCGGAGTGCCCTTACCTCTGGTAAGCTGGGGCGGTACATCGGTGGTAAGTTTATTAGCCGGTTTCGGCATCATGATGTCGATGCATACCCATAAACTTAATTAGATTTTGAAACATGCGATTGAAAAGAAGGGTAAATCGAATAGAGAAGTCAGGGCTTTCGGTTTAACTTAGATCGCAGTATTTAGATGTCTATATTTAAAATTTTCAGACAATGCCACATTAGATAATTGTTACCAGATTTAGGGAAAACAGAGTGATAGACAGAATTAAGCAAAAAACAAAGAAAAGTGGCCTGGCTATATTACTAGCCGCGTGCTCATTATTGGCCAGCTACAGTGTCAGCGCAAACTATGCCGAGCATGAACGTTTTGATGAGTTTGCCAGCGAGCTTGAAGCCGAACACGGTATTAAGCCTGCACAAACTAAAATCTGGTTAGAGCAGTCAGTTCGTTTAGAATCGGTATTAAAAGCCATTTCTCGTCCAGCCGAAAAAACCAAAACCTGGGCTGACTATCGCAAAATTTTCTTAACAGAAAAGCGCATTAACCAAGGTAAACAGTTCTTAATCGATAATGCCGAGCTGTTAGAAAAAGCAGAAAAAGAATTTGGTGTACCAAAAGAAGTCATCGGTGCAATTATTGGTGTCGAAACTTTTTATGGTAAGCGCCAAGGTAGCTACCGAGTATTAGATTCACTGTCGACGCTTGCGTTCGACTATCCAAAGCGTTCTCTTTTCTGGCGTGAGCTAAAACACTTCTTTGTGATGAGCCAAGAACAACATGTTAAGCCAGGTGAAGTAAAAGGATCGTATGCCGGGGCAATGGGTTATGGCCAGTTCATTCCTAGTAGCTATCGTCGTTATGCCGTGGACTATGATAATGATGGCTTAAAAGATCTATGGACCAATAAAGCCGACGCAATCGGCAGTGTCGCTAACTACTTTAAACGTCATGGCTGGAAAAAAGATCAAGCCGTGACTCAGCGTGTACGCGTTAGCGGTGATAAGTATCAAGACGCTGTGAATGATCGACTTAAGCCAAAGTGGAACGTCAGTGAATTAAAAGCCCTTGGAGTTACCCCAACCAAAGACGTTGCGGATGATGCAAGTGCAACACTGGTGAAATTGATCGGTGAAAACGGCGCAGAGTTCTGGCTGGGTAATCATAACTTTTACGTTATTACTCGCTACAACCACAGTCGTATGTACGCTATGGCTGTTCACCAGCTGAGCCAAGCCATTAAATAATTCATTGAGCCCTTTATAAATCGTTTATTAAACCATGATGAATCGTGTTATTTCTCCTAGGCTGATCGCACTGATCAGTCTTTTTATTATCAGCTTGGTGCAATTGAGCGGCTGCAGTGCAGGCCGCTATCAGCACGCCCAAGACTTCATTCCCAACCCGATATTAGATCCTGCGGCGCTCAAAGATGCCGAAGTAAAAGTAGAGCCACTGAGCTCAATGGGAAACCCAAAACGCTACACCGTATTGGGCAAAGAATATGCAGTGATGACCCAGGCCGCTGGCTTTAAACAACAAGGTTTTGCCTCTTGGTACGGCATGAAATTTCATGGCCATGCCACCTCGAATGGTGAAATCTACGACGTCTACCAAATGACCGCCGCACATAAAACGTTACCGCTACCCAGCTACGTGAAAGTCACCCGCACCGATACCCAAGAATCCGTGGTGGTACGCGTAAACGATCGTGGGCCATTCCATGAAGGACGTATCATTGATCTCTCGTACTCAGCCGCGGTTAAACTCGGAATTCATAAATCAGGAACCGCCGCAGTGACAATGGAAGTGATCTCTACGCCGACACAAGGCCCTGAGAAATGGCTACAAGTTACCGCGCTAAGCAACGAACAATCCGCCAAAACACTGCAGCAAAAGCTGCAATCTTTGCAGCAGTGGCCAGTCGCGGTTACCAGTAATGAAAAGCGCAGCTTACATAAAGTACGAATCGGACCTATTCCAGCAGGGCAGGCCACCGAAAAAGTCATTACCATTTTGCAAAAAAATCAATTGCCGAATCCACTTGAGCTAGCCGCACATCAGCTATGATGCTGGTTATAAAAGCGATAGCTGATCAGATTTAGCACAATGGAGATGGAGCTGTTACAATGCGCCATTCTATTTTTATCCTATTCACCGATCTAATATTCAAATTATATTCTTATGATGATTCGCCAAATTTTTAAAGCCAGTATTGCCGCTGTAATCAGCTTTACCTGCGCACTTTCGGTCGCTCAAGCCGATTCCGTTATTATTCCAAAGCCTCCTGTTCTTAACGCCACAGCCTACGTATTAATGGACGCGGCGAGTGGTGCGATACTGGTTCAAAAGAATGCCGATAAGCGTTTACCGCCGGCAAGTATGACCAAGATGATGACCAGCTACTTGGCAACGCACGAACTCGCATTGGGCAACTTAAACGAACAAGACCAAGTGCCAGTCAGTATAAAAGCCTGGAAAATGGGCGGTTCCAAAATGTTCATTCGCGAAGGTCGCGATGTTGCACTGATTGATCTTATTAAAGGCGTCATCATTCAATCAGGAAATGATGCCAGCATCGCCGTATCAGAATACGTTGCCGGTTCAGAAGACGCCTTTGTCGATCTTATGAATCAACATACTCAACGTATGGGCATGGATAATACTCAATTTCAAAACGCCACGGGCTGGCCGGCAAAAAATCACTTTTCAAGTGCCCACGATATGGCCATTCTAGCGCAAGCGATCATCAACGATCATCCAGAATACTACTCACTGTATAAAGAAAAGTATTTCGAATTTAATAAAATTCGCCAACCAAATCGCAATAAACTTTTATGGCGTGACCCGAGTGTCGATGGATTGAAAACCGGACATACCGACGAAGCGGGATTTTGTTTAACCGCTTCTGCCAAACGTAATGGCATGCGCTTAATCGCTGTAGTGATGGGCACCAACAGTGAAAATGCACGCGCCACAGAAACACAAAAATTATTAACGTACGGCTTCCGCTACTTTGAAACGCATCGTCTATACGAAGCCGGTGCCAGCATTAAAACCTTACCAGTATGGTACGGTGAAGAAACTCAGTTTGACGTCGGCATCACAGACGACCTTTACATCACCATCGCACGTGGCGCTAAAGAACAACTGCAGGTTGAAACCCTGACCAACGAATTCATTGAAGCGCCACTTAAAACAAGTGAAAGCCAAGGGTCTTTGACCATTCGCTTAAACGACAAAGTATTAGCAGAACGTCCACTGGTTGCATTAAATGATGTGACAGAAGCAGGCTTCTTCAGCCGCCTATGGGATGGAATTAAGCTATTCTTTATAAAGTTGGTGGGTGGCGAAGGTTAGTTAAAGCTTAACGCCTTAGAACAGAGATAGGTAAGTAGTCATGAAAATGCCAATTAAAAGTACCCTGCCAAAGGGTGCTCTTGCTGGAAAGAAGGCGGAAGACGCCCCAAAAATTGAATTCCCCTGTGCCGATTACCCGATTAAGGTTATTGGTCAGAGTATTGCGGGTTACGATACCATCATCATCGAAGTGATGCGCCGCTATGACCCGAGTCTGGACATTAGCAAAGTCCACGCGAAAGACAGCGGGAAAGGCAGCTTTCGATCGATCACTCTTTACATCACCGCAACGGGTGCCGATCAGCTAGAAAAGCTGCACGTAGAATTGAAGTCGCTAGAATGCGTAAAAATGGTGATGTAATGACCGACTCAGCAGCCGATCTTAATAAAGAAATGGATAAAGATAATACTCATAAAAACTCAGCACTCATCGTGCGTGACTTTTATGAGCAAGGCCTGCTGGACTATCACCAAACACACGAGAAAATGCTTCACTTCACCCAAAATAGAAATGAAGATACCGCCGACGAAATTTGGCTGCTGCAACATCAAAGAGTCTTTACCCAAGGTCAAGCCGGCAAGCCAGAACACGTTTTATTTGCCGGCGATATTCCCGTTGTACAAAGTGATCGCGGCGGACAAGTAACCTACCATGGCCCAGGCCAATTGGTGGTTTACCTGATGATCGATATCAAGCGTAAAAACTGGGGGCCAAGGCAACTGGTAAGCGCGATTGAAAATGCATTAGTCGCGACGCTAAAAGACTACGATATTGATAGCTCGCCGAAAAAAGATGCGCCCGGTGTGTACGTAAATTACTGCACCGACAGTATAAAAAGTGATGCGAAGATCGCCTCTCTAGGTTTACGAATTAAGCAAGGTCGATCCTTTCACGGATTGGCATTAAACATCGATATGGACATGGAGCCCTTCCTGCGCATCAACCCTTGTGGTTACGCGGGTCTGGCAATGACACAAATGGCAACTGAACTAGCAGGCAAAGAGGCACAAAACGTGACTTTTTCGGACGTTAGTACCAAGTTAAGGCATCACTTAAGCCAATGCTTGCAGTATACTAGCCACATCGAACTTCCCGCATAAAACGCTCGCTCAAGAGCCACTAGCCGTACTAGGTGTTTATGACAGATTTAAAGAATCCTGCTGCCATTGTTATAACAGATGTTACAACAGAGCAGCCAGCCGCAAAACCGAAACCCAAGCGCGCGGTACAAGGTGAAAAACTTAGAGGGGCAGAAAAAGTAGCTCGCATCCCGATAAAAGTGATCCCTACCGAAACTATGCCACGTAAGCCCGATTGGATTCGTGTGCGTATTCCGGCGTCGCCAAAAATTAGTGAAATCAAACAAAAGCTGCGTAAGCACGGTTTGCACACTGTTTGTGAAGAAGCCAACTGCCCGAACCTAGGCGAATGCTTTGGTGGTGGAACCGCGACGTTCATGATCATGGGTGACATTTGTACTCGTCGTTGCCCGTTCTGCGATGTGGCCCACGGCCGCCCGAACGAACTGAATAAAGACGAGCCGAAAAGCTTAGCCATCGCCATCGCCGACATGAAGCTAAAGTATGTAGTGATTACTTCAGTAGACCGAGATGATTTACGCGACGGTGGTGCGCAGCACTTTGTTGACTGTATTCGCGAAACCCGTGCACTGAGCCCACGTATTGAAATTGAAGTATTAGTACCTGATTTCCGTGGCCGTATGGATGTTGCCCTTGCCATCATGGAAGACAATGTTCCAGACGTATTCAACCACAACCTAGAAACGGTGCCGCGTTTGTATAAAGAGTCGCGCCCAGGTTCAGATTACAATTGGTCGTTGGATCTACTAGAAAAATACAAAGAGCGCTGCCCGCAGGTTAAAACCAAATCCGGCATCATGCTAGGCCTAGGTGAAACCGACGAAGAAGTGATCGAAGTGATGAAAGACCTTCGCGAGCATAACGTCGACATGATCACCCTAGGGCAATACTTACAGCCAAGTAAAAACCACTTACCGGTTAGTCGCTTTGTGACACCTGCAGCCTTTGACGAGCTGGGTAGAATAGCCAAAGAGCTAGGCTTCAAGCACGTAGCCAGTGGCCCAATGGTTCGATCTTCTTATCATGCCGATCAGCAGGCGCATGGGGAATTTAAGTAATCTATCCATCCGCGGGGCTAATCACCCCGCGACCACCTTTGTTTAATACATGGGTATAAATCATCGTTGTATTCACATCCGCATGCCCAAGTAACTCTTGCACGGTACGAATGTCGTAACCACTTTCTAATAGATGCGTCGCAAATGAATGCCTAAATGTATGGCAGCTGGCGTGCTTAAGTATTTTTGCTTTTCGAATCGCTTCCTTAACTCCGCGCTGTATCGTCCTTGGGTTTAAATGGTGACGGCCAATACTTCCTGAACGAGGGTCCTTAGTTAATGTCTCGCTGGAAAATAGATATTGCCAGGCAAGTTCTTTACCTGCATTCGGATATTTTTTCGCCAGAGCATTAGGCAGGTGAACAAAACAAATATTTTTAGTCAAAGCTATTTCATGCAAGCGTTGGCACTCTTCTATATGAGATTGTAGCAGTGGGATCGCTTTATTAGGCAACATCGTTAACCTATCTTTATTTCCCTTACCTTGGCGTACCGTTATTTCCCCTCTGCCGAAATCGATATCTTTAACTCTAAGTCGTAATGTTTCTTGTAATCTCAAACCAGCACCGTACATTAATAGAGCGGCTAAAAGAGGTGAGTCGGTTAAATGCGCTAGAACTTGATTAGCTTCTTGCTTACTAAAGACAACGGGAAGAGTCTTAGGTTTTTTTGAAGTTTTCCATGTAGAGATATCGACTTTTTCAAACTTGAGTACTTGCTTGTACAGAAATACGAGAGCACTCAGCGCTTGTTTTTGAGTATTAACAGCAACGTTTTTGTGCAGCACTAGATGGCTTAAAAACTGAGAAATTTCAGGCCCTCCCATCTCTGAGGGGTGACGCATATGGTGAAAATGAAGATATTGTCGTACCCAAACCCAGTAGGTTCGTTCAGTTGCGAGCGAATAGTTTGAGAGCCGTATCGCTTCAATAAACTCTTGTTGTAATCGCATAAGAGGAATCCTTGTTTATAAAATAAGCATAGTAAGCAGTAACTGTTCGCCTATCAGGATTTAGGGTTATTTAGTAAGATATTGAAAAATATAAGAAATACGAATGAGTTAAATATATGCCTGTTTAAGCGACATCGATCTAGATTTGATATCAAATTGACAAAAGCGACAGGTGAATATACTGTTGTCGAAATTATTAACAGGGATAGGTGCATGATTTCAATGAAAATTTCTCTTCGTTCGTCTCTTCCAGATATAAGGGTTTATGCGACATGCTGTCGTATAAACCACTGTTACACGATAAAAG